>JAEEGL013550490.1_pt1 | contig 10781 bp, 5 predicted proteins | sample 9134231 | NCBI WGS metagenome assembly JAEEGL01 (sample SAMN16246548, study PRJNA631951) | gut metagenome | biome: gut microbiome; feature: rumen; material: fiber-attached | host: Bos | place: Iran: Karaj | collected 2018-10
AACTCGCTGTTCACCCAGAAGTAGCGCTGGTTGAAGTATGTCTCCTGCTGCGGCCAGTTGCCTTTGTCCCATTCGGGATAGCAGTGGCGCAGGATGAGACGTGCATCGCCGCCGTTGCCTTCCGTCCACGTTTCGGTGCCGTTGAAGGGTGTCTGGCCGGGATGCGTGCCGGGCATGCCGTCGTTACGGCCTGTGGAGTAGCAATCTGTGATATGCCGTTGGCCTAAGCCTGTCATCTCCACGATGTTTCCGGGGTTGCGTCCGAGCCCCCAACTGGCTTCGTTCAGCATAGCTTGCTCCAGCTCTTTCTTTTTCTTGCTGTCGGCGATGTAATGAGCCAGCATGACTGCGTGCACGTTTTGCGCCGTCCGATACCGTTCGTCGTTCGAGCTGCGGCGCGAGGGACGGCGGGCCATTTGTCCGAGATGCGTTGTTTCGGCCTGAGAGTTGATGGCGGACTTGGTGGCAGCAAGGAGGCGGGAATAATGGTGCGGGTGAGGGGAGAGGAGATATGCGGCTGCGGCCCAGGGAAGATGAAGCGAAGGCTCGGGACGCGCTTCAGCCATAATGCGCTCCCACTCCTGTTGTCCTGTGAGATTGTAAAGGAAGGCGGCTGCCATCTGACGGAAGTCGCGACCTCGCATGGGCGGGTTGCCCACATCCTGCTTGTCGTCCAGTTGCTGCTGCTCCTGCGGCTGGCGGTTGGCGTAACGGAAGGCGCGTATGGCTTCGTCGGTATAATATTGGCGTAGCGAGTCGGTTCCCTGGATGCGGAACGCTTCGGCCAGCATGGCGCAATTGGCGGCGTTGGCCCAGGCGGCCATTGTTGTGCAACCCGCTTGGAACATCACACTCCAGTCCTTGCTGGGGTTGGTGACACCTTGCGAGTAAGCCTCGCCGTCGCGGATGCTAAGGAAGAAGTCCACTTCATTGCGTGCTTCGTCGATGAGGTCGGGCAGTCTGTTTCCGCTCTCGCGGATGCCCAGGTTGTCTTCGGAGAGACGTCCTTCGGAAAGCAAGTAGGGCAGGAGCAGGTCGTAGATGTTGCCCACATGCGCCAGATGGCGGTCCCAATCCATCGCGTCGGAATGTCCGCCTTGTACCTTGGTGTTCACGGGGTTTCCGCGAAGGCGATGCTTCCAGAAGAGCGAAGCCTGCGGTTCCTTGAAGTGCGGTTCGTCCCAGACATCGCTTCGCAAGGCGCGCCACTCGGGACTCCAAGGTGTGAGGTCGGTCTTATATACCGTGAAGCCTTGCGGGTCTTTGCCGGGGATGAAACGCGGTTGGCGCGGAATGGGCCATACGTGGGGCGTATCGATGGGCTCGCCGAGGCGCATGTAATAATAACCGCGCAGGCTGTATCGGTAGGGCTGGAAATAGACATTGGACGCAATATCGAAATCCATGCTGCAACCGACATCTTCCACCACGAGACGGTAGCGCCCGGGCTTCGTGCCCTGAAAATCAATGTTCCACACGTCGGAGCCGGTCAGGTTTTTATGTCCCGCTTCGTGTTCTGCTGCAGATACCGGCTGCCAGAAGTTCACCTTGCCTGCTGCCGTACTTTTCTTCGTTTCGACATTATAGAGGAACACCTTGCGTCCCTGCCAGGCGCGATAATCGCGAGGCCCTCCGTCGCCCAGCCAGAGATAAAGGTCGGCAGGATGAAGTGCTTCTGAGGGCGGGTAGCCGATGATGTTTACATGAATCGCTTCCGAAGGCGAGTTCCAGATGTCGAACCGCACGCTGGCTTCCGCGCTATTGCTGCCAGTAGCCGCAGGCACATCCACCGTATAGGTGAACCCCTGTCGCATCGGCTTCGGCAACTCGAGGAAGAGCCAATGATCCAATTCGCTTTGGAGTGTGTGGTCGATATGCATGGGCTTCGACTTGCGCCAGACGTGCAATGGCTGTACGCTGCCGAAAGATTTGTCGTCCGCAGAACGTACGCGCCACAAACGGGATTGCTGAGCTGCGGCTGTCGCCAGACGTTCTCCGAAGACGAGAAGCGTGTCGTCGCCCTCCACGAAGGTGTGCCCGAGATAGGCGCTTCGGCCCGTAGCGTTGTCCCGATAGCGAATCTCGCCGTCGCGGAAGTGCACCATCAGATAATTCTTATCGACAACCCGCACTTCCATCAATTTCGTCGCGCGGACGGGAAGTGCGGCAAACAGCAAAGCCAACAGGGGCAGGAATGATTCGGAGAGTTTCATCGCGCGCATATATAATTAAGGTAGGAGCTTTCGGAAGCGATGGATTTCACCTGCGCCAATTACATGTTCCTATCGACGACATAATCGACGTAGGCATGCAGGGCTTCGGAAATGACGGGCTCCTGGCTTTCGTAGATGAGGCCGACAGCCATCATGCGCAACTCGTTCATCGACCAGCGGGCATACTCGATGCCGCCCTGTTCGACGGTAAAGTGTGCGAGACGGTCCTGCTCCTCCTGCGAAGCTTCACCCGCGCGGACGAGTTGTGCGATGCGATGCATCTCGGCATTGTCCGTGTGCTTGAGCGCATGAATAACGGGGAGCGTGAGCTTGCCCTCGCGAAGGTCGTTGCCCACGGGCTTACCTATGTCCTGATTGGGAGTGAGGTCGAAGATATCGTCCCGCAGCTGGAAGCACATTCCTGTGAGTTGTCCGAACTGCCGCATGCGTTCGACATCCGTGCTGCTGCCTCCGGCTACGAGGGCGCCTAACTGGGCGCAAGCCGAGAACAAGGCCGCTGTCTTCTTCCGTATGATTTCGTAGTAGGAAGCCTCGCTCACGTCGGTGACAGAGGTGTTGTGCAGCTGGAGCAATTCCCCGTCGGCCAGTATCTGTCCGAGCTGGGCGACAGTGCCTACGACTCGTGTGTTCTTCGTGAGTGCCGCATGTTGCAGGGCACGACTCAGGATGTAGTCGCCCACGAGAACTGCCGCCTGGTTGTCCAAAAGTGCGTTCACCGATTTGTGTCCCCGCCGCATGTCGCTCTCATCGACCACATCGTCGTGGATGAGGCTTGCCGTATGGAGCAGCTCGAGCGCCAGCGCCACATGATAGACTTTTGGTGTCACGCGGCCCGTGGCCCGTGCAGCAAGGAATACCATCGTGGGGCGCATCTGCTTGCCGAGACGTTGGAGCAGGTGGACGAGTGCGGTGTGCAGCAAGGGATTATCGTGCTGCAAAGTGGCCTCGAACATTTCGCGATAGCGCGCCATTTCCGAGGCAATGGGAGCCTGTATTTGTTGCAGTTTGTTCATTTAACCGTCTTTCAGAGTGCAAAATTACATAAAAAAGATGACCATTTCACGTTTTTTTCCTAATTTTACGCGGTAAAAAAGCAGATTATATGCAGAAACTCTATCTTCTGGATGCCTACGCGCTCATTTATCGCGCCTATTATGCCTTCATCAAGAACCCGCGCATCAATTCGCGGGGAGAGAATACGTCGGCCGTTCTGGGCTTTGTAAACACGCTCGACGAAGTGTTGCAGAAGGAGCAACCCACGCATATCGGTGTGGCCTTCGACCCTTCGGGACCTACGTTTCGCCACGAGGCTTATCCCGAATACAAGGCCCAGCGCGAGGAGACCCCCGAGGCCATCCGTTTCGCAGTACCTTATATAAAACGACTGCTCGGGGCATATCGCATCCCGATTCTCGAGGTGCCGGGCTTCGAGGCCGACGATGTGATCGGCACATTGGCGCATGAAGCTGACCAGCGCGGCATCGACACCTTTATGATGACGCCCGACAAAGACTACGGGCAATTGGTGACCGAGCGAGTGCGCATGTATAGGCCGCCAGTCGGGAAGAACGAGGCGGAGATACTGGGCCCCGAGGAAGTGAACCGGAAGTGGGGGTTGCAGAGTCCCTTGCAGGTGATAGATATGCTGGGCCTCATGGGCGACGCGGTGGATAACATCCCGGGATGTCCCGGGGTGGGGGAGAAGACGGCAGCCAAGCTCATACAGGAATTCGGCAGCATCGACGCATTGCTCCAGAATACGGATAAGCTGAAGGGCGCGCTCAAGACGAAAGTCGAGGAGAATATCGACAAGATACGCCAGAGCCGATGGCTCGCGACCATCAAGACCGACGTGCCCATCGCGCTTGACATGAACCAGTTGGCCGTGCAGGAACCCGACGAGGAAGCCCTGCGTGTCCTCTTCGAGGAACTGGAGTTCCGCACCCTGATGCGCCGCAAGCAAATCGAGCGGGCGGCTCCCGTGAAACCAAAGCCCCAGCCGATTCAAGGCGACCTCTTCGCAGGCTTTGCCGAGACGGACGAAAATACTACAGCAAGCGCGGGCCAAAACTACAGCAAGCAGGAGCCATTACTTGCGCAAGCAGAGGCCGATACTACAGCAAGTGGTTTGCAGACCCTCCGCCACATCCCGCACGACTATCAGTTGGTCGATACGCCCGAGAGGCGTCGCGCCCTCATCCGCCGTCTGGAGGAGGCACAGGAGATTTGCCTCGATACCGAAACCACCGGCACCGACCCGCTCCAGGCAGAACTCGTGGGGTTGAGCTTTGCCATCCGCGAGGGCGAGGCTTGGTACGTCCCCTGCCGCACCCAGGCGGTCGTTGATGAGTTCCGCACTATCTATGAGGATATGGAAACCTTGAAGGTGGGGCAGAACCTGAAATACGACCTGCAAGTGCTGGCGAACTATGGCATTGAGCTGCGCGGCCCGATGTTCGACACGATGATTGCCCATTATCTGCTCCATCCCGAGATGCGTCACGGAATGGACTATCTGGCGGAGGCCTACTTGCATTACCAGACGATTCATATCGAGGAACTTATCGGGCACGGGAAGAACCAGTTGTCAATGGCAGACCTGAAGCCAGAGGCCATTTGCGACTACGCCTGCGAGGATGCCGACGTCACCCTGCGCCTCTACCATCTTTTCGCGCCGCAGCTGAAAGAAGAGGGGTGCGAGGAGCTTTTCCGCGACATCGAGATGCCCCTGATGCCCGTGCTGGCAAGGATGGAACGCAATGGCGTACGCGTTGATACCGAGGGACTTCGCGAGACATCACGCCTCTATACCAGCGAGATGCAGCGCCTTGAGGAGGAAATCTACCAGTTGGCCGGCATGCACTTCAACATCGCGTCGCCCAAGCAGGTGGGGGAAATCCTCTTCGATCGCCTACGCATCACCACAAAGGCCAAGAAGACGAAGACGGGACAATACGTCACCAGCGAGGAAATATTGGAAAGCCTGCGCCCGAACCACCCTATCGTGGGCAAGATTCTGGAGCATCGCGGCCTGAAGAAATTGCTCGGCACCTATATCGACGCCCTGCCGCAACTCATCAATCCACAGACGGGACACATCCACACCTCGTTCAATCAGACGATTGCCGCCACGGGGCGCCTCTCGTCGAGCAATCCCAACCTGCAGAACATTCCCGTACGCGATGCCCAGGGGAAAGAGGTGCGCAAGGCCTTCATTCCCGACGAGGGCCAGTTGTTCTTCAGCGCCGACTACAGCCAGATAGAGTTGCGCATCATGGCGCATCTGAGCGAAGATCCCAACCTTATCGATGCCTTCCGTCAGGGGCACGACATCCATGCGGCCACAGCTGCCAAGATATTCAAGAAAGACATCGCAGAGGTCTCGGGCGACGAACGCCGAAAGGCCAAGACGGCAAACTTCGGTATCATTTACGGCATCAGCGCCTTCGGGCTTGCCGAGCGCATGGGTGTCTCGCGACAAGAGGCCAAGCAGCTCATCGACGGCTATTTCCTGACCTATCCCGGCGTGAAGGCCTACATGGACCGAAGCATCGCGATGGCTCGCGAGAAGGGTTACACGGAGACCATCTTCCACCGCCGCTGCTACCTGCCCGACATTAACAGCCACAATGCCGTAGTGCGGGGATATGCCGAGCGGAACGCCATCAACGCCCCGATTCAGGGAAGCGCCGCCGACATCATCAAGATAGCGATGATTCGCATTCACCAGCGGATGCGCGAAGAGGGCTTCTGCTCGAAGATGATATTGCAGGTGCACGACGAACTGAATTTCTCGGTACTTCCCGAAGAGAAGACACGTCTGGAAGCCCTCGTCCTCGAGGAGATGCAGACAGCATGCCGACTTCGCGTTCCCCTTATCGCCGACTGCGGCTGGGGCACCAATTGGCTCGAGGCACATTGAAAGTTCGCACTTCATAATGCGGAGTTCACAAAAAATTTTTTCATACCTTTGAGCATAGCAAAGCATGGTTCGAAAGTACTCTCTCTCGGAAAAGCTCAAATAAAATTTGGCTTTTCCCTCGCTTATTCGTACCTTTGCACGTCAATACATAAAACCGCAAGTACAATATGGCTCTGAAAGCAGGCATCGTAGGACTGCCGAATGTGGGCAAGTCCACCTTATTTAACTGTTTGTCCAGCGCAAAGGCGCAGGCAGCAAACTTCCCGTTCTGTACCATCGACGCACAGATGGGGCAGGTCTCCGTTCCCGATGAGCGGCTCGGCAAGTTGGCCGAACTTGTCCATCCGGGACGCATCGTGCCGGCTGTGTGCGACATTGTCGATATCGCCGGCTTGGTGAAGGGCGCGTCGAAGGGCGAGGGGCTGGGCAACCAGTTCCTGGCAAACATTCGCGAATGCGACGCCATCATTCATGTGCTGCGATGCTTCGAAGACCCCAACATCGTGCATGTCGACGGCTCGGTCAATCCTGTGCGCGACAAGGAGATTATCGATATGGAGCTGCAGCTGAAGGACCTGGAGACCGTCGAGAGCCGCATGCAGAAGGTGGAGAAGCAGGCGCGTGTGGGCGGCGACAAGCAGGCAAAGATAGAACTTAGCGTGCTGGAGGCCTACAAGACGGCATTGCTGCAGGGAAAGAGCGCGCGGACGGTGGAATTCGAAACCGAGGACGAGCAGGCAGCCGCCAAGAACCTGTTCCTCTTGACGACAAAGCCCGTGCTCTACGTCTGCAATGTGGATGACGCGTCTGCGGCAACAGGCAATGCCTTCACGCAAGCCGTTTCCGAAGCCATCAAGGAAGAAAACGCCGAGATGCTCATTATCAGCGCACAGACCGAAGCCGACATCGCCGAACTGGAAACGTACGAGGAGAAGCAGATGTTCCTCGAAGACCTGGGTCTCAGCGAAAGTGGCTGCAATCGTCTCATCAAGGCCATCTACCATCTGCTCAACCTGCAGACATTCATCACCGCCGGCGAGATGGAGGTGAAAGCATGGACCTTCCGCCGCGGATGGAAGGCTCCGCAATGTGCGGGTGTCATCCACACCGACTTCGAGAAAGGTTTCATCCGCGCCGAGGTAATCAAGTACGACGACTACATCCGCTATGGCTCCGAGGCTGCTGTGCGCGAAGCCGGCAAGATGGGTGTCGAAGGCAAAGACTACGAGGTGCAGGACGGCGACATCATGCACTTCCGGTTTAATGTGTAGGAACTCTTTCCAACCTCTTCCCGAGGTGGAGACATTATGAACTTTGAATTGTGAATTATGAATTGTGAACTTTTCATACATTGGAGCCCCGACATCTTCGCCTTCCACATCGGCTCGTACGGAATCCGCTGGTACTCCCTCTGCTGGGCTATCGGCATCTTGAGTGTTACCTTGCTGGAGTATAAACTCTATCGTGAGCAGAAGGTTCCCGAAGAGAAGTTCGACCCGCTCTTCATCTATTGCTTCCTGGGCATCCTGATTGGCGCGCGCCTCGGGCATTGCCTCTTTTATGAGCCAGGATACTATCTGACACATCTCACCGAGATGTTCCTGCCTATTAAGGAGACACCGAATCCCGAACTATGGACTTCTTGGCTCAAATGGCTACCGACAGGCAATGACAACACGCACTGGACGATGACAGGCTACGAGGGGCTGGCGAGTCACGGAGGCACGCTTGGCCTGATGATTGCCCTGTGGCTCTTCGTGCGGAAGACCAAGCTCAGCCTTCTCTTCGTGCTGGACAATATCGCTATCGTAACGCCTATCTGTGCCTGTGCCATCCGGCTGGGCAACCTGATGAATTCGGAAATTATCGGGCAGGCAACCAACGTGCCCTGGGCTTTCATCTTCGAACGCGTCGATAACCTGCCTCGCCATCCAGGGCAGCTCTACGAAGCCATCTGCTATGCCATCTTCTTCTTCGTCGGCTGGTTCTTCTACCGCCGTCGTCCGAAGTTGGTGGGGACGGGCTTCTTCTTCGGCCTCTGCCTGACGCTCATCTTCACGGCGCGTATCTTTATCGAATACGTCAAGGAGAATCAAGTGGATTTCGAGAACGGCATGCTTTTCAACATGGGACAGCTGCTTAGCGTTCCCTTCGTCCTCCTCGGTCTCTTCTGCATCGTGAGAGCATTGAAGAAAGAAAAGGTGGAAAAACGATAAAGTGTCTTAAGGAAAAGGCCTCACTTCATGCCCCGCGCCTTATAGATGCGGTCTTTGGCTTCGTTGATTTCCTTGAACTTCTTCTCGGCGGCATGGCGGACATCGTCGCCAAGCGAGGCGACGCGGTCGGGATGATTCTCAAGCGCCATGCGTTTGTATGCCCGACGCACTTCATCGTCGGAGGCATCGGACGAAATGCCAAGTACGCGATAGGCATCCTCGAGCGTTGATCCGCCGAGACCCATCATTTGGTCGGCTGTACCGGCATCAAGGCCCATGTGGAGGGATATCTGACGCAGCGCCTCGCGTTCCTCGTTGGCCACATGGCCGTCGGCCTTGGCAATCTCACAGAGGAAGGCAATGAGCTGCAAGCGCTGCTCGCGAGGCATGATGTTGGAAAGCTGGCGACAGACATCGCGAATCTGACTGTCCCATTGTGTATCGCCCATCTGCTTCTTCTGCTCGAAAAGGCGCAGGAGAATATCTTCGCCCTCTGACTCAGCCGTAGCGGAGAAGTTCGTACGAAGGAAACGGCGGACATACTCCATCTCGCTGTGCATAATCCGCTTGTCGGCATGAATGATGTGAGCCGAAAGCACCATCAGGGAGAAGAGGAAGCCGTTGCGTTCGCCCTGAGGTTCGTAGGTTTCGCGCTCTTCGGGTGAGAATTGTGCTATCCGCGACGTGTAGGAATCAAACAGGGAACCCAGGACAAAGCCTGCCAACATGCCCAACGGGCCGCCATGCAGCAGCCCCAAGAATCCGCCAATCCACTTTCCCAGCATAAATCGTCCCTCTTACCTTAATTAATTATATAGGTGGCCATGCCCTAATTCTTGACCAGCCGTTTGATGTCGTTCAGTTTGTTGAGCGCCTCGATGGGCGTCAGGTTGTTGATGTCGAGGTGGAGGAACTCGTCGCGTATCTGGCAGAGAATGGGGTCTTCGAGCTGGAAGAAACTCATTTGGACGCCCTGTCCCGATTCGTGTCCCGCAGCGATGCCCTGACCGAGTGCCTCATGATCTTTGGTTGCCTCTAATTGTTTCAGCACCGCATCGGCGCGGCGCACAATGCCTGTGGGCATACCTGCCAAGCGGGCCACATGAATACCGAAGCTGTGGGCACTGCCGCCACGTTCCAACTTTCGCAGGAAGATTATCTTTCCATCCACATCGCGCACGCTGACATTAAAGTTCTTGATGCGCGAGAAATGGTTCTCCATCTCGTTCAGCTCGTGGTAATGGGTGGCAAAGAGCGTGCGGGGATGGCCGTAGGTATTCTCGTGAATGTATTCGACAATGGCCCACGCGATGCTGATTCCGTCGTAGGTGCTCGTGCCGCGTCCCAGCTCGTCGAAGAGGATGAGGCTTCGCTGCGACAGGTTGTTAAGGATGTTGGCCGCCTCATTCATCTCCACCATAAACGTACTCTCGCCTACGGAGATGTTGTCGCTGGCGCCGACACGCGTAAATATCTTATCGACAAAGCCGATGTGTGCACTTTCAGCTGGTACGAAGCTACCCATCTGTGCCATCAGCGTGATGAGTGCCGTTTGTCGCAACAATGCACTCTTTCCTGCCATGTTGGGGCCAGTGATGATGATAATCTGCTGCCGCTCGGTGTCCATATACACGTCGTTGGCCACGTAGCGTTCGCCCACTGGTAGCTGCTTCTCGATGACGGGGTGGCGTCCCTGACGGATGTCGATGACGTCTGTCTCGTCCACTTGGGGGCGGATATAGCGGTTCTCCTCGGCGCTGATGGCAAAGGAAAGAAGACAGTCGAGGTGTGCCACAAGGCCGGCATCCACTTGTATGGAGGGGGTGTATTCGGCCAGTGCGACCACAAGTTCGCTGAACAACTGCGTTTCGAGTGCCAGGATTCGGTCTTCGGCGCCCATAATCTTCTCCTCGTACTCCTTCAATTCCTGCGTGATGTATCGTTCGGCCTGCACCAGTGTCTGCTTCCTTATCCACTCGGGCGGAACCATCTCCTTGTATGTGTTTCGCACTTCCAGGTAGTAGCCGAACACGTTGTTGTAGCCGATTTTAAGGCTCTGTATGCCCGTAGCCTCTATCTCTCGTTGCTGTATTTGAAGGAGGTAGTCTTTTCCTTGATAGGCGATACGGCGCAGTTCGTCGAGTTCGTCATTCACGCCATCGGCTATCACGTTGCCCTTGTTCACGAGTAGGGGAGGGTCAGGTTGCACTTCGCGGGCAATGCGGTCGCGAATTGTGGCACATAGGTTCAGCTGTTCGCCAATGCGACGCAACGTGGCATCTTCGGCATGCTCGCAGGCCGTCTTGATTGGTTCCAGCGCCTGCAATGCCACACGCAGCTGTACAACATCCCGAGGTGACACGCGTCCCACGCTCACCTTGCTGATGATACGTTCGAGGTCACCCATGC
>JAEEGL014492138.1_pt1 | contig 10781 bp, 11 predicted proteins | sample 9134231 | NCBI WGS metagenome assembly JAEEGL01 (sample SAMN16246548, study PRJNA631951) | gut metagenome | biome: gut microbiome; feature: rumen; material: fiber-attached | host: Bos | place: Iran: Karaj | collected 2018-10
AACATGCCACAAAGGTACGCAAAGGTGACGCGATTCACCCAAATTATTCTCACCCTTATTGGATGTAACTGATTGTCAACAACTAACAAAACTTAGAAAAAAACGCTGTCAAAGTCAGGACGCTGGCTGTGCGCTGGTTTGGGATCTTTGACTGCTGAAGCCGCCCAAAGTGCCTAAAGCCCAAACAAAAAAGCGGACCCGATTGAAGTTGGATCCGCTAGCTTAAATGATTACTTGTCTATCACTTCCTCACCAACGACCCGTCAATAACATCAAATTCAAACTGTCGCGTTTTTCTGAAGGAACCGTCTTGTTTGATTTTGGTCCAAACCAAAATATTCGGATGTTTTTTGTCATCAGTAACAACAATATGAGTGATAAACGTAACAAAAGGTTCCCGGCTTATTTCCATCAATGCCTCTTCCACATAAGGCCGATATTTGTAACCAACCCCCTCTGTGCTCCTGTCATATTCAAGCAACGCTTCCACATCGTATTCAACCTTATTGGGACAATACTTTTCGGCATCAGGATACCCATCTGTCAGCCTCTCCAAAAACAGATTGTATGAATCGTCTTTCAACCTAATTTGGTAATATGTCAAATCTCTTCCAGAGAAAGTTTTCATCACATAATCCATGTCATCGGGATTCATTTTACAGCCAAATACAAACCCTTTGATTGCCCGATAATCAATCTTTAGACATTTTCCTCCTATATCAAACACCAATCTATGTTCAGCCTCGTGTTTCCAGGCGTCTGACTTGTTACCAACCAAACAGGACAACACTTTATTAATATCCAACTCTATTATTGATATATCAAACTGAGGCAACCGGGATGAATACTTGACTTCCAATTCATGCATTCCGCTGTATTTTCCGTTTTCAAACGACTTGACAAGAACTTCTGTGTCAAAAATAATAGCATATCCGTTATGCCCATTTGCATAATATGCCCACATCAATTCATTTGCAATCTCTTTACTCAATGAATAAATGCCAGAATTACGTATCGAGTCAAATAGTCCTTGAATTCCCTCGTCAAAACTCCCTATTGCTTCTTTTGAAACAATTCGTTCAAACAAATCACGTTGCATCTTATAAACTCTGTCGTCTACCAAAGCTTCCGAAGGATCGTTCAACTGTTCTACGGTTGGAATATAAATCATGTCTTGAGACAACAATTCAATATCTCTTTCGAAAATGTCTTTACCATTGCTATCTTTAGGGCCTCTCCCTGAACGGTATTTATAAGCAATCATGATTTCACTTCGTTTGATTTTACCAATTGCATGTCATTTTCAACAAGAAACATCATTGTATCTCCATCGCGCAGTGCTCTTTGATAAATGTCGCCAATTTCTCGTGTGGCTTAATAAACTCGTCAAAAGCATCCTGTGCATAACTAGCCAACCAATACTCACTGCCTTTTGGGGGCGTCATGTTCATATCCAAATAATCAATATGGTCGCTCGCCATCATATAATGACCATTCAAATAAAAGATAAACGACATATGAATTAGCATGATTTGATCTAAAACAATTGATGCGTTTTTTAATTGTCGTTCTCTGTCATCGATATGCACACTTGGACAATTCCATAGTATACTAGAATAACGATTGGCATGTACACTGTCGTCCAGCAGTTCTCGATTCTTTTTCAAATAGGTCTCCCACCCGAAAAAAGGATACAGGTCTTTTGTGGTGGGCGAATTTTTTAAAACATATAATATCTTCTCCGTCCTAGGAATACGGTGCTTCCCTTTCAACCATTCGTTTACATCCTTCACTACAAAACTCTTCATCCAGTCGTATTTTTCCTTCCTTACCACATCGAAGTATATCTCAACCAGAACGGTATCAAATATCTTTCGTATTAATACAAAGGCATCGTTGATATGCCCCGCTTTTAACAACATTCTAATTGAATCAAGCGTTGAATAGAGTGATAGATATACGTACGATGCATAATTGCCCGCTCCCAATGTGCCCTCTGGAATAAAATGGAAGCAGGTATCAAACAAACCGTCATAGTATTCTTTCATACGCTCGATGAGCTCGAACACGGGATGATTTTGATAGGAATCTCTATTTATTTCACTATTGACAAATCCCATACCATCTTACAAATCACAACAAACTTGAATACAAATCATAATAATCACTTGACTTTCCTGTCCCGACAGAGAAGCTTTCGCCTGGATCCCAATCGTCATAATCAGGCTCAGGCTCTTCAAATTTACACTTCGCCTCTTCAATTGCCTTATCCCAAACATCAACATTTATTCCAAAGTAATACTTCGCCAATTCGTGAACATCTTCCTTTATTAACTCACACTCCTCATCATCACCCGCCTCTTCAAGTTCTTGGTTCAGTTTTTTTTCCAATGTGCCAAGAAATTCGTCATCTTCCAAAAGCTGCTGGCCACGTTCCGATCTTTCCATCAAGGAAGCAGTATTAACATAGTCATAACTACTTTCCAACTCTGGAAGTATAACATCCACCATCGCATTCAAATCAAGATCATACAAATCCTCATCAATCTTGTCCAACAGCGACATTCTTTCTTCAAGCAAATAATCAGTATCCACAAACATTTCTTGCGTAACCACTCCTTTCAAAAGCTCAGGCCTGTTTCTAAACAGCACAGGGAAGAGCCTCAACATCTCATTTAGATATTTCAATTGATTGAAATGATTTTTATACCAATGCCAGTCGTTCCCATCCAATTTTGAACTTTTCGGTGAATCAATCTGCCTTTTGAAAGCCGAAACAACACTTTCTGCCAGTTCATCACTCACATGAATCCTTCCGTATTCAGGCTTATCCAAACCTTTATCTGTGAAAGTCCCAGTAATCTGATTGGCGAACAATGCATTTCTTATCAATTTTCCTTGAACGGACTCCTTCTGTCGTATGTAGTCTATCAGAAAATCATAAACAGATGGATTATGGAAACCAACTATTTCATTTCCATGATTTTGTGAAGTGATGATAAAAGTCCCCAGCAAATCTTTGATAACATCATTCCATTCCTCATCAAGTGCATCGGCTTGGCCCGCACCTGTCACGCCATTCAAATAAAACTTAACTGCATCAAACCAGTCTGACGTAAAAACCAAACTTGCACCCATTGTGGCCCTAACCAACAAAGCCTGCTGTTCTATGGCTTTCATTTTAGAAAAAGCAGATTCCCAAACTGAATATGGCCTATCAAAGAAATCCAAGAATCGTTTCATGAACCCTTCGGGAGTCTCTTTTAAATATAGTTTCTCCTTTAGGAACGCCTCGATGATACGCGGATTGAAATTGTCGTGTCTGATAAGTCTCAAATATCTCTTACCATCCAGTAGAGCTTTAATATACTCTATAGGCAAATCCGCATCGGCCAAATGGTTGTAAAGAATTGTTGCTCGTATTTCTTCTGAGTAGTTTGACAAATCAAGTGTGCATTTTGCCAATTCTATATTGTTGAGCGAAAATTTCTCGAACTGACGTTTGGCAGCTGCAAGTATATACTCACGGGTTGACAAAATGAACAGTTTGTCAGGCTCTCTTTTGACTTTCTCGATGAATGACAGTATTTTACTCTCAAACCCTGCTTCCTTTATATCCAAATAACTGCTACCCAGAAAGTCATCATAGAAAAATATTTGCTTCTTTCCTTGCGTCAGTTTCTGAGCGGCATCATCCATGGAGTTGATCTTGACTAATTCCTCATAACCATTTGACAGGATATTGTACATCAGTATTCTTGCAAGAGTAGTCTTCCCTATCCCAGGAATACCAGATATGATTACATATCGATTGTCACGTAGTATTTTTGAGGCGCGGTCGAAACTGTCGTTCATCACATACAACGACACATCTCTTCGTGTCTCCTCTAGTTCTAAGGCCGACCAGTTTTCTATTTTTTTGTTCAGTATCGATTCAAGCACCGTTGTGCTGGCCAACCACAATTTATAGTACTGCTTCTCAACAGCAGGATATTGGCCTATGAGATTGTTTAGTTCATCTCTTCCAAGTATATCCTCCGTAGCCTTTATATACGGCTTGAACAGTTGTTGTATTTCCGTTTTATTTGCTGGCGTAAGGCCAACGGTTGTCGACAGGATGTAACGTTCCGGTTTTAGCAAGGCCACCTTCTTTGCCTCACCGCTCAAAACGCTTTTTAGTTTTGCGTAGTTTTTATATCGTTTGGCTTGAACAATGACTTTACCCTTACCTTCTGGCGAAGCAAAGCGTAAATCCACCCCACCGTCACGTCCTATTGTAAAACTTTCAATAAAGACCCCCTCCTTTTGCTGGAGAAGGTCTCTCGTTAAGTTTTCAAATTCGTTGGGTTGAAGCACCAATAAGTCGTAGTTTGACATAGTTTATAGCAGCTTTGCGTCTTTTGCCGTATCCAATTTTAGTTTCTTTCGAATGTCGGTGAATATTATTTCATCATCTTTCACCCCAAGGACCTCAGTAAACAATTCTTCCCTGTTCACAGTCAATGGTAGGCTGGCTTCGATAGCCTTTGGATACGAAGCTCGATGCTTTTCAATTAGCTTCCACATTTGATAATTGTTCCGTTTCTCATCGTCCGAATTGTAAAACTCCCTAATACGATAGCATTCATCATACTTATCCGACAAATCTTTGTCAGCGACATTACGCGATTTGAATTCAACCTCCAATGTATCAGGATCCCCTTCTTCTATTTTCTTTCGGTCTATCTGAAATTCAAATGGATCATTTAGCGTCCCCGTTTTCTTATACAACTGAAAACCTTTGTTTTCATCAGCCAGTTTGTGACCATTACAATTGGTACAACTTGGATATAAATTAAAAAAGGTAATGCACAAAAACGGATAGTCGCTCTTGGGTTTACAATGGTCAAACGGGTAATAAACCTCTTTCCGATTCTCTGAATATGTTGCCTTGGCAATATTGCAATAAACACATGTGTTTATACCGATTTTTTTCATGTAAGGCCCCAAATACAACCTTGAATCGTCATAATGCATTCGAGCAACAATCAGCTTATAGAATTCCTTTTCTGATACATTTAGTCCAACTCTGTCGGCTTTTTTGGATGGCAGAGGATCCCTTCTATATTTTATCTTTAACGACAAAGGACTATCCTTAATTATTCCATCATACCTGGTTTTGTATTTATCGAATTCTGTTGGAAGCAGGTTTTTGAGTTTTTTGTAATCTTTAATGATTTCTTTGAGGTAGTTGATATATCTCTCTTTATTGGCTAAACCATTATTAACTTCCTTCAAATCTGTTATAAGATCTCTTAAACCTTTTACCGGCTGCACAAAAGCATCACTTTTGTCTGCAAACAAGCTGTTTGCATATTCCCTCGCCATTGCCTTTATTTCGGGTGTAATAAGGATCTGTCTCATATTTCTCTATATGCCAAAATGCCTTTTCACTTGCTTTTTCAGATACTCATCACCAATATTCTCTATGAAGGATCGCTCTTCGGGCAATAACTCTTCCCAAGTCACTTTCTTTTCCAAAAGCCCATTAATCTTAGTGCGAGCCCATTCTCCAATGAAGCCGTTTTTTAAAAAGAAACTCTGATACAGAATATCACTTATATTAGCAGCTAACGGTCTGATAAATTGTTCCCTGTTTTGCGCTTCACCTTTATCCAAATATAAGATGTTCTCTCTTGGCATATCCGACAAGATAAATGGCGAATGAGTAGCAATAATGATATTGAATGCGCAATGACGATTTAGCCAAAGACTTTTGATCATATAAAGTAGTCGCGATAGGAACAAACGTTGGTATTCAGGATGAAAACAAATCTCAGCCTCATCTAGAATCAAATTGATATGTCTGTAGGCCACCCGTTTCTTAGGTATAGAAAGCAGATTCCTGATGTGATACACGTATGTGCTGAAAGTGTACAGCAACTGCCGCTCTCCTGAACTGAATTTTGATATTTCTATGGGTTTGCCTTCTGGATCTGGGTTCTTAATGGTCAGTGTTGGGATAAAAAAAGACGGAGGCAACACGTACATAATGTTGTGCAGTTCGCTTCCACCAATTACAGCAGAAGTTCCAACAAGTTGCATATAATAGTCTATGCCGAACGATTCTTTCTCCAAAACATCATAACCATATTTGCATATAACGTCCAACATATTGCGAGCCTGCACTACCTTAATGGTGATATGTGATTTGTCTTTCTTAATCTGGCCGATCAGATTCTCCAACGAGTTCTTCTCTTGAACAGATAAATCCGCTTTCATAAACGACTTAATATTCCACTCCTCATACTCATTATAACTTGGGTACTTTGAAGCTATTGAAAGTATCTTATAGACAAGATACAATGCACCCGCACGGGCTATATCATTATCAAGCCTCAGATTGCCATAACCAAACGCATTCAAAATTACAGCAGGTGTAGAATTGGGATTTTTTCTAACATATTCTTCAACATTCCATGCCACTTTTTTCAGGTTAATAACACTGTCATCATTTATTTCAAACTTGTCATAGACAGTTTGGATAGAAAAAGTGTATGTAATGTCATTCAGTTGATAATCATCGAAGAAGCCTTTCCTATTCCTATAAAACAACAACAGAGCAGAAAGCCTGTATACTGTCAGCCTATACTCTGTTGTCATATCTATATTTCCTTCATTATTTCTAAAAGGATTCAGTACGATAGGAGTCAAATAACCATCATTTTTGTGGTACAGGTGACTTATCCAAACCGTCCCTTCTTTCTCAGGGGCATATATACCTCCGGCATCTGGAGCCAAGGAGGTTTCATCGGCATAGTCCGAACTAATAAGTGACTGTAGAGAATAGTTGGTTACAATGGTATAATGAAGTTTATCGGCTATTTCGGCCATTTCTTTCACTAAAAGCTTATTTTCCCGGCTTTGGCGATAGCTGTGCGTATTGGCACTAAAAAACCTTTCTTTGTGATCATCCGTCAAGAACAGAACATCTTCCCCACGGCATGATATGCAGTACAAGTGGTTGTCCTGAACATAATATAAATCACTATATACGCCTTCCACAAATAGCAGTTTCCATGCAGCATTGCGCTTCATCCCCCGTTCCACAAGAGCACTAAAGTTATTGATGATTCGATATATCAATTCTAATAGAGAGGATTTACCACTACCGTTGGGACCTACTATTGCCTGTACGTTTATGTTTTTACCAAAATACCATGAATTATCTTTGTAATAAGGATTTAGCTCTATTTTGCCACCTGAGTTTATTATCACTCTATCGTTAAGCAGATAGTAATCCTCTTTCAAGACCTTGGTGAATTTTGGATCACAAAGGCTTCGGTTTATGGTTACTGCTACTATATTTAATTCCATATTTGATGAATTGGCTAATACTATCAGAACATCTACGACAACAAAGGAGTAATCCGAACCGTATATGCCACGCCTCCCTTTGCAGGACTTGCCGTCCCCTTAATTACTAAAATTTGATTTTCCAATTGATACTCCATATAAGGAACTGCAAAACCGGTGTGAACCTTGCTAATGTCAATTTTATAAGTTTCATAGAGCTCAATTTTACCAAAATAATAATTGTCAAGTTGCATCTGCACTTTGGTAACATCACTGATCGAGAGTTCCACATATTCAACAATGGACATAAATTCAACAACTTGACTTGTCTTTTTTATGCCATTAGCCTCAAGGAAGCTATTAATTATCTGGAGTTTTTCTGTAAATTCCTGTGCCATATGTTTTTTTATTTAACTACAAATTTCTTCTTCTCTATTATATCATCTTTCGCATCTCTTCCTTTCACCATTGAGCTCTTTCTCATAGTTCAAGCAAATGTATTTAAATCAGATATTATAAACTCAACAGGAACTTAAACGCCTTTTGAAAATCACTCATAAAACTCCGACGTATCAATCTTCAAAGCTTCAATGTCATCAACCACATAGCCATCATCCTCTATTCTTAATGAAGCTTTCATTTTGAAAGGGAAAGACATTTCAAATGACGCATCCTCCTCATTATTATCATAATCAAGAAGCGCAACCATATTACCTTCACAGGTGATATTGATAAAACCTGGAACAATGTCAATATTGTTTATTAGCACATCTGTAACCTCATCAATAGTGGTATGTGATGACAGTTCATCTAGTTCGGAAGGAATACCATTACTTATGAAATAATCCGTGATGATTACATCAATATTTTCGATGTTGATAGCGGATTCATCAGGGTAATTCACTGCCACCAAACGGAACTTGACATTTGGATGATTTCGTTTTACGATGTCAGAAATTTCCTTGATTTGTTGCTTGACCGCGCTATTTACCCTGCCTGTTTTAACCTCTAAGACAATCACAACATCGCCTTTACGTGCAACCAAATCCGCCCGATAATCACTATTAGGAAGCTTTTCGTCAACGGTAACCATATAACCCTTTTGCCTATATTCTTCTTTCAATTGGTCGATTACCGCATAGTGGTAATACTTTCTTAGGTAACGTTTATCTATCTTCATAAAGTTCCTCCAAATCTATTTCAACCATTGATTCTTCAAAATGACCGCATTCTATATAGATGCATTTCACCATTTTTCTCTGAATAACCTGCAACAAATCTGCAGCACGATCACTATTACCATCCAACGCTATGAGATCATGCTTTGCTTTATATATTACAGTGCTTTTTCTCATTACAATTTGCTTGTCATTATCATACACAAGCCCTTCAAGTGCATCCCAAACTGGTTTGCTAATATTGTCAGCATCCAAATCCGTTCCTTCACTAGTAAAGAAACATACCTGACCATACAACTCATAACCCTTCCGATACTTTGGCACTTTCCCATTATATTCTTTGACAAAAGTATCACGAATCAACTGTATATATTTATCTTTCTTCTTGGAATCAGTCGAATTATATGAAAAAGGGGTTGACTTTTGTAACTGTACTATAGCAGAGACCATTAAACAACAAATAAATTAGATAGGAAAATCACACTCCTTCCACTGTTAACGCCACACGTTTCTCATTGCTTATCTCCGTAGTATAATAACGTTGGCATAAACCATTAAGAAGTTGTGTAAGCTCCTTCTCATCCGTTACACTGAATTTTGAAGAATTAGCATCAAACGTCAACCCTGGGCAATATTTCTGGAGATAACCCGACAACTGTGCCTTTTGTTGTGGAGTGTAATTGTTGTACATATCCATCGCCTCGCGTATTTTCCTCCGGTTGGCTGTTTTCACTTGTTCTTTTGTGAAATTAGGTGCAACATCAAGCAAATCAAGTTGCAGCGCATTTTCAACTTCCGCATCGGTAGCCTCGTTATAAAGTTCATTGATGCCGGGAAAAATACTTGTAATTGTTGATAATCTCTGGAAATAGAGCCTGTCCACATCACGCAGATAATATGCGTCGGCTGTATTATGAATTACCAATACATGATCTCTGTTCAACAATGATGGTTGTTCATCAAGACTTAACCAACTCTGGCGTTTCAATATCAAACTCGAAGTGATATTCTGAAACATCAACTGATTACCCTCCGATTGAACTGAAACAAGAAAGTCGATTTTTTCATAATCTACACGGTCAATTTGCGACCATACAGCTGCGTTAAAAGCCTCGGTCACTAACTGGGGAGCATAAGGCTTCTGGCTGAATTGTTCCAATATAAACCATTGGTCATTATGGAGTCGTAACTCGTCGTTGTATGGACGATTATCATCGAATGATGGAATATTTTCATAGATTGTCTTATCCGACAACACCTTACGAAAAGTACCTGTTTTGCCTTTTGTCTTTACAAACAAGAAATTCATTGTACTATACTATTTATTCTGACATATCAATATAGGTATAATCGTTCAAACATCTACAATTTGAGAAGTCTGCCTCTGATCCCATCGGGTACTTGATTTTTGTCATCACAAGTAATTTGGTTTTGGCTGATGACACATAATAAAAATGGTAACCAAACAAGTAAAACAAAGGATTATAGATATGTGAACTACCACACAAATTGAATATAAGCAAAAAGAGCATGACTGCCAATAAAGTCCACACGTTGCTGATACTCAGACCAACAAAAACGTATGCAAGTATCATAGCGAGCAAACCGCTATTGTCAGCATCTAATTGCTCAATGTTATTCTTTGTCAACTCGCCAGGACGTAATTTTTTAAAAAAACGCGTAAGAATCCAGGCATATAATACAACAGCGATAATATACACAGCATACGACAACACTTGTGGTAAGTCATAATCTATGTGTATGCTGGCTAATGACAGAATCTCCCCGATGCCAATACCGTGATTAATCAAAAAAATCACTGCAAGTAGTGAAATAGAGCTGAGTATATGTAATATTCGCTGTACCATAGATATTATAAATTATTTTATTTAACCTGTCTCTATAAAACCATCTAATGAATTGACTTTTACCATTGCGCCCAAACCCAAACACACGCAAAACCGCCATACAACACTTCACGCCTTCGACCCTCCACTCCCCAACTACTCTAAACTCTAAACCAAATCCTCCCCACAGCTTCGCCCCGTCAGTCACATTTCATGCAATGACAAAGAAAGCAAATAAACTATGGCAAAAATAGTAATTATTCCATTTCCACGTGTTTTTTTGTGTTTTTTACGAAAAGCGGGCGACCATGTCATTCCTACGCTGGCTGTGCGATGGCTTGGGATCTATGGTCGCTGAAGGCGGACCCGATTAAAGTCGGATCCGCATTATGAGTTAGTGGCTTCGGATGCAACGATACAC
>JAEEGL014579595.1_pt1 | contig 10781 bp, 10 predicted proteins | sample 9134231 | NCBI WGS metagenome assembly JAEEGL01 (sample SAMN16246548, study PRJNA631951) | gut metagenome | biome: gut microbiome; feature: rumen; material: fiber-attached | host: Bos | place: Iran: Karaj | collected 2018-10
AGCGCTTCGATCTCGGTCGAGGTGAGCATGATATCGAAATCGCGGATGCAGCTGACGAGCCGGGCGGTTTTGACGGGATGATTCTCGACGTCGGTAAAATAGGAGAGAACGCGGTTGTGCAGCGCTTTGGATTTTCCGACGTACAGGATGGCGCCGTCTTTATCCTTCATGAGATAGACGCCGGGGGACAGCGGGAGGCGTCCCGCTTTTTCCCGCAGATGTCGGAGAATTTCAGGATCGGGGGCAAACGGCACGGCTGACGCTCCTTTCCTTCGGGATACGGCCGAAAAAGGATAAAAAGGGCAGACAAACCCCGAGGGGGGCGCGTCTGCCCGGTGTGATCGGTAACTTCAGTCCTCGAAACCGGAAGCGATCAGCTCGGCCAATCCTTCCAGCGCGTCGGCTTCATCGGCGCCGTCTGCGATCAGCGTGACGGTCATTCCTTTCACAATACCAAGCGAAAGGACACCGAGCAGGGATTTGGCATTGACGCGACGGTCATCCTTTTCGATCCAGATGGAAGAACGGTAGGAATTGGCTTTCTGGATAAAAAAAGTGGCGGGTCTGGCATGGAGACCGACGTTGTTTTGAATGGTGGCATCGCGTGAAATCATATGAATTTACTCCTGTTCTGAGAAAGAATCTTGACTTCGCTTCTATTATAGCAAACAATCCGTAAAAAATCAAGTGCTTTTGCGATTTTTTTGCGGCGTCGGCTGACAGGGCTTATCCGGCGGCCGTACTGACGTCGGTAACGGTGATCTCAACGGCGGCGCCGGCGGCTCTCACGGTGAATCGGGACCCTGCCGCGATATACGTGTTTCCGCCCAGCAGACAGCCGTCGTCGGTAAAGATCGCGGAGACGGAGAAGATACCGCTGACGTCCCGCAGCTCGCTGCTTTCGTAGCTGACCGGCACGCCGGCTCCGTTTTCATAAAGCAGGACGGCCGGCTCGGATTCCGCCGAAAAGAGCGTGCCGAAAAGACCGTTTTCGGTATAGAAGACGGTATCGACCGAAAAGGCGGCGGCCTCCTCGGGGGTGATCGCTTCGGCGACGAAACTGACGCGCGCTTCGATCAGTGCGGTCCGATTAAAGAGCTTCCTGATCAGATCGTAGCGCAGAGCCAGACCGATGAGGCTGATCAGGATCAGCAGGATAATGACGAAGTCCAGAATGGAAAAACGGACCCGTTCGGTTTTCGTTTCTTTGCTTTCTGCCATAATCTTTCGGCTGCCTTTCTCAAATTATTCGGCGGGAAGCGCGGGCATCGTCCGGCTGACCGAGGTACAGACGCCGGTGCCGGTGAAATCCGGGACACGGAAATTGACGGAATCGCCCAGCGTCAGCGGGCGGTTCCCGACAGAATAGCCGGTTTTGATGGCGGTGGCAGACACCTTGACGGTGAGCGTCATCGTGATCATCCCGGGATAGGGAGAGGTGACCGGCGCGCCGGTGGTCCGGTCGGTCCCGGTGTAATAGCAGGCGGAATAGGAGACGTTGGTGACTTCGCCGATCGGGCGGAGCGTGTCAGCGTCGGTGACGGCGTCGCCGACGGCCACCAGATTGCGGAATTCCTCGCGGAGCGGGGAGACCCGGAGCTGGTAGACGACCTCGACGGTATTTCCGCTGTCGGACAGGACGATCCGGCGGTTCTTCACGTAGAAGATCAGCAGTACGGCGGCGATCAGGACGGCTGCGATCAGCAGGACGTCGATGATATTGAAGGAGATCTTCTTTTTGTTCGGCTGTGCGTTCATAGAGTTCAGCGATCCTTTCTGCCGGCGCGAGAGGCGGCACGGCTGCAGTTCAGTTCGAGGAAGGGCCGCTCCTGCCGTTCGGTGATCCGTTCCCGGGTACCGGTTCGGATCGCGGCCGACGTCAGCCCCAGGACGAGCCAGAAGAGGAAGTAAAGGCGGGGCTGATCCCAGACGGGCTGCGTCAGCCCGAGGATCAGAAGGCCAAAGATCCCGGAAAAGCCGGCGGCCACGGTGTACCGGAGCGTCGGGTCGTCATTCCGCGCGTTTGAAAAATAAGAGAAGCAATGCCGCAGGAAAATGAGAAAGAGAACGAGAAAAACCAGGAGCAGCGGCAGCCCTGACGCGATGATGAGGCGGTCATACAATCCGTACGCGCTCTCGGGAACGCGGGACGACGTGGGGACAAAGAGAGGATACACCCGGTCGAAAGCCGCTTGTCCGAGCCCGATGCCGCCGGCGAATACCTCGCGCACCAGACGGTTCCATCCGGCCGATACCCCTGCGGAAAAGGCGTTTTCCGAGGCAGGCAGCAGTGCGGCCAGGAACGGGAGGCGCGCCGACAACGGGCGCAGGAAGAAGAGCGCGGGCAGCAGGATCGCACCGGTCAGCAGTTCGCTGACTGTCGAACGGATCCCTAAGAAAAATGACAGAAGCAGAATGATCGTGCCGGCGAAGCGGAGGCTTCCCGAGCGGGAGAAGATCAGGAGCAGAACGGCGGCGATCCCGAGGATGCGGTAGCCGAGGCGGCTGTCGCTGCTGTGGGACGTCATACGGGCGACGGCGGCCAGCGGAATCAGCGGGAGAAGGCCTTCCAAGGACAGAGAAGAACCGGCAAAAGAAGCGATCCCGTCGGTCAGGGCGGCCGGAAGCGCAAGCCCCGGAAGCGGCAGAACGGATGTCCGGAGCAGCAGGCGCAGGATCCCGGTCACCGTCAGAAAGCCGAAGGAAAAGAGCAGTGCGCCGACGCTCCGCTTGACCCATTCGGTGGTCCGGATCAGGTTTACCGTCAGAAAATAACCGCTTGTCAGCACGATCAGAAGGCCGGCGCTGCGGAGACTTTCCGACGGCGTGATCGAAATCATGCCCGCGAGGAGTAGCAGAAAGGCAAAGGAAAGGACGGCGATGTCGAGCGACGCGGTGGCCAGCGTGCGCTTACCGCGCAGCAGCTTCAGGAACCAGCAGACGACGACGAAGCAGCAGAGGAATACCATCCGGGACAGAGGAAGAAACGGCCAGGACAGAAGCAGCAGGATCACGCCGGATTCCGGGTTGTAAAGGACGACGCAGAGCAGTCCGATCAGAATCGGCATCAGCAGGATCCCCGGCAGCCCGGTCGCGATGCCGAAGGCGCCGACCGATACGCCGAGAAAGAAGGAGACGTCGCCGCGTCCGACGGGGCGGTCGGTCCGGCGGGCCAGGACTTCTTCCCGCAGTCCGAGAACGCGAAAAAGGAAAAACGAGAAAAAACGGCTCCGACACAGGGCTTCTCCCAGCAGTTTCTGAGAGGCGATCAGGATGCCGCCGATCAGGGCGCCCGCGAGACCGGCCGTCAGCTCAAAGACCAGACGGTCCGTCTGTCCCATGACGAATTGCCGGAACAGCAGGAAAATGATTTGACAGAGGCCGCCGGAGAAGAAGAAGATGCCGACGCAGCGAAGCGGCAGATCCGTCAGGGAGCCGATCGCGTTTTTAACGAAGTTCAGTAAGAAGCTGCGCTCGCAGGTACGGGCGATCGCCCGTTTCACCGGAATCGAGACGTGCCGGCGAAAGCCGAGCTTGTTGAACAGACGGGTAAAGATCCCGGAGCCGCTGTTCCGGCGGTCGCCGGAAAGCAGACGGCCGGCAAAGCTTTCGGAACAGATCAGGCGAAACTGTTCGGCAAGCCGGCGCAGGGCCGAAAGGATACGGCTTCCGGCCATCGGATCGGATGCCGGCCGGCCGGTGGATTTTCGGTTCATGGCAGGGCGGCCTCCTTTCCTTTTTCGGTCAAAACCGCGCCGTAAGAGACAGAATTCGCGATGTTACAGCAAATCGGGGCGTTTGCGAAGGGTACGAGCCAGCGCCTCGCGGTAGCGCCAGGCCTCAATCTCCGCGTGATTGCCCCGAAGCAGGACGTCGGGGACATTCCGGCCGCGAAATTCGGGGGGACGGGTGTACTGCGGATATTCCAGCATACCGCAGGCGACGCTCTCGATCCGGTGGCAGTCGGGATCCGGCAGTACGCCGTCGACCAGACGGCCTACGCAGTCGATCAGCAGGCAGGCCGGCAGCTCGCCGCCGGTCAGAACGTAATCGCCGACCGAGATCTCCTCGTCGACGATCTCTTCGAGGATCCGCTCGTCGACGCCTTCGTAATGCCCGCAGAGAAGAATCATCCGGTCGAGGGTGGCCAGCTCGGCGGCTTTTTTCTGCGTCAGGACGCGGCCCTGAGGTGACAGGTAGACAGTGCAGCAGTTTTCCGGTTTCGTTCCTTCGATGACGGCCTGATAGCAGTTCCAGATCGGCGGGGCGGCCATCAGCATCCCCATCCCGCCGCCGTACGGCGTATCGTCGACGCGGCGGTGCCTGTCCTCCGAATAGTCGCGGATATTGTAGAACCGCAGGTCAAGCAGTCCGGCGGTGCGCGCCCGGCCGATGATGCTTTCCGATAAAACGGCGTCCATCATCGCGGGGAAGAGCGTCATTACGTCAATCCTCATGGAAAAAACCCTCTATCGGATCGATGACGATGCCGGCCGAGAGATCGATCTCTTTGACGAACTCCGGGACGGCGGGCATCAGGACCGGTCCTTTGTCGGTTTGGATTTCATACAGTTCGCTGCCGGCGCCCCGGATCACGTCGCGCAGCGTTCCGTACCGGTGCCCGTCGTGAAGATCGGTCACGGGAAGACCGATCAGGTCGGCGATGAGATGAGAGCCCTCCGGTACCGGAATGTCGTCCCGGTGGGCGTACAGCAGGGCGTTTTTCAGCGCGGCGGCCGTCTGTTCGGATTCGATCCCTTCCAGCGTGAGCAGCACGTGCTGCTTCTGAACCGAGCCGGAAAGAACGCGGACCTCCCGGTAGGGTTCGCCCGATCGGGCCGGCGCCAGAAAAAGGCGGCTCATCCCGGCCAGGACGTCGGGACTGTCGCACCAGGCTTCGGCCTTGACGGCGCCGCGGAAGCCGTGTGGTCTTACGATTTTTCCGATTTCGATATAGGTCCGCATGATCGCTCCGCTGTTTGAGACGGAAAGAGAGCCGGCCAAGCGGTCCCGTTCCGTTCGGTTTCAATTTATTGTATCACCTTGCGCAGGCCATTTGATTAACAATCTGTAAACAATTGAAGCGGCCCGACCAGGCGCGGCGGTCATTTCAGCGCGGCCGCCAGTGCGTCGTAGACGCTTTTGACCGGCTCGATCCGGATCGAAAACTGCGCGGGATCGAGCTGCCCTTTCCCGAGATTGCGGACAGGGAGCAGGATGCGGGCGAATCCGAGCCGCTCGGCCTCCCGGACGCGCTGTTCGGCAGAAGAGACCGCCCGGCATTCGCCCGACAGGCCGATCTCTCCGGCGGCGATGAGATCTTCGGGGAGCGGCTTGTCCTTGATACAGGAGATCAGCGCCAGCGCGGCCGCCAGATCGGCGCCGGGATCGTCGAGACGCAGCCCGCCTATGACGTTCAGATAGGTGTCGCAGGCCGAAAAGCGCAGTCCGAGCCGCTTTTCCAGAACCGCCAGCAGCAGGTACAGCCGGTTGCCGTCGAATCCGTTGGCGGTGCGGCGCGGGGAAGGAAAGACAGTGCCTGTCACCAGTGCCTGGATCTCCGCGATGATGGGGCGCGTTCCCTCCATCACGCAGACCGGGCAGTTGCCGGATACGTTTTTCGGGCGGCCCGCCAGCAGGGCTTCGGAGGGATTCGGCACTTCGCGCAGACCTTGAGAGGTCATTTCGAAGACGCCGATCTCGTTTGTCGCGCCGAAGCGGTTTTTGACGGCGCGGATGATCCGGTAGGTATTTTCCCGCTCCCCTTCAAAATGGAGAACGGCATCGACCATGTGTTCCAGGACCTTGGGGCCGGCGATGCCGCCCTCCTTGTTGACGTGACCGACGAGAATGACCGAAACGCCCTCATTCTTGGCGAGCGAGATGAATCGGGCGGCGGCCTCTTTGACCTGCGAAACGCTGCCGGGCGAAGAAACGGCGGTGTCGCTGTAGACGGTCTGGATCGAGTCGACGATGAGGATCCCGGGAGAGAGCCGGTCAGCCTCCGCCAGGATCCGTTCGATGTTGGTCTCGGTCTGGATATACAGCTCGCCGTCCTCGATGCCGAGACGGCGGGCACGCATTTTGAGCTGGCTGACCGATTCCTCTCCCGAAACGTAAAGGATCTTCTGTCCCGAGACGGCCAGCTTTCCGCAGATCTGCATCAGGAGTGTCGATTTGCCGATCCCCGGTTCGCCGGAGAGCAGGACGGCCGATCCGCTGACCAGACCGCCGCCGAGAACGCGGTCGATCTCGCCGCAGCCGGTCCCGACGCGGAGATAGTCGGGCGTTTCCAGCTCCCGGAGCCGGACGGCGGGCGCGGCTTTTCCGCTGTAAGGCGCGGCGGCCTTCCCGGCCGGCGTCCTCTCTTCGGCGGCCTGCTCTTCAAAGGTGTTCCAGGTACCGCAGGAGGGACAGCGGCCCAGCCATCCGGCCGAATGATAGCCGCATTCGCGGCAGACGAAAATGCTTTTGGCTTTCATGGGGATGCTCCTTTTTCGGAAAAGATGAGAGATCGTTGGGCTCACCGGTCGGCTTCCCATCGCCCGTAGGCGACGGAAACGGCGAGACAGAGCACGAGACGGTAATCCGGATCTTCCAGCTGTACCGCCTCTTCCCGGTTGGAGAGAAACCCGCATTCGATGAGAACGGCGGGGGCGGTGATCCTGTCGAGCAGAAAGATGGCGGAGGTGGCCGGCTTGGTTTCGCGGTTGTTGTCGGGCTGAAGCGCCGTCTTCACGGCGTTCTGAACAGCGTCGGCCAACGTGCGGGAATCGGGGTTGTTGCGGGAATAATAGACCTGGAGTCCGTGATACCGCTCCTGCGGAAACTTGTTCATGTGGATACTGATAAAGGGAACGGCGGGGTTGGCCTCCGAAAGGAGGAGGCGTCCTTTCAGATCCTGCATTTTCCGCGTTCCGCCGCCCTCGGCGCGCAGTTCGACGTCACTGTCCCGGGTGAGGATCACCCGGTATCCCTGAAGGCGGAGCAGCGACGCCAGCGTCAGCGCCGTTTCGAGATTGAGCGTTTTCTCCGCCGTTCCGGTCACCGAGACGGCGCCGCCGTCGGAGCCGCCGTGTCCGGCGTCGATCAGGACGGTCCGGATCGCAGGCGCAGAAACGGGCAGGGCGGTTTCGCGGATGTTGAACCAGCGGTCGAAGGCGCAGCGGAGCAGCAGGGCGGTCAGAATGAGCAGAAGGGCGAGCAGTGCGTACCAGAACAGGCTGCTTTGATTGGTTTTCCGTAGTTCCATAGAACCCTCCGGTCTGAAAAAAGGATCCGACAGGCGGTCTTTTTCAGTATATGTCCGGAGGCGGATTTTATGCCGCGCGTGAGCGGCGGCGGCGGACGAAAAACAGGGAGACGAGAAGGGACAGCACCGCGGCGGCGGCCAGCAGGATCAGGACGGTGTACAGGATCTGCAGGCGGCCGAAGGAGGCGCTTCGGGAGAAGGAGACGGAGGACACGTCCAGATAGAGATCCTCCGGCGCGGTGAAGGAAACGGCGTCCGGGCCTGCCCAAAGCTTCAGTCGGCAGGAGGAAAACGCTTCGGTCCGGAATCCGTTCAGCGGGAAGGTAAGCTCGGTCCATTCCCCGCAGACGGCGGTTGCGGTGGCGTCAAGGACGACGTCCCGATCCCCTCCGAGGCCGGTCAGGAGCAGGCGGATGTCGGCGGTGCTTCCCGGCGCCTTGACACGCAGCCGCACGGTCAGATAGTCGGATTCGTGCAGGAGGGCGGCGTCGGTCAGCAGGATGCCGCAGCCGCCGTATTCACCGGCAGAGGCGGGAAAGAGGCGGACGCGCATGAATACGTTGTCTTCTTCCCGGAAAGATTCGAGATAATCGGCGTTGTCGGAAGGATAGAAAGCGTAGAGATTCTTTGAAAAATCGAATTGCGGTGAATCCGCAGGCACGGCGGCCGAAAGCGGCCCCGTGCGGTAAACGACGCGGTTGAAGACGGCTCCCTGACGTGAGATGGTTTCGCGGGCGTCGGCGGGGAGCAGCGAGAGACAGCTCTCGACCCGGCGCCATTCAGTGTCACCCTCGGTGTCGACCGCCGAAAAGACTGACCAGATCTCTTTGGTAAAGAGCGGTTCCAACAGAACCTCGGAGGCGGACCAGAGGCCATAAAAACGGTTTTTATCGCCGGCGTCGTCGACGTGGCCGTGCCAGATGAGGGCCTCGAGCTCTTCCTCGCGGCAGACTGCGTAAAAGGCATACAGGAAAGCGGCGGCTTGCTTTTTTTCACTCTCTTCGCCGAGGCGGCCCGAGACCCCGAATTCACCGATCAGCGCACGGCGCGTTGCGCCGCCGCACCGCATGAAGTCCTCCCGGAGGAAATCGGTGAAAACCGGGAGATTTTTCGGAGAGACGATCGCGGTATCGGGGGAATCCGTCGCCGCGGGATCGTTCCAGAGATCGGGCAAGGACGGGTTGGAGGGATAGGCGTTGAGGGAGATCCCGAAGGGAACATCGGGACAGCGGGCAGCGAGCGCCGTCAGAAAGGCTTTGACGCCGAGGCGTTCGGGATCGGACGTGCCGGAGAGTGTCCAGCCGTTGGAGACCGAGAGATAGAGCCGCGCGTTCCGGTAGGCGCTTCGGATCGCGGTATCCGCCGTGCGGAGCAGGATGGCACAGGCGTCGAGATAAGCGTCGGCGGACAGGCCGGCCCGGCTGCGGTCGCTTTCCCGGTCGGTCTCGTAGCCGAGGATGAAGCTGCCGCAAAAGCCGTAGGGGGTATTATCCCCGGAATAGCGCTGCGCCAGGAAATAGAGAACGGCCGCGTACTGAAGAAGACCGTCCCGGTTCGAGACGTTCGGCAGAAACAGCGCGTTACCGGTCCGCGCGGCGTCGGGATAATAGAGGGCGTCTGGCAGGGCGGGATCGCCGGACAGGAGCAGATTGAGATAGAGGTGGATCCCTGCCTCGGATAATTGTTTGACCTGATAGTCGAGTGCCGAAAGAGCGTCGGCGTTGATCGCGTAACGGATGCCGCCGTAGAGGAAGGTCACCGCGCCGGCGGGATCGGAAGCGATCAGTTCGTTGAAATAAGCGGTCACGACGGAATGGCGCACGCCGAGCCGCTGGGCGTCGGTGATGAGTTGTACTTCGAGGCCTTTTTTGGAGACCGTTTCGGGATAGGGCCGGCTGTTCGGCGCAAAGTCGGAAAAGTTTTCGGGGAAGACCAGATCCGTCAGCGGCAGATAGCGGTTGTCGGGGTCTTTGATCGTCAGCAGATAACCGTAAAGCGCTTCGGCGGGATCGGAGGCGTCATAGGGAAGCGTGATCGAAAGGGTGGTCCCCGTGATCGTATGCTCGGAGACCGGCGTCAGGACCGGAAGCAGGTCCCGGTCGCAGGCGGGCAGACGGAAGAGATAAACCGTGTCGTGCAGTGAGGAAAACGCCTCCGGGAAAGAGAAGTGGAGATCGATGGATTTTCCGTCTTCGGCGATCCGGAGAGAGTCGAACGAGACGGCGTCCTCGCCGGCCGCGGATAGCGGCAGCGCGAGCAGAAAGAGCAGGGCGATCAGACAGAAAAGGGTTCGTCCCTTCATGAGAAGGCCTCCTGTAGCAAGTTGCGTGATCCGAAAAGAGAAAAGGCGAAACGAAAGGCCGTCTTTCGCTCCGCCCGGTGTTACTGTTGTGCTGCGTCGACGATGGCGGTGAAATCCGACGCCTTGAGCGAAGCGCCGCCGATCAGACCGCCGTCAACGTGATATTCGGCCAGAAGCTCCGCCGCGTTGCCCGGTTTCATGGATCCGCCGTACTGGATCGTGACCGCTTCCGCGGTATCGGCATCGTATAAGTCGGCCAGAACCGAACGAATGATGCCGCAGACCTCGTTGGCCTGCGCGGCCGTGGCGGTACGGCCGGTCCCGATGGCCCAGACCGGCTCATAGGCGATGACGACGCGGCGGACTTCTTCTGACGTGACGCCCTGCAGGGCGATCTTGGTCTGGATGGAAACCAGGTCGGCGGGGATCCCGCGGTCCCGCTCCTCCAGACGCTCGCCGACGCAGAGGATCGGCGTCAGTCCGGCCGCCAGCGCGGCTCTCAGCCGCAGGTTGACGGTCTCGTCGGTTTCGCCGAAGTACTGGCGGCGTTCGCTGTGGCCGATGATAACGTAGTCGGCACCGCATTCTTTCAGCATATCGGTCGAGATCTCGCCGGTATAAGCACCGTTTTTCTCATAATGGACGTTCTGCGCGCCGACGCGGACGGCGGAACCGCGGACGGCCTCCGCGACGGCCGGCAGATCGACGAAAGGCACGCAGACGACGATCTCGCATCCGGTTTTGTTTTTCAGCGCGGGAAGCAACTCCGCGATAAGCGCGCGGGCCTCCGAGGGCGTCAGATTCATTTTCCAGTTGCCGGCGATCACGGCTTTTCTTTTGGCTTTATTCATGGGAAACCCTTTCTGTTTTCAAAATAAGGCGGGACGGGAGCAGCTGCCCCCGCCCCGCGGGGGTCGGTTCAGTCTTTGTCCTGCAGGCAGGCGATGCCGGGCAGTTCCAGCCCCTCGAGGAATTCGAGAGAAGCGCCGCCGCCGGTGGAGATATGCGTCATTTTGTCGGCGAAGCCAAGCTTTTCGATCGCGGCCGCCGAATCGCCGCCGCCGATGATCGAAACGGCGTTGCTTTCGGCCACCGCTTCGGCGACGCCGCAGGTACCGTCGGCGAATTTCGGCCATTCCGAAACGCCCATCGGGCCGTTCCAGACGACGGTCGCGGCGTTCTTGATGGCGTAACCGAAGAGGATCACGGTCGCCGGGCCGATGTCGA
>JAEEGL013161475.1_pt1 | contig 10780 bp, 8 predicted proteins | sample 9134231 | NCBI WGS metagenome assembly JAEEGL01 (sample SAMN16246548, study PRJNA631951) | gut metagenome | biome: gut microbiome; feature: rumen; material: fiber-attached | host: Bos | place: Iran: Karaj | collected 2018-10
TAAGTGCCAGCCCGTTTTCTATATTACGCACCATATCTGTGAGCGAGATGTAGTCGCGCTCATCGATACTTACGACGGTTATCTGTGTGTTCTGTACAGTTATCTTTGCCATATCTTAGCGTCTGATTTACAAACTTTGCGCTGCAAAGTTACAACATTTCCTTCAATCATTAGCCAGAAAACACAGACTTTAACATGATTCGCCCTGTATTTTATAGAAGATGTCACTACTGTCCCGTTAAAGTGGACTAATCGTTCTTTGAAATCGCTGAAATATAGTCTTTTACAAGCAGTTTTGAGAGTCAACGGACTTGATTTTGTAACTTTGCGACCCTAAAGGTCTGCATATGTTTAAAGATAAGTTTGTCTTTTCTCAGTTAACAGTGTTCCTCGATAGAGCATGCCATGGTATATACCAACACATGAGCGTCTTGTTGTCTTCATCCTTCATGTGGTTTTGAAATTTGGCGATTTCGAATTCCAAGGATGAAAGCAAAAAAACGCTTTCTGGTCTCTCGGATAGGCATGGCACAAAGACCATTCCGCCCGAAAGACAGCGCAAATATAATGAAAAAATAGAATACTCCAAACATTTTCGGGAAATAAATGGTTATTATGGTTTCTGTAAAACAAGAACAACTAGGAATTGGCTTATGAACTAAACAAATATATAGATCTGGAAAAATGGCTTTCAGGGAGAAAACAAGAAGAAAGATGGTGCATTAGGGACCCAAGAAAAACTGACTTTGGACTGCCATCGGGTTACTCTCGATAATAAAGAAGGATTACAGCCAGATATTGCTGGAAATCGTTAAGAGACACGTAACTTGCAACTCATGAACATGTCAGGTCATTGATTTTAGCGGCTTAAGAATTCTTCACTTTTTTTGCTTGCAAAATTGATTATCTGGTTGTAATTTTGCAGTGGTATTTGGGTTGAAAAATCCAAACGCAAAGCCTAATTATCACTTGGGAAAAACCCAAGATGAAAATTCGGCCCTTGGCAGGGAACCAACAAACGCAACTCTCCTCCCCTGCCAGCAGACTAAGGAGAGTTTTTTGAAACGGCAGGCAGCAAGCAACCTTCCGTCAGGTGGAATTTCCACCATCATTTCTTTTCCGATATTTCCAAAGTTTAATTTCTAATTCTATGTTTTTTAATGGCGTATATAATGTACGATGTCCAGGCTGTGAAGTCGTTGCCATCTGGTGTGTCGAGGGAAGAGACTAGAGCGTGGACTGAGAAAGAGAAAGCAAACAGGAATGCTAATCCTGAAAACAGCTATGATTTCACTAGAACACACTTGAACTTCGAGGTAGTAGATGGTAAAATCCGCAAGGTTTCCCAAAAATCACTTGACCAGCGGTACAAGGAGAATCTTGCCCGACGGGGCATCCCTCACCCAGACGAGGCGGTGAGCCACGTCAGGAAAGGTGAAGAGCCGAAAAAGAAGGAGAGGATCATAGCAGCATCAATCATCATCGGCGGAACATCAGACTTCATGAACCGCTTGGCGTTTGGGGAGCAAATTGTCGATTTGAGGAAGGGTGCTGACAACAGTCATTTGAGGCGACAGAAGAGCATCGAGGATTTCTATATAGATGTCTACAATCAAGTCGGCAGGGAGTATGGTAAGGACAATATAGTGAGTTTCATCGTGCATTGCGATGAGACGGGAGTCCATGCCCACTGCACTGTCGTTCCGACTGGCATCGTGAAAAAGAAAGAGCGTGTGTCATGGAAGAGCGTCTTTGGTCGCACCAAGACAGAATCCTCCAAGAAGTTTACAGAGATTCATGACAGGTTCTATAATGAAGTGGGAAAGAAATACGGTTTGGAACGAGGGCTTCCCATCAGCAAGACGGGAGCCAGGCACAAGAGCAAGGCAGAATACCAGAAAGAATTGAGCGATGGTTTAGCGAAGATGGAGAAGGCTGTGAAAGGGCTTACATCGATGGTCGAAAACGCTTGTGGCCGTCTCGGTATCGCTGTGGAAAAAGGTGATGTAGGGGATATAGCACATCAACTGGAGTTTGTCCTCAGAAAGTTTGAGCTTTTGGGAGAAAAAGTGGAGGAGATAGAGCTATTCGGAAAGAAAGAGAAGAATGTCATCGCGAGGTGGCGTGACAGTCGCACACTGAAAGAGAGTCTGTCTAAACTGAATCATGCAGCGCGTCAGTGTGGCATTCTCAAAGGGAATGACCTCGACATCAAGGGACTTGCAGAGGCGTTTCAGAAATTCCATGAAATAACCACCACTGCAATAGAGGAGGCACACAAGGATGGTATAGCCGAGGGGGAGACTAACGCCATGGCTGCAATCATGAAATCGACTGGACTGAAGTGGGAAAAGACACCTACGCCACAGGCTTTCGGAATTGAATTCAAGAAAAACTATGGCGAGGCTAGACGAGTGCGGGAATTTGAAAACGCGTACGGGAAATTAAGCTCAGTGGCAGAGAAGATGAAAAACCAAAAGGAAGATATAGCAACGGCACAGGAAAGAAGCGAAAGGGCATGGAGATACCTATTCAGGATATGGCCGACTGCCGAGAACGCTATCATGGCTATTGTATCACGAACCAACGCCTTTCAACGGATGTTCACGGGAGAACAGGGCAGAGCTGTATGGAATGCCTTGAGAAACGCAGAGGGTGAGCAGGAAAGGCAGGCTTACGCAGAAGACCTCATGAACTTTGCCAGAGAGTACATGAGCGACAAGCGTCTGCCCGAGGCTTGGATTAATGAAACAGCCCAGGAGGTGATGACCATCGCCACCACTGCCTGGATAGCACTGTCGGAGATGTTCACTACCGCCACCACGCAGTCCGTCGGAGGTGGAGGTGGTGGAGGTAACAATGACTTGCCGAAGAAGAAAAAAGATGACGACGAGCGTTACGCCTGTATAATAGGACGATACGGAAGGACAGTTCAGAGGAAAAGATAATTTTCTTGTACACGAAATCAAGCATTCGGGTTCTCAAGAAGCAGTCGGCATTTCTTTTCTAACTCGGGATTTTTCCTTGCAGCATCACCCAATGCCTTGAGAAGGTCTGCCATGTCCTCGGGGACTCGGATTGCTTTTGAGTGCTTTTTCTCTGATTCTGGCTTCGGCTTGCGACCAGCGTTCCGAGGATTACGCTCCTCTGGGGATAGTCTCGCTTTTTCCCTCTCCCTTGCAACCCTGTCGGAGACTCGACGATAATGTGGGTCATCGCTCAGTGTAGCATGCTGGCGACCTCTTTCTTCTGCTATTCCGACCTCTACACCTGCCTTGAATGCCTCATTGGCATCCCAGGCATTTATCGATGCAACTCTGTCTGATGGCGAGTGCGTATTGTCATTTTTCTGCTGCAACCCCGACATGAAGTCTTTCACGGTCTTGGAAACCATCACCTTCTCTTCGGTGAGTTTCCCAAGGATGTGCATCCCGCCAAGGGTGCGACACCGGGAAAGGGCGACATACAACTGTCCCTCAGCGAAAATCTTGCTCACATCAATATTGACTTTATCATAGGTCTGCCCTTGGCTCTTGTGGATGGTGATTGCCCATGCGAGGCGCATAGGGTATTGGAAGAAAGACCCACGCTCTTCCTTCATGATACGTCCTTTCTTATTTTCTGTGTAGTCGTAGAACACCCACTCGTGCCGTTCTACTTCAACGAGTGCGCCACCTTCAATTAAGAGTTGGATGCTATTTTCCTGTACACGTTTTATATCACCGAGGGAACCATTGACCCAACGACCATCAGAATCATTGTTGAGCATCACTACCCTTGCTCCAGCGCACAGAGTCAGCATCGATTCAGTGGGGTACTCTGACGGCCTTACGTCACCGCTGACGGAAGCCTTGTATTCCTTGATTTCAGAGCCATTTTTCCTGAGTTCGTCAAGGTGCGCAAGATTGATCGCTGTCGCCTGCTTATTGGTTCCGCAGATTGTGATGGCACCAGTTGCTCTTTCCTTATCCTTCACTTTTCTCTTTTTGAAGATACCGAAGTCTGGACTCCCCTCCCGAATATGGTCAAGGCAAGCAACCAAAGCGTTGTCGTGCTGGCGCATAGACCCTTCGAGGACAACGGTCTGGAGGTTGAGTTCACGCCACAATTCCGACTCAAACGCGAACAGTGTGTCACCATAGTTCTTACGCCACACTTCCATCTCGTCATCTGTGAGAACAGGAGGCAACTGATAGAAGTCGCCCACGACTATCAACTGCTTGATGTTCTTACATGAAAGGATTGTCCTGGCAACAAACTCGAATACATCTATGCGGCACATCGAGATTTCATCGATGATGACGATTTCTGATTTCCTCAGTACTGAGAGTTGCTTCTTCTGGAAGCATTGTTTGCCTCGTTCCACGATACCCATAGGCACGCCGAAAGTCCTGTGGATGGTAGTTCCGTCAATGTTCAAGGCAGCAATGCCCGTAGGAGCGCAGACGATTACAGAACGGCTATTTGACTCGCAATAGTCAATGATGTATCGGGTAAGGAAGGACTTTCCTGCACCTCCCTTTCCCGTGATATATAGATTCTCGCCTTTCAAGAAGCGGTCGAAGGCTTTCTTCTGTGAATCTGTAAGTTTATCCATCCTATTTTCTATTTATAGTACAATTCATTAAAAATCCATTTTCATCTTTTCAGGCTTTTCGATTTGCTCTCACTCTCCGTGTCTTTGGCTATCTCCTCGATAGCGGCATCGAGTCTGGCACAGCGACAGCGGAAGTCCTCTGCATCTGTTCCATGTATTGCGTGCAGCGCATCGATGACTATCTTCTGTGTTACAATGTGGCGATGGTCGGGATTGTTGGAGATGTCCATGAGTTCAGCAAGTTCATGGAATTTGTCTCTAAGCCAAGACTGTCCGTTACCTGTGTTGGCGTACAGTGCAGCCCAATTTGAACACTCCTTGAAGAGATTATCGATTTTCATGTCTATTATTGTTTTCATGTTTGCTAAGTTTTTGATTTCTTGTATTTTGTATTTCAAAAAGTCGTTTAGGTCATTGTGTGGATGGTAACGGTTCCTACAGTCCACTATTGTTTTCCCACATCCCGAAAGACGGGATATCATCTTTCTTGTGGCCACATCACCTGCTTCGTCATTATCGAGGCAAAGTAGAATCTTATGGTAGCGATGACTGTCCACATAGTGGATGGCATCGTCAACCTGCCCTACTCCATTGAGGATGACATAATCGTGATTTTTCCTTCGATGAGAGGGAGAGGTAAGTACATCTAAGGTAATAAACGAGAGATAGTCGAAAAAACCTTCCATGATGACACAGGAGGGGTTTCCCCTGTTTCCCCTCACCGAGATACCTTTCTTTCCAAAGGTGCGCTTCTGGGCCTCGTTTCGACATTCCCATCCTTTTTCTGACTGGAAAGCGATAGCGTGATGCCGGATGCCATCGGTGGCGGTATAGTTCATCTGCTGGCACTCTGCACGCAGGATTGCATCTGGTATGCCACGTGACTCACCATAGCATAGAAGGTGCAGATTGGTGAGAGATTGAATTGCTTCCCTATAGTCGTGTTGGTGGACAGGTGTCTTTCGCTCCTGTATGGGGGCACTCCACGTTCGGGGAACTTTATCTCCAGCAAGGTGGAGGCACGCTTGATGAAAGTCGAGGTTGAGGATGCGCATCGCAAGATCTATGACACTGCCACCTTTCCCCTCACCGAAATCCACCCAAAGATTCTGGCTGGTATCAACTTTAAGGGATGCATCTTTCTCCGTACGCCATGGCGTAATATACCAAAGGATGGCACCGCCCTGAGATGAACGGTCAGGTTTGATTCCCAAGGAAATAAGGAAATCTTCGATGGGCATTTTCTTTATTTCTTCTATATGCATATTCTTTGTTTTTCGGTGAGAGGAAAGGGAGACAACTCCTTCCCCTCATTGAATGAAATTCTCTAAATTCTTGCAAGACCGCACAACAGCACATATTCTGCACATACAACTGCACACTCTTAATGGTTTGTTATTCAGCAATCTCTAAATTGAATGTGCTGTTGTGCGGTTTTTATGGTTCGTTATAATTATCTATGCTTTTCAGCATACTTTTCAAGAACTCGTATGGATGTCCAGTGGTTGATGCGGATATCCATCCATCGTACTCGCTTGGCATGATTCTCTGATAACGTTCTGTGGTTGCTGTTGACTTAAGTCCCCATCGATGGACGATGCGTTTCAATGTAGTTCGCTCCACCCGACCATCTCTCTTGAGTATGACAATAAGGTCGTTCAGTGTGTATCGCAGGGTATCCACCTCATTGTCTGCCATAATCTCCAGTAACGTTTCGACGAGTTGTCTTTCAAGAAGGTTCCTGCTATTGTACACTATCTTCTTCCAGGCATCAGTTACTATGAGATCACGTCGGAACCAAAGACGATCTTCGTTTTGGGTAGTAAAATCACGATGTAATAACTCGTACAAGAAATTAGGTATTTCTTTCCTCAATTCCTCAAAGAAGTTTTCGCCTGGTCGTCGGTCGGTGATGGTATGTATTTTCCGTACCCAGAAACGAGTGTCTTCAGGTAAGAGGGACACAGGCCGCTCTTCGTCATTAGAGCACATCAAGAAATGGCTATATAGCGGAACCTCTACCCTATCTTTGCCCTTCGCTTCAGACTGACCTTTTAATGCGGTCACTAGATTCTTGATTTTCTCGCTGTCCTCTCGTTTATCCAGCAGTGTTTCTTCTATATATACAACGTTTTTCGACATCCAAGTAGATGTAAACTGGCTGCGGAGATTGTCGTTGGTGAGTTCGGTTGCGTTATCTCCAAAGATTTCCTTTAGGAAGTTACAAAAAGTTGATTTTCCAGAACCTTGTTCAGAACTCACCAACAAAAGAACTGGAGTTTTCTGCTTCGGAAATTCATAGAGCAGTTTCATGTAGTCAAGTCCAAGATTATATTGCTCTCCGAATATATGGCGAAGAAGAGCTTCTATGTGCTTCCATTCACCTCCGTTCGTGGACGGCTGATATTTCAAAGGATGGTAAGCATTTATGTAACGTCCGATAACAGGATGGTAGTCAACATTCTGTGGCTCTATTATTTCTCCATCGTACCGAGGCATTTCCTTACCTATCTCGGTAGCCTTTTCTTTTCCGTAGGCTCTTCGGATAGACTCGTATGTCCAGGGAATATAGTTTTCCACATACTCACCATCTCCTAAAGGTACCAGAGATTTCTTGCGAATTTGGCCACCAACCTCTATAAACATTCCGAAATGGTATTCTTCAACTCCTATATGATAATTAGTTTCCATTCTAAAAAAATAATAAATTATGGCATTTTGCCCCACGGAAACTTGTAAATAAAGAAATAAATTCTTAACTTTGCCGTGGATTATAGAAAAAAGTAAATAAAACAGTAAAGGTTGAAGGACGAGACACAGCGGTGTTCTCGCCTTTCCCTTTTTAAGGTGGGTGACCGATGGCTCTGCCAATATTAGAATTATCGGCAATAAGATGCAACTGACTTGATAGTTTATCCATTTGGTTTTCGGCTGTTATGAAAAATCGAAACTTGTATTGTTCAACAAGAAGATTACTTTATTATATGCGTATCGCCACTGCCCGCCCACACGCATTCGTGGCAACTTTTCTCCATGCTTCTTCACCCAGCCGGCAGAGACTTGAAGTCTTTCTGCTAAATTCTCTGCAGAAAGCCATTCTTCCCCAAAGTAGGGGTTTTCCTTCTTAAGGATTTTATGTAACTCCTCGGCGAACATCCGTGCTTCTGTACGAGTCATAGCATCACACCTCCTTTCGCTGAAGACATGATGAAGAAATCAAGCTGAGCCTTAGTGAAAAACAATCGACCTCGTTTACAGTGCGGCAAGATGCCCGACGAGGCGAAACGATAGATTGTGGATGGAGCCAATCCCAGATACTCGGCAGCTTCTTTCGTTGTGTAAAATGGAGACTGGGTTTCTATTTTCTTTTTTGCCATATATTATGATTTTTATTTTTGCAGCAAAGGAATAAAAAGGGTATTGCTTTCGTCCTATTTTGTTTCGGAATAGTCGTAAATTAACCTTTCACGACTTTGAGATTCGTAAAGTGTTAATTTACGACTTCAAGTGTTGTGCCTGTACTTTTTTCTTTTAGTGCCTTTTATTTTTTTTACTCGTTTTTTTCGGCAAAGAAATCAAAACTATACCCCAAAAAGAAAAAAGAGGACAACAAAGTCATTTATTAACATAGTCGAGACTTTTTTAGTCTTTAAGTGTTAAAAAACGACTTGAGTCAAGGCTTTTTGGATGAAAACGACCATGTACCCAGACATCGATGAAGGGATGATGAAAGAAGCTTTTGGCGAGTGTGTCTAAATTACAAGGGGGTATCCTTGTTTCCGTGATTTCTGTGGTATTCATTTTGGCGATGAATTTGTGACTGTCCTGACAGACTGAGGAACGTTTAACAACGTGTACATAAGTACAAAAAAAGCGGACTGCCGTCCACACCAGTCACAGGTATCGCCAAACACCCTTACGTATGCAGACGGACAGCCCACCCATGGTGAGTTGCCTCAAATGCCAGCCCCACGAGGAAATTTTGGCGATTTCGTGACCGAGGGCGCTTTCTTGACTGCAAAAGTACTTTTTTCTTTCTTACCTTCCAAGAATATTTGTTTTATTTTTCTCATTCTTCATTATTTTAGTATTTTTGCAATAATGAACAAAGAGAAAGATATTATACGCAAGGGGAAGCATCTGGCATTCCTTCTAAGGCATGACCAGGAAGCTTTCGATGACGGACGCATAGACCATCATGGTTGGCGCATGGTGGCAGAACTGCTGGAATTGGGCTATACACATTCTGAACTTGACGAGATAGTGACTACCAACGATAAGCAACGATATGAGTACAGTCCTGATGGACGCAAGATCAGAGCACGGCAAGGTCACTCTATCCCTGTTGACGTGGAACTAAAAGAAGTCATACCACCAGGTGTGCTATACCATGGAACGGCGACAAGATTCCTGTCCTCTATATACAAAGAAGGGCTGATACCTGGTAATCGCCTATACGTTCATCTTTCGCCAGACAAGGAAACAGCTATGAAAGTTGGCAGCCGACATGGAACACCATACGTCATCTGCATAGATTGCAAGAAGATGGTTTCTGACGGTTGTAAGTTCTGGAAGTCAAACAACGGCGTATGGCTAACAGAAGAAGTAAATCCGAAGTATTTCAAGGAAAACGACCGCTAATAACAATGTTTTCCACCCTCAAAATGTAACCAATTTGTTACCATTTTGTAGTATTGGTTTGTATGTATCTAATAATCAAATATTTATAGATACATCTCTAATCCCAACCGGATCACGAAAAATAGGGGTTAAGTGGTTGATTCATATTGAATTACACTTAACTCTCTTTTTGTTTTTGTCAACCATTTGTCAACCAAGCCCCTATTTTGAGGCGCATTCTGTAAAACATTATTACTATTTAAGATGTTCCGTTGACAATTAAGACCTTTTGGCGTATTTTCACTTCTTTTAACAGGAAGCTTTGGGTAACATGTTTTTCTCGACCGTTTCGACGTTGCCAATGACTTGAACCTGAACTCGCGAGTGACTGTGGCTCGTCGAGACAATTATGGACGACGAGGACGGATGATGAACCCCACCTGCACACTGCTGCGGTGCTTTACGGAGGACGACAGGGAGGTAGATAGAGCAAGTCGTTGGTCGTGCGGCGGACGAGCGCGTGGAAGAAGAACGAGTGCAGAGAGAATCAGAACCTTTGACAAACATATTTCTCCACTCTATCCCTTGTAAAATTAAGAGGTTCATAAAAGCCAAACCTATAAATCCATTTCTGTAACCTCTTGAGAAAGTCTTTTCCTTTTGACTTAAATATTTTAGCCATCTTCCCTTTGGCTATCAAAGGTTGGTTTCCATTTCCAAGTCGCAAACGACCACAAACATAATCTTTATCAAACGTTCCACCGTTAGGCAATCTTGTAATGAGTCCTAGCTTATTGAGTAGTTCAACGATGAATTCAGAATCAGCAACGCCAGGTGTAAGCGGATTAAGATTCTTGTCCACGATTCCATACGGTGATGATGTTTGTTTGATGGTATTTGAGGACGGATGAGCCTTACTGCGCACTGCACCATATTCTGCCAAGACGCAATAGACAATCTTTATAATAAAGTACTCGCGAGATAATCGGATCATTTTTAACTCATCAATTTCACTCTGACAGACATTTGGATCGTCGCCACTATTGTACAAACGAGCCTCTCTGAAAATCTTAAGCATGTGGGGAACCAATTCTTTAGTGGCAACACTCGATTCAAAAGTCATCGTCTTCTTTTTAGTAAACACTATGTCGAATTTATTTATTTGGTAAGTTTTAAGAGTCTTGTCAAGGTCAATAATATTCAATTTTTCTTCGTGTACAAGAATCAATTGATCTATTTGGTCTTTTTTGATAAAGTAAACGCTCATCGCAGTTAAGTCGTTTATTATGCCTTCTTTATCAGACTGGCTCATATTCTGTGTCAAAGGCTGACTATTGACGACACTCCTAATTATCTTTTCCGCATCGAATGAGTTCTTCAGTATTTCCACCTGCCTATCATCTGCTTTCTGGATCTTGCTCATTGCCCCCATTATGAAAGAGTCATTCTCCACTATTGTAGTCTTAAATATCGAAACATCAAAATTGGTGGTGATGATAGCGGAACACATCCGTTGATAATAGGCATTCTCTTCATTATCTTTAAGTTTGGATGCTTGTTTCA
>JAEEGL013416449.1_pt1 | contig 10780 bp, 6 predicted proteins | sample 9134231 | NCBI WGS metagenome assembly JAEEGL01 (sample SAMN16246548, study PRJNA631951) | gut metagenome | biome: gut microbiome; feature: rumen; material: fiber-attached | host: Bos | place: Iran: Karaj | collected 2018-10
ATCTGCCATGTATCTTCGCAACCTACCCCCCGGCATCGGACGGGCCGCCCTCATCTGCCGGTATATTTGGTCTTGCAGGCCCGGACAACGTACCCGCTGTAGGTCGCCATACAACGTCGTGAGCTCTTACCTCGCGTTTTCACCCTTGCCTTCTAGAATGTTTTTGCTCCCTTCGGTCGCATAAATATTCCTAAATTATCGTCACACGATAATTTGGCGGTTATTTTCTGTTACGTTGCCTAAAGATTACTCCCTACTGTGCTTTCCACAGGCGGGCGCCCTTTCCTGTGCGGACTTTCCTCAGCTTTCGCCGCGACAGATCGCTGTACCAGTAATTCTTATTGGATTCTCTTGCGGATGGCAGCGGTTTCCTTTTCGTAACCGGGCTTCTCCAGCAGAGCGAACATATTCTTCTTGTAGGCCTCTACACCGGGCTGGTTGAACGGATTCACACCCAGCACATAGGCGCTGATGCCGCAGGCAAACTCGAAGAAGTAGAGCAGGGAGCCCAGGTTGAAGGCGTCTACCTTTTCCATATTGACGGCCATCTGGGGCACGCCACCGTCGATGTGTGCCAGCTGGGTTCCCAGTTCGGCCATATGGTTGCAGTACTCCACGTGCTTACCGGCCAGGAAGTTGAGCTGGTCCAGGTTCTGGTTGTCGCTCTCGATGACCACGCTGCGCTGGGCGCTGTCCACGTGCAGGACGGTCTCAAACATAAGGCGGCTGCCTTCCTGGATGAACTGGCCCATCGAGTGAAGATCGGCCGTGTTATTCACGCTGGCAGGGAAGATGCCCTTGCCATCCTTGCCCTCGGACTCTCCGTAGAGCTGCTTCCACCATTCGGCCACATAAGTGAGCTTGGGGTTGTAGTTCACCAGAATCTCGGTGCTCTTGCCCAGTTCCGTGTTGAGGTAGTTACGCATGGCGGCGTAGATGACGGCGGGGTTCTTCTCGGACTTGATACCCAGGCCCGTGCAGGCATCCTGGGCGCCTTCTACCAGGGCGCGTACGTCGTAACCGGCTACGCAGATGGGCAGCAGGCCCACGGGAGTGAGCACGGAGAAACGGCCGCCCACGTTGTCGGGCACTACAAAGGTCTCGTAGTTCTCCTGGGTGGCCAGGGTCTTGAGAGCGCCTTTGGCTGCATCGGTAATGGCTACGATGCGGTCTGCGGCTTCGGCCTTGCCATAGCGGGCCTCGATGTGCTGCTTCACAATGCGGAAGGCCACGGCGGGCTCGGTGGTGGTGCCGCTCTTGGAGATGACGATGCAGGCTACGTTACGCTCTGCGGCCAGGTCCATCAGTTCGGCGTAGTATTCCTCGGAGAGGTTGTTGCCGGCGAAGACCACCTCGATGCCGTCCTTGCGCTTGAGCTGCTTGGCGAAGCTGTGGCTCAGGGCCTCCATCACGCACTTGGCGCCTAGATAGCTGCCGCCGATGCCGATGGCAATCACCAGGTCCACACCCTTGCGGGACCACTTGTCACGGATGGCCTCGTATTCGTGAAGCTCACGGTCCGTGATATAGCGGGGGAGTTTCTTCCAACCCAGGAAATCATTACCGGCACCGGTCTCGTTCTTGAGCACGTCGAAGGCTTCCAGGGCCTTGCCTACATACTCCTGATACTTGGCTTCGTCCACGAAGGACTCACATCCTTTAACGTCTACTTTGATCATATTGAGTTTAATTATTAAGATTCTACTAACTATTTTTAAGCGTGCAAATTTAAGCATTTCCAACAAATAATCCTTAACTTTGGAGTATTAAGCGAACAGGGAAGAAAACAATTGACCATTTTGAAACACACTTTTTTACTTTTGGGACTGTTGGTGGCCTGCACCCGGGTTCCCGTGCCCACTTTGGCGGATATTCCAGCCGGTAGTTTTAGGATGGGAAGTGAAAATCCGCCCATGCCGGAGTGGGACGAGGCCCCGCAGCAGGAAGTCACGCTGCCCGCTTTCAAAATGAGCGCCACGGAAATCACCAACGCCCAGTACGAGGCCTTTGACCCTTCTCACAAGTCCCTGCGCGGTTATAAGGGCTTTTCTCAGGCCGACGATGAGGCGGTGGTGATGGTCTCCTGGTCGGAAGCCACAGCCTATTGCGAGTGGCTGTCCAAGAAGACAGGCCGAAGTTTCCGCCTTCCTTCAGAGGCCGAGTGGGAGTACGCCTGCCGGGCAGGTACGACGACGGCCTACAACACGGGCGACACTTTCCCGGAGAATCAGTGGAAAGTGCAGGAAAACACCCGCTTTAAGGAACCTGTTTCTCTCCAAGTGGCTCAGTTCGAGCCCAATGCGTGGGGCCTGTACGATATGCACGGCAACGTGGAGGAGTGGTGTGCAGACGAATATGCTTTGCCAATAAAGTTTTGGTATGAAGACAGCCGCTATGCCAATACGCGGGGAGGGAGCCATAATACTCCTGTTGAATATTTGCGTAGCGCCAATCGCAGTGCTGCGCCTCCTGAGGACAAAACCGTCTTGCGTGGTTTCAGAATCGTTGAATCCGATGTTTTGGTTCCTGCGCCTCAGGGCTATAAGCGAAATATTCATTATAGGATTTCTGAGGAGGCGTGGGAAACGCCGTCGGACCGTCCCATTTTTATGGAGCCTTTGTCCTATGTGATTCCCAATGAAGGTATCCCGTTCTACTCGCATAACCATCAACCCGCTGTTACCTGGCTGCCGGAAGGCGGATTGCTGGCCATCTGGTTTTCTACGGATGCTGAGGCCGGCAGGGATATGGTGGTGCTGAAATCTCAGTTCAAGGAGGAAAAATGGAGCCCTGCCATTCCTTTCAGCAAGGTTCCGGACCGTAATATGACCGGAAGTGCCTTGCTGACGCTCGATAATGGAGAAATCCTTCATTTTCAGGGAATCGGTGATGCCGGAGAGTGGAAGGACTTGGCGCTGGCCATGCGCCGGAAGCCTTCTTGCTATCAGCCATGGACCGACTATGTGCTCATTGGAGCAGAGCATGAGGTGCGTCATCAGGTGATAGCCGGTCCCATTGTGACCCAGGACGGCCGAATTCTCCTTTGCTGCGATGCCGGCCCCGACGGCGAAGCAGGCACTTCGCTGCACGTGTCCAAGGACGGAGGCGAAACCTGGGAAGACACCGGCAGCATCATCAAGGGAATCCACGCCGGAATAGTTGAGCTCAAAGACGGTCGGCTCATGGCCTACGGCCGCGGCAATGCCATCGACGGCAAGATGCCTTGCAGTCTATCGGCCGATGGAGGCTATACCTGGACCTACAACGCTACGGAGTTCCCGCCCATCGGATCGGGACAGCGCCTGGTGCTGAAGCGCCTGCAGGAGGGGCCGCTGATGCTGTGCTCCTTCGGCCCGGATGGCCTGTTTGTTGCACTGAGCTACGATGAAGGGGAGAGCTGGCCTGTGAAGAGACTCCTCACGGACGGGAAGAAGCGTGTGCTGGACGGCGGTGCCTGGACGGGAACGTTCACCCTGGACGCCACCCACGCCGAGCCCAAGGGTTACCTGGCCTGCACGCAGAGTCCGGACGGGGTCATCCACCTGCTCAGCAGCCGGGTGCATTACCGCTTCAACCTGGCTTGGATAGAAGGGAAATAAGTATTAACTTTGCGTTCCAATGAAAAAAGTAAGTGTATTCTTGATTGGCGTACTGCTCTGTGCCTGCTCCCAGGCCCAGGTGACTCAGTACAAATATAAAGTGGTGAAGGACTATCCGCACGACATGGCGGCCTACACCCAGGGCCTCTTTTTCCATAACGGTACCCTCTATGAGACTACGGGCCAGTACGGCACCAGCTCCATTCGTACCGTAGATGTGAATACGGGAAAGCCCATCCAGAACAAGAAACTCAATTCCAAGTACTTTGCAGAAGGATCCGTCGTTCTGGGTAACAACCTTTACATCCTTACCTGGACCAATAAGGTAGCCTTTGTTTACGACGCCAAAACCCTGGAATACAAGAAGACGGTGGGCTATCCGCGCGAAGGCTGGGGCCTGACCACCGACGGCAAGCAGCTCATCGCCAGTGACGGCAGCAATACGCTGTACTTCCTGGACGAGAGCCTGAAAGTGGTGCGCAAACTTCCGGTCACCATGAACGGCCGTCCGCTCAAGAACCTGAACGAACTGGAATGGATCAAGGGAAAGATCTGGGCCAATGTGTACCTCACGGACACCATTGTCATCATCGACCCTAAGACCGGCAAGGTGGAAGGAACCATCGACTGCACCGGTCTCCTTCCCGACGAACTGTGGACCTCTGCCACCGACGTTCTCAACGGCATAGCCGTAGACGCCGCCGGCAAGATTTACGTAACCGGCAAAAACTGGCCGAAACTCTATCAAATAGAGCTTATGAAATAATCATCTATATCTCTTCGGAAACCCCTCCGCTTCGCTACGGCCCTCCCACCTGCGATGCCGGCGGGCCCCTCCCTCTAATAGCCGAGGGTGGCTAAGGTTTCCGAAGAGATATAGATGAAAAGAATAAATACATTATTAGGGGTATCCGGAAAGTCCGGATTGAGAGAGTCCCTTTGAACTTGATACGGTTGATACCGTCGTAAGGAAATGAACAAATGCTTTTTGATTGCTGCACTGTGTGTGCTGCCCCTCGCTGCGAATGCGCAGGAGGAAAAGGCGGAGCGTCTGGACTCCGCCACCGTATCGGCCTCCCGTGCCGGTAAACAGACGCCCGTAACTTACACAAGCCTGGGAAAGGCCGATTTGCAGGACGCCAATCCTATGAACTCGCTGCCGATGACGCTGAACTTGCTGCCGTCGGTGGTGACGTACAATGAGGGCGGCACCGGGCTGGGTAATTCGGCCATGACCATCCGCGGGTCCAAGGGCTCGCAGATCAATGTGACGCTGAACGGCATCACTCTCAACGATGCCGAGAGCCAGGAGGTCTTCTGGGTGAACATTCCTTCCCTGACCAATTTCCTCTCTTCCGTGCAGGTGCAACGCGGACTTGGGACATCGGCCAACGGAGCCGGTGCCTTTGGCGCCAGCATCAACATGAGTACGGCCTTCGTGGGAGCCCAACCCACCGGCAGCGTGGAACTGAGTGCCGGTTCCTATATGACCGGAATCACTTCTGCAGCTATCTCTACGGGCCTTCTGCCTGGTGGCTTCTACTTCAACTTTGCCGGAAATCTGGGCCATACGGACGGGTATATCCGCAATGCCAAAGTCAACTCCCAGTCGCTCTTTGCCGTGCTGGGCTGGCTCAGCGGCAAGCGCTCCCTGCGCCTCACTTACCTTATGGGCAACCAGAAAAGCGGCATTACCTGGGACGGCATAGACCTGGAACAGTATGCCAAGGACCGCCGCTACAACGGGGCGGGCGAGTACTATGACGAGGAAGGGAATGTCCACTACTATCCCAACCAGACGGACAATTACCGCCAGCACCACGTCCAGCTCAACTATACCCGCGCTTTTGGCGACCGTTTCACCTGGTCCAACACCGTCAATTATACGCGTGGAGACGGCTACGATGAGTATTACAAGTCCAACAAGAAGCTCAAGAATTACGGTTTCCCGGCCGATATCAATCCCGCCCGCAGCGACATCGTCTACCGCAAGGGCATGGACAACGATTACGGGGTGGTGAATTCCAACCTGCGTTACCGCACCCGCGTGCTGGATGTGACCGGAGGCCTCAGTTGGAGCATCTACCGCGGAGGGCACTGGGGCCAGGTGCTGTGGACCAAGACCCTGGGAGACGTGGAGTCGCCGGACTGGTATTCCGGTACGGCCATCAAACGGGATGCGAGCGCCTTTGTAAGGGCCGAGTACCACCCCCTGGCCTGGCTCACGGCCTATGCGGACCTTCAGTACCGCAGTATCCGCTACTCTATGACGGGCGTGGACGACGACTGGATAGAGTATGGCAGGGCCGAGGAAGACCGGTTCAATTACAACACCACCTGGCGTTTCTTCAACCCGAGGGGCGGTATCACTGCGTCCTGGGGGGCGCACAAGCTGTATACCTCCGTGGCCGTGGGCAACCGCGAGCCCGGCAGGGGAGACATCAAGGAAAATGTCAAGGGAACGGGCCTTCCCATCAAGCCCGAGAAGATGGTAGACTTCGAAGCCGGCTACGAGTTCACCGGCTCTCACGTGGTACTGCATGCCAACCTCTACGCCATGGAATACTGGGACATGCTTCTGGAGACGGGCCGATTGTCCTCCTCCGGATACGCCGTCAAGGAGAATGTGCCGCGATCCTGGCGCCGGGGCGTGGAGCTATCGGCCGCCTGGCAGCCGCTCAAATGGCTGAAGGCCGATGGCAACCTCACCCTTTCCGTGAACCAGATTGCCGACTATACCTCTTATGTCCCTTACGACGACTATTCCGGCACCGTGCCCATCAACTACGGGAAGACCACCATGCTTATGTCGCCATCGACTATAGGCATGGGGCGCCTGACCTTTACGCCGGGCAAAGCTTGGCTCTTCTCCGTAGACGGAAAATACGTGGGAAAGCAGTATCTGGACAACTCCATGAGGAAAGAAATGGAGATTCCCAGCTATTTTGTGATGGATGCCCAGCTTCAGAAGGGTTTTGACATCGGCCCTGGTCATCTGACCGTGGCGTTCTACGTTCATAACCTCTTGAATCACATGTATTACGCGTCCGGATGGCGCTGGGAATCCATCTCTCCGGCCGATGGAAACCTTTATTCAGGTGTGGGAGTTTACCCCCAGCCTCCAATAAATTTCATGGGCAAAGTTAGATTTACTTTTTAAAATATTTTATTTAATAAAAAATAATTAGAAAAAATTTGGAAGAATAAAAAAGTTTAGTAACTTTGCATTAGGAAAACGGGTGAAAGCTCCTTTTCCCAGACGAAACGCTTTTTCTAACCAACTAATTAACCTTCTTCTTTAAGGTAAGAATACACTACTAACTAACCAAAATAATCCCGCAGTGATGCGGGATTATTTTGTAGCACGGGGTGCTACAAAAACTTTCCGGGATCTTAGACTGATAGGAAGGAATGCCCTTCCGGGGGCTTGTCCACCCCTTTTGAGGGGGCTCTACCCCCTACTATCCCCCGCGGCCTTTTCTCCCTCTACGATTTTGCCTGGCAGCAAAATCCCGGGTACGGCCGGGCGCCTGATGGCGCCTTATTACCTGCCCACTGGGCCGGAGTGAAGCGAAGCGGAACGGAGTCCCCCGGAAGGGCATTCCTTCCTATCGGCTCTTAAATTGAATTGACGCGTTATTGTGGTTAAGATTCTCGATATGGGGGATCTTAAACATAATAGGGCCCAAAATCAATTTAAGATTTGCGAATGGCGGGATCTTCGCCATAATACGGTGCAAAATCAAACTAAGATATGGTAATACGAAATCCGGAAGGAAATTGGTTTTTTGGGCTACTGCACAAAAAAGAATTTCCTTCCGGATAGGTTTGGAAACAGGAAGCCTACTTGTTCAAATACTTGAGGGCGAGGCCGCCGGCGGAGGTTTCCTTGTAGAGGGAAGGGAGGTCCTTGCCGGTCTGCTTCATGACTTCCACCACGTGGTCGAAGGAGATGCGGTGACGGCCGTCGGAGAAGGTGGAGAAGATGTTGGAGTCCAGGGCGCGGGTGGCGGCGAAGGCGTTGCGTTCGATGCAGGGGATCTGTACCAGGCCGCAGACGGGGTCGCAAGTCATGCCCAGGTGGTGCTCCAGGCCCATCTCGGCCGCGTATTCTACCTGGTAGGGACTGCCGCCGAAGAGCTGGCAGGCAGCGGCGGAGGCCATGGCGCAGGCGACTCCCACCTCACCTTGGCAACCTACTTCGGCGCCGGAGATGGAGGCGTTCTGCTTGACCACGTTGCCGATGATGCCGGCGGTGGCCAGGGCACGGAGGATCTTGGTGTCGGAGAAGGCGTGGCCGTTGGACAGGTGGTACAGGACGCCGGGGATAACGCCGGAAGAGCCGCAGGTGGGGGCGGTGACGATGGTGCCGCCGGAAGCGTTCTCTTCACTCACGGCCAGAGCGTAGGCGAAGACCAGGCCGCGGGAGCGGAGGTTGGGCTGGTAACCCAGGGCCTTGACGTGGTACTTGCTGGCTTTGCGGGAAAGGTTGAGGGGGCCGGGCAGACGGCCTTCGTTGTTGAGGCCGCGGGTCACGGAGGCCTTCATGGCCTCCCAAATCTCCTGGAGATAGTCCCAGATTTCGTGGCCTTCGCAGATTTCCACGTATTCCCAGATGCTGCGGCCGTTGGCATCGCACCATTCGATAATGTCGGTAAGGGTGTTGAGGTCGTACACTTCGCCGGACTTGCTCATCTCCTTGCCGGGGCCTTCGGAAAGGGCGCCTCCGCCGATGGAGAAGACGGTCCATTCTTCCTGCAGGGTATCATCGGCCCCGAATGCCTTGAAGAGCATTCCGTTGGGGTGATAATCCAGCACACGCGAGGCTTCCCAGATGATTTTTACCGGGCCGATGGGCTCCAGGGCTTCGAGGATGGCGACGTCGGTCATATGGCCCTTGCCGGTGGCGGCCAGGGAGCCGTAGAGGGTAACCTCGAAACGGGCGGCGTCGGGATGACGCTCGCCGAAGATGCGGGCCGCATTGTTGGGACCCATGGTGTGGGAAGAGGACGGGCCTTTCCCTATTTTATACAGTTCGCGAAGAGAATTCATAAGTATGCGCTTGATGCGGCAAAGTTAAGGATTATTTTTCGTATTTTTGCAGTTCTAAACCCTGTAAATATGCTCAGAATAGATATCATCAGCGTGGTTCCGGAACTCCTGGAGAGTCCGCTCAGTTACTCCATTCCGGCGCGTGCCGTCAAGAAGGGACTGGCCGAGATTCATATCCATGATCTCCGGAAGTATGGCCTGGGTTCCCGGCAGACCGTGGATGATTATTCCTACGGCGGGGATGCCGGTATGGTGATGATGGTGGAACCGGTGTTCAACTGCATCAATGACCTGAAGAAGGAGCGTCATTACGATGAGGTCATCTATATGGCCCCGGACGGCGAAATCCTTACCCAGGGCATAGCCAATGAGCTGAGCCTCAGGGAGAATATAATTATCCTCTGCGGCCACTACAAGGGTATTGACGAGCGTATCCGTGAGCACATTGTCACGCGGGAGATTTCCGTGGGCGATTTCGTGGTGAGCGGGGGAGAGATTCCCGCGGCGCTTCTGGCCGACAGCATCATCCGCCTGGTGCCGGGCGTTCTTACCGACGAAACATCGGCCCTCTCCGATTCTTTCCAGGACGGGCTGGTTTCTCCTCCCGTGTACACGCGGCCGGCGGAATTCAACGGCTGGAAGGTGCCGGACGTGCTTTTGTGCGGCAATCCCAAGATCATCCAGGCATGGCAGGATGAGCAGGCTTTGGCCCGTACTCGCGAGCGCAGGCCCGGCCTGTTGGAAAAGTGATGCATTATTCCTACATTTGTAAGCTAATATTAAACTAAATACTATGAGTGAAGAAATTAAGCCTGTGGTCAATGAAACCGCAGATGTAGCCAAGCAGGAACAGGAAGTTAAAGAATCTCCCATCGTGGAGGAAGTGAAGGACGCCGTAGCCGCCGTGGCCGATAAGGCCGTAGAGATGGTGGACAGCGTCAAGGATGCTGTGGAAGAGGTGAAGGAAGCCGCCGTGAACTACGGTGAGAAGACCCTTGCCGAGCTCTCCGAGCTGTTCCAGCAATTGAAAGCCAGTGAAGACCGCATGAAGCGGTCCAAGGAGGCCGAGGCTTTGAAATCGGCCTTCTATAAGCGCCTTTCCCGTGAGAAGGCCGAAGCCGGCGAAGACGCCGCCGTGGAAGAACCGGACGAGAATACGCCCGTGGAAGATTCCACCGTCCCTATGCAGAGCGGTCCTGTGAGCCCGTTCGCTGCCATTGAGGCCGGCTTCAAGTCCCTTTATATGGAGTACAAGAAAGAGCGCGCCGAATATAATAAGGAGCAGGACGCCCAGCGTGAGGAGAACCTGCAGAAGAAGCAGGCCATCATCGAAGAGTTGAAGGCCCTGGTGGAAGAGCCCGGAGACATGAAGGAAGCCTTCCCCAAGTTCCGCGACATCCAGAACCGCTGGAGAGAGGTAGGTCCTGTGCCCCAGCAGAATTTCCGCGACGTCAACGATACCTACCAGCTCCACGTGACCAAGTTCTACGACCTGGTGGATATCAACCGTGAACTCCGCGACCTGGACTTCAAGAAGAACCTGGAAGCCAAGACCACTTTCTGCGAGCAGGCCGAGGCCCTGGGAGAGGACGAGGATGTAGTGGAAGCCTTCAAGGAGCTGCAGAAGCTGCATGAGCAGTGGAAAGACCTGGGCCCTGTGGCCAAGGAGTACCGCGACGAGATTTGGGAGCGTTTCCGCGCCGCCACTTCCGTGGTGAACAAACGCTACCAGGCCCACTTCGAAGGCCTCAAGGAGCAGCAGGCCCAGAACCTGGAAGCCAAGCAGGCCCTCTGCGAAGAGGTAGAGGCCATCGCCAACAAGGAAATCACCTCCTCCACCGAGTGGAACACCCTCTCCAAGCAGATTGAGGATATCCAGGCCAAGTGGCGCACCATCGGCTTTGCCACCCGCAAGGAAAACCAGAAAGTATACGACCGTTTCCGTGCCGCCTGCGACAAGTTCTTCGAGCGCAAGCGTGCCTCCTTCTCCGAGTTCAAGGACTCTATGAACGAGAACCTGGCCAAGAAGATGGCCATCATCGAAGAGGCCGAGTCCCTCAAGGACAGCACCGACTGGAAGGCCACCAGCGACCGTTTCATTGAGCTGCAGAAGCAGTGGAAGGAAATTG
>JAEEGL013427514.1_pt1 | contig 10780 bp, 11 predicted proteins | sample 9134231 | NCBI WGS metagenome assembly JAEEGL01 (sample SAMN16246548, study PRJNA631951) | gut metagenome | biome: gut microbiome; feature: rumen; material: fiber-attached | host: Bos | place: Iran: Karaj | collected 2018-10
TAACCCTCTTCCGGGGATCAAGATCCATATGGACGATGCCGAGAAATTGGTCCGCAGCAACCCAGTAAAGGTCAGGATGGTCCTCAAAAACAGGAAAAAGAAGGAAACCGCCCATAACGTTATCGCCACCATAGAAGGCAGCGACCTCAAGGATGAAGTCATTATCTTCAGCGCACACTGTGACTCCGTGCCCTATTCCAAGGGAAGCTGGGACAATGCCACCGGATCAGTCACAGTCATGGAGCTCATGCATTATTTCAACAAGCACAGGCCGAGAAGGACAATGAAGTTCCTGTGGTGCGGCGCCGAGGAGATCGGCCTTGTGGGTTCCAGAAAGTACTGTGAGACCCACAAGGATGAACTTGATAAGGTCATATTCAATATTAACTTCGATATGACTGGCGTCACCCTTGGTTACGAGCATGTATGCTGCTCCTGCAGCGAAGAGACGATGCACGCGATCCAGTATCTTGCCAACATCGAGAACTATCCTCTGGATATCGAACTCGGCATGTACTCATCCGACTCGAGCAGCTTCGCCAGAGCCGGCGTACCTGCCTGCACCTTCGCGAGGCTGAATCCCCGCGGCGGCGCTCAGATCCACAATCATCACGACAATATGGATCACCTTGATCCTGACTCCTTTATGATCACGGCGAACTTCGTGGCGAAGTTCGGTGATCAGATCGGTAATGCCGCCGTGAACCCGATCCCGAGGAAGTTCGCTGAGAAAGTGACAAAAGCCATCGAGGAACAAAAGAGATTTTTCCCCGGCGCAGATAAAGGCGAGAAAAAGCCCTCCGAAAAGAAAGAAGAAAAGCCTGCAAAGAAGTCTGCAGGCAAAGCAGCAAAGAAATGATTCCGTTTTTCTGATAAAGTCATGATAACTTAAAAAGACTCCGGCATCTGCCGGAGTCTTTTCTTTTGATTATTTTCTTTTCCCCCTTCCGGGTCAGACCTCAACATATCCGCAGAAGAATTCTCCGTCTATGAAAGCGTACAGAAGAAACCTTGATGTATCGAACAGGATCGCATCCTGTCCCTCGAAATCCAGGAGAAGCATCTTCTCCCGTACCTTACGGACAGTCACCGGAATCGTATCTTCCCCGAGTCTGATCATTCCTTCAGTGAACTCAGCGGGCAGAATCACATCAGGAGCCATTGATATCTCGGTCCTGAACCCGTCCGCGTCGGTTGCAGGCGAAAAACTCCCGGCTGCCTCCAGCCCGCTGTTCTCTGTACGATATACTCTGAGGCCTTCTTCAGTTTTTACGAGAAAAAGGTCATCTGAACACTTGACCGCCACACTTCCCTCCGGGACCTTTCCGGCGAGCTCCAGACTGCCTGTCATTCCGTAGGGCTTCTTTTGCCCGGCATCTGTAATTATATTCCACAGTTTCGTCATGTTACCGACACCTCATCTGATGAATTCAGTGCTGTCGCGGGCAAGCAGCTCGCTCGCATCGTAATATTCGCCGAAAGCTCCGTATGTATAGTTCTCGGGAAGACCTCTGTCATTATATCCGAACGATCGTCCGACATCATGCATACGATTTAGGTTCATAAGGAAGAAAAGATCGTTTCCGGAACCTCTGTCCCTGTTAGCCATTTCTTCATTGCACTCGAAGACGTAGATGCCGTCCTTGATCTTGATCATATGACACGGCTCCTCATAGATCGTCTCGACGTTTCTTTTTGACAATCTTTCAAATACTTCAGGTTTCTCGGTCCTGAGCCTTTCCAGTCCTTCTCTTGTCTGTGTCAGGCGATAGTATCTCTCGCTCGCATACACGTGCACAACTTCGAGATTTCCGTACCGCCAGTGGATGGCTTTGCCGACCATGTCGTCCGTATACCCGTGCCTCAGCGCATTCAGCGACCCATCCTCCCGTCTGATTGCTCCGAAAGTGATATGCGGTTTGCACATTCTCGGCCACCGCGGATTCTGTCCAACTGTACAGTAGTTTGAAGTCACCAGATACTGTTCCAGATCCAGCACGAAAGACTGGCCCGCTCTGGGATCGGCGCCTGTTACCTCGAAGTTAACGAAATATGTATCATCGTCAGCCTTGAGACAGTCATACTCATACTCTGCAGCCTCCCTGTTTTTCTCTCCGAAGCGCAGGGTCTTCCTGGCCGTGAACGAGATCTCGTAGTCATAGCCGGTATCCATGACCAGTTCAAAGGTTTTTCCTACAAGTTCAAAGCACAGAGGAGGTCTGTACTGTGACATCCCCTCGAATGACCCGGGAACTGCTTCTGTTGATCCTTTTCTGTTTTTTCTCATATGCCGCTCCCCCTCAGTGTATGTAATACATGCTAGGACGCTTCATTTCCTCCGTTGCGTCGTACCATGAACCGAAGGCCCCGAACGTATAGTTTTCGTCCTTTCCGTCGACGCTCGTGCCGAATGACCGCCCTGCATCATGCATCTCGTTCAGATTCATGAGGAAGAACAGGCTGTTTCCGTGCCCAACTCTTCTGCAGAGATTCGTCTCAAGAAGATTGACTGCGTATATACCGTCACGTATCTTCACACAGTCCCAGTAATCCTCGTATACGGCCTGCGTGGGGGGTCTTGTGTCGGCTCCGGCCATCATGTCCGGAGAATTCCTTCTAACCCTTTCCAGAGCCCTGGGCGTGAAGGCGACTCTGTAGAATCTTTCACTCTGGTATACATGAGCGATATTGAAAGTGCCGTAGTTCCAGTCTATGGACGTTCCCGCCATTTCATCGGTATATCCGTGACGCAGTGAAGGCACTGTTCCGTCCGGACGCCTCACTCCGCCGAAAACGATCTCTGTTGACGGCATCCTCGGCAGTTTGGGATCTCTGCCGAGCGTCGCGTAGCATACGGTGACCAGATTCTCCCTCTCGTCCAGCACCACCGCAATGCCGTCGCGGGGTTCCGGGAAAGGAATGTGTTCGAAATTGATCAGATAACACCGGTCCGCCATCTTGATGCACTCGTACGGATAGCTTTCCTCATGTCCGGGCTCCCCGAACAGCAGTGTCTTTCCGTCCTCAAATATGAGATTCTTGTCAAACCCGTCGTCCATCACCAGTTCGAATCTTTTTCCCGCCAGCTCTAAACAGAGCGGCGGGCGAAAGATCGACATTCCCTCGTGTACGTCGGGTATCAGTCTCTTTTCGTCCGCCATTTTATCACAGCTTTTCTGTCCTGTCGGGACCCATCATGCTGCAGAATTCCACCTCACCGTCAGTGAGCTCCAGAACTCCCAGTTCGTGTCCGTTCTCTTCGTTATACAGGTTGCGCAGGAAGGGATTCTCCTCGAACACCCTGTCAACGATCTCCTTAGGTGCGTCGACCGCTGTAGCTCTGACTCTTACCCAGTCACTGCCCTTGAGCGCGACAAGGCAGACCTTGGGGTTGGCGACTATCTGCTTATAGACGTTTTTGTGCTTGCCGACGGCAGTATAGACCTTTCCGTCGTACTCTTTGAGAACGCCTATCGGACGGATCTCAGGCTGATCACCGTTCTCCGTTCCCAGGAAAAAGCATCCCGCGGATGTCAGGAATTCTGTTACTTCTTTCATTTCCCTTGTCTCCTTATATTATTTTCTTATCAGCCTTCAGGTATCTCAGCTCATCCTGGTGATCAGTTCCTTCAGCAGGATACTGAAATCCTTTCCGGCTTTATTTGCCGTTGCTGTGACCTCTTCGTGAGAGGGCACGGAGTTGTTTATTCCTGCAGCCATATTAGTGACGCAGTTTATGGCGCAGACTCTCATTCCCATATGCTTTGCCGCTGTCGCTTCGATCGCTGTACTCATGCCTACAGTATCTGCGCCGAGCATTCTGAACATGCGGATCTCTGCGGGAGTCTCGTACTGAGGTCCGGTCACCTGCAGGAAAACCCCGCTGTGTACCCTTATATCTTTCTCTTGTCCTATACTGAGTGCAAGTTCTCTCATGTCACTGTCATACAGATCGGTGACCGGAGTGAATCTCTCTCCAAGCTGGGAAATGTTTTCTCCGACCAGCGGAGACGGCATAAAACTGGAAATGTGATCACTGAGGACTACAAAATCGCCCGGTCTGTAATCAGCATTGATGGCTCCGACTGCATTGGTAAATACTGCGGTATTTGCACCGAGAAGCTTCAGAACACGTATCGGTATCACTACATCGTGGACATCATAACCCTCGTAGAAATGGACCCGTCCCTGCATGGCCGCGATATTCCTGCCTCCGATCTTTCCGAATACCAGTTTGCCCTGGTGTCCCGCGACCGTAGAGACAGGGAAACCGTCTATGTCTTCGTAAGGGATCTCCGCTTTGACTTCCATTGAATCGACAAAATGACCGAGTCCGCTTCCGAGCACTACAGCCGCTTCAGGGATGAAATCGGTCTTTTCTTTTATCTGTTCAACGCATCTCAGAAGGATCTTATAGTACTTCTCAGCATCGAATCTTCCGAGCACAGCTCCGCTGTCTTTATTATCGCTCATCTGTGTCCCTCCTGTTCTGAGTTCACACCGTCTTGAGTCCGAAGAGATCCATCATCCTCTGGATCTCCAGATCCCACAAGCGCCACTCATGACCGTAGCCTTCATACTCTTTGAACTGTATGTTGATCCCGTTGTCTTCACAGAACTTTTTGAACGGCAGATACAGTTCCCCGTAGTGCGGGTCGGCAGTACCGATAGAACAGTACAGGGGCGGAAGTTTGTCGCGGTTCCTTACAAGAGCCGCACGGATATTGTCCGGACCCGCCTTGGCTTCCTCAAGACTTCCGTTTGCTCTGGAAAGCTGAGTTATCACGTTTGCAGTCAGAAATCCGTTGCCGGCATCATCCAGATCCGGTATGCCCATTGAAAGGATACCTCCACCTCCGAACAGCTCCGGATGATTCGCTACATATTTTGCAACTCCGACGCCTCCCATCGACTGCCCGCAGATGAAATTCTCACTGGGGTCCGAAGATGCCGGGAACCAGTTGTGTACCAGCGGCATAAGCTCTTCCGTCAGAAAATCATACATGTTGAACTGCATCATTGCCTGCTTCCAGTTCGCATAGAAACTGTTTCCTGCGTCAGGCATGACGACAACTATCTGCCTTTCCCTTGCGTACAGTTCTATGTTTGTCAGTCTGATCCAGTCGGAACTGTCATCCGAACCGCCATGAAGCACCCATAGGACTGGGTATTTCCTTCCGCTGCCGTAAAACTCCTTTGGGTCGGAAAAACGGGGTCCGACACTGGGGAGATCAGGAAGTATGATATGGACCGTATTGCTCTTACGGAGATAAGCGCTCCTGAAATCAAAAGCTACATGACTCATGGTTTCCGTTCCTCTTTTCCTGTTGATAATTGATTATATCATTTTGTGAAATGATGCATCACAGTTCTGTGACATCCCATATGCAAGAGACCGGGACAGCATACGCTGTCCCGGTCAGGCAGTTATTCTTCCGATCCTGTGGCTTCTATCTCTTCTGTGTACGTATCGCCGCACCGGCTGCAGGTATATCTGCGAACTCCGGGCGTGTCTTCTGTCGGCTCTGTCTCCACTTCCGAAGTATAATCATGGCCGAGAGCAGCCAGTTCCTCTCTGGCTTCTATCACTTCGCCGCACACAGAGCAGATGACTTCCTCCGACCAGCCGGACTCTGTGCAGGTAGGACTTATCCCATCCTGCGTGACCTGCGGATCATGTTCAGTCTTCGGGATCTCCCTGGTCGTCTCATGTCCGCATCCGCTGCAGACCCCTTTTTCCTCTCCGGGAGCACTGCAGGTCGCTTCCTCCGTGACGGTCCAGTCGTAGGTGTGCGTGTCGGGATCTTTCGGCACCGATCTTTCTTCTTTGTAACCGCAGACTTCACATCTGCGTTCATCTCGGCCTTCCTCTGAGCAGGTAGGAATCTTGGCTACCGTCCAGCTGCCGAATGAATGCTCTACACACGGCTGGTACTCAGTTATATATATGACATTATCATCAAGATACAGGTCCAGTCTGGAATCCGTTGAGCAAACAGAGCATATGAAACTGTACGCCTCGTCTGTTATCTCATCCTGCCTGTCCGGATCAGCAGAACTGTCGATGGTATAAGAGTACGTTGCTTCGCTGCCCATCCTGTCATCATCACTGCTTACCAGGCTGTACCCGCCGGATCTCAGTTTGGAACGGACAGCTGACAGGATCTCATCGCAATCCACTGTCTCAGGCTCCGGTTCCGGCAGGTAGATCTCCCTGACAGTGATCCCCGTACCTCCGGAAGGTCTTCTGTCTTCGGTGACATATGCATGTGTTCTGTAGTAATCGATCAGGTCTCTGAGACCGTTACCCTCTATATGGATGCCGTCGCTGTACATGATCTCTCTTTTTGCGTATCCGGTATCAGGATCCTTGAGGCAGTCATCAGTGACGTTGAGAAACGGGACTCCCATCTCCCGGCACATTTCCTTCAAAGCCGAATTGAATTCGTCAACATCTGACATATACAGCTTCGCGTACCCCGTGTCGACATCCCTCGCGAGAGGCGGCACAGACATGACGATAATGTCAGTATACTCGTATGAATCACGGATGGATTCTATCACATCCCTGTATACGCTGATGAAATTTTCCGTGTAACCACCGAGATTGTTTGTACCGAAGTTCAGGAGCACCCTTCGCGGCTCTATGATCTCTATGGCCTTCAGCGGAGTCACAGGATAATCATATTCTGAAAGGTAAACTCCTTCGGCATAAAAGACCCCCTGGATCCCAAGCCCCGTCAGGCCGATCACGTTATGCCCCGTTACGACGCTGTAGTTCTCAAGCCTGCGGAAATTGCTGTCTCCGATAAACAGCGTGTCGTCTATGTAGTCCTGCCCCGCATCCTCTGTTTTCTTTAGTGAGACTCCGTCCCAGTTTTCATCTTCTTTTGGTCCGCCTTCTTTCGGATCCTTGTCGGGGACGATGACGTCTGTCTTGTTCTTGTCGGGTTTGACATCCCTGTTTCTGTTGATGATCTAGATCGAGGATGCTGTGATCGTTGTCAGAATGAGCAGGAAAGACAATGCCATGATTACTCTCTGGAAAGGAGTGTACTGACTGCCGCCTCTTGTTCCTGCAGTCTTTTTCCTTCTAACGGCGGCTTCTGTATTTCTTGCCGCCCTTCTTTCCCTGGATTGTCTCTGTTCGTTGTTCAATTATCCGTTCCTCCGTTCAGACAGTACAGCAGCTGTCTATGAATTCAGTGACTTCCCTAGTATATCTGTCTCTGTCGGAAAAGTATGAGTAATTATGTTTGACCCCGTCAAAAATGACCAGTTTCTTTTTTCCCGGATGAAGGGCATACAGTTTTCTGCTGTCGTCACAGTTCACGATAGAATCATCGGTCCCGTGAATGAACAGCACGGGGACCTTTGCCCTGCTCACAGGTCCGCAGGCATCGGTCTCTCTGATGCTCGCACCCTGCATGGCTCTGTATGTCGCAGAACAAGCTGCCGTCAAAGCCTCCTTGAAAAGAAGCCCGGCATGGTCATGCCTGAGCGTCAGGAGCACCGCTTCGTCAGCTCTGCAGTAGCCGCAGTCATCTATGACACAAACCACCTGCTCCGGCAACTCTCTGTCTGTGGTCCTCAATACGGTGTTTCCGCCCATGGATGCCCCGTACAGGACGATCTTCTCATCGGGAAACCTCTTTGCTATCATGCGCGACCATTCGACGATATCGGATGCTTCCATACGCCCCATAGTGATCGCTTCACCGTCGCTCTTGCCGTGGCATCTCTGGTCGACCGCGAGAACATCGTACCCGTTGTCATGGAACATTTTTGAGATATGTCCTTCTTCTCCTGCACAGCAGAAATGTCCGTGCACAACGATGGCAAATCTTCCTATAGCCTTGTCGGGCTCAGCCATAAGGATCCCTCCCCGAAGCCGCAGCCCGTCAGCCGAGATGACTTCCACTTTCTCTGTGTCCTGTGTGTTCCACCACACATTATAATTGTAGGCTGCATGTCTGTAGACCGATGATCTTTCGGTTGGTACTATGTATTCCTTTACCTCATCGGGGTCGTAGTTTCTGTCCCTTTTGGTGGAAGATCTCGTCATAGCCTGAGTGTATACTGTCGCACCGGTCCCTGCTATATATGCCGCGAACACGCCGGTCGCCAGAAGCAATCCTTTGTAAAAACCTTTCAAGAGTTCTTCCCCCTGCCGCCTTTAATCAATACGGAACATATTTTACCACAAATTGATCCGAATACTGTGAATTCCCGTGCGTATACCCCGTCTCACCGCACGCGGCCGCTATGCTCTGTCTCGCACTTTTTCTCGATCAAATATGATACAATAGGCATTGTTCCGTCCGACCTGTCCGTGCGGACGGTATTGAACATCTGGAGTAAACTATGCAGAACAACACCAATATCAGAGAACTGGTCGAGCATATGATCAACAGCAGCAAGCCGTGCAGTTGCGGAAGAGAACACACCTGCAGGCTTAGTTCATTTCGTGTCGCGGACACCTCCAGTGAAAAACTGATTCCTGAGATCCTTGATCAGTACGGAGTCTCCCGGATCCATTTCATTTCGTCACAGCCCGATATGGATGTTCTGGGCAACAGAGTTCTGACCTACATTAGTTCTCTGGGTTATCACGTCACTTCATCAGTATTTCCTCCTGAGTCAGAGTTCGTCTGCGACCATGTGTCGGCAGGGGACCTCCTCATTCATGTGCCTGACGATGCCCAGCTCATCATTGCTGCAGGTGAAAAAACGATTTGCGATCTGGCGAAGTTCGTTTCTTCCAAAGACCGAATCCCTTTCATTTTTCTCCCGACCTCCGCTTCGACAGACACTTTTTCAATGTCGGAAGCCGAGTTCACGGAGAATGACAGAAGGGTCAGGCTGCAGCTCTCCTCTCCAAATGTGATAGTGGCAGACCTTTCCGTGCTGCAGAACGCTCCTATGGATAAGACCGCGTCCGGCGTGTCCTGTGTTATGGCGTCACTCGTATCTCTTGCCGACTGGAGACTGCACGCAGAGGTGACAGGATCTTATTTTTGTCAGGTCGTTTTTGACGAACTGTCATCCGCGATCAGGCAGGTACTTATAAGTATGGAAAACGGGGTCTCTCCCCGTGACCGCGATCTGATGGAAAATCTGATCTCATGTCTGGTCGCATGCGGAATAACATCCGATATCTGCGGTACGACCGCACCGATACGCGGCACTGAATCCTGCTTCGCGAGAAAAGCTGAAATGCTGCTTGTATCAGAGAATATTACCGGCGTGAGCTTTGAGACGCTCCGCGGGATATCCGCCCTATATGCTGTTAAACTGTACGAATATCTGAAAAAAAACGTTCCGTCATTTGAATCTGCGAGAGCGGAGTTCAATGATATAGACAGAGTCTATCTTCATAAAGAACTGTTCAGGGTTTTCGGTGACGATGAGGGACACCGTATTCTGTCTTCTCTCGGCGGAGAGAATTATTACCAGCGTGCAGCGCGTCTTCGCAGGCTGGACAATCTTGAAACACATCTCGGAGAATACATCTCCCTTGCCGTGCGCCCGCTTCTGTCCAGTTCAAGGATCACATCTCTTCTTCATTCTTCCAGTTCTCCTTTATCGTTTCGTGAAGTAGGTCTGATGGACGAGGAGATCGCAGATGTGCTTGTCTGGGGCAAGGAATTATCAAAGAATTACGGGATCGCCAGACTTCTTGCCGACCTTATGCTTCTGGAACAGGCAGTATCGGACACCTGCCGGTTTTGATCCGGCAGTTCCGCTTTCCAATAAAGAACCATTTAAAACAGCAGCCTGACAGGTAAACCGTCAGGCTGCTGTTTTATCCGGCCTTTTCAGGCAGACCGTTACTTTAAGAAGGAGAACACGATTATCTCCTTTATCAATGCAAAGAATTCTCTTGTATAGAAATGCGGCTGGATCAGGATGTTGCCGACACTTCCCTTGACACTGATGTTCCGGAATCCGTTCTGAGATGCAATATAGCACGCTCTCATAAGATGATATGCAGCTGACACGATGACGATACGGCATTCAGAAGGCGCGTCTCCATTTGCTTCAATAAGTCTGTATGAATTCTCAATGTTCTGCTGAGTGTTTCTGCTGTTGTCCTCAGCAATCATCCGCTCCTCCGGAATGCCGAGATCTGAAAGATACCTCACTGCTCCTTCAGCCTCAGAAACCAGTTCGTCCTCTCCTTTTCCTCCAGTAGCTATCAGCAGGCTTTCCGGATTCTCCTTCATATAACTGTATGCCGCCAGTATCCTTGCCCTGAAATCGACGGAAGGTCCGTCCTCCCTCATCTGCGTGCCCAGAAGTATGACATAATCTGCAGCAGCCTCAGGTCCCCGTATCGGATACAGGACGATTACTGCTTCAGCAACGATGAACACGAAGGCACAGACCGCCGCAATGACGCACACTGCCCTGTCACAGGTCTTCTTATCCTTTCCTGTCCTGAATGATCTGCCGAGAAACACGAGCAATGCTCCGAGACAGAGATAGAACCAGTTGAACAGTGCGCCTCCTCCTATTATCGAAAGCACAACGATCCCGTAAAAGAAGCACAGAGTGCCGCATGCTATAAAGATTTTCCTGGCCATGGTACCGTTCCCTCCTTCCCGGGCGTCGTTCAGACACGGTAGAAGTATACCGCAAATCCGAACCTAAACAAAATCCTCCCGAAGCTATCTGCAGAACCTGTCAGGCGTGCTATACTTTCTCCCAAAGACAGCTTTTTTTGTATCCAATATCACAATTAAAAAGGAGAATAACATGCTGATCAAAAACGGTACGA
>JAEEGL014770462.1_pt1 | contig 10780 bp, 8 predicted proteins | sample 9134231 | NCBI WGS metagenome assembly JAEEGL01 (sample SAMN16246548, study PRJNA631951) | gut metagenome | biome: gut microbiome; feature: rumen; material: fiber-attached | host: Bos | place: Iran: Karaj | collected 2018-10
CTCTGGTGGAACACCTACCGCCTCACGGACATCGCCGAGTACTGGGCCGAAGGCGTCCAGGACTGGTTCAACGTGAACGCGGAGATGGACCATCCCGACGGAAAGCACAACTACGTGAACACCCGCGATGAACTGAAGGAACGCGACCCGGGCCTTTATGAGCTTCTTGCCAAGTATTTCCCGGCCACGGACCAGCAGATTTCCAAGCACAAGTTCGTGAACGAGTGCACCAAAGCCAACAGCCGCACGCACTAGTATGTTTGACAGGAATACGTATGTGAATCGCCGCGCCCGCCTCGTCAAAGAGGTGGGCGACGGCGTCTTGCTCTTTCTGGGCAACGAGCTCGTGGGCATGAACTATGCCGGCAACGAGTACCATTTCCGTCAGGACAGTACGTTCCTGTATTATTTCGGGCTGGACTATGCCGGTCTCGCCGCGGTCATCGATATCGACCGGGGTGAGGAGGTGGTTTTCGGCGACGAACTCACCATCGACGACATCGTCTGGACCGGAACGATGCCCACCCTGCAGGACAACGCGCGCCTCGTGGGCGTGGAGAAAACCTTGCCTCTGAGTGCCCTGAAAGGTTATCTGAAGGACCGGAAAGTCCGCTTCCTGCCGCCGTACCGCGGTGACCACCGCGTGTGGCTGCAGAAACTCCTGGGCATCGCTCCCTCCCGGCAGGAGGCGCGTGCGGACGAAGCTTTCATCCGGGCGGTCGTCGACATGCGCAACCACAAGACCCCGGAGGAGATCGCCGCCATCGAGGAAGCGGTGGACATCAGCACCGAGATGCACCTGACGGCCTACCGGATGGCGCGTCCGGGGGTGCATGAGGCGGAAATCGCCGCCGCCGTGCAGCAGGTGGCCTCCTATCGGCCCGGCACCGGCCTGTCATTCCCGACCATCTCGACGGTGGCCGGCCAGGTCCTGCACAATCACGGCTTCATCCACACCCTGAAGGAAGGGGACATCTTCCTGCTGGACGCCGGCGCGGAGAATCCGCTGCACTACTGCGGCGACCTCTCGTCGTCCATGCCCGTGAGCGAGCGCTTCACCGAGAAGCAGGAACTCATCTACAACATGTGCCTGAAGAGCTTCTATGCCGCGGTGGAGCAGCTCCGGCCCGGCAATCCGTATCGGAATGCGCATCTTGCCGCCGCCGAGGCGATTGCCGAAGGCATGGTGGACCTGGGCCTGATGAAAGGCAATCCCCGGGATATCGCCGAGAGCGGCGCCTATGCGCTCGTGTTCCCGTGCGGAACGGGCCACATGATGGGCCTGGACGTGCATGACATGGAAAACCTGGGCGAACAGTTCGTGGGTTACACCGGTGGCGAGAAGAAGAGCAAGCAGTTCGGCTTCAAGTCGCTGCGCCTCGCCCGTCCGCTGGAGCCCGGTTTCGTGTTCACCGTGGAACCCGGCATCTACTTCATGCCCGAACTCATCGACTACTGGAAGGCCGAGGGCCGCTTCAAGGAGTTCATCAACTACGACAAGTTCGAGGCCTGGAAGGATTTCGGCGGGCTCCGCAACGAGTTGGATTACGTCATTACCGATGACGGCTGCCGCGTCCTGGGCACGCTGAAAAAGCCGATGACCCTTGAAGAAGTTTATGCGGCAAAGCTTGGATAGTTCATGCTGAAGTGCTATCTTTGCAGTCTTAATTTTGAATTGTTCAAAATATGACCTTTACGATCAAGCACCCTGAGAATGACGGGGGAATGAACCCGAGGATCAAGCGGCTCCGCAAGGAGAGCGTGGAGACGCCTGCGACCCTCACGATCGAGCGCGCCCTCATCGAGACCGCGTTCTACAAGGAGAACTATGGAAAATATCCGATCGCCGTTCTCCGCGCGAAGAACTTCTACGAGATCTGCGCGAAGAAGGCGCTGTACATAGGCCCGGACGAACTGATCGTGGGCGAGCGCGGCCCCAGGCCGAAGGCGGTCCCGACGTTCCCGGAACTCACCTGCCACAGCGTGGAGGACCTTCACGTGCTGGATACCCGTGAGTTGCAGACTTACCATATCAGCCAGGAAGACATCGACACGTATGCGCGCGAGGTGATTCCTTACTGGAAGGGCAAGACGCAGCGGGAGCGGATCTTCAACCACGTGTCCAAGGAGTGGGAGGAGGCATATCACGCCGGTGTTTTCACCGAGTTCATGGAACAGCGCGCCGCCGGCCACACGGCGATGGACGGCCGGATGTATCGCGAGGGACTCCTGGACATGAAGGACCGGATCGGGAAGAATATTGCGGCCCTGGATTACATCAACGATCCTGAGGCCACCGACAAGCAGCAGGAGCTCGAGGCGATGGCCATCTCCTGCGACGCCGCCATCCTGCTGGCCGAACGTCATGCCGCCCTGGCGGAGGAAATGGCCGCGAAGTGCGCCGATCCGGTCCGAAAGGCGGAGCTGGAGAAAATCGCTTCCGTATGCCACTGGGTCCCTGGCCATGCCCCCCGTGACCTCTGGGAGGCCATCCAGATGTACTGGTTCGTCCATCTGGGCACGGTGACCGAACTGAACGGCTGGGATTCCATGAACCCCGGCCACATCGACCAGCACCTCTATCCCTTTTACAAGAAGGGCCTGGAGGACGGCACCCTTACCTATGACAAGGCGAAGGAACTGCTTTGCTGCCTTTGGATCAAGTTCAACAACCAGCCTGCTCCGCCCAAGGTGGGCATCACCGCCCGCGAATCCGGTACGTACAACGACTTTACGAACATCAATATCGGCGGTATCGACCGGTACGGCAACAGCGGCGTGAACGACCTCTCCTACATGATCCTGGAAATCCAGGAGGAACTGCACGAGCTGCAGCCGGGCCTGAGCATCCATATTGCGGAGAACACCCCCGACGAGTTCCTCGCCGCGGGCATCAAGGTCATCCGCCTGGGCCACGGCTATCCTTCGGTGTTCAATCCGGACACCTACGTCAAGGAGTTGGTGCGCCAGGGCAAGAGCCTCGAGGACGCCCGCGAAGGCGGCTGTTCCGGCTGTATCGAAGTGGGCGCCTTCGGCAAGGAGGCCTATTTGCTGACGGGCTACCTGAACACGCCGAAGATCCTGGAAATCACCCTGAACAACGGCGTCGATCCGGAGACCGGCAAGAAGATCGGACTGGAGACCGGCGACCCGCGCGGTTTCAAGACCTTCGAGGAACTGTACGACGCCTGGCAAAGGCAGATGGTGTATTTCGTGAACCTGAAGCTCAGTGTGAACAATTACATCGAGCGGATGTTCTCCCTGTACGCCCCCGCGACCTTCCTGAGCCTGTATATCGAGGATTGTATCGACAAGGGCAAGGACTACTACAGCGGAGGTGCGAGGTACAACACCACTTACATCCAGTGTACCGGTCTCGGTACCATCACGGACTGCTTCACCACCCTGAAGAAGCACGTGTTCGAGACGGGGAAGTACACGATGGACCAGCTTCTTCAGGCCGTCGCCGACGACTGGAAAGGCCATGAGCCCATGCGCCTGTACATCCGCAACCACACCCCTTTCTTCGGCAACGACGACAAATACGCCGACGATATCGCGGTGCGCGTGTATGACGATCTCGTGAAGGCGATCGAAGGACGGCCCAACACCCGGGGCGGCAAAACCCAGTTGAACATGCTGTCCACCACCTGCCACAACTATTTCGGCCAGGTATGCGGCGCCTCCGTGAACGGCCGTTTCGCGCATTTCGCGATCTCCGACGGCACGTCCCCGGCCCACGGCTCCGATACGAAGGGCCCTACCTGCGTGGTCCGTTCCCTGGGCAAGCTGGACCAGACCAAGAGCGGCGGTACCCTGCTGAACGTGCGTTTCATCCCGGCGCTTCTGAAGACCGATGCCGAAGTGGCGAAACTGGGCCAGCTTATCCGCGAATACTTCAAACTGGGCGGCCACCATATCCAGTTCAATATCGTGGATACGGAAACCCTCTGCGATGCCCAGCAGCGCCCGGACGAGTACCGGGACCTGCTGGTGCGTGTGGCCGGCTACTCCGACTACTTCAACGACATGACGGCTCAGCTCCAGAACGAGATCATCGCCCGTACGGAGAACGACGACCTGTAGGGAGTTATCCTCCGACCTTGACCGTCAGGCCTGCTGCTTCCAATTGTCCGGTGCAGCGGGCCTGAACTTCTTTCGAAGGGGCGGAGAGGGGGAAGGCTTCGGGATTGTACACCGTGCCCAGGCGTTCGTGCTTGCCTTTGCCGATGTCATGGTAGGGGAGGAGGTCCACTTCGTCGGGCAGGCGGTCCAGCGAGGACAGAAAGCCGGCGGTGGCGTCGATGTTCGCCTCGGAGGCATTGACCTCGGAGATAAGCGGGATGCGGATCCAGTAGGGTTTTCCGAGGGAGGCGATGAGACGGAGGTTGTCCAGGATCCGCCCGTTGGGGACGCCGGTATAGCGCCGGTGCATATCGGAATCCATCACTTTCAGGTCCACCAGGAACAGGTCGCAGGCGGAAGCGATGGAACGGACCGTCTCCGGGGAGGCGAAAAGGGTCGTGTCCACGGCCCGGTGAAACCCCCGCCGTCCCAGTTCTTCCAGCAGTTCCAACGTATAGGATGGATGGAGCAGCGGTTCGCCTCCGCTCAAGGTGACACCGCCTCCACTGTCCGTCATGACGCTGCGCTCCTTTTCCACTTCGGCCATCAGTTCCTCCAGGGGCCACTCCCGGCCGCAGATCTCCATTGCGAGGGCGGGACAGGCTTCGGCGCAGCTGCCGCACACGATACAGGGCTTTCCGGTGGGCTTGATGCCGTCCGGCGTCAGTTCCAGGGCGCCTTCCGGGCAGGCCTCCACGCAGGAGGAACAGCCGATGCATTTGGCTTGTTTGTAGAGTCTTTGCCGGTCCGGAGACCAGCTTTCCGGATTGTGGCACCATACGCAGCGGAGGGGGCATCCTTTCAGGAAAAGGGTGGTGCGGATGCCGGGTCCGTCGTGGATGGCGTATCGTTTGATGTCAAATATCAGAGCCATATTGCGAAGATACGTAAAAATGCCTATTTTTGAACACATAAGGTTTTGCCATGCGTAGATTTTTCTTTCCTGTACTCCTTGCCGCTGCGCTGCTCGCGAGTACGACGGCCCGGGCGCAACGGACTGTCACCCTGGATGATTTCCTGAATGGAGAACGTGTTTCCGGCGTGGATCTATCCCACGGCGGAAACTATGTGCTGGAGCACTTTACGGTCACGGACGGTCCTAAGACCCTCCGCCATACGCTGCTGAAGAAGCTCCCTGGACTGGATTCCCTGGCCCGGTTCGACTCCGTCCGCGTGGAATGGATGCCCGTGACGGAGGCCCTTCTCCTGCACAGGGGCGATTCTCTCGTCCGCATCGACCCGGTCACCGGCGCGAGCACGGTCCTGGCCCGGAACCTGCCGAAAGGCAGTCACATCACGATGGCGCCCACGGAGGACTACCTGGTCCTCTCCCGCACGAAGGCGGGCCCGAAAGAGGATCCCGGCGTGTTCCGCATCCTGGAACCCGACGACCGGCAGCCCGGCTGGCGTGACCGCACCTATCTCGTGAAATGGGACCTCGCTACGGGCGACACGCTCGTGCTGGCGAAAGGCCGCCATTCCAGCTATTTGGAAGACATTTCCGCCGACGGGCGGAAACTGCTTATCGCAAGCCCCCGTTCCCGCCTGGAGAAGCGCCCCACCACCGTAGAGGACGTGATCGTGATGGATCCGGTCACGTTGCAGGCCGATACCCTCCTCCGCGACGCTCCCTTCCTCGAAACGATGTGCTTCTCTCCCGACGGGAAGCAGCTTCTTGTCCGCGCCTCTCCGGAAGCGTTCGACCGCGTGGGCGAGCATATCAAGCCCGGGCAGACTTCCAGCATGATCTTTCAGGTGCTCTATCGTCTGGACATCGCGACGGGGAAGGTTACGCCGCTGACCGACCGCATCCCCCAGTCGGTGCACGAATTCGTCTGGTCCAAGGATGACGGGCAGGTGTACTTCATGGCGGAAGACCGTGATTACCAGGTTCTTTTCTCGTTGAATCCCAAAAATGGAAAAGTGCGGAAACTGCCTGTTCAGGAAGAACTGGTGACCGCATTCAGTACGGCGGCCGGCCGGGTAGCCTATGTGGGCGAGGGCGTTTCCAACTCGATGCGCGCCTGGTTGCTGGACGTGAAAAAGGAGCGGAATGCCCTGCTCGAAGACAGTTCCGCAAAGCTCCTGGAAGGTATCGTCCTGGGTGAGGTCCATGACTGGAACTATACCCACAGCCGTGGCGAAACTATCTACGGACGCTATTACCTTCCGCCGCATTTCGACTCTTCGAAGAAATACCCGATGATCGTCAATTACTATGGCGGCTGCTCCCCGACGGGACGCACCTTCGAAAGCCGCTATCCGCATCAGTTGTATGCTGCGAAGGGATATGTCGTGTACGTCGTCCAGCCTTCCGGGGCTACCGGCTTCGGCCAGGAATTCGCCGCCCGGCACGTGAACACCTGGGGCGAGGGTGGTGCGGAGGATATCATCGAGGGCGTCGAGAAGTTCTGTGCCGCGCATCCTTTTGTGGACAAGGACAGGATCGGCTGCATCGGAGCGTCTTTCGGCGGTTTCATGTCGCAGTATCTCGTGACGAAGACGGACCTTTTCGCCGCTGCCATCAGCCATGCAGGCATCTCCGATATCACCAGCTACTGGGGCGAGGGTTACTGGGGCTATTCCTATTGTGAGGTGTCCACGGCGAACAATTATCCCTGGAATGCACAGGAGATGATCATCCGCCAGAGTCCCCTGTTCAATGCCGACAAGGTCCATACCCCCATCCTTTTCCTGCACGGGTTGGCCGATACGAACGTCCCCGTGGGCGAGAGCATCCAGATGTTCACGGCTTTGAAACTGCTGGGGCGCGAGACGGCTTTCGTGGTCGTCAGGGACCAGGACCACCATATCCTGGACTATGCGAAGCGCCACCGTTGGCAGGACACCATCTTCGCCTGGTTCGCCAAGTATCTGCAGGACGATCCTTCCCAGTGGGACACCTTGTATCCGCCCGTCGACCTCTAACCTGTCCGTCCTTATTAATTTGTAACAGGAATTGCGTTAATTTAAAAATTTTATAAGTAATTTAAACTTTTTAATAACAAATAACTCATGAAAACCTTGTTTTTCCGAAGATTTTTCCCTTTCTTGTAATCGATTATGAAGAACTGATTATGAGCAAGATTGGAAACATCAACGGGAAGGCACCCAAGGGCAATATCCTGGTCGTCAACACCGGGTCGATCACGACTAAGTTCGCCTATTACTGCGACGGTGAGATCCTCCTGGAAGAGAAACTCGAGCATTCTGTGGAGGCACTCTCCAAGTTCGCCGACGTCATGGACCAGGACGGGATGCGGACGGCCGCCATCCTGGATGCGTTGCGCGGAAGAGGCATCCGCCTGGAGGACATCGACATCGTCATGTGCCGCGGCGGCCTGTTCACTCCCTGCATCACGGGCGTGTACAACGTGAACGCGGACATGCGCGAAGTCCTGTCCGGGAGCCGGGAAGGCAACCACGCCTGCAACCTGAGCGCCCTGATTGGCGACAACATCGCCGGCGAGATCAACGCCCTGCGGGAGAAGGAGGGCATCAAGCCCCGCTTCGGCAAGTGCATCGCCTATGTGGCGGACCCGCCGATGGCCGACGAGATGCTTCCCGAGTGCCATGTGGGCGGTATCCCCGAGTTTCCGCGCCGCACCCTTTTCCATGCCCTGAACACCCGGGCCATCATGCGCCGTTTCCTGCGTGATTCCGGCCGCAAGGCCGAGGACACGACGGCGGTCATCTGCCACATGGGCGGCGGCGTGACCATCTCCCTGCATCGCGGGGGGCGGGTCATCGACACGTCCCACGGCCTGGGCGGCGACGGCCCCATCACGCCGGAGCGCGCCGGCTGCTGCCCGCCGTATCCGCTCATCGACATGTGCTTCAGCGGGCAGTACACCAAGCAGGAAATCAAGCGCAAGCTCATCGGCAAGGGCGGTGCCGTCGCCTATTTCGGCACAAACGACATGCGCGTCGTCGTCCAGAAAGCGAAGGAGGGGATTCCCGAGTACGTGGTGTTCATGAAGGCATTCGTGCTGAACATCGCCAAGTACATCGTCGCCCAGGCGGCGGTCGTGGACGGCAAGGTGGATGCCATCATCCTTACCGGTGGCGTGGCCTACAGCAAGGACATCACCGACGCCATCGCGAAGAAGGTGGACTGGGTCGCTCCCGTGTACGTATATCCGGGCGAGAACGAACTCGAGTCCCTCGCCGAGAACGGCTATATCATCCTCGCCGGCGAAACGAAGATCCACACTTACAACAAAGACCATCTCATTGAAGACTAAAACTGATAACTATGGCAGAAATCGACTACTCCAAGCGATCATTCAACTACTACCCCACGGACTCCATCGTCTATGCGAAGTGCATCGACGGCCGGTGGAGCGCTCCCGTGGCCACCAATGACTTCAACCTCACCCTGCATTGCTTTGCGGGCGTGTTCCACTACGCCCCCTCCTGCTTCGAGGGCCTCAAGGCCTACCGGGGCGTGGACGGACGGGTGCGTCTCTTCCGTCCGGACGAGAACGCCAAGCGCATGCAGAGCAGCGCCGCCTATCTGGACATGCCGTCACCGAACATGGAGATGTTCATCGACATGTGCGTGATGTGCGTCCAGGCGAACTGGGACTATATCCCGCCTTATGAGAGCGGCGCCTCGCTGTACCTGAGGCCCGTCCTCGTCGGCATCAACCCGCAGCTGGGCATCCACTCCTCCAAGGATGTGATGTTCGTGGTGATGGCCTCCGGCGTGGGCACCTATTCCGGTGCGAAGAGCCTGGTCCCGGGCACGGCGGTCCTCTCCCGCAACTATGACCGCGCCGCTACCTATGGGTCCGGCGGCTACAAGCTGGGCGCCAACTACGCGCAGTCCCTGCACGCCTACAACCTGGCGCACCGGATGGGCTACCGCGAACTCCTGTTCCTGGACAGCGCCACCCACACCCACATCGAGGAGTTCGGCTCTTCGAACTTCTTCGGCATCAAGCACGGCTGCTATGTCACCCCGAACTCGCCCAGCGTGCTCCCGTCCATCACCAACAAGTCCCTGCGCAAGGTGGCGGAGGAGATGGGCCTCAAGGTGGAGCGCCGCACGATCTTCATCGACGAGCTCGAGACCTTCGAGGAGGTGAACTCCTGCGGTACGGCGGTGGTCATCACCCCGATCTGCCGCATCGACGACAAGGTGACGCTGGAAAGCGGCACCATCACCCGGGAATACCGTTATCCGGAAGTGTGCGGCCCTGTCAGCGAAAAGTTGTACAACCGCATCGTGGGCATCCAGAAGGGACTGTCCGACGACACCTACGGCTGGTGCATGTTCGTGAACGATCCCAAGTGATGAAGGACAGGGTCAAGGCGCTCCTGGACGCCCACAAGGCCGACGAGGCCATCGCGCTGGTGGATTCCCACCGCGCGGGAGGCGGCGCCATGGACGACGCGCTCTGGTACCTCCTGGGCAACGCGTGGCGGAAGAAGGGAAACTGGCAGATGGCGATGAACTGTTACCTCGAAGCCGTCGCCCTGAATCCCGGAAGCCCTGCAAGGCAGGCCCTGGACATCGCCAACGAGATCCTGGACTTCTACAACAAGGATATGTATAACCAATAACCTGTCTCTATATGGCCAAAATGAAAGGAGCGACGATAGTCGACGTCGAACGATGCAAGGGCTGCGGCCTTTGCGTGGTCGCCTGCCCCCTTCACGTCCTTGCCCTAACCACCAAGAACGTGAACCAGAAGGGGTACAACTATGCCGAGACCGTCCTGGAAGACACCTGCACGGGCTGCGCCTCGTGCGGCATCGTGTGTCCGGACGGATGTATCACCGTTTACCGCAAGAAGGAGGAATAACCCATGGCAGAAAAAGAAATCACCTTGATGAAAGGCAATGAGGCCATTGCCCACGCCGCGATCCGCTGCGGTTGCGACGGATACTTCGGCTACCCGATCACCCCGCAGTCCGAGGTGCTCGAAACCCTCGCCGCCGAGAAGCCCTGGGAAACCACCGGCATGGTGGTCCTCCAGGCCGAAAGCGAAGTCGCGTCCATCAACATGGTGTACGGCGGCGCCGCCTCCGGCAAGCGCGTGATGACCTCTTCCTCCAGCCCGGGCATCAGCCTGATGCAGGAGGGCATCTCCTACATGGCGGGCGCGGAACTTCCGGCCCTCATCGTGAACGTTTCCCGCGGCGGCCCTGGCCTGGGCACCATCCAGCCCAGCCAGGCGGACTATTTCCAGACCGTCAAGGGTGGCGGCCACGGTGACTACCGCCTCATCACCCTTGCCCCGGCTTCGGTGCAGGAGATGGCGGATTTCGTGGACCTCGCCTTCGAGCTGGCGTTCCGCTACCGCAACCCGGCGATGATCCTTTCCGACGGCGCTATCGGCCAGATGATGGAGAAGGTGGTCCTTCCTCCGTTCAAGCCGCGCCGCACCGAGGAAGAGATCGCGAAGGAGTGCCCTTGGGCCACGACCGGCCGCATCGGCATGCGCAAGCCCAACATCATCACCTCCCTGGAACTCCGTTCCGAGGAGATGGAGCAGAACAACCTCCGCATCCAGGCCAAGTACCGCGTGATCGAGGAGAAGGAAGTCCGTTTCGAGGAGTACAAGACCGATGACGCCGAGTACCTGATCGTCGCGTTCGGCAGCGCCGCCCGCATCGCCAAGAAGGTGATCGCCATCGCCCGCGAACA
>JAEEGL015523133.1_pt1 | contig 10780 bp, 11 predicted proteins | sample 9134231 | NCBI WGS metagenome assembly JAEEGL01 (sample SAMN16246548, study PRJNA631951) | gut metagenome | biome: gut microbiome; feature: rumen; material: fiber-attached | host: Bos | place: Iran: Karaj | collected 2018-10
ATCATTTTTCCGATGAAGATTTCTACATCTATGTCATTGCCCACGAATACGGGCATTATTCAAGCCGTGGCACCGGCCTCAGGTCTGTTCTGGATACTTATGTGATAAATGATAAGCTTTCTTTTGACAGGGATTATGTCAACAGGGAGCTTGGGAAGCTGGGGATCCCGGAGTTTGAAAAGACGAACAGGACGCTTGCGGGGAAGCTTTTCGGAAAACCCGTGGCTAATGGTGAGATAACACCGGCAGCGGATCTTGACCCAAAAGAAGCGGAAATGCTTGAAACCGTATTCTCCAGCGGTACATACGGAACCTTTAATTCATGGGTCGAGAAACAGCTGAAGCTGGTGAACGGAAAGAGCGGTAAACTGACTGCGGGAAAGCGGATAAAATATCTTTTTGAAAGAGCTTTTCCGGATCAGGAATATATGATGACCTATACTAAGATCGCCCGTTTTAAGGTATTGCTCCCGGCAGCATGGTTATTCCGCATTGTAAGGACCTTCTGCTTAAGAGGAAAAAAAGTGGCTGATGAAGTTAAATTCGTTACGGGTAAAGATTCTGTCTGAGACGGTTTATATTGAAACGGGGAGACCAAATGGGAAAAGCACAACTTGAAGAACTGGAAAAAAGCGGAAAATATTACAGTGTCCCCCGTGGTTTCAGCATGTGGCCCATGATCATAAACAAACAGGGAGTTGTAGAGATACATAAGCTCTCCGGCGACGCAAAACGCTACGATGTTGTATTATATACAAGGGGAGAGGAACAGGGCGTTATCCACAGAGTGTTGAAGGTGCGGGAGAATGATTATATCATCGCAGGCGACAACTGCTGGCAGAAGGAATATGTCCCAAAGGATAAGGTTTCGGGCATTGCGGTGAGTTTTTACCGTAAAGGAAAATGGATAGGAGTCACAAACCCGTGGTACCTTCTTTACGTACATATCTGGACCGATCTTTTCTTTATACGCAGACCGCTCTTTTATGTTCGTGATAAGATAAAGTCTGCAATAAGGCACCGTAGAATATTAGTTGCAAAGTAACGGAAAAATATGATAAAATATTTTGTATGATCGGAAACCAACGGACTTGAATAGAGATTAATGAAGGTATTTACTGATATGAACCCGGAAATATTCATTTTAGAGCAGACCGGATATTTTGAAACGAATGAACATCGGAACGGATGAAGACAGGCTTTCTTTGTCTGCGCCGGTGTTTTTTGTTTATATAATCTACAGGAGGATATGAAAAGGATATGAGACAGAGAAACTTAAGAAGAAAACTGTTCGGATTTCTTCTGGCATTCGCGCTCGTGATAGGTATGTTGCCTGTTTCGGGGGCTGTATATGCCGATCAGGAGCCTGCAGCGACAGAGTGGACATCCACGAATTCGCTTCCCGCAGACTCCGGAAACTACAAGCTCATGGGGAATGTGACGCTTACACATGGATGGACTCTTTCCGGGGACGATATTACCCTGGATCTTAACGGAAAGAATATTACCTATACCGGTTTAAGCCAGTATTCGAGTGCGATCTGGGTTAGTAACGAAAGCTCCTTAAATATTACCGGCAGCGGTACGATCACATATTCCGGAAATGACAGTGCCGAGAAGAGTCTTTGCGGCGTCCGTATAGACGGTGAAAGTGATTTTCTCATTGACGGATGTACGATAAGTAATTTTAATGCCTGTGTATTTATCGACAACGGAAGCTTTACCATGGAAAGCGGTACCATTTGTGACAACGCAATGTACGGCGTGGGTAATCGCGGCACTTTCTATATGAACGGCGGAACCATCTCAGGTAACGCGGAAGATGGCGTAAGAAATTTTGGCGGTGGCGTTTTTTTCATGGATGACGGACTGATCACCGGTAACGAAGACGGTGTGGATATGTGGGATCAGGGGATCACCAGTTCCTTTGTGATGTCCGGTGGTGAGATCAGCGGAAATACAAACGGTGTTTATGTATCCGATAATTTCTTTGAAGTAGCGGGAAATCCTGTTATTTTTAATAATACCGGCGTAAATGTTTATACAAACAGTCCCATTCAGATCGAGGAATTAAGTGACGCCCATATCGGAGTTACTATAGGAACCCTTAACCGCTATGGCTATTTTACCAGAAGGATAACTGATAACAACACTGCAAATGCGGTATCCCAGTATTTTGAAAGTGATGATTCTTCCTATCAGATAGCCGTTAACAGTTACTCTCATCAGCTGTGTCTGGATCCTTTGTCTACAATACCTACAGGATTTAAGGTGGTCAATGGTGGCTCGTATTCCGGAAACTGCAAGCTCGTGTATGATGGGGAGACCTATGAATTTGTTGCTTTTGAGCTGGCAATGGGCAGACTTATCGGCTCTTACGAAAACGGGACCGCAGAGGCAATAGATCTTTCGCCTAAATATGGCATATTTGTATATGACTCAACCGATGAGACCGGTGCTGCAGTTTTTAATTTCACTGAGCCGCAGCCGGTTGAATATAGTTCTTCTATTCACTATCCGCTTCCGATAGAAACCGGTTCATATAAACTTATGGAGGATGTAACTCTCGACGGTCCCTGGTTTATTGACGGAACGGAAATAAAGCTGGATCTTAACGGATATACTGTCACCTATGAGAAACCCGAAGTGGATCAGGAGGACGGATGGGCCGTTGATGTTGCAAACGGAGGTACCCTTACTCTTACCGGAGAAGGAACGATCACAAACAGTATCTCCTTTACCGAAGATGAAGGACAGTCAACAGGTCTTGCCGTAAGAGACGGCGGAACACTTAATATTGACGGCTGCACCATTGAAAACTTTACCAAGGGTGTACTTGTATCAACGGTGGAATCAGATGATGGCGGCCATTGTAATCTCATAAGCGGCGAGATAAAGGATAATGAATTCGGCGTGTTCGTTTGGAGAGGTTCTTTCACCATGACCGGCGGCGTCATCGAAGGAAACGGAACCAACGGGTTATGTAACTTCGAAACAGCCGATCTTCAGGCCGGAACCATCCGTTATAACGGTGAGGGAAATATCTTTACCGCAGATGATGCTACCACTACCACAGCCGATGAGTTAGTTGTTACAGAAGCTACAGCGGCGCCCACACTTACAGATGCACAGAAGCCCACTGCGATCCAGAAATTCAATTATGACGGAGCTTCCCATGCGCTTGTGGCAGCACCCAGCGCGGCACTTCCTCAGGGGTATACGATGAACTATACCCTCGGCAAAAACTCAACCGATGTGCCTTCAGGAAACTGGAGCACAGCAATACCCACAGGAACAGAAGCAGGTACATACTATGTATGGGCTATGGCTATCGGTGGTTATACACAGGCAAGGACCGAACCTTTCTGCCTCATCTCAGCCATCGTTCCTCCTGTTGTAACATCAGATAAGGTTAATACCACTACTCTTGAAGGGGGAGCATCAGGAGGCGGCGGCTCTTCATCCGGTTCGCTTTCCATCAAGGTTTATACATCCGAAGCAACAAAGGTAAGCACCTTAAAGCCCGCTGTTAAGTCTCATGAGCTCATTACGGATAACGGCATCGGTATCAGATTCTATGTTGATCTCTCAATGCTCTCCGATGAGCAGAAGAGCGCTGTAGTAGTAAACTTCGAAGGCGGAGCCACCACTCAGGTGGGATTCAGCAGTGTTTCCAATGTGAAAGATTCCCTGGGTAACTATGGCTTCACATGCCTTGTTAACTCAACACAGATAGGTAATGACATCACTGCTTCCATCTACTATGGCGGATCTGAGCCTGTAGTTGATACATACAGGGTAACCGATTATACGGAGAAGTTCCAGAACAAGACAGGAAGCGAGATCGCAGGCAGCGGCGCATCTCAGGCGACCGTAGCACAGGTTGAGAAGGTCGTCACTCTTGTTAAGGCAGTATCGGATTTCGGTACAGCACTGAATGCCATTAAAGATGTAAGCGCAACAAATATCAGCAGTGCAACGGCTCAGACCAGCATCTCCACAGAGAAGGTTCAGCAGGCTGAAAGTGCTCTTGCAAACAGGACTCCCGTAAAGCCCGCTTCCGATCCCGGGATCGCAAAGATCACATATACACTTACACTCGGTCCTAAGACTTCCATAAACTTCTATGTTGAAGCTTTGGGCCAGAATGTGATCAACCCTGCGAACATAACGGTGACAAAGGATTCCGCTAACGTGACCGTTACAAAGGGAACAGATGCAAGAGGCAGGATCAAAGTTACGGTAGGCAACATCGATGCCGCTGATCTTGATGATCTGTACACCATCACCGTATCGAACGGAACAAACACATACAGTGTAGGCGTAAGTGCACTCACATATGCGAACTATATCCTTACCCATTACGGCGAAACAAGCCAGGCAGCAAAACAGGCGGCAGCAGCCATCTACTTATACAATCAGGCAGCTGAAGCAATGGACAACTAAAAGGAGAAGGGAAGGAAAAAGACGTGAAAAAAGAAGCATATGAAGCATTAGAGCTTGAAGTCATAAGATTTGATACAGAAGATATCATCACAACAAGCGGTGAAGACACAGTTCCCACCATCACTGACTTTGAAGCGCCCGCTGCACCGGAAGCTACAGCTCCCGATGAGACCGAGCTTGAAGCAGAGATAGACTTTGACTAAAGAAAAAGATTAAAAAGAACAGGCGGCGCCACAAAGGCGCCGCCTGTTTTTATATGCTTTCTGTGGGGTTTTATATCGCAGCCAGCACTATGCCCGCTATCACGACGGCAGCGCAGAAGAGGCGGTAAGTGATGTCTTTTTCCTTAAAGACGATGCGGCCTCCGATTATCGTGACTACGCAGCATACCTGCTTAAGAAGCGTCATAACGGTCACACGGGAAGCGGGATCGCCGTTTGCGATAAAAAGACACCTGTCGGCTATCATGAAAAGGGTGGCGATGAGCCAGACATACGGGTTTTTCCAGACGCCTTTGGTGATCTTTGTCCTGGTCACGATCACATATATGCCGTAATACAAAAGCATGAACAGAAGATACCAGAACTGGAGCTGTCCGTCGGTGATGTCCCCGGTGCTCATTATTATCTTATCCAGTGTGCCGGACACTGCATTAAGGAATGTTGAGATAAAAGCCAGCAGTACGATGAAAGGGCTTAACGAGGCAAGGGCGGGCCCGGTGACATTTGCGGGATCAGCCTCCTTTCCAAAGAACCTGTAAACGAGATGCGGCTTGAACCTCAGCATCAACAGTCCGAGAATGACAAGCATCATGCCGATGATCTGCAAATGTTTCAGGCGTTCTCCCAGAACGAGCATGCCGAGGAGCATTGAAAAGAGCATTCTGGAAAGATCGAGCACTCCGTAAAGGCTGACGGGCATCTTTTCTATGGCATGGAAGCTGCAGAGAAATGCGATAAATATGATGAATGATTTGAAAGCCACAAGGAGCAGGAGTTTTACGGGAACACCGCCCGCATGGACTATCTCGGGGCTTACAAGCGCAAAGGCGATGAGGGTGTATACGAAAAGGACTTCCGTGACGCCGCTCTTCGTGAGGGCTTTTTTCTTTGCTATGTCACGCACGCCTTTTAAAACGCCGTAAATAAGTACAAGAAGGATCCACATATGATGTGCCTTTCTTTAGGATTATAGATAAAGCTTATGACAGTTCCGGCGGGAGTTGCGGGCGTTTGAGTTCTCTCATGATCATGATCTCATAGCATATGAACAGAAGGATACCTGCCGTAAGCCACGCTATCGCATTTGCGTAGCAGACACCGGCATAGCTGTCTTTCGTTACCGCTACGATTGAAAGTATTATTCGGCTAACGAGCTCTATTGCAGAGCCGAGAAGTGTCGTTACGCTGTAGCCCATACCCTGGAGCGCGTTTCTGAACACGAAGATGAGACCTAAGGGAATAAAGTATCTCGGGCATATATCAAAGTACATGTGCGCGTATTCAAGTATCGGGCCCGGATCTTCTTTTACGAACAAGGGGATGGTGTGATCAACTGATGCAACTACAAGTACTGCAACGACTACGGCATAGACTGCGGTAAGAATGGCGCTTTCCCTGACTCCCTGACGGATCCTCTTATAATCGTTTATTCCGCGGTTCTGCCCGGTATATGTGGCCATTGCAACACCCATTCCCGAGAAGGGAAGAGTCACAAGCTGTTCGATCTTCTGGGCTGCGGTGTAGCTCGCCATTACGACGGAACCGAGTGTATTGAGCGCGCCCTGGACGATGATGGTGCCTATTGCCGTTACGGAAAACTGGAGAGCCATGGGAAGACCTATGCGAAACTGTTTTTTGGCATAGTCTTTATAATGCTTCCAGTCTGCTTTTTCGGGGCTTAAGCCTTTTTCTTTTTTTAGTATGTACATAAGGCAGGCAAAGCCGGAGATCCCCTGGGAGATGATGGTGGCAAGAGCGGCGCCCGCAACGCCCCAGTCCAGACCTATGACAAATGTAAGGTCAAGTACCACGTTTATAAGCGCCGACAGGAGCAGGAAGTATAGCGGCATCCTGCTGTTCCCCACCGCACGGAGAAGTGCGGAGGTGAGATTGTAGAGGACGTTGAACACCAGACCTCCGCATATTATGGAGATATATGTGTAACTCATGTCAAAAACGTTGTCGGGGGTGTTCATGAGGGTAAGAAGTCCTCTCATGCCGATGAGGCTTACAGCGGTAACTATGACCACTATGATGCCCGACATGTAGATGGCGCTTACAACGGAATATCTTACTCCGTCGTTGTCCCTGGCACCGAAACGCTGTGCCGTAACAACGGCAAATCCGCTTGTCATGCCGATCATGAAGCCTATTATAAGGAACATGATGGTGCCGGTGCCGCCTACTGCCGCAAGGGCATCCTGACCGATATATTTTCCGACGATTATCGAATCTGCGATATTGTAAAGCTGCTGTATCACATTTCCCATGACAACAGGTATGAGAAAACGCACTATAAGCTTAAAGGGTTTCCCCTGAGTCATATTGATCTGCATGATGTTTCCTTTCCGCAAGTCTTGGAATTTAGTCCGTTGAATGAGTGGTGTCTGATGTTATCACGATAAAGCCGTATTGTAAAGACCTGAACAGGCATATTGCGGGTTCTATTTTATAAAAATATTAGAATAATATTCGCTAAAACATCTTTTATTTCTAAATAAATCTGATAGAATGAACTATTATGAACAATAGTGTAGGAAAAACCTTTGTGCTCATACTTCAGATAGGGCTTACGATGCTGACCGCGGTATTTTTATGCGTTGCGGTGGGAGTATGGCTTAACGAAAGGTTCGACACCATATGGTTCATGCCGCCGTTCCTTGTGCTCGGCATAGGCGGTGGGGTGAGCGGTGCCTGGAAGCTCGTGAAGGGATATACCAAGCGGGAGAAAAACCGGGAGACCGAGACCACCGACTACATAAACAGCCTGAAAGCTGTTGGGGAAAAGAACAGAAAGAAGCGAACGACAGAAGATGACGAATCTCACGACAGTATTTGAGGATAAAGGAAAAAGAACTCTCTATGAGATCGCCTTCACTATAATCGCCTTCGATCTTTTGGCGCTTATCGGAAATCTTTTCGTTTCAAACAAGCTTGCATATACGCTCGGCGTGATCCTTGGATTTCTAACCGCCGAGTTTATGATATTCCATATGTATCACACAATCGAAAAGGTGGTGCTCCTCGACAAAAAGAGGGCTTCTTCAAAAACCAGGCTTTATGCGTTTTTACGCATGATAGTGATGGTTGCCGCACTTGCCTTTTCCGCATTAAATCCCGACTATCTCAATGTCTTCGGATGTCTCATCGGGATCATGGCTCTTAAAGCATCGGCTCTTCTGCAGCCGCTCGCTGATAAAATGGTACTCAAAATCATTTGCAAAGGAGGGTGAAATTAGTGGGACTTGGGAATGTCCTTAGGGTCTTGCCGTTTATGGCAGACACAGGAGGAGATCTTGATCTTGGAGTCAACGGTATCGTTAAGCTTAATGTCTTCGGACAGGAAGCCTGGATAACCACGACTCACGTGAGCATTCTCATCGTCGTCTGTGTGATCGTGATATTCGCACTCATTGCGAACAGGGCGATCAAAAAAGCGGACGCCGACGATGTGCCCGGACCTTTCCTCACCATCTTGGAGATCGCGGTGGAAGCCGTGGACAATCTGACCAGGTCAAACATGGGTCAGAAATACGGCGGACGTTTCTCCAACTACATCGGGACGCTTTTCATGTATCTTGCTTTCGCAAACCTATGCGGACTGCTGGGACTCCGTCCTCCGACGGCAGACTACGGTTGCCCGCTGGGACTCGCACTCATCACGTTCGTGATAATCCATTACAACGGATTCAAACATGAGAAAGCAATGCATATCGGAAAGCTTTTCCAGCCGGTTGTCCTCACGCCGATCAATATCATCGGCGAGATCGCAACGCCAATGTCCATGTCACTCCGTCTTTTCGGTAACATCATGTCCGGTACGATAATGATGGGGCTGATATACGGATTGCTTCCGAAACTGCTCCAGTGCTTCATGTGGCCGGCATTCGGATTCCTGCATGCATATTTCGACATATTCTCCGGACTTATCCAGACATATGTATTCTGCATGCTGACAATGGTATTTACGGCACAGTGCTTCGGTGAAGAAGGCGCTTAAAAACGAATCATCAATCAAACCAAAAACTATAACGGAGGAATTTAATTATGATGAGCAACATCACAGACAGAGGTTTAATCTTAGCTTGTTCAGCTATCGGCGCGGGCATCGCAATGATCCCCGGTGTAGGTCCCGGTGTAGGTCAGGGTATCGCCGCAGGTCTTGGTGCAAGTGCAGTAGGACGTAATCCCGGAGCAAAGGGCGACATCATGTCCACCATGCTTCTCGGACAGGCCGTTGCCGAGACAACAGGTCTTTACGGTTTCGCTACCGCCATCATCCTCATGTTTGCAAATCCGCTTATCGGAAAGCTTTGATTGAAATGCCGAAGGCATTTCGGTCATATTCGATATAACAGATTTAATAAGGAGGCCGAATTAAATGAACCGATTTATCATATTGGAAAGCACTCTTTCAGACAGGATCTTTGGACTTGATTTCCAGACTCTGTTTGATGCCGCTATCCAGATAATTGCCGTAGGTTTCCTTTTCTTCTTTCTTTCATATGTTTTGTGGAACCCTGCAAGAGACCTTATAAATAAGCGCAGGGAAAAGATCAAGAATGAGATGGACACTGCCAAGGCCGATATGGAAAAGGCCGGCAGCATGAAACTCGAGTATGAGACAAAGCTTCAGAACGCTGAAAAGGATGTGGACGAGATCCTTTCTGAAGGCAGGAAGAAAGCTCTTGCCCGTGAAAATCAGATCGTTTCCGAAGCTAACGAAGAGGCAAAGCGTATCCGTGAAAGAGCCGAGAAAGAGATCGAGCTCGAGAAGGATAAGGCAAGGGATGAACTTAAGCAGGATATGGTCGCTATCGCAGGCGCGATCGCGGGAAAGTTTGTAAAATCCCAGCTTGATGCTTCTTCCCAGGCAGGACTCATAGACGAAGCATTGAACGAAATGGGTGAGGATACATGGCAAAAATAATCTCAAAAACATACGGAGATGCCCTATTTGACCTTGCTCTTGAGGAGTCAAAGGTTGATGAGATCTATGATGAGATACAGGTGCTGAGTCAAGCATTTGCCGAAAATCCCGATTTCATGACACTTCTTACCCATCCGAAGATCACGAGGGAAGAAAAGACAGAATGCATCGCCGCTATCCTTAAAGGACGTGCGGACGACGAAGTTACGGGCTTTATTTCACTCATAGTCGAACACGACAGGGCGAAAGAGCTCGGGAACATATTCGAATACTTTAAGAAAAGAGTATACGAATACAAGAAGATCGGCATAGCCGAAGTCACTTCGGCGGTTGAGCTGGATCCCGGGCAGAAGAAAAAGATAGAGAACAAGCTGCTTTCCCTTACGGGGTATTTGTCCTTGGAAATGAAATACACGGTCGACGAGAGCCTTATCGGCGGAATGACCGTCCGTATCGGAGACAGAGTCGTTGATTCCAGCATAAAGCACAAGCTGGATAAGATGACCGCGGGGCTTATGAAAACAAGTCTCGCTCATTAGCTAAAGATGCTTTCCGTTAAGATTCGGACGGCAGAGAAAGGAAGGTGCTTACATCTTGAACTTAAGACCTGAAGAGATAAGTTCGGTAATTAAAGAGCAGATAAAGAACTATTCAACAAGACTTGAGGTTTCCGACGTCGGCACGGTCATTCAGGTAGCGGACGGCATCGCCAGAGTTCACGGACTTGAAAAGGCAATGCAGGGCGAACTCCTGGAATTCCCGGGCGAGATATACGGAATGGTACTTAACCTCGAAGAAGATAATGTTGGTGCGGTTCTTCTCGGTGACTCTAAAGCGATTTCCGAAGGCGATATCGTTAAGACCACCGGACGAGTTGTTGAGGTTCCTGTAGGAGACGCAATGCTCGGACGTGTTGTAAATGCCCTGGGACAGCCCATAGACGGGAAAGGCCCCATCAAGACGGAGAAATTCCGCCAGATCGAGCGCGTGGCTCCCGGCGTTATCACACGTAAATCCGTTGATACTCCGCTGCAGACAGGTATCAAGGCCATCGATTCCATGATCCCTATCGGACGCGGACAGCGTGAGCTTATCATCGGTGACCGTCAGACAGGTAAAACTGCCATCGCCATCGATACTATAATCAACCAGAAGGGACAGAACGTTAACTGCATTTACGTTG
>JAEEGL016268191.1_pt1 | contig 10780 bp, 5 predicted proteins | sample 9134231 | NCBI WGS metagenome assembly JAEEGL01 (sample SAMN16246548, study PRJNA631951) | gut metagenome | biome: gut microbiome; feature: rumen; material: fiber-attached | host: Bos | place: Iran: Karaj | collected 2018-10
TATATAAGATGTCTGCCAGCAGCCTGGCAACCGTCGTCTTAGCAGTGCCCGGATTTCCGGTAAAGATCATGTGCATAGAAGGCTTGTAGTTGTCCATTCCCATCTCGCTTCTAATCTTTCTGACCTTTGCTGAATTCAGAATATCATTAACAGTCTTCTTGACCTCTGTGAGGCCAATCATGCCCATAAGCTCTTTATATGGCTCGATTTCACACTTCTTCTCCTTGACGTCATAATAGTTGACCTTTTCATAAGCTAGGTAATGCATCTTTTTGAGGCTATCCTTATAGATTTTGTTGATTGCGGAATATGCCTCTCCTACGGAAAATAGCTGCTTATCATCAGGAAGCGCTATGTCTATATCAGCATCAGTAACCTTCATTCCTCTTCCCTTCATCTGATTCTTGATAAAACCAGCAGCAATTTCCCTATTTACCGACCCTTCCCTTAACTCGACTATATCGACATCTTCCTGAATTATACTCATTAAGGCTTTTGAAAATCCCGGATTATCAGTCAGCTCAACAAAGATAAACAGGGTATTTACCTGATATTTTTCAATCTGCTTATCAAAAAAGTGAATGACTTCATGGTACGCTGATGCATAGCTGCCATGGTCCTCTTCCGTCCCAGACATATCTATCACTACAACTCCGCCCTGAGCGTGATCAATAGTATGAACAAACTCCTCCTCGTCGTAACAGCCCTCTGTGATTTCATAGATCTTATTTACCCTGTTCCCCAGAAGTCTGTTGTTGGATCTCAAAGAGTTAACCAGAACATCGATCATACCATTTGCTGAATCCATATTTGACGCAGAAACTTTGTAGTGCACTGGATTTCCATAATATTTCTTTTCATTACGATCAGAATAGATTCTCTCAATCTCCTCGATCAAGGATTTATCCGCCAAGATCTTAGTTGCTTCCTCCTTCGCTTTAGAAAGGCTCCATTTCTTCCCGCCCATCAGTTTTTCTTTTATACTGAAGGAATTTTCATGAAGGTAATCTGTACCCAAAGCATTTATGGTGTCGTAGGAACTGATCAACAGCTGATAAAATGACGCCTTGTCGATCTTCATATTAAACTCATGTACTGTTATCTCTTTAACCTCAGAAAAAGAAATATCATCAACATCAAAGTGCTCAGTCAGATAGCTAGTGATCTTCTTCTTAAAACTATTTATTGAATACTTATTAAGGTCCACAGAAAAAACTACCTTCAGCTCCTCAGTTATGGCTGAGTACACCAGAAGAGAAAATGGCTCTTCATGACCATCTATGTTGCCAAAAATTCCGTTTATGATTATTAACTTGTTATTAAAGTTACGCTTTTCCTCTTCACTTGATGGCCTATAAGTAAGCTTGCGGTCCTCATCACAGCCAAATGGAAGGCTCATAGCCTTATAAGTAACAATGGCATTGTAAAAATTCATACTTGTACCTCCGTCTGAATCACGCTTTTCCTTCTTTTCATCTTCATAGTATCAAAGGGGTGGTACAAAAATTTGCACATTAAAAGAGCCCCTTTTCGAGGCTCTTCCAGGTTACTTACGATATTTCTCGTTCATTTTTTTGATTTCATTGGCCAGTTCTTCTCGGAGCTGCGCTGGTGCCAAAACCTCTACTTGTGGACCATATTGTAGAGCCCAGCAGAACATCGCATTTTCATTACATCTGACCATGATCTCCAACATGTCATCAGTGCTCTTCAAAATTTTGAAGTCCTTGCCAAACCAATCTACAAGCGCATCCATCATTCCCGGGGTGGTTCTTAGCGTGACATTAAGTGTATCACCACAGAACATGTAGATGTGTTCTGCCATATGCTTAGACAGGTTAAGCTGTCCATCCAAGCCAACCACTTCTTTCTGAGACTTAACCCTCTCATCCAGAATCACCACATTAGTCATTTTATCAATTCTGTAATAGGCCACGTCATCGTATTTGTCCAGGTTTCCAAGAAGGTAATAATGCCCTCCAGAGGCAACCATCTGGTACGGATTAACCACATAATCCCTGCCAAGATCATGCATCTTGAAATCAAGGCCATACTTACAATAGTGAAAAGATATCTTTTTCTTATTATCAATTGCCTCATCAATAGCACTGACATTATATAGAACCTGCTTGTTATCAGTTCGGTTCATTGTCGGAGTAGGTTTAACATGAGAAACACGCATATCAAAGTATATGTTTCCGAAGGATTTCAGCTTTTCAATCAGCCTTTTAGCATAAGCATCTGAAATAGTCTTGGAAAACAACACGGAGTCAATAAGTAGACGAAGTTCTGCATCCTCAAACTCCCTACTGACGAGGTAATAACCGTTCCCCTCTTCCATAGAGATTTCATAGCCCATATCCACTAAAGACAGGACATTCGCCTTCACAGACCGGCGGTCAATCTTCTCAACTCCATAGTCAGACCTGAGGATCCTGATGATTGCCTGCTGGGTCAGCGGATGCTCCGCGTCAGAATATCGCTGAAGCACATCTAATATAAGTAGATTCAGCATCTTTTTGGTTTCAGTTCCATATACTTTTATCACGTAACACCCCTGTTCTTTTCTTCCTCTAGTTTCCAGAATCTCTCGCCAGAATAAGGATAATTTGTTCTTTGCGTTTGTGATGGGGTATATCCCGCCAGCTCACTAATCGACATTAACTCATCTGAAACTACTTCTATATCTTTTCTATTATCTCCATTTGAATCCATCAGTGGATCCGCCGATAACTTAAACTGCAGAACCTTTCGTAATTGATGTTCATCAATAGACTTTCCCATAAAAGGATAATAAATTTCTATATGTGAGTCTTTCTTCCGAATTCTATCCCTATAAGTTTTTCCAAAGAACCGATCAACTCTTCCAATTCGCTGCTCTAAATCTCCCGGAGTCCAGGCCAAGCCATAATGATAAACCCGGTTACAAAATAGATGAAGATTTATCCCCTCTTTTAGAACATCAGTGCATACAATGATGTCCGGATAAAAAGGAGTATTAAAGCGCTTTATCAAAGCCTCATTTCCTTTATTTCCGCCAACAGCAGGCATAACCCATTGCTGCAAATTCATAAAAGCAGGATCATATCTATAGTTGATCTTGTCTCCGCTCAGTAACTGATTGTAGACTAACTCCCGGTTTTCAATCAGCTGACTAATTCTGCCTAAATACGCATTGCTCTTTCCTAATAATCTATTAGTTATTTCCCGGCAAAGCACATGTTTATCATCTTTTGTCTGGCAGGCACAATACAATAATTCTAAAACTGCTTCACTTGATTTTAGATACTTTTCAATCCAGGACTTTAATATGTATTGTTTCTCAAACGACTCTTCGCTCGGCCAACTATGGATACGCCTATCCTGTATAATGTAGTTCCAAATTGATGTCTGTAATAAGATTTTCTTAACAATCTTAATATCAATCAGTTCCTCGTTACATTCCACGTCATCAGGTACTCGTATGTCAAAAAAGTCTCTTAAGCTGTTAGCCATGGCATTTTTGTCTTTTTTAAATGCCAAATAACAACACAGGACTAGTAAATCACTGGTGTTGTATTTCTTTTTCCCAGAATAGTGCGAAATGTATCGCTTTTCATCCGCTTTTATATATTGACTTAGTTTCCTTACAAATTCTCTATTTACTAATTTCTCAATTCTTTTTTTATATCCACTGTCCCCGCAAGCTGTCCTATAATAATTTTCTTCAAACAGATAGCTTCTAGGTTTATTTCGCATCATGGATTTTTTAAATAAGGACACAGCATTAAATCTGTTGTCTTTATCATATTTTTTAAGTGCCATCCATGATAAAAACTTACTTTTTAACTCATTCTCTTCCACAAGCTCATCTTTGGTCTCTACCTCTAATACGTCTTCTTCGTCTTGTGTTATTTGCTTGTTGTACAGCTTTTGAAACTCATATTGGATATCCTCAAGCTTCGCAGTTGTCTTAAGTGTTTTTCCCCATTTTTTTAAAAGCTCAGCCTCGTAGAGGCTATTAAGCCTTTTAACTAGCTCATCAACTGAAGCAAGACGGCGAACAAAAACAATTGCTTTATCAGGAGTGCTTGCTGTACCACTAATATTTGAGTTTAGAAGGTTCCGTATTTCTTCCTCCATGTATCCAAATTTAGGATGTGGTACAAATTTGCCTGAAAAACACTTTTCATATGACTTTGCCAATTGCATTAGCATTTTTTTGTCAGGAGCAATCCCTTTCTCATAGACATTCTGAGATCCACCATTTTCAAATTCTTTATCCTTCTCACCTGTTTCGCTATCATCCGTTCCTTGCTGCGTAGTCTCATAGCTTTCAAAAGTTTCTAAAAAGCCTATCTTAAAAGATGCAGTATTTCTTCCGCCTTCCTGAAGCTGTGCTAATCTGCTCTGTAATAGAGCCAGAAACAGTCGCTGTTCTGTACCCCTTTCATCACCGCTATAATTTATGACATCTTCAGCATGAACCTTTCGTACCTCGTATTTGCTATCTCCGTTATATGTCCTCAAACGTCTTATTAAAAATTCTTCAAGAAAACTATGATCTAACTTGGTAGGTATATCTTCTTTCTCCATAAAATACAGTAATTGACGCCTCAACGACTCAACGCCCCTATGTGCTGGTGTGGCACTCATAAGAAGATACTTTCTATCTGATATTGCATCTTTTTGTTTATTCTTCCCGAATCGTTTTAAACCCATCCAACTGTCAAAAAATAGAGTGGCATTATTCTCATTTCTTAGGTTCTGGGCCTCATCAACAATAACTAAATCAAAAAGTGGTGAATACTTTTGGAGAAACATACCACATGCCAGTCCAGCTTCTGTAGTATTCATATTGCTATGACATGCAAGTTCCTTTTTTATTATGACTAAGTCTTTACCTACGACATTTGCGAGACCATTCGCTAATTCATCCAAAGAAATTGTCGTGCCGCGGTCTTTATTCCCTCTTCCGGCCACATGTTCGCCTATTGTAGAAAACGATGTCAGCCTTACTATGTTGATGTTAGCTTGGAGCTCACCTTTATTAAAAGTCCGTATCACTTCAATAGGATGCTCCGAGAAAGCATCCATAGTAACATCACATAATAGATTTTTAGATTTAAAGTTTTTGATCTCTGTAATCCAATTCCGTTGTACAGCTTCGTTAGGCGCAATAATAAGAATCTTTGCATCGCTTTTTTCCGCCAACAGCATAGCTGCAACTCCCAATGCTTGATATGTTTTCCCCATGCCAACTTCGTCTGCCAGATAAGCAAATTGTCGATTATTCAAAATCCTGCAAAGCGCGGTTACTCCCTTGCATTGAAGTTCCGGAATAGCATTGTCATCAAAAACGTTTCTCTCTTTTCCAGAAAACGATATCCTATTTTTTACAAGAGCTGTAGAAATATCATTAAACATCTTTACCACCATTAAAAAGTTCTTGCTCTATCCACTTAAGATATTCCTTTTTTACGCCCATTCTTTGTTTTGCCTTAATTTCATTAGCCTTCAGTCTCGCTTCAAATGCAACTCTTTGTTTCTCATAATTATCCGCACACTCAGGGTTATCAAGCTTCTCAGGAAATAGTGTAAGCGCCCTCTTAAGGTACTCAATCACGAGCCAATAGTACACCTCATCTCGATCCTTACCATCTTCCTCCCGTTCGATAAAATCTAATATCCTATTCATACTCCCCGGCCGTGACACCAAAACTCCATATAAGATCTTTGCATCTTTGCTATTGCATTTTTCAATTTCTTCGCACATACGCCCAAGAGAATAGGCAACTAAAAAATAATTGTCGAAGACATCTCCTCCATTATCAGCACTTCCGCCCTCGATTTTTTCTAAATCGAGAATTTCTTCCGAATCTGTAATAGGGGTTAGCTCATACCTGCGTTCTTTATGTTTATTTTGCGGTTTATCATCATACCACTCTAGAAGCGTCTCCCCTAATGAATTACATACAAGCTCAGGGCGATAGCTTTCCCAATTCACCTCATAGATTATCCCTTTAACATAAAATTGATTATTGCAATAGACAGAGTACTGTTTATGCCTCAAAAACGCTTTCTTAGTCTTTTCATCCAACTCCTCTGAAAAAGATTCCGAAACAGTCCAACCTTTATGATTTGTCACTCCATCAATCTCTATATGATATGTTTTCTCAGCTTTTCCAGATATATTTGTCGCAATCGTTAGTTCATTTTTGCTCCAGTCAACAAGTACTGAAAAACGAACATCCGCAGTAGCCTTCTCTATTACGTCCAAATTGTTCAAATTTTCTGAATCAGGCATTAGAGCGCTTTCATCGATATCTTGCTCCTTGGTCTTATAAGCCTCTGCTTGGTGAAATATTAAAGCCGCCTCAGCATTTCCCCCTTTCATCGCAGCCGAAGTGAAATTATAGGATCCTATTATTGTATACTGCCCCTTGCTTATTAGTTTTGCATGAGCAAATCTGTCACCATTACATACAATTTCCTTAAAGCAAACGCCTTTTTCTTTCAAAATACTATAGTCATTACGATGGATGTTATAATGTCCCCCATCTATGGCCGGCATCATAATTATCTGTTCTTTATTTGTAAAAGCATCTTCTAATAATTCCATTGGGCCTTTGTCGTCAAAATACGGCGAAATGATCCGAAGGTCTCCATTAGGCAAGTCCTTAAGGTAATCCAATAAGATCTTGCCACCCGAGCCATCATTCCAGAAAAAATCTACAGCATCGTCACTTTTAAACTTTCCTTTTCCAAGGTAATCGCAAACTGCCTTATGACGGTCATTATTATTACCTCTTAGCATATTAAGAAAGGCCAAGAGACTTTTTGATACCTTTTCTGTTTCTACCTTTATACAAGAGAAAGCCTCTAGATTGCGCCCATATCCCGAAACCGTAAGATTGCAAGATGAAACGAATAAATGAACTGCTTTTTTGCCACTGCCATGCCCATTTTCATCTTTAAGCTCACCAAAAATAACAATTACTTTGGGATGAAATACTCCATCCGTCACACATCGCGAAAATGTTGGTAATGTAATACAACTAGAGCCTGCCTTCAATGCACCTTGATCATAGTAAACACACAAGTTTCTTGAACTAATCCACTCATTTGTAGCGTTCAATTCACCTATCGTACTTATTTTTTTATCGCTACCCATCAAGAAAGTGATAATGTGTTCTTCAAAAAAATCCATATCAAAATAGAAAGTAGTAAAAATAAAGTCAGACACATTATCATACAGATCGTATACTGATTTAAGCGTCTCCCTTATCTTATTCTCCTTGAGTTCCTTCATTACCCAACCTTTCTATGCTACTCTTAATTCCCCACAATGAAGCCAAGTAATAATCTCTTCCCCACGTTTCAAGATTTACTGATGAATCGGCTTGTACAAAAGCCTGTACCGAATCATTTGAATCGTCATATTCTAACCAAACAGAACTCTTTTTCTGTGCACATACTTGCTTGTGATAATCCAATATGTTCTTTACATATCTTACTGATTCCGGATTGCATTTTTCTTTCAGATATTTAATTCTTTTTGCCAGTATCGTAGAATCTTCCTCTTTAGGATCAGAACATTTACAGAACTCGCGATACCTTTCTTTGTGTTTTTTCAGTGTCTCGTCATCAAACACCACGCCACTTATCTTGTTGACCGATAAAGCAGAATAAAACACAGATTCCAAACATCTCAAAAATGGCTCTAACCTTCTTATATCAACGACCTCAACTTCCGCAGGTAATAGCTCCATAGCAAGCATCCCCACATTGTCACAATCGACGGCGTCATAGCATTCCCGCATCAGTTCATTTTTGTTATCACCACTAATCTGAAGCGCGCCCAACCAAAACGATGCTTCCCCATCCCTCATTTTTCCACACACAGCTTCATATAAAGAATCAAATGCTTGAAAATCTTTTATAGACAACTCTTTCTGAGAATCTGACATTCTCTCACAAAACATACGAAATCCCTCAAGAACACTATTATAAAGAGCGCTACCAACTAGCTTTATAACATCGATTTCTTCAGTAATCTTGCTTGTATTGTCAATTATGCCCATTGTAAGCAATGGAGTCTTATAACGACCATAGTATCCTAAAGAGATTTCCCTCACCAAGATAGTATCTTCATAACTAACTGGTGTATCTTCTTGTCTCTCCTTATACCTAGCATTAGCATTATCAGCTCCAATAATCCCTTCTGGCTTGCCTTTTCTTACTGTAGAATACACAAATAACTGTTCAAAGAGAAGTATCAGGCTTTTTAGCTCTAGTTTATTCCTGCCATTTTGCATCTGATAGTAGTTGCTGCAAATCGACAGACAAAGAACTACCTCTCTAAATCCTCGTATGTCATCACTGATTGTCGTAATATGCTTTACCAATTTTCTTCCATAATACGACCAGATAAGCTGAAGTCCGAGGGGATCCCTTTGCGAAGTCCCAGTTATTTTCTCATCATATGCAGTAAAAAAAATGTTTCCTATCCCAATGTCATTCAGCATAATCGTCCCCTATGCACTTCAATATTTCTAATCCATAAGCGTTAATCGCATAGAACGCCCAAGCAATGAAGTATTCTAATCCAGAGCTCTTAAGCAGTCATCTGCATATTCGCGCCAGTCTTCCTGAGTAGTCTTTGCTGTAACTTCAAACTCATAACCCGAAACATCTGACTTGATGTAATATACGTCGTTCTCTCCAATTCCAAGCTCATCGAGAAAGACTTTAAGGTGTTGAACCTTTGTCTTTTCTTTAAGAATATTTCCATCCTTATCCTTTAACACAAAATGATCTGTCCACATAAGCTTAGCTCCTTCCTATAAGACAATAAGCATCTTTTTTCTATGCTTATCATAAAACTCAGAGGTGTACCTTTTTATGTACATTCACATCTAATCCAGTCCATACATATGCAGTAATTGCTGGAAGTCCATGGTCACGCCTTTAATTGTCTTATCAAGTCCCGCTGCATATAATGCATCTTTGCGTTCATCAAAGAGCTGCTTAAGCAATTTTTCAGCTCCTTCACCATAATGAATCTGGTTATGGCAATTACTACACAGAGAAACGATGTTTTCTTCAGTGTCGAGGGTATATTCAAACTCCGAAGAAAACTCTAAGGGAATCAAATGGTGTGTCTCAGTGTAGTCTTTGTCTGAATTTCTTCTTTTAAATGTAGGATGGTTTTGATCAATCTCACAGTGATATCCGGCTCTGACGAGCGCATTAACCTTACGGTCAGCGTGACGAGGAACAATATTCCCTTCCTTAGGCACTTTTGTGCTCGCCTTGATCTCACTTGCCCTTGGCGAACCGTTATATTCAAAGCTCTTGGGGGCTTCTGACAAATCAGAACCGCATACTTCATCATCAAGCATCTTTGATTCTTCCTCAATGCGCTTCTTTACATCGGCTCTTGGAGCTGCAACATACTGTATAGTTCTTCTCTTTATAGAGGCCATGAAGCATAAAAACTGATAAAACCTATATACAGACCAGTCCAATATAGTCTCATCGCAATACCGCCAGAAATAGAAGTAGGACTGTTTTGCCACCAAATCTGCAGATTCGTCTGATTTTATTCCAAGTGCATAGTTGAAGTTTTCAATGACTCGCCCACATAAGGTGTAAAGATACCCATATCCATCTTTATCGTACAATGTGCATATCTGAGCAGCCAACTCACTTCCAAAAATGCTATTGCGAATCCGGTCATTTATACTTGTATCAGTATCATGTAGCAGGTCCACAAGGGCTCTGCCAAACTCATTGACCTGACCAATTTTTTCAAGAATTAATTCCTTGCTGTAGGAAGCTTCAAATAACGAATTAAGCACATCTGCAAGTTCAGAGGCAAATGAATTTTCATATTGCTCAGGGCTTATCCTGCTTAGTGTTATCAGACTATATTTATCAGTAAAAGATTTTCTTATACTATCGTAATTTCCTTCTTCATCTGCATATTCCTTGTCTTTTTCTAAGAACCTCGTAATATACGACTTTTGCTGCTTATAATCCTTATCAATATAAAAACTTTTAAATACATCTTTTCCAATCTGAGACATATCAAAATACTTCATATCATGTCCAGATTCCCAGATAGATAAGTCTATTCCTTCTTTTATCCTCCGAGACACATGGTAACGAAGACTTGAACTGTTGTAATCAAGCATATACGTGCCCACATACCTAAAATCCCTTTCTCCCATCTTCATAAAAGTATGTGATGGTCTGATATCTACTCCATAATGTAATGTGGGCTCTTTTTCATTTGCATTAACCTTTTCCCCCGGATAAAGCATTTGAATAATGATATCTTTATTATCGTCCTCAAAGTAATTTTTCCAGTTTACTTCTGATGATCCTGGGACATATCTGCCATTCTCAATTTTTGCAAGATGTGGGAACCAAACCAGGCAACCGTCGCCAGGCTCCCAAGTAGCATGTTGCAAAGAAGCATGCATATCTGCTCCAAAGCATGCATTAAGTACTTCAAAGTTATACGAGAAGCTAATGTTGTCAGATGCTTTTATATAACGAAGCTTGCCAATCTCACTACTAGGCACATAACTTTTATAATCTGATATGTATGCTCTAACCCGTTCATTTAGTTCCCCGGATTTATCCCCATACCAAATATTATTTTGTCCCATGCCCTCAACTTGAAACAGTCTGTCCTTGGGATCAAGCAGAAAAACATCTTCCGCGTAAATATTGTAAACAGAGTGCGATTTTAATGAGCGAGCCTCCATTGCTTCAGCTGGAACATCCTGCA
>JAEEGL016617149.1_pt1 | contig 10780 bp, 5 predicted proteins | sample 9134231 | NCBI WGS metagenome assembly JAEEGL01 (sample SAMN16246548, study PRJNA631951) | gut metagenome | biome: gut microbiome; feature: rumen; material: fiber-attached | host: Bos | place: Iran: Karaj | collected 2018-10
CGTATCGAAATGCACTATGTGACGCCGGATGACGATGGCACCAAGTGCGTGGCCACCTTCACGGAATAAGGTCTCTTACTGAATCTTTGAAAAGCCCGGGGTTGATTCCCCGGGCTTTTTCTAATTTGTGGGTATGACGAAGATTGATGAAATTCTTTTGTCGGGAAACTGGAGCAATCACGACGTGGTGATGCAGATGCCTGAAAACTTGAACCACAAGATGGTGCAGAAGGCCCGGCTTGGCAAAAAGATTATTCCTCGCCATACCCAGGATTTGCTTACAGAGGCGCTAAACCGCTTGGTCAATCCTGAGACGAAATTCCGTCGTGAGGATTTGTTTCCTGCAGGGGAAGGCTAATGGCAAATCTACTTTCCATACGAGATTTGTCATTTAAGTACCCGAAGTCAGATGACCTCGCCCTGAGTGGCGTTTCTCTGCAAGTAGGCGAGGGTTCGTTCTTTGCCCTCTTGGGACCTAATGGCGCCGGCAAGACTACGCTGATGCGGCTCCTGTGCGGCAGGCTTCCCGGTTACACGGGAACACTGGATGTAGCTTTAGCCTATAGGAACGAAAAAGGGTTCCTGGATTCCCGTGTGTATGGTGTGCTCTTGGAAAATCCAGGGATTTACCAGCGGCTCACGGTGGCAGAATACCTTTGCTTTTTTGCAGGTTTCTATAGTGTGGCCCACGATGAAGCCTTGCTCCGCAGCAGGGATGTCCTTGAAAAAATCGGTGGCCCGGCCTTGGATACGAAGCTATCCCAGTTGTCCCTTGGAAACAAGCAGAAGCTGCAACTTGCCCGTGCTCTTGTGCATCGACCGAAGGTCTTGATTCTTGATGAACCTGTCGCCCATCTAGATCCTGAATCCCGTGAGATGGTGTGGAACTATATCGGAAACTGGCGTCGTGAAATGGGCGGTACGGCCATTGTGTGTTCCCATATTTTAGCGGAAATGGATGCAGAAGCAACGGATTATGCCATCATTGATAAAGGTGTCGTATTGCGTTCGGGCAGCCTGCAACGTAACCATGGCCCGAGTGTGGTGGATGCAACGCGGTATGAGGTGGAACTGTCTAAGCCTGCAGACGTAGAAACACTCCGCAAGGCTTTAACCATGGCGGGAATTCCCATTAGCAAGTTGAATGCTTGCGGAGATTCCCTTGCCGATATCTATAGGGAAACGGTATCCCGATAACTTGTTCTAGAAAGCCTGGGAAAGGTCGAAGGCAAACCTGCTCCAGGCGAAGTTTTCCCACTGTCCAATATTTTTCATCTTCTTGTTGATGGCGTAATCTAGGCGGAATGTCAAGAACTGCCAGTGGTAGCGGATACCCAGGCCAAAACTTGCGTCGGATTCCTCGATATAAAGGTCGCTTTCCTCATCCATAACCTTGGCCCAGTCGAAGAACTGCACGATTTGCCAGCGGTTCCAAGACTTGATAGGAATTTTCCAGCGTATTTCCTGATTGAAACGATAGTAGAGGGGGGTGAGGCCCGTGTTGATGACTTCTTTTTCTACCACTGTGCCATCGGCCTTTTTGACAGGTTCCTGTGTGGTGTAGCTGGCGTAGATACTTCTAAACCGGTAACCGCGTACGGAACGGGAACCGCCCTGATAGAATACTCGGGCATCATCTTCTAGAGCCGAGTTGAAGAATTTACCCACGCTTCCGCTGACAGCTCCGTAGAAAGTCCAGAACAGGGGGTGATAAAGGTTGACAGTTCCTTCGGAGTAGGTATAGGGATTACCGATCATGGTGGGGTTGTCCAGAGAAGCAGTAAGGTTTAGGCCCATGCCGAATGTGGGGGCTAGTCGTATACCCTTTGTGGGATTGAAGTAATCATCGGTAAAGTCGAATGTCAGGGCGATTTCCTGTTTCTGTTTCAGGAGTTTGTCTTCGTTCCTGTTGACATAGCGTGAGTCAATGGTTCCGCGGAATCTGATGTGGCTGGTGATTCCAAAGGTAAGGTCTGCACGGTTGATGACTTCGTAACGCTCTTCTATGCTGTCGGGGTAGGCGGGCGGGTTAATCTTCTCGTGGTTGAAACTAAGGCGGTCCTCAAAGCGTATGGCCGTAGGAATGAAGGAGAACGATGTTCCGAACAGGAGCGGGTTTGCATAACCTACGGAAAATTCCTGCTTGTGTTGCGCGACTTGGAAACCGGTGGAAAATTCGTGGAAATGTCCGATAAAATTCTTGTGCTTGGCGTAAGCCTGTGCACCGAAACCGTAAATCTCTTCGTAGAAGAAACCGTAGCGGGCTTCTCCGGGAACACGTTCTGTTACATCCAGATGCACGTCTGATAGCCCATCTTCTCGTAGGGAGTCGCTCATCTTGATCTGGGTGAACATCTGTGTTGAAAAGAGCTTGTTCTTGAAGGAGTTGTACTGGTTACCATCAATAGTTTCTCCTTGCGGGATTTTCCATAGGGAGGATAACCATGCGGTGTCCGTGAGTCCCGTTTCTTGCTGGTGTTCCTTATCCCTTCGGTCTCCGATTCTCTTGGCGGAACTGGTAATGTTGCCCATGATTACTTTGGCACCGGGCTGTACAGTGATTTCTACAAAAATTTTCTTTGCGAGGGTGTCGATTTTTTCAAGATGGTCTAGATAGACGTGCAGGTAACCTGCCTTGCGGAAGGTTGTCTGTATGTATTGAAGGTCTTCGGCAATGTCGTTATCTTCAAATACGCGGTCTTGAGATGTTTTCAATGAAGATGTATCAATCTCAACGCTATCGGTCTGGGGCATTTTTAGGATAGTTCCTGCAAATCGGTATCTTTCCCCTTCGGACAAGGTAAACAGGTAGCCTGTTTGAATGCTGTCCTGTGCCAGGTATTCGCGCTTGATGTCCATTTTGAGGTCTAGACTGAAATAACCCTTGGAGTAATAAAGGGCCTTGACGTTTTCAAGAGACAGGCGCATCAGAAAGTCCTGCTTGGTGGTATCCAGACGCCCGAATTCTTCGGGAATGTCCAGCTGTTCTTCTAGCTGGTAATTGGAGAACACCTGGTTTCCGTCAAAACTCATATACCAGGGGTGCTTTACCCCTTCTTCGGCAAAAAGGAACGAGGCGAGAGCGAACAACAACACTACAATTTTCTTCATGGCCGCCCTCCTTTTTCTTCTTTTTGCTCAGCCTCTTTTGGAGGCATAATCGTTTCGCAGTTTCCAATTCCAAGGAGGCATGGATTCCAGTACCTGTAGGTGTAGTTGATACCCACATTCTTTTCGATGCGGTTTTCGTTACCCTCTGTACCGGTATTGGTCAGGTATTGCTTTGATACTAGCAGTCCGCTCAGAGAGAGGGTTGGGTTGATGTGGTTCTTGTGTGAGTATTCTTTTTCGCGGAATACGGGGAGTGTGTAGTTTACGCCGAATTGCAAAGCCTGGTCGTATGTGGGGTTCTCGCTTTGGTCCTGGGTGTAACCAAAGATGAGGCTCAGGTCCTTGACCCAGCGGTCCAGAGATACGGGAACCTTGAAGTAGCTGGAATCCCTTTCGTTAGATGTATTGCTGTTGAATAGCATCACCTTCATGTCGATATCGCCAATATAGTCTCCTCCAAGGGTCCTGTTGGCCGTAGAGGAGAGGAATTTGCCGATAGCCTTTCCAGCAAGCTTGTTCCAGTCTGTATTTTCATCTGTGTCGTCTGCGATACAACCGAGGAATATATTGTAGTAAATTGCGGCTGCACTAGATTCCCGTCCACAGTTGGAGTTAGGATTGGCTTGCGGATTGGTGAGGGTCCCCTGTATGTCGAGGTTGATGGGACAAGTTTCGTTCTGGTTTTCTTCCGTTTCTGTACAGTAGGGGAGCTCCTGAGAACTGGAGACGTCAAACACACCCTTTTGCCAGGGCACATCGGACCAGCTGATGCGGAAATAATTCAGGTCAAAATTATAGACGTCCTTGACACCGATGAAGCCCGCGTTGGAGTTGGTGACATCGCCACGCAATAGGGGCCTGTTGGTGTTTCCTAGAACCCAAACGTCAAAGGTGAAGGGGAATGCTGCAAATGGGGAAAGAATTTCGATAGAGTCCCTCTGGGTGTCCATAACGTGAACGGACAGGTTGATGGGACTTGCAGAAGAAATCTTGGCTTCTTTGTTTTCGGTCTTGCGTAATTTGGTGATGGCGTTATTGAACATTGCCAAAATCTTGTCAAGGGAATTGGGTGTGACTTCGATTTCCAGGTCTTTCTTATAGACAGCCTTGTCTACGAAGACGTTTCCTTCGATGCTCTTGTTCTTGATGAGTCCGTCTATAGAGTGGGGGATGACAAACCGGATGTCTCCTTGACCGCGCACTTCGGCATCTCCATAGGATTCATGATTGAACAGGTATTGGATAGAAGGAAGCTCCGTCGAGATGACAAGGGCGTCGTTGTTGTCTGTCATATGGCTGGAAATGTTTTCAAGAATCAGGGTGTGGTATTTTGTCCGGATGGTGTATTTTTCGGATTGCAGGTCTATACCCTGTAACTGCATCTTGTTTAGGTCAAACATCAATGTACCCGAAATGGTTTCAGCACTGTCATTTTGGGTCGAAGCCTCGGTGATATTCAAGAGGCCCTTCTCTAGATGGCCTCTGGCCCGTAGCGGGAACATGTAGTTCATCTTTGGTGGCTGATAGAATGTGGAATCAGTCTGTAGATCCGCCGTGATACCGTTTATCCCTTCGCGTATTTTGGCGATGAGGGCAATTTGCAAATCGGTCTTCTTGATTTCACTGACTGTACCTGGGATAAACCAGGAACCATTCATGTTCACGTTGCCTTCAAACACTAGGGAGGTATCGATAAATCCTTCTGCCCACAGGTTTCCACCGTTGTCGGTACTATGTGACAGGCTGATATGGCGCTTGTCATCGAATATGTTGTCTAGGGTGACCTGGGTGGTTCCGGTCCATCCGCCACCTCCGATTCCCAGATAGGCATTCAGTTCTATCTTACTGCCTTCGGCAAAGAGGTTCATCTTCTTGATGTTGAACAGGTAAGAAGGCACCTTGCTGAATTCTATGTCGGTAAACTCAATGTTTCCTTGTAGACCTATCTTTTCTTCGAAGGCGATGTCACCGTTGATAAAGCCCGATGTGAATGTTGTGTCGTTGATAGGATCCAGCAACAACGGAATGTTGAACTTTTCTGATGCGGCCCAGGCATGTACCACCTGTATGGGAAGCATACCCGTCGGCTTGAACTCGGGGTTGGAATCGTTTGGCAAGATGAAGATGGCCTCGCCCTGGACCTTGTTCTGGCTTTGGATTGCTTCGGCCTTGTCGATGAAGATGGTGTCTCCGTTTTGCCTTGCGGAAATATTTCCCTTTAGGCTGTAGGGGTCGAAGTTTCCATCGAAGCTTGCAGAGGCTTGTCCCACGTTGGTGTCAAAATTTTGTGTCCATTGTCCAGAAATTTTTCCGTTCAGCGCTTCGTTCACCTTCATGGTGGCAAAGGGTATGGTGGAAATTTCGACTTGGTCGGCGGTGACGCTGATGGTGGTGGAGTCTATGATAGACACGTATGCCCTGGCGCTGCCTCCATGCCGTTGGGTTACGTTCCAGGAGGTGTGGGGTGCCGGTTCGTCCCAGACCACGTCGCCTGTGAAGTCAAAAGTTTCTTTGGGCGTATAGATAATGCCCTTTGAGAAATCGATGCCATGCTTGTCGATGAGCAGTACCGTCTGCAGTGAATCGGCCTTCATCTGGTACGCATATTCTACGTTCGGAATCTTGACAAAAATGCGGGTCTTTCCGTCAAAGACGGTTCCATAGACCTTGAACCGCTCCTTGAGGACGAGCTGTCCCTTTGTCCAGTCCAGAGCCCAAGGTTCAAGGGGCGACATGTCTCCGGTGTAAGTGACAGGAATGTCGCTGTCCAGGTCGATGTTTGCCTCGACTACGGAGCCCTGTCTGGTTTCGACTTTTGCCGTTATCTTGTTGCCCCTCTTTTCTGCGGAATGGATGGTCATGTCTAGGGGCATCATCTGCGGGCCGAACTCGGCGCTCATCTTTTCCACTTTGCCGCTTAGAGTCCCGTTTAGCTTCATGTCCATATCTGCTGTTAGCCGTATGGATCCGCCTTCATCGTTTTGCAGCAGAACGTCAGAATGGATTTTTTTCTGGTCACCCTTAACCCGAATGGTGGCGTTCAAGGGCATTAGGGGCCAGAACTCTCCTATGCGGGTCTTGATGGTGACGTCGTAATTGGGCTTGCCGGTCTTGGGGTGTAGGCTTGCCTTGGTCTGCACGTGAAGTTTACCGATGGTCGGAGCTCCCTTGGGTATCTTCACAGGGAGCCAATCCTCCACCTTCTTCACGTCTAGGGAGGTCGTAGTAGAGACTGCCGCCAAGTTGTTCTTGGAGGTCGTTGCGTCAACAGCGATAGAATCGGGGCCTGCCACTACCTTGCCCTTCATCTTGATTTGTTCTGACTGGAAATCAAGGGACACAGCTACCCTGGCCGGGTGCTTGACAAAGTCGCCCTTGATGCTGTCAGCGTTGAACCGGGCTTTGGAGGAGCCCTCGCTCTTTAGAGAAATGTCTTTAGCCTCCCAGTGCTTACTGGAGTCCAGGTCCACTGTGAGTTTTCCGACGCCGATATTTACCGGCACATAGAACTTGGCGTGTTTCGGCAATGATGGCGGTGAAAGGTCCGTCTCCACATTCTTTTCCTTTGGCGGCCCTGCAGAAGAAATGCTTGCGTTAATTTCGTCGGTATGTAGCTGGATGTTCCTGTTCTCTTGGAACAGGGTGATGTCTAGATCCGTATTTCGCAGGACAAAGGTGTTTTCTCCTGTCCTGATGGCGAGAGAGTCCCAATGATGGGTCAGGTAGCCGTCTTGTCGGTGTCCGTGGGGTGAAATTTCTATGGAACCAAAGCTGTGAGGGCTCGAAAGGAACACATCGAGTAAATAGTCCGACAACCAGGTGCATAGAGCCAATACACCCACGATCGCCGTCGTGATGACGGCGGGCTTAAGGAATGTCGAAGTTCGATTCTTCAACTAGCTAGAATTATAGAAAAGGGGGGTACTTTTGTTGCCGTTTGGCCTGGAAAATGCCCGCGTAACTCATTGAGTATCAACGAGTTACGTGATTTTAGGACGGTGCTTGGCCGCCTTCGCTCCTTGATGTAAACTTTTGTTAACGTTTTGGTAAAATAGGGGCCATATAAAACAAGGAACATTTCCGTGAAATGGCCCATAGGGGCTTATTTATTTTAAATTTTACTGCGATGACTGATGAAGGGAAAAAGAAGTGGATTGGCTTTGGTAGTGGTGCCTTGCTCATTGCCCTGGGAATCCTCCTGAATATCGTGCCTACCAAGGTTGTGGGTGTCGTTGGGTTGCCGCTTTTCCTTGACTGTATCGGTACGCTGCTGGCGGCTATGCTGGGTGGTGTTCTCCCTGCTGTGCTAGTGGGTTTTTCTACGAATCTGGTAAAGAGCTTTTCGGGTTCGTTTTCCATGTACTATGGAGTCATCAGTATCTTCATTGGTCTTGCCACGGTTTTCTTCTTCAATAAGAAATTCTTTTCCAGCATTCCCAAGCTGTTCGTGGTCATTTTCTGCTACGCCCTCTTGGGCGGTGGTTTAGGCTCTGTATTCACCTATTATCTTCATCGCCAGAGTTTTGGAACGGGCGCGTCGGCACCGTTTGCTCAATATATCCACGAGACCCTGAATACCAGTGTTTTCTCATCCCAGCTTATGGCTGATGTCGTCGTTGACCTCTTTGATAAGGCCGTTACGGTTGTCGTTGCCATAGTCGTTTTCCACTTTATTTCCCGCAGGCTGAAGAACCGGTTGAATCATGTCTTTCAACGGAACCTAAATAGCAAAGGTTCCGGAATGGTGGTGAGGCATTCCCTGTTGGGGAAAGTAATGGCGGTCGTAATTATTTCGGAATTGCTACTTGCCGCTTTTGTTGCAAATATCGGGTATTTCCTTTACAGGGAAAAAGCTATTGCCAAGTACACATCTGTCGCGTATGGTTTGACGGATGCAGCGTCCATCGTGTTGGATGGGGACAGGATGATGACGTATTTGCAAGAAGGTCGTGAGGCAGAAGGCTATGTGGAGACAGAGAAAAAACTGTACGCTATTCGTGATGGCTTCCCCACGGCGAAGTACATGTACGTCTATCATATCGAAGAAGATGGCTGCCATGTCGTATTCGATTTGATGCCGGCGGATGGAGAGGAACCCAGCCAGCCTGGAGACTTGATTCCATTTGATCAGAGCTTTGAAAAATACCTGCCTTCCTTGCTTAAGGGTGATACCATCGAACCGGTGATTTCCGATGATTCTTATGGATGGTTGCTGACGGTCTATAAGCCATTGAAGGATTCTAGTGGAACGACTGTTGCCTATGTGGCGGCGGACATCTCTATGGAATCTATTGTGATGGACGAGATTTCCTTCCTTATCAAGGAGTTGTCTCTGTTCTTTGGCGTTTCTCTGGTTATTATGTGTCTGGTCACTGAGGTTATGAAACGGCGTATTGTGATTCCCGTCAACCGTATGTCTCAGGTGGCAAATTCCTTTGCCCATAATTCGGAAGCCGGCCGCAAGATCAGTATGCGGCGTGTGAAGGCCTTGAATATACGGTCTGATGACGAAATCCAGAACCTCTACAAGGCCTTCTCTACCATGGCGGAGGATTTCCTCCTCTATATCATACAGATTAATGCCCAGAATGAACGCATTACCCGTATGCAAGATGAAATTATCATCAACTTTGCGGAGTTGGTGGAAGCTAGAGATGAAGGAACGGGAAACCACATTAAGAAGACCGCTGCTTACGTAGAAGCCATTGCCCGTCAGTTGAAGAAAGAAGGCGTTTACAGTGACGTGCTTACAGAAGACTATATCACAAGACTTAAGCGTTCCGCTCCGCTTCATGACATAGGTAAGATTGCCATTTCAGACCTGATTCTGAATAAGCCCGGTAAGCTGACCGATGAAGAGTTCGAGATCATGAAGACCCATACCACTGAAGGGCGGAAAATTCTCCACAAGATTATGGAGAATACGGGCGACACTATGGAGGCGGAATACCTGAAAGAGGCTGTCGAGATGGCCCACTATCATCATGAAAAGTGGGACGGCTCGGGTTACCCCACAAAGATTAAGGGCGATGAGATTCCGCTTTCCGCCCGCATTATGGCTGTAGCCGACGTGTTCGATGCTCTAGTGGCAGAACGCGTGTACAAGAAGCCCTTTACCTTCGAAAAGGCCATGGCCATTATTACCGAAGGGGCGGGCAAGCACTTTGACCCCAAGGTGGTGGAGGCCTTTAGCCACATTGCAGAAGATCTTTACGAAGAGCGGACAAAGCTTTCTCCTACTCAAGAAGTAGGGTAATTCTTGCGGCTCTGCCGCTAGAACTGGAAGTAGATGAACGGGCAGCTGTCCGCGCTCATGAACTGGTAGATCACGAAGATGATAAACGCCGTGGTAAATACCATTAGCGGTATGGGCTGCGAGGCGAACATAATGCGGTAGCGGCTCTTGAACTTCTTGGGAATCCAGTGGATGAGCATACCTGCGATGAACACCAAAATGATGTTGATATGCTCCCAGGCGATGGTTCCCAGGTTGTCCCATTTCCAGGCTGTTCCCATCTGGTTAATCATGTTCTTGGCCGTATTCCAGGCCACTTCGTTGGCCTCAGCCGGGTCCAAATTAGAGCCTGCGCGGAAGAAGAGGCGGGTGAAGGTGATGAACACGAAGGTAAGTGTCACGTTCCAGGCGGTATAGAGCCAGTGGAAGGTCTTGTCGCTAAACAGCCGGAACAGCATGACGCTGTAGATGCCGAGGAACAGAACGCCGAACCATACGGCGGTAATGGCGCAGATGGGGGTGTGCAGGTGCTTGTAGATGATGGCGCTGACAGCAAAGAAAAGTAGAGAAACGAAGGCGCGGAATCCGGGGCCACGCTTGACCCAGATCTTGTTGAACACCTGGCCGAAACCATTGAGGCCACCCCAAATGATGAAGTTCCAGCTGGCGCCATGCCACCAACCTCCTACGACTTGGGTCGCCATAGCGTTCATGTTGGTGGTAATAAACTTGCGGGATTCCGGCTTGATGTAGGCGTAGATGGCGATGTAGAGGAAAAATACGCCAAGCGCTATGCCCACCCAGACGCTTCCAGAAAGAAGTATGGCCACGAGGCTCAGGAATCCCATCCAGAAGAAGGTGCCTACAGAGGCTCCGCGGTTACCGCCCAGGGGAATGTACAGGTAGTCGCGCCACCAGCTGGAAAGGCTGATATGCCAGCGACGCCAGAATTCCGTAGGGCTGAGGGCCTTGTAGGGGCTGTTGAAGTTCTGTGGCAATCTGAATCCCATGAGGAGTGCCACGCCGATGGCGATGTCGGTATAGCCCGAGAAGTCGGCATAGACTTGCAGGGAGTAGGCGAAAAGGGCAATCAGGTTTTCAAGGCCGGTAAACAGCAGGGGTGTGTCAAAGACGCGGTCCACAAAGTTGGTGGCCAGGTAGTCGCTCAAGATGATCTTTTTGGCAAGGCCGTTCAGTACCCAGAACACGGCGATGCCGAAGGTGCGGCGGGGGAGGAAATATTTTTTGTAGAGCTGGGGTACGAACTTGTCGGCACGCACGATGGGGCCCGCTACAAGTTGCGGGAAGAAGGTCAGGTAGAAACCAAAGTTCAAAATGTTAGTGACGGCCTTGATCTTTCCACGGTAGATGTCAATGCAGTAGCTGATGGCCTGGAACGTGAAGAAAGAAATACCCACCGGCAGGATAATGGTA
>JAEEGL010274011.1_pt1 | contig 10779 bp, 13 predicted proteins | sample 9134231 | NCBI WGS metagenome assembly JAEEGL01 (sample SAMN16246548, study PRJNA631951) | gut metagenome | biome: gut microbiome; feature: rumen; material: fiber-attached | host: Bos | place: Iran: Karaj | collected 2018-10
AAAGAATTAGCAAAATCAACTGCATCTTGCCCTTCTATTACAAAGTTTCTTTTTATACTTGAAGTTGCCATAATCTTTACCTCCTGCTTTTCTAATATCCTAATTATATCATAAATTAGTGATTTTTACTAATGAAATTGTGAATTTTTAATTAATTATTTGCTTGAATTTATCTATACTTAAACGAGAACAGCACCCTTTGGTGCTCACCTCTTGTTATTTTCATTTTTATCACCTTTCTCATAAAGAAATGGACACCATGTTTTCATCTTTTTATATTTGCAGAGTATTGCACAAGTAACAATAAAAAATTGATCACAAAACCGTAAATAATTACATCAACTATTTATGTAACGCTTATGCATTTTATAAAATTAAAAGATACGACATCAGAGGTAAAAAATATTTAAAAATGAAAATTTTTAGAAATTCTATAATAAATAGGCGGGTTTATCCAAATAGGCAATTCTGATAAGTAATAAAAACAGGCGAGTAATCGCCTGTCTGTAAAAGTGTCATTATTATTTTTCTATTCTTTTTCAAATGTCGCATCAATGCCGTTTATAAGCGATACTCCACCTTTGCCATCCTCAGTAGTAAAATATAAATATACTATATCATTCTTTTTTAAACCATCAATTATAATACTATCTCCACTACGCACCCTAAAAGCTCCTTTTCCATTCCCAGTTTTGATTTGTTCAACACTACATTTATCATTCTTTAAATAATAATTTGACGGAGCACTACTATAAGGATTGTCTGAATCTGAAGGTCCTTTTAAGCACCATAACAAGTAGGTATTGCTAGTATTTTCAAATGTAGGTTTAAATGATAACTTGCCTTCGCCATCAACTTCCCACATTGGGAATCCTCTATTCCACGAATAATTATTAAGATAATCTTCTAACTTATCAGAAACCACACCGCTAATTATATTTTCATCATAAAAGCAAATACGAGATTTGTTCATTGCCTTAGTAAACCAAAGAGACGGGATTATAATATCAAAAGACAACATATTTGGCCAATTGTCTTCATCCCCTTGCCAAGTCGTTATTTGATCTGGAACAATATCTTGATTTTTGTACCAATTTGTCGCATCCTCTTTGTAAGTATTATTACTACTTCTCTCGGCAGACCAACCGGATTCTTGAGGATTAAGTAACAACATTGTTCCAGTTACATCGTATTTCATATCGCTTTTGTTAATAGCGGCAATATTTGTACGTGCATGCGAAATTTTAAGTTTGCTAGCATCATCATTAAAAAACTGTAGTGTTTGATTAGTAAAAGTGCCTACCGCTCCGAGTAATGTTTGCTCATCTTTTTTTATCCACTCAAGTTCATCAGAACGTTGCCACATTGATCCACCCTTAAAATAATTAGAATTATAGCTTGTCGCATTTGTAAAATTATCGAGACGATAATCACCATCATTTGTCATAACAATATAGGTCGGGTCTGTATTGTCACTACCAGCCAAAGAAAACCTATGTCTAGTCGTATTAGAAATAAACTCATCGTAAGTCCATTCTGCAGCATTCCAAACTTCTTGTCCCCATAACACTCCTTGTTGCCATGCAACTTGTTGTGCTGCAGCCCATGCGTCTGGTTCAGAAGACTTTCTAGAACCATATTTGTTAGTTCCATATGCACCGGTAACATTTCCCCAATTTGTAGTCATATATCTTGCACCAGAATCATCTACCAAAACATCAACTAACGATGCCTTACCAGTCATATATCTTTCGTCGTGAGTTGGATTTAAAAGATAGCTGCCCTTTGAATGATCTGCTGTATATATATCAGAAAAAATTGGTGTTCCTTTTCTCGTCCATTTAGATAAAACAGTACCAGTCTTAGCCCTGCCATGCCATGCTGCCCTAAACATACTTGTAATACTTAAAAAATTAAACTCCACGTCCCCATCCACACGACGCCATCCAATCGCTGCACCATCACTTATCATTTCTAACTTATTATATTTTTTATTAATCATAGATTTAATTGTCGTTTTTGTTTCCATTTTAATGCCAGCAAGATAAGCTGCTATCGCCCCATCAATCTTCGCGTCCATACTTGTATTATATTTGTCAATTTGAGATTGGAAGTCATTTTTAAGACTATCAAATTCAGCTTTCATCACAACGACATAATTGATACAAGGATAACTGCACCTATTTTGCACCGACCTGCACCGAACTGCACCGAACTGCACCTTTAATTCTCTCCCTTCCAAATAATGATGATTTTATCTTTACTAACTTCTACCCTATCAACTAAAATAGCGAATAGATCTGAATCAAATTCTTGTAGACTTTTAATTTTAATATTGCTTAAAAAAACTTTTAGTGTTGTGGCTCTATTTTTTCTATCTTCTATTTCTTTATTTAATGATTTAATTTTATCTTCAATTTTATAATATGTATTACTAATTTCTAATCTCTTTTTATTAAATGTGTTCTCACTTATAACTTCTCTTGTATTTTTAAGTATCAATTTATCATTTTCCTTTATTACTTCCTCTAACTGTTTTTTTAACTTCTTGAGTTTTTCTTCTTGTTCTACTATATTTGTTAGTTTTTCAATTATCATATTATAGTTTTCTCTTATCTCTTTTTTATCAAGATTATTGTATGCAGTTACAAATGCCTCTTCAACCATTTTTTCATTTATTGTCATTGTGCTACACTTTTTACCATCATATTTTTCATTACATCTATATATTGCTTGTCTATATTTATCATTTGAATGTATGATTTTCCTACCATAATTTGCACCACATTCTGCACAAAAGATTTTACCTGAAAATATATTTTTACCTGTGATTTTATGACCTTTGCGAACTGCATCTCCTCTTTTCTTTAATTCTACTTGTACATAGTCAAACAATCTTTTATCAATAATTGCCTCGTGATTATCTTCAACATAATACTGTGGTATCTCTCCATCGTTTAATTTCTGCTTTTTAGTTAAAAAATCGACCGTATATCTTTTTTGTAATAATGCATCTCCCTTATACTTCTCGTTTCTAAGCAATGAAAGTATAGTTGATGTCCTCCAATTTGTCTTTCCCATAGGTGTTTTTATTTTTAATTGTTCTAATTCTTTTTTAATTTGAAAACTAGATAAACCTTTAACAAACAACTTATATATGAGTTTTACAACTTCTGCCTGCTCTTTATTCACTACCAATTTTCCATCCTTTCCCCTATCATATCCAAGAAAATTAGAAAATGCTATTGATACTTTCCCATCTGCAAAACTCTTCCTTTTGCCCCATGTTGTATTCAGCGATATAGACCTACTTTCTTCTTGTGCTAGTGAACTTAAAAGTGAGAGCATTAGCTCTCCTTTACTATCAAGTGAATATATATTCTCTTTTTCAAAATAAACTTCAACATTTGATTCTTTTAATTTTCTTATATTTACTAAAGCATCTACTGTATTTCTTGCAAATCTACTAATTGATTTGGTAATTATTAAATCTATTTTCCCATCAAGTGCATCTTTAATCATTCTGTTAAATCCATCTCTTTTTTTGGTATTCGTACCTGATATTCCTTCATCGCTATAAAGCCCCACAAACTCCCAAGTTGGATTACTTTTTATATAACTTGTATAATAATCAACTTGTGCTTTATACGATGTAGCTTGCTCATCTAAATCAGTTGACACTCTCGCATAACCACATACTTTTCTTTTATTATGATATTTTATGTCACTCTCAAATTTAGTTTTTGCCGGTATTGTTCTGACTTTTCTCATTGTTTCCATAGTTCTTTTCCTTTGTTTTATAATATTTATCTGACAGTTTTTTTATTATAGTTTGTGCATTATCATACTCATCTTTACTAATTATTGTAGGGCACATATCGTTTACTATATATTTTTGCCTCTCACCTTTATTAACTGCTCTTTCATGTGTCAGTGGATTTTTGATATAGCATTTTTGCATTATCACTGTACCAGTATATCTCTCATTTTTAAGTATGCATTTTACCTGAGCATAATTAAATAGATTATTTTTTCTTGTTTTAATACCATTATTTGCTAACTCTCTTGCTATATCAGCATAGTTTTTACCATTAATAAATTCTTTAAATATATACTTAACTATTTTTGCTTCTTTTACATTTATTATATAGTTATTGTCTTTATAATCATAACCAAAAGTTGGTCTATATTGATCTTTCCCTTGCTCCATACTTTTTTTCTTTGCCCACTTAATATTCGTAGACATATTTTCTGACTCAGACTGAGCGAAAGCAGCAAGTAACGATATCATTAATTCCCCATCAGAAGTCAAAGAATTTATTCTTTCTTTTTCAAATCTAACTTCAACACCTAACGTTTTTAGTTCTCTAACTGTATTTAGTAAATCAACAGTATTTCTTGCAAAACGGCTTATTGACTTAGTAAGTATAACATCAATTTTCCCATCTTTAGCATCTTTAATTAATTCTTTAAATCCATCTCTCTTCTTTGTCCCTGTGCCTGATACAGCAAAATCAGAATATACTCCAGCATACTCAAAGTTAGGCGTGTTTTTGATTAAATTACTATAGTAATTTACTTGATTAGCGAATGAGTTTTTCAACACATCACTATTCATTGATACCCTTGCATATGCTGCTACTCTTTTTTTACCTTCAACTATTTTCTTTTTCTTTTCAATTATTTTTATATTTTTCATTGTATGTATATATCACTCAAACCTCGTGTAAAGTCAAGTAATTTAGGATTCTAATATTTGCAATTTATCAAGTAATTATGTCGAATATCGGATTATATTTTTGTTTTTCTAATGAATACAACTCATTATACTCATCTTTAGATATTAGCTTTTCATTTAGCATTAGTTTAAGCACTCTCTTAATTTCTTGATAATTATACTCATTATCAAACTCGTTTTTTGTCATGGTGCTTTCTCCAATATTTAAGCCTACATCTTGAGCTACAAAAATACTTATCTCTTTTACCTATTGTTTCATTAACCGGACTATTACAAACCTTGCATCTTCTAATACTATCATCAACTTGTTTTATTGACTCTGAAACTTCTTTGTTTTTTAGTATATATCTTCTTATTGAAGATTTAACAGTGTTATATGGAATTTGAAGTTTAATCGAAATGTCTGACATCTTTATTCCTTGATTATATAATTCAATTACTTTTTCCATAACTACTCCTCACTAGTCTTTATGCCTATTTTAAAGTCATCAACTAACGATTTTGCTAAATCAATTTTATTTCTCAATGCTCGTAGAACTTTCCTGTCAACTGTATTCTTACAAACAAGATAAATATAGTGACAATTTTCTTTTTGCCCAGCTCTATGAATTCTTGCTTTGCACTGTTCAAAGTTACTCATTGAGTAATCCATTGAATAAAAAACCATAATACTTGATGCAGTGAGTGTAATGCCAAGCCCACAAGTAGCAATTTGTCCGACAAACACTTTACATTCAGGATTGTTTTGAAATTCACTAATCTGATCATTTCTATTTTTAATACTTCCTCTTACAACAGAGTAATTAATTTTTTTGAGTTTAAGCATATTTTCTATAGCATTTAGTTCTTCATTAAATCTTGCTATTACTACTACTTTTTTATCTTCCTGCCTTGCTGAATCAATAATGTCAATAAGTGCTTCCATTTTTACTGTGCTAATATTTGTGGACTGTGAGTCATTATCATTTGGAAGATATCCACCTGTCACTTGAGAGAGCCTTAATATTTTAGTTAAAACATTAGTGACCGTTAGTTCTTTGTCATCCTTAAATCTTGCAAACATCTCATCTTCAAGTTGCTTATAAACTTTCATTGCTTCAGGCTCTAAATCAAGAGCTCTTACTTCTTCTGTTATTTGTGGTAGGTCAAGACACTCATCCTTTCTTACCCTGTAAGCAATACTCATAAATTTGTTTTGAAACTCATCAGTTAATGTTTTTTTAAATATTGGTGTATGTAGTCCATAGCCACCCATTGTGAAGTAGTAGTTTCGCCACTTATAAAATGAATCACCAAATATCGATTTATCAAGAAACCGATACTGACTAAAAATATCAATTTCTTTATTTGTGATAACTGTGCCAGTAAGTAAAAGTTTATATCGTGCTTTGTCACCAAGTTCCTGCATTCCTTTACTTTGAGAGCTCCGATTATCTTTAAGTTTGTGTCCTTCATCTGCTATGATTAAATCTGCATTAAACTTCAATAACTCATCCTTCATCCGCCAAGCCGACTCATAATTTACTACTGCAACCTTTAATTTTTCATCACTTGCAAAAGTTGTGAGTTGTTTTTTCTTATTTATGAGAGTTCCAGTTAGAACTTTTAACTCATATGAAAAGTTAGCAAATTTTCTAAATTCATCTTCCCACACTCCAAGAATAGACAGTGGAGCTACAATTAAAACTTTTTTGATTTTATCTTCTTGATAAAGTCTTCCAGCAATCATAATTGATGTTAAACTTTTCCCCGTTCCCATCTCCATCAATAATGCAAAGCCTTTATTATTATGAGTGGATTTTTCAAATCGTTTAAGTGCCATTTCTGTACCTTTAATCTGGTGGTCAAACGGCTTTACTTTTACAATACTTAAATCTTCCATACCTACTCCTTTATTTCTTCAACTTGAATCTTGTCAATTCTTTTAGATGGATTAAGAACTATAACTTCACAAAAATCGCCAAATAATAACTTCATAAATCGTTCTCTTATTCTCAAATGCCGACTTCTTAATAGTTCTTCTCTTCCATTTTTTGTCTCAACTAATACTTTTACTGAATGTTTCATTTGTTTTATCCTCCTATTACTTACCTAAAATCCCTACCCTCTATTACTATGAAAAATATTCCCCCTACTACTTGTAGAAAATCCCTACCCCTAACAATGAAATCCAATAAAAAAAGACCTCTTTTACAAGAGGTATAAAACTGATTTGATTTGTTGATTTGTACCATTTTTATTTATCCATCGATATTTATTAGTTCGAGTATCAATATGCACAAACTCTTTATCACGATTAAGATAAATACCTATGCCACCAAGTCCATTAAACTCCGCCCACAAAGCAATTACTATAGGTTTAACACCACTGCAGTAAATATCAACTGCCTGCCCTTTTAAGTGATATGAATTATCTGCTCCGCCACATTGTTTATTGTAACTATCAGTCCTATATCCACTTGTGATGGTTATCGGCTTATTCAAATAAGTTCTTAAGTCTTGAAGCTTTGCTACCAAATCAACATCTATTAAAACCTTATCTGTTCCATCACGACAAGCGAACTCTTTTACTTTAAAGTTTGCTGATAAATTCATATCGCCACTATTTTTTAATGAGAACTCTTTAATCATTATTCTTGGTCTCCTTTTTCTTTCTTACAGCCTTACCACCACCTTTAACAGCTTCTGGTGCTTTTACCCTTTCTTTTACAAGTTCCATATTTAACTCTTGAGCTACTTGTGCTATGTCTTCAGGCTCTGCACCACTCTCTCTAAGTTCCGCTATTAGTTTCTTCAATTCCTCCACTCGTGTCATTTTCGCTCTCCTTCATTTTAAGTTTGTAAAGTATCACAAGTTCCGTTATGCAAGTAGGAACGAGTGCCAAATAAATCTCTACTGGATATGACCCCTTTATACAAAAAATGACTGTGTCCGCCACAGTCATTAAAAGTATAAAGATAATTAGTCCAATAAGGATTTTCTTACTGAATCGCATTTGAGCCACCAAGCAATGATATAATATTTTTTATTGTTTTGATTACTTTGTCATACCCAACCTGCGACCCACAGCCACAAGCAAAAATAAATAGAATACCAGCAACTACTAACTTCACAATTTCAAGTACCGCAAGTGGCACTTTAATTGTAAATAATAAAAATATTAAAAAGACAATAGTTGCAATAATCATTGTGAAAATAAGTGAAAAAATCTCTAAAGACTTAAATGCCTTTTTTATTGTTTCTTCACTTACAATCTTTTTGATTGCCTCAATAACAAGTGCTGTGATTAAAGAAACCACAGTCATTAAAACTAATAAAAATAAAACAAATGATAAATTAATCATAATTTTTCCTCCTAAATTTTTTATTTTGAAATAGGTAGTGCTAAAAACTCATCACGAAGTTTATCCATAAATCCATTAGCACCAAGTGTATGATATTGTTTATAACAATTCTCAAAGTTCTCTTTGACATGGAGCGGTGCATAGCCTTTTTCCATATACTTGTAATAGTCATTAATCATCTCGGCACGAAGCAAAGCCTGAACTCCAAGCCTTAATGATTTCTCTCTTTTGTAAATTAACCCCACTATTGTCAGTATGCTCGGAACTCCAATGATGCTTATAATTTGATAAAAATTCATAATCCCTCCTACTCAACCATTAAACTTGAATAATTGCTCCACACGGAAGCTGATTTGTATTGATTTAAATATGACCCACAGTGAATTTTTGATATTCCATAAAGTCCATCACCCCACCTAACAAGTGTCGGTGGAGTTCTTTGTGGAAGCCATATTTCAGATAAGTTGCTACAGTTATGAAGAAAGTTTGTACCAATGCTCTCAAGTGAAGTTAGATTTCTTAAATCAAGCGAAGTAATAATTGTGCTAAACAAAAAATAAGACCCTATGGTCTTACATTTTGTAAGTGCTGATAAATCAATTGAGGCGAGCTTTACACAGCCACCTAAAAACTCATTGCCTATGCTCTCCACTAAACTTAAATCAAATAATTTAAATGGACTAACACCCCTATTAAAACTACTTCTTAAAAATCCATTACCTATTGTTTTAACTTTGGATTTTCCATTAAACTCTATTCCTGTTGTAAATTGATGAAAATATAAAAAGCCATCATTTATTGTTTCCAAGTTAACAAAATCATTGAATACAAGTTTTGATTCATAAGATGCATTTTGCAAGAATTGTCTATCAACACTTTTTACATCATTAAAATTTGCTATAATTCTATAAGTTCCAGCACTCGCATAAGTATGAGTTAATGTGTCAGAAGTTATAGTGCCATCACCCCAGTCTATTGAGTCCATTTTGATTTCACTTAAAACACTTAAATCAACCATTACTCCTTGAGTGAAAGTTAACTCAGCATAAGGATTAACTGCTCTATAAATATACTTCTTTTTGCCATCGGATTTTATGTAAAGCGATACTATTCTTTTCTTTTTACCATCCGACATAAAATACAAACCTGTTATATTTTTCTTTTTTCCATCACTCTTAAAACTAAGCATCTTCTATCACCCCATAAATGTATCCTGTATTCATTGAACTTATGTCTTTTTCTTCATAGTCAAACATAAAATTTGTTAATCTAAACATATCATATCCCCAAGTTCCAGCCACCTTTTGTGCCGATACATTTGGATGCTGGTCTTCCACAATATTGACCCAAGAATAGTATGTGACAACTCTATAAATCGTGGTTGTGTTTCCACTTACAACTTTGTAATACCCTTCAGCACTTGATGAACTTGGCTTATAACTTTGAATATGCATTTCTACTTCAGCCCAATAATAACTTAAAAATCCACCAGTAGTTGCCATCCTAATAAAGTATTTATTTACATCAGTTGCATAATAGCAATTACAAGTACCATAGTCTGCATTAGGTCTATCCACAAGTAGTCCCTCCATATATGGTTCTTCATTTGCACCAATAGGGTCTATGTCAATTACTATCTCTTCGCCATCTCCACTACTACCACTTGATGAACTTGAACCACTGCTTGTTGTTTCTTCTTTTGTGACAGTTGCTACAGTTACTACATCAGTGCTACCTTTAACACATATCTGATAATACCCTTGCTCTTTCCAAACAAATAGTTTTCCCATCGCTTCTGCACATGCTTCAGGTTGCATATACTGATACTCTTCTACTTCAAGTCGTGTAGATAACATGTTTTGAACTTCTTTTTTTAGCTTTTCAAAATCAACATCTGTCTTTAACTCTTCCCAAGCAAGAACTCCTGCTACATTTTCATTACATAAATAAATCAGTCCACTACAATAGACAATTTTATTAAGGTATTTTTTTGCTGGAGTTGGTAGCTTATCAAATACTAACGGTTTGAACTCCTCCCAGTTAACTGCTTTTATATAATAAATTTGGTCATAGCCTCTGTAGTAAAAGAAACTACCAACTATCGCAATGCTTGGATTAAGTGATGTATAGTAACTATATTTAAAATTACTTATTTCTTTGTATCCAGTTTCTTCATTCACATCGATTTGATAAAGTTTTGATGAGCCACGACATACAACATAAGTTCCATTTTCATACTGTGTCGGATTCTCAGGTGTTTTAGTAGTTACTGTCACATAAGGGTATCCATCCATATCGTACATTGCTTTATAGTATTTATCTTCAGATGAAACATACTGATAGTTAGATGACACAGTTGGATTTAAAGTTTCATTTTTATAACAAGAATATGCACTAAAACTATACTGACCATTAATTTCTTTTATGAAATAATAAGTTTTATCTTCCTTACAATAAAAAAGTTTATGTGCATTTGATTCATTAAGTTCAGGTAAGTTATCAGATGAATCTATCTCAACTATTTTGCAACCACCTATCTCAATATTTTCTGTGCCGTTACCAATATAAAGTTTATTTGTATCAGTTGCATACTTAAGCTCTCCAGCCACAACTCCAGCATTGTTTAGATTTGTTGACAAACCTCTTTTTATTAAAACTCTATTTGACATGTTCGCTCCTAAAAATACCCCCACCAT
>JAEEGL010344309.1_pt1 | contig 10779 bp, 11 predicted proteins | sample 9134231 | NCBI WGS metagenome assembly JAEEGL01 (sample SAMN16246548, study PRJNA631951) | gut metagenome | biome: gut microbiome; feature: rumen; material: fiber-attached | host: Bos | place: Iran: Karaj | collected 2018-10
GAAGGAAAATCCTACCTTTGTATTAATGCTTGGTATGTGTCCTACACTTGCTGTAACCACATCGGCAATTAATGGTATTGGTATGGGTCTTTCTACAACAGTTGTTCTTGTTCTTTCAAATATGCTGATTTCTGCACTTAGAAATCTCATTCCTGATAGAGTAAGAATGCCAGCATTCATCGTTGTAGTAGCATCCTTCGTTACAATCGTGCAGTTTTTAATGCAGGGATTTTTACCAGCACTTTACGAATCACTTGGAATCTATATTCCACTTATCGTAGTTAACTGTATTATCTTAGGACGTGCTGAAAGCTATGCTTCTAAGAATCCAGTTATTCCATCTATGTTTGATGGTATTGGAATGGGCCTTGGCTTTACAGTTGGACTTACACTTATTGGTATTGTTAGAGAGGTTCTTGGTAACGGATCAATTTTTGGTGTAGTTATTACACCTCTTAATGATTATCACATAACATTATTTGGACTTGCTCCTGGAGCATTTATTGTTCTCGGCTTCTTAGTTGCAATAATGAATGTAATCAGAAGAAACGCAGAAGCTAAAGGCAAGCCACTTCCTGCAGTACAAGGCTGCTTAGGCGGTGATTGCTCAGGCTGTTCATTATCTTCAGCATGTACTGGAAAATCAATGGTACATCCAGTAGAGGATATTCCTAAGGTAAATCCTAAGGATGTGGCAAAGCCAGTTAAAGAGGTTGCTGCTGAGGTTAAACAAACTGCAAATGCAAAGAATACAGAGGACGTAGAAAAGTCAGGTTCTGATTCTTCATATGCAGACGATGATATCGTAGGAAAGGAGGAGAAATAATGAGTTACTTTACAGGTTTAGTATTATTACTTGTTGCATCAGCTATTGTAAATAATGTTGTTCTTTCTCAGTTCCTTGGATTATGTCCTTTCCTTGGAGTATCAAAGAAGGTAGAAACAGCAGCTGGCATGGGAGGCGCTGTAATCTTCGTAATTACGATAGCATCCCTTGTAACATCACTTATTTTCAAATTTATTTTGGCACCAACTGGTTTTGAATACATGCAGACAATTGTATTTATTCTTGTTATTGCTGCACTTGTTCAGTTCGTAGAAATGTTCCTTAAAAAGAGCGTTCCTTCACTTTACAGATCACTTGGTGTGTACCTTCCACTTATCACAACAAACTGTGCAGTGCTTGGTACAGCTATTAACAACGTTACTAATCATTACGACATTCTCGAATCAGTAGTAAATGGTATTGGTGTTGCTGTTGGTTTTACAATTGCAATCGTTATCATGGCTGGTATCAGAGAAAAAATCGAATACAACGACATCCCTGAGACTTTTAAGGGCTCAGCTATAGTTCTTATTACTGCAGGACTTATGGCTATGGCATTCCTTGGATTCTCAGGCGTAATATAAGGAGGGCTGACAGATGAGTATAGCAGGAATTTTATTAGCAGCTTTAATTGTTGGCGCTACTGGTTGTATTATTGGCTTCTTCCTTTGCTTTTCTTCTGAGAAATTCAAGGTAGAGGTTGACCCTAAGGAGGAAGCAGTTCTTTCAGTTTTGCCAGGAAATAACTGTGGTGGATGTGGTTATGCCGGATGCTCTGGCCTTGCTGCTGCTATAGCAAAGGGCGAGGCGCCAGTTAATCAGTGTCCTGTTGGTGGTGCACCTGTAGCAGCTCAGATTTCTGAGATTATGGGTGTTGCAGCTGAGGAGGGTGTTCGCAAGGTTGCATTTGTAATGTGCCATGGTACTTGTGAAAACGCTACACAACTTTATGACTATACTGGAGTAGAGGACTGTAGAGCTATGGCATATGTGCCAGGTGGCGGTCCAAAGGCTTGTTCATATGGATGCATGGGCTTTGGCTCTTGTGTAAAGGCTTGTCCTTTTGATGCTATACATATAATCGATGGAGTAGCAGTGGTAGACAAGGAAGCCTGCAAGGCCTGCGGTAAATGTGTTGCCGCTTGTCCAAATCACCTTATTGAGCTTATTCCTTATGACTTCGGTCATGCTGTTCGTTGTCACAACAATGACAAGGGCAAGGATGTTATGGCTGTTTGTAAGGTAGGCTGCATTGGCTGTCACAAATGCGAAAAGGTTTGTGAGGCAGGAGCTGTTACAGTTGACGGATTCTTTGCTCACATTGACCAAGACAAATGTACAAGCTGTGGCAAATGTGCAGAGGCTTGTCCTAGAAAGATTATTCTTTAATAAAAAGCTTTCGCTCCTCGATTTATTCGGGGAGCGTTTTTTATTTAACAAAAGGGACAAAACTTTTTGTTAACATCTATAATGAGACTGTTATAATAGTAGGTCTGGAGGATAATTAAATGGTAGTATTGATAAACCGATATTATATGGCGTTTTACGGCACGGCACTTGCTATTAGTGTTTCAGTTCTTTTGTTTACACTTTTAAGCCGTAGAACTGACAGACCTCAAAACAAATGGTTTCTAGTACTAATTTCAATTGTTACATTGAATTCTATTTCAGAAATTAGCACAGCAATTTTTGAAGATATAGCCGGAGAATCGTCCTTTAATTACTATGCCCTTTCGTTTTCTCAAAATACATATTTTCTATTTCATGCAGCTCTTTGTCCAATGCTGTACAACTATGTATGCTCTGTTACCGGCAAAAACAGAAGAAGAGCTTTAGCTCGGACTATTGCTTTAAATATCCCATTTTTAATAACAGAAGTATTTGCGATTTTTAATCCATTTAACAATTGGGTATTTTACTTTGATGCCAATTTCCATTTTGTTAGAAACTGGGCTGAATATATTATTTACGTAGTTGCGCTGTTTTATTTTGCTCTTTCAGTCTTTGAACTGTTTTTCTCATGGCATGCTATGACGCCAAGACGAAGCGTAGCTCTTACATACCTTTTCACACTGACTTTTGTAGGTGTTTTCATCCAGCTTATCAATCAGGATATTAAGGCTGAGTTGTTTTCCGAGGCTCTTGCTTTAATGGGATGTATGTTAGCTGTTGAGAGCGAGGATGATAGAATAGATGCTGACACAGGAATATATAATAGACGTGCTCTTCACATGGATATACATAACATCTTAACCATGAGAGAGGACGGTCTTTTAATCTACATCAAAATCGATAATGCTAATTTTATTGAACGAGTAGTAAAATCCATAAATTATGACATTTTAGCTTTATCTGTTGCTGATTACCTGAAAACATTATTCCCTAGATATACGATTTACAGACCAAACAAAGAAACCTTTGTTATCATTTGTAAAAAGAGCGATGAAAAAAAGGCAGAATATTTAATTGAAAACATCAAATTTAGGTTTGAACAGCCATGGTTTATTTATGATTCTGTTTTTAATTTGGATGCAAAAATCTTTTCTGCAAAAATTCCATCAGATGTTAAATCTTACGAGGATATAGCATACATAGCAGACAGCATAATCCCTTCGAAGGTTGTATCGAATTCCGCAGAAATTGAATGGGTTTTAAGAAGATCAGAAATAGAGAAGGCCATTAAAAGTGCAGTTGTAAGCGGTGGCCTTGAGGTATATTATCAGCCTACATTAAATGCTAGTGACTTAAGTGTGCACGGCGCAGAGGCTCTTGTTAGAATGCATGATACAAAGCTTGGCTTTGTATCTCCTGCGGAGTTTATCCCTATAGCAGAACAGATTGGCTTAGTTGATAAAATTGATGATTTTGTACTTGTGGAAGTATGCAAGCTTATTAAAAGTGGTATATTAGCTGACTATAACTTGGATTATATAAATATAAATCTTTCTGTTATACAATGCTTAAAGCCTGGCTTTTTTGAGCACATAATAAAGACTGTTGATAGCTACGATATAGACCATCACGTTATCAATTTTGAAATTACAGAATCCGTTGAAGCAGAGGACTATGAGAAGCTTGCAGGTATTGCCAAAAATCTGAAATCCTCAGGCTTTAAAATCTCCATGGACGACTATGGTACAGGCTACTCAAATATGGACGCAATGTTTGCCTTAGATTTTGATGTAGTCAAAATTGATAAGTCTATACTTTGGTCTGCAATGTCAGATAAAAAGGGTCGAGTAATACTCGAAAATAGTATAAATATGATAAAGGGCTTAGGCTCCAAAGTGTTGGTAGAGGGTGTAGAAACAGAAGGGCAGGTCAAGCTACTTCAAACATATGATATCGACTTTATGCAGGGTTATTATTTCTCTAAACCTATATCTAAGTCTAAGTTTTTAGATTATTTAGCTAATTAGTTGCGTGAAGTAGGGCTTTAGTGATATTATTATCCCGATATTTTAATGGGAGCGGGCTATGTACGGACACGATTTTACAGAGAAAAAACGAATTGTCATTAAGGTAGGTTCCTCTACAATCACCCACGAGGAAACTGGAAATATCGATTACACTAAATTAGAGCGTCTCGTTAGACAGCTATGCGATTTGCGGGCTCAAGGAAAGGATGTATGCCTTGTATCCTCTGGCGCCATTGCAGTAGGCCGTTATGCCATTGGTCTTAAGGAACGCCCAAAGGATTTGGCTACTAAGCAGGCTTGCGCATCTATTGGACAGGCTTATTTAATGAGCGTTTATCAGAAGCTTTTCTCAGAGTACAATCAAAAGGCTGGTCAGATTTTGATGACCAAAAAAACTATGACTGACCCTGAGTCACGAGAGAACGCAAGAAATACCTTCGAAGAGCTTTTTGCTCTAGGTGTTATTCCTGTTGTAAACGAAAATGATACTGTAGCAACACATGAGATTCAGTTCGGTGATAACGATTCTCTTTCGGCTATTGTTACAGCACTTGTTAAAGCGGATGCCCTAGTGCTTTTATCTGATATTGATGGTCTTTTTACAGCAGACCCTAGCACTAATCCAGATGCTGAACTTGTTCCAATAGTAGAAAATATCCAGGCTGTTATGGATATGGCAAGCTCAGATAGCACTTCAACAGTTGGTACAGGCGGTATGACTGCAAAGCTTAGAGCTGCACAGATTGCAACCTATTCAGGTGCGGACATGGTTATTACAAACGGTGCCCATATAGGAAATATCCACCGTATTTTTGAAAATAAGGACAAAGGAACATTATTCATTGCTAACAAACGTGATGATGTTAGAGTCCTAGATTTATTAGAGGAATAGAAATAGAAATGATTACAGAAAAAGATATTGCAAGAATCAATGAGCTTTATCATAAAAGTAAGGCTGAAGGATTAACAGAGGAAGAAAAGAAAGAACAGGCTGAGCTTCGTCAGTCATATATTCAAGCTATTAGAGGAAACATTAGAGCTCAGCTCAACAACATCGACATTGTTGATGAAAACGGTAATGTAGAAAACCTTGGCGTAAAATATGGAAACAGGAACAAGTAATATAAGATTACTTCATAAAGAAATCCGAGATAAAATGTCTATTTTGGAGTTTGAAAAAGCTTCTGGGGACATTGCTCAAAATGTTTTGGCTCTTTTAGAATCTGATTTTAAAGGGGCTAATATTTTTTTATGCTTTTATCCATATGGATCAGAGGTGGATTTGATTCCCTTTTACCAAAGGCTTTTAGAGGCTAACAAATCCCTTTATTTTCCTATTACAAGGCCAGATGACCACCGTCTTGACTTTCGAAAGATAGAGGATTTAAGTAATAGCTTTAATAAGGGCTTTAAAGGGATTATGGAACCGAAGGCTACACTTAAAGGCTTAGATGAAGGCTGCAAAACAGTCATCACCATCACTCCAGGCTTAGTTTTTGATAAACAAATGAACAGGATTGGCTATGGTGGCGGCTATTACGACCGTTTTTTCGAAAGCCATCCTAATTTTATTAGAATAGCTCCTATTTTTAGTCATCAATTAGAGTCTAGGATAATAGTTAATCCCCATGATAAACCCATGGATTATATAGTTACTGAAAATGAAATTTTGAAAGGAGATAGGTTATGACACTTATAGAACAAGCAGCTAAAGCAAGAGAAGCAAAATATAGGGTAGCTTTGCTTCCCACTGATGTTAAAAACAAAGCCATAGGCGATGTTGCTGATGCATTAGAAGCAAACGCTAAGGACATTATAGCTGCCAATGCTATTGATATGGAAAACGGCAAGACAAAAGGCCTATCTACCGGATTACTTGATAGATTAAAGCTGGATGAAGGCCGTATTAAGGCCATGGCTGATGGATTGCGTCAGCTAGTAGAGCTTGAAGATCCAATCGGAAAGGAAACAGAAAGCTTTACTCGTCCAAATGGTTTGATTATTACAAAAAGGCTTGTGCCACTTGGGGTTGTAGGCGTTATTTACGAGGCACGTCCAAATGTTACAGCTGATGTTTTTGGCCTTTGCTTCAAAACAGGAAATGCCACTATTTTAAAGGGCGGAAGCGATGCATTACAATCAAATATCGCCATTGTTAAGGTAATAAAAGAAGTATTATCAAAAAGCCAGCTTCCTGTAGATGCTATAACACTGATAGAAGATACTACCAGAGAATCTACTAATCAGCTTATGAGACTTAACGAGTACGTTGATGTGCTGATTCCAAGAGGTGGCGCTGGCCTTATTAAATCAGTTGTTGAAAATTCTTCTGTGCCTGTTATTGAAACTGGCTCTGGTAATTGCCATATTTATGTGGACCACGAGGCTGATATCGATATGGCAATCAATATTATAATAAATGCTAAAACGCAACGTATCGGCGTTTGCAACGCTGCAGAATCCCTTGTAATTCATAAGGATATTGCGCCTGCTTTATTGCCAAAACTCACTGAGGCTCTAAAAGAGAAAAATGTTGCTATATTTGCCGATGAATTATCTCGTCCATTTATGGATGGAGCAGATGCGGCAACAGAAGAGGACTTTGGCAAGGAATACTTAGATTACATTATATCTGTTAAAACAGTTTCTTCTGTAGAAGAAGCAATCGAGCATATTAATAAGTACAACACAGGCCATTCTGAGTCTATAATCACTAAGGATGAAATAAATGCCAATAAATTCCTTGATGGAATTGATGCTGCTTGTGTTTATGTAAATGCTTCAACAAGATTTACAGATGGTTTTGAATTTGGCTTTGGAGCAGAGATTGGTATTAGCACTCAAAAGCTCCACGCAAGAGGACCTATGGGACTTCTTGCCCTTACAAGCTATAAATATACTATCCGTGGTAACGGACAAATCAGAAAATAGTTAGGAATATATATGAATATCACAGATTTATTAAACAATGCTCCATCACAAGAACCGGAGCGACAGTATTACTTTATTGCTGAGGCAAAAAAACTAATTTCAAAAAAGGAAGATGAGCTTGGCAGAAAGCTTACCTGCTGTGTAACTACATTTGGTTGCCAGATGAATGCTAGAGATTCCGAAAAGATTTTAGGAATTCTAAAGGAAATCGGTTACGTTGAAACTGAAAGCGAAAATGCCGATTTTGTTATTTATAACACCTGTACAGTCAGAGAAAATGCTAACAACAAGGTGTATGGTCATCTTGGCATTCTTCATGGCTACAAGAAAAAGAATAAGGATATGATGATTGGTCTTTGTGGTTGCATGATGCAGGAGCCTACTGTTATCGAGCACCTAAAGGAAAACTACAAATTTGTAGACCTTATTTTTGGAACCCACAATCTTTATAAATTTGCCGAGCTATTTACAACAGCCCTTTTAAATAAAAAAGGTATGATTATTGATATTTGGAAGGACACTGACCAAATCGTTGAGAATCTTCCTATTTCGCGTAAATATCCATTTAAGTCGGGCGTAAATATCAGCTTTGGATGTAACAATTTCTGTACCTATTGCATCGTTCCTTACGTTAGAGGTCGCGAGCGCTCTAGAAGGCCAGAGGACATTGTTGAAGAAATCAAGGGCTTAGTAGCAGATGGTGTTGTTGAAGTCATGCTGCTTGGTCAGAATGTTAACTCATATGGCGTTGGCCTTGAGGAAAAGATTACCTTTGCAGATTTACTTCGTATGGTGAATGATATCGAAGGCTTAAAGAGAATTCGCTTTATGACTCCTCATCCAAAGGATTTATCAGATGACTTAATCGAGGCAATGGCTACCTGCGATAAGGTTTGCCACCATATGCATTTACCACTTCAGTCTGGAAGCACTGAGATTTTAAAGAAAATGAATCGTCGCTACACAAAGGAGCATTATCTATCACTAGTTGATAAGCTTAAGGCTCGTATTCCAGATGTTGCTATTACAACAGATATTATTGTAGGCTTCCCTGGTGAAACAGAGGAGGATTTCCTTGAGACAATGGATGTTGTAGATAAGGTTCATTATGACAGTGCCTTTACTTTCATCTATTCTAAGAGAACAGGTACGCCTGCAGCTACAATGGAAAATCAGGTTCCCGAGGATGTAGTAAAGGATCGTTTTGATAGACTCTTAAAGCTAGTTCAGCAGCATGGACACGACAAGGTAAAGTCCTTAGAGGGAACAGTTCAGCAGGTACTAGTTGAAGAGGTTAATGAGCAGGATAATTCCTTAGTTTCAGGTAAGCTTGCTAATAACGTAACAGTTCATTTCCCTGGTGATGAATCTATGATTGGAAAATTAGTAGATGTTAGGTTAAACTGTTGTAAAGGATTCTATTTTATAGGAGAAATGGTTTAATGTTTGCATACATTAGGGGAACACTTATTGTCATTGATGAAAGCACAATTATTTTAGAGAATAATGGAATCGGCTATGGAATAAGCACATCCATGAACACTATTAGACAGCTTCCTGCATTAGGTTCAGAGGTAAAGCTTAATACCAAGCTGATTCCAAAGGAAGATTCTCTTACTTTATATGGTTTTTATGACAAGGAGGAGCTGAAGATGTTTGAGCTTCTTCTTTGTGTTAGTGGAATTGGTCCTAAAGGTGCTCTTGCTATTCTTAGTACCATGACAGTATCAGATATCCAGTTTGCTGTGGCAGGAGGAGATTCAAAGGCATTTGCTGCAGCTCCTGGCGTAGGTAAAAAGACTGCTGAAAGAGTTATTATCGACCTTAAGGATAAGGTTGATTTAGTGGGAGCCTTCAAAGCAAAGATAAGTGCCGGTGTATCAAAGGCCACACCAGTAACCTCTGTAAAAGAGGAGGTTTTAGAAGCCCTTGTAGCATTAGGATATTCTCCAAGTAATGCAGCAAGAGCACTTGATAAAATGACTATTACAGAGTCTACATCTACAGAGACATTGCTTTCAGATACTTTAAAGCAGATGTCATTTTTATAAGCTAAGGTGAGAGAATAATGTTAACTAACAAGCAGATTACTTCAACAATTGCAAGTCATGAGGATCTTGTAAATGACAATGCCCTTAGGCCAAAGTCCTTTGACGGTTATATAGGTCAGACTAAGGTCAAGGAAAATATGAAAATCTATATTGAAGCTGCCAAAAACCGCGGTGATGCACTGGATCACGTGCTTTTATATGGCCCTCCAGGACTTGGAAAAACCACTTTAGCTGGTATTGTAGCTTCAGAAATGGGCTCTAATATAAAAGTAACCTCTGGTCCTGCCATTACTATTCCCGGTGAAATAGTTGCAGTTCTTATGACCTTAAAGGATGGCGATATTCTTTTTATTGATGAGATTCATCGTCTTTCAAAGCCAGTGGAGGAGACTTTATATTCTGCAATGGAAGACTTTGCAGTAGATATTGTTATGGGAAAGGATACAACAGCCCGTTCCATTCACACAAAGCTTCCTCGTTTTACTCTCATTGGTGCTACCACACGTCCAGGCCTTCTTTCTGCACCGCTTCGCGATAGATTTGGCATTATTGGACATATGGATTATTACACCCCTGAGGAGCTTTCTACCATCGTTACTGCATCAGCAGCAAAGCTTAACGCACCAATCGACTACGAAGGCGCATATCAAATAGCACTTCGTTCTAGAGGGACACCACGTCTTGCTAATAGATACCTCAAGAGAGTGCGTGATTATGCCGAGGTTCGCTTCAACGGTTCTATTACAAAAGAAGTGGCATCGGTAACCTTAGATTCATTAGAGGTTGATACATTAGGGTTAGATAATAACGATAGAAGCATACTTCTTGCTATTATCGAGCGTTTTAACGGTGGTCCTGTTGGGCTAGATAATTTGGCAGCCACTGTAGGAGAGGACTCAGGTACTATTGAAGATGTTTATGAGCCTTATTTATTGCAGCACGGCTTGATAATCCGCACCCCAAAGGGACGCGTTGCAACAAAGGAAGCATACGAACATTTTCATATGCCAATTCCTGAAAATCTCTTGTAAAAAATGCTTAAAATCTTGTATTTATCACGAATAATATATATAATTAAAGTTACTTTTTACAGGGAGGATGCGGCATGGTTTCCGAAAAGAGCGCAAAGGTGCTTATAGGAGGAAAAGTTTATACCTTAAGTGGCTATGAGGAAGAGGAATATCTTCAGAAGGTAGCTAATTATATTAATGCAAAGCTTGACGAGTTTAATTCAATTGATGGGTATAAGCGTATTTCAGCCGACTTAAAAGCCACATTATTAGAGCTTAATATCGCTGATGATTATTTTAAAGCCAAATCCCAGGTAGTTTCTTTAGAGTCTGATTTGGATATTAGAGATAAAGAAATCTACAATCTCAAGCATGATTTAATATCAGCACAGCTTAAAACTGAGACCTTAGAAGAGACAATTACAAAGCTAGAAAGGGAGAACAAAGACCTCCTTCTTCAAAAGACAAAGCTTGAAGCTTCCTTGGAGGATGCTCTTTTAGGTTCTTTGACAGACGTATAAAACGGGTCCCTAAGGGGGCCC
>JAEEGL010464049.1_pt1 | contig 10779 bp, 8 predicted proteins | sample 9134231 | NCBI WGS metagenome assembly JAEEGL01 (sample SAMN16246548, study PRJNA631951) | gut metagenome | biome: gut microbiome; feature: rumen; material: fiber-attached | host: Bos | place: Iran: Karaj | collected 2018-10
AGGGACTTGCTGAAAGCTGTTTAATAGATTCATCCGTTGGCGATCACATGATAGCGGATATAGGAAACGGTACTATGAACATCGTTCGATTTGTAGATGGGAAGCCGATTGAGAAAAGTCTGACAACCGAGAGATTCGGTGTCGGGATCTGTATCCGCAACATCCGTGAGGAACTCTCTCGAAGTCTCGGGCGAGATGTTGAAGAGAGGATCATAGACAGACTGATCAGAGAGGGATGTGCAGGTAAATCGGATACAATCTCCTCTGCTACCAGCAGGATTGCAAAAGAGTACGCAGCCGAGATTATCAGGAAGCTGAAAGACTATGGCTATATCGAGAACTATGTACGACTTCATGTATTCGGCGGTGGAGGATGTTTGCTGAAAAACTATTCCGATCTGCCGGATAAACAGGATGTAGAGTTTAACGAAGACATATGCGCCAATGCTAAATGTTATGCCAAATGGGCAGAAAGCGGTCAGCTATGATCGGCACCAAGAGCTGCTCCATATGCGTAAAGTTCCGAATGGATGATCCTGATCAGCAGGCAGCTTACAGCTACCTGCAAAAGGATCGGGGAACAAAAACTTATGGGGAATTCATAGCAGACTTGATAAAAGAAAAAAACCGTGAGCAGTCGGATGGACTGCTTACGGAGATTCGGCACATCTGCCAGGAGATCAGGGATTGTATGGATGGATTTGCCATTTCTCCGGTCGGATCAGACAGGACGCCTGATGACAGAGCGGAGAAAGAGACGCATAAGGGAGAGATCACCGAGGGCGTTGCGGATCTTATGCGTCTTCTGAGCGGGGAGGACGAGGACTGATATCGGCATAGCTGATATCAGTTTCGGATATCTGCAGGATATCCCCTCGTTCGGATCAGATATCCGGTGGATATCTGATAGCGAAGGGCTTCCGTTAAGGAAGCCGTGTGACGGGTAACCGGCGCACCAAAGCCTCGCAGAGCCTCCGGAGGAGCCCGACACTTAGCGCAGCTAAGTACGAGGGCACGTACTTAATTCCATAAGGAGGCATTGCCTACGCAGGGGGGCCGGGAAATATATCACTGCAACAGGAGGAAAAAGCTATGCAGGAATTTCATGTAGGATTGCCCTGTCTCAAACTATCGCTCAACCCATCAAACCAGCGACATCACGGCAAAGCTGCCAGAACCTGCAGTGTCGGGGATGCATGGCGCGAGATGAATGATGAAAGAAGAGGCAGAGACAAGACAATAGACCACAGCCTGACGAAAGATAATATATGGTTATGTGGCAATACGGATATGGATATGGAAGGTGTTATACAGGCCGAGATCGATAGGATCAATGGAGAGCGTGCTGAATACGGTAAGCGAAAAATGAGAGTAGATGCGGTATCAGCAATTGAACTGATCCAGAAACCGCCCATGGAGCTTATGGAGACATTGACAAGAGAGGAACAGATAAAGCTTCTTGAGGTGAGTGATGAAGTAACGGAGTCAATACTGCACGACTGGAAACCCGATTGGAATCCTATTGCTACAGTTATACACTTTGATGAGTTTGGCGGAAAATCCGGACATTCTCATAAGATATTCATGCCTATAGCCCGGGATGATGACGGATGCCCTGTATTAAATGCAAAGCGTGATTTTAATCTTAAGTTTTTTACATTTATGAACAGGGAGTATCCAGCAAGAATGCGTGAAAGAGGATATCCGGTACTCGATTGTGAGATATATGAGGATATGACTGAGGAGCAGCGAGAGGAACATAAAGAGAAAAAGAAGGATTATGGCCTTGAAGGCTATGAATATAAGCAAAAGAAAGCTGCGGAGCAGGAGGCCCGGATCAAGGCAAATGAGCAGTTAATTGATGGACAGGAGGAAATCCTGTCTGATCAAAAGGGGCGTATTGCAGAAAATGAAGGTATCATAGCCAAGCAGGATGATAAAATATCTAAAGGTGAACAGGATCTTAATTCGATAAATCAGGATGTGCTGAAGGCACAGGAAAGCCTTAAAACAACGAACGATAAGATTGAGGCCGGTAAGACCAGGATCGAGAAGCAGAAGGAAGAAAGTAAAGAGCTTGGAGTAAAGATTCTTTCAAAGAAGCAGGTGCTTGAACTTAAGGAGCCTCCCAGAACATTTGACGGTCAGCATTATAAGGTTCCAATAGCTGAGTATAATAATGTAAAGGCAACCGCCGGACAGGTAAATGAGATAAAAAAGAGTTATGAAAAACGCAAGGCAATCGTTGATAAAAAGGAAAAGGCTCTCGTTGATCGCTCCGCAGATCTTGATAAAAGAGAGAAGGATATAGAGAATATGCGGAAATTGCCGATAAAAGATAAAATGGAACTTGAAATTCTGAGAAAGCTCAAGAGGTCGATCAAATGGTTGTCTGAGCAGGATTTTGTTCCAAATGTGATTCGACGCGCATTGCAGCGAGCACTTGGCGGAGAGGATCTGTCGGAGACGAAATGCATTGAACAGCCTCGAAAAATACGCGAAATAGCGCGTTAAGCATTGGACGAAGCGTGAAGAATGTATTGCAAAATAGAGTGTTTGGGATATAATATAAGTAGAAGAATTGTGCCTAGCTCAAGAAAGGAGGAACACCATGGCTACAAGTACATTTGAAAGAAAAATAGAAATTACCAGCCCGGATGCCCTCGAGAGGCTGGCAAAGATCATGACATCGGATCCTCCGAAAAAATCATTATCGGAGCACCCGTATGGAGCTTCTGAACGTGAGAGGAGTGAAAAATTATTAAAACTGTGGTCATCCCGCTCAAAGCAATGATAGAGAGTTTGGAGGACAATGCTCTTTCAGAGTTGTTGTCCTCTTTTTCTTGTGCGAAGGACTCAGATATAGAGTCTTTTTTGCATAATAGAGCAGTTGAGTTCGAAAACCTGTCAAAAGCCAGAACGTACCTGGTATTTGATACGGCAGATCTTGAAAACGGCAAGGAACATCCGGTTATTTATGGTTATATATCACTTGCACTTAAGATACTTACAGTACCGGCATCTGTCTCAAACAGACTAAGAAAGGAACTGGATGGATATAATGCAAAGATTCACGGTCAGCAGATAAGTGATTTTCCGTGCTATCTAATCGGACAGCTTTCAAAGAACTCGGAGGTTCGCGATAATCCTGTTACAGGCAGTGATCTTCTAAATATCGCTTTTGATATCATAGCATCAGCTGCGGAAGCAGTCGGAGGACGTTATATGATGATAGAATGCCGGAATGAAGAGAAGCTGTTGAAATTCTACGGAGATAATTCGTTTGGTGAGATCGACAGGATCCCGGATGAGGATATCCCGATGGTACAGATGATAAGGAAGATATAGAGTGGTTCTGATTTGGTTCTAAAAACTCAAAAAACGATATAAAATCAAGCCTTGAATGTAAAATGGGAACACTGGGGTGGCCATTTTACAATGATTTACCACCACGATCACAATGCCTTACATTAGAGAAGGTGGACGTACAGTAGGTTCAGGAAGAGTTGCTTCCATCATCGAATAATCTGCTTACATAATCAACGATTACAGATCCCGGACAGAAATGTCCGGGATTTTTTTGTTTTGATGTTAAGTTTCTCTAAAGATCATCCGATATATAAGATACGTAAAGGTGTCGTCTCAAACGGATTTGAGACTTTATTACTTCAAGGAAGAAGGTGTTATAAGTGACAAGTTCAATCAACAGTATCTACGGTGCCTCATCGGCGCTGTCAGCGTATTCCGCGCAAAAGTCAGACAAAAAGGAACAGGTTAAAAAGTCTGAGTCATCGGTTGAAACAAAGGTCTGGAAAGGCATTTCATCCGAAAGCAGCCTTGTGCCCGTTGAGAAAGAAGGGTACGGGACGGTTGTCGGAGATGTAAAGCTTTCCGACAAGGCAAAAGAGTATTACGCCAAGCTCAAGGAAAAGTTCGGCGGTGCTGATTTTGTCCTCGTAAGCAAGGATATGAAGGAGCAGGTAGAGGCGAATGCGAGCCTGTACGGAAGTTCCTTAAAACCCATCGTTCTCATTGACGATGAAAAGATCGAGAAGATGGCTAACGATCCCGAGTATGCGAAGAAATACGAAGGGCTGATCGAATCATCCCTGAATAAGCTTGAAGCTGCCAGGAACTCACTTGCTGCCAGCGGAGCCACCATTAAGAACTTCGGCATGTCGGTCGGAGAAGACGGAAAGACATCGTTCTTTGCCGTGCTTGAAAAAGCAAGTGATGCGGCTAACAGGATAAGAGAAAAGAATCTCGAAAAGCGTAAGGAAGAGAAGACCGAAGAAGCAAAGGAGGCCAAAAAGGAAGAGCGCGAGGAGTTTATAGAGAGGATCGCGGAGGACGACAGGGAATATATAGAGTTCAAGTCGGAATCATTGGAAGATCTGATCGACAGCGTGTCAAAGTATGCCTTTGACAGCTCCGAAAAAGCTTTGTTTGCACAGGAAGGATTAGGACAGTCTATAGACTTTAAGGGGTGATATATATGATGGGAATAGGGAAGGATCTTCTTTATTCGTATGCGTCAGCCAAAACCTCGTGCGTACCGCAAAACGTAAAACAGACAATTGCCGGCTTTGTATCAAAGGATGAGCAGCAAAAGCCGAAAACGAACGTATCAAAGATCCGTCGTGCACTTCGGACAGGGGCAGCAAATCTTGCATCGGATACTCATGTATCGGTTATCGACAACATGCAGCTCTACGCCAAGGCTCTTGAGAAACAGCGAAAGAATTCAAACGATACATCGCTTGCGAAACAGAAGCTTAAATACAGCTTTAAGAGGATCTCGTCAAAGATCGTAAGCAGCAAGACATCGACTGCCGCAAGAGAAGTCGTGTCGCAGGCAAAGCGTGAGATACAAAGGATCAAAGCCGCCAGACGTACGGGAAAGTACGATGAGGAAGAGATCGCGGCAGCACTTGACCATGCAAAGGCAATGGAGCGGATCGCACGCAAAAAGGTCAGACATCTCGAGGAAGAAGAGATGGCAAAACGGTGCTCGTCCGATCCGGAAAAAGAAGGTACGGTTTCGGTTGATACTGATGCCCCGAAAGATGACAGGGATCCCGTAAAAGAGGAGATAGACAGCCTTCGTGACGAATTGTCGGAGATGGACGGAAAGGCCGCAAGAGAAGAATTCGTCGAATCCGGACATGTTACAAACGAGATGATCGGCGAGATAACGGATACGATGGAGGAGATGCTAAGCTCCATAGAGGAGCTGTCGGATCTGATGGACGAGCTTCTTGAAAATCCGGTCGATATGGATCAGGAAGATATCGACGCGATGATCATAAAGCATCGTAACAAAGAAATGAAAGAGATAACAAAAGCAGACGGCGAATATCTGAAAGCAACGTTCGAACAAATTGAGTCCGAAAAGACGATAGACGTTGTGTTGTAAAGTTTTTATTCCCCGTTCAAGGCCCGGTAAGCTTGTCTTCCGGGTCTTATTTTTTCGCCCGGCTGTTGTTTGCAAATCGCCTTCAAGCGATTATAATAGAATATATGTTCGGAGGTCTGACATGTCAAAAAAGTATGATTATCTGATCGTCGGTGCGGGACTGTACGGAGCGATCTTTGCCCACGAAATGACAAAAGCGGGCAAAAGCTGCCTTGTGATCGATAAAAGGGATCACATCGGCGGAAACGTATATACGGAGAATATAGAAGGCATAAATGTACATAAATACGGTGCACATATTTTTCATACGAGTAATAAAAAAGTATGGGACTATATGAATTCATTTGCCGAGTTTAACAGATACACCAATTCACCGGTTGCGCGCTACAAGGATGAACTCTATAATCTTCCTTTTAATATGAACACATTCCATGCCCTTTGGGGCGTTGTTACGCCGGAAGAGGCAAAGGCCGAGATCGAGAAGCAGAAGAAGGAAGCTGCACTTCCAGAAGGTACTGAGCCATCCAACATGGCAGAGGCCGCGATCGGACTTGTAGGGAAGGATATTTTCGAAAAGCTCGTTAAAGGCTATACCGCCAAGCAGTGGGGAAAGCCGGCCGAGGAGCTTCCGCCGTTCATCATAAAAAGACTTCCGGTAAGATTCACGTATGATAACAACTATTTTAACGACAGTTACCAGGGGATCCCGATAGGCGGATATACAGCCATCATAGAGAAGATGCTTGCACTGTCGGATATTAAGCTTAAGGCTGATTTCTTCGCCGATCGCGAAGGGTACGCGGATATGGCGGAGCATATAGTGTTTACGGGCATGATCGACGAGTACTTCGATTACTGCTACGGTGCGCTTGAGTACAGAAGCTTAAAGTTTGAAGACGAGATACTTGATACGGACAATTTCCAGGGAAATGCCGTAGTCAATTATACCGAGTATGAAATACCGTACACCAGGATCATAGAGCATAAGCATTTTGAATTTGCAACGGGAGAGCGGACAGTCATCACATATGAGTATCCTGCCGAATGGCATAAAGGCGACGAGCCTTATTATCCCATCAACGATGATAAGAATAATGCGCTGTTTGCAAAATATAAGGCCCTTGCCGAAAAGGAGACCAATGTCCTGTTCGGGGGAAGGCTCGGTGCGTACAGGTACTACGATATGCACCAGGTTGTTGCCGAAGCCCTGTCGGCAGCCGAAGCACAGCTAAAAGGTTGATCTGATGGCATTTGTTCATTTGCACACCCATACGGAGTATTCGCTCCTTGACGGGTCCAACAAGATAAAAGAATACGTAAAGTATGTCAAATCCCTTGGTATGAACGCCGCGGCCATAACCGACCACGGTGTTATGTACGGTGTCATCGACTTTTACCGCGAGGCCATTAAAGAAGGCATCAAACCGATAATCGGATGTGAAGTCTACGTTGCACCGAATTCAAGATTTGACAGGGAACTTACGGGTGGTGAGGACAGATATTACCACCTTATTCTGCTTGCGGAAAACAATACGGGATATCACAACCTGATGAAGATCGTCAGCGCGGGATTCACGGACGGATACTATTACAGACCCCGCGTCGACATGGAGATACTCGCAAAATACCATGAAGGGATCATAGCGGCATCTGCCTGTCTTGCCGGAGAAGTTGCCAGATACATTCAAAAGAACATGTATGAGGAGGCCAAGAAAACGGCCCAAAAGTATCTGGACTGTTTCGGCCGGGGCAACTATTTCCTTGAACTGCAGGATCACGGCATACCGGAGCAGACGCTCGTCAACCAGGCGCTGATCAGGATAAGCAAGGAACTTGATATCCCGCTCATAGCTACAAATGATGTTCACTATACATATAAGGATGATGCGGAGGCGCACGATCTGCTCCTTTGCATACAGACAGCGAAGAAAGTCACGGATGAGGACAGGCTCCGTTACGAAGGCGGCCAGTTCTACGTAAAGTCCGAAGACGAAATGAGGGCTCTGTTCCCGTATGCAGGGGAGGCTCTCGATAACACGCAGAAGATCGCCGATCGCTGTAATGTTACTATAGAATTCGGAAAATCACGACTGCCGCATTTTGAGGTACCCGATGGATTCGATTCCTGGACTTACTTAAGAAAACTGTGTTTCGAAGGCCTTGAGAGAAGGTATCCCGACTGCGGTGATGAACACAGGGAACGCCTGGAGTTTGAGCTTGAAACGATACGAAAGATGGGATTTGTCGATTACTTCCTCATAGTATCGGATTTCATCCACTATGCGAAGTCTAACGGATTCGCGGTCGGTCCCGGAAGAGGAAGCGCGGCCGGGTCCATCGTTTCCTATTGTCTCGGTATAACGAATATCGATCCGATAAAGTATCAGCTTCTGTTCGAGAGATTTCTCAATCCGGAACGAGTCACGATGCCTGATATCGATGTGGACTTTGATGAGCACCGTCCGGATGTCATAGATTATGTCGTAAAGAAGTACGGCAAGGAGAAGGTCGTTCAGATAGTGACTTTCGGAACTCTTAAGGCAAAGGGTGTCGTAAGGGATGTCGGAAGGGTGCTCGATCTGAACTATTCATATTGCGACAATATAGCAAAAGCGATCCCAAATGTATTGGGGATCACGCTTCAGGAAGCCCTTGATATGGGCGGCGAGCTGAAGACAATGTATGATACCGACCCGCAGGCAAGGAACCTTATCGATATGGCAAAGAAGCTCGAGGGACTTCCGAGGCACTCCTCCATGCATGCGGCCGGCGTTGTCATATGTCCGGATGCTGCGGACGAGCTTGTTCCGCTGGCAAGAGGATCCGACGGAACGATCGTTACCCAGTATGTTGCCACAACGCTTGAGGAACTCGGCCTGCTTAAGATGGATTTCCTCGGACTGGTGACTCTTACAGTGATAAAAGAGGCCGTAAGAGCAGTTGAACAAAACACGGGTGAGAAGATCGATCTTGACGGACTTGATTATAACGACATAAATGTCTTCAACTTCATAGGAACCGGAAAGACCGACGGTATATTCCAGCTTGAAAGTGCCGGCATGAAGAATTTTATGAAGGAACTAAAGCCCAGGAACCTCGAAGATGTCATCGCGGGTATTTCTTTATACAGACCCGGCCCCATGGATTTCATACCTGTTTATATTAAAGGAAAGAACTCCAAAGGGGATATCATATATGACTGTCCACAGCTTGAGCCTATACTTGCGCCGACTTACGGTTGTATAGTTTATCAGGAGCAGGTCATGCAGATAGTGCGTGATCTCGGAGGATACACCCTCGGCCGATCCGACATGGTTCGCCGTGCCATGAGTAAAAAGAAACAGGATGTCATGGAGAAGGAGCGTAACAGCTTCGTATACGGTAATAAGGAGGAGGGCGTTCCGGGGTGTCTTTCGAAAGGGATATCCGAATCCGTAGCCAACAAGATATATGATGATATGATGGATTTTGCCAAATATGCCTTTAACAAGTCGCATGCTGCGGCCTATGCCGTTGTCGCGTATCAGACGGCATACCTTAAGTATTACCACCCGGTGGAATTCATGGCCGCCCTTCTCACAAGTGTAATTGATAACTCGGCCAAGGTCGGTGAATATATATTCTCATGCAAGAGTATGGGCATAAAGATCCTGCCACCGGACATAAACAGAGGGGTTGCGGGCTTCTCGTCCGATAACGGCTCCATACTGTACGGACTGGCATCGATAAAAGGTATAGGCTGGCCCGTCATCGAGTCCATAGTGCACGAGCGTGAAGCCAACGGAGCTTTCGCGGATATATATGATTTTCTCAACAGGATGGACGGCAAGGAAGTAAATAAACGTGTGGTCGAGGGATTCATAAAGGCGGGGGCGTTCGATTGCTTCCCCGGCAACCGCAGGCAGCTCATGAGCGTTTATGCTCTTTATATGGATGGCATAGTAAAAGACAGGAAGCAGAATATGGCCGGTCAGCTGTCACTGTTCGATATAGCGGATGCCGATACAAAGAGCGAGATGTCGGTTGAGCTTCCGGATATGGATGAGTATCCGAAGAACGAGCTCCTGGCATATGAAAAAGAAGTGCTCGGAGTATATGTTTCCGGACATCCTCTCGAGGAGGATGAGGCTCTGTGGCGCAGGGTGATAACAAACAAGACGAATGATTTTGTCTATGATGAGGAAGAGGGCAAGGCAAAAGTCACGGACGGAGCCAGGGTCACGATAGGCGGACTTGTCGAATCCAGGACGATCAAATATACGAAGACCAATAAGATCATGGCGTTCCTGACGATCGAAGATCTTGTGGGAACGGTTGAGGTTATCGTATGGCCCGATGACTATGAGAGGAACTCGGCATACTTAAGCGAAGAAGCGAAAGTGTTCATCGAGGGGCGCGTTTCCGCCGAGGACGAAAAGGATGCCAAGGTCATATGCAACCGCATAATACCCTTTGACAGCGTCGCAAGGAAAGTCTGGATCAAGTTCGCGACAAAAGACGAATTTTTGAAAAAAGAGGAAGAACTCAACAAAATAATTGCGGATTCCGACGGTAAGGATATAATTGTAATATACGCTGAAGATACGAAGGAAAAGAAAACGTTGCCACAAAGCAGCAGTGTCAGGGCGGATGATGAGCTTATCGCAAAGCTTTCCGCCGCGTTCGGAAGCGATAATGTAAAGCTGACCTGATAGATCATATTCCAAGAGGAGAATGAAAATGGCGAAAGAGATACGTACGATCGGAGTACTTACAAGCGGTGGTGATGCACCGGGAATGAACGCAGCCATAAGAGCCGTTGTGCGCAAGGCCATTGCGAGCGGCAAGAAGGTTATGGGAATAGAGAAAGGGTACAGGGGACTTCTTGATGAGGAGATATATGAGATGTCTCCGAGAGATGTGTCCGATTCCATTCAGCGCGGAGGAACGATACTTCGTACGGCAAGGTGCGAGGAGTTCATGACCGAAGAAGGTCAGAAGGCCGGCGCAAAGATATGCCAGAAGCACGGTATAGACGGACTTGTTGCAATAGGCGGCGACGGAACTTACCGCGGAGCACAGAAGCTTGCTTCACTCGGAGTCAATACGATCGGTGTTCCCGCAACGATCGACCTTGATATCTCTTCAACTGACTACACGATCGGCTTTGATACTGCGGTCAATACCGCAATGCAGGCAATAGATAAGGTAAGGGATACGTCTTCTTCACATGAGAGATGTTCCATCATAGAAGTTATGGGAAGAAGTGCGGGATACATAGCTCTGTGGTGCGGAGTCGCAAATGGAGCAGAGGATATTCTCCTTCCCGAAAAGTACGGGTTTGATGAGCAGGAGATCATCAACAACATCATCAACAACCGTAA
>JAEEGL010669240.1_pt1 | contig 10779 bp, 10 predicted proteins | sample 9134231 | NCBI WGS metagenome assembly JAEEGL01 (sample SAMN16246548, study PRJNA631951) | gut metagenome | biome: gut microbiome; feature: rumen; material: fiber-attached | host: Bos | place: Iran: Karaj | collected 2018-10
GACGGTCAAAGGCAAGCCCTACGGTCGCAGCAAACATATATATCTCCCGGCAGCCCGCAAGGTTGCGCGACAGGTCGAAGCTCTGGACCTTGCCGTAGGGAAGCTTGATCCACCCCTCCCCCAGCAGTGCGACCGGAAAGCGCGCATAACAGGCCTTGGGTGAAAAGACGCTCCTTACGCCGGGCAGGAAGCTGCGGACCATAGCCAGATCGTCTTCTGTGATGCCCCGCACCTGATAGCCCAGATAGCGCAGGATCTCCTTCTCCGGGATGTCCAGTTCCTCCTGGGGGACCGTATAGAGCAGGACCGTCGCGTCCATCAGCTCGCCCTCCTGCAGGACGGGATAAGTTCCGACAGGTTATTCTGGATCTTCGCCGCAACGTCCGGCTTGTTCATCGTGTAGATATGGATATTACGGATGCCGTTGGCGAGCAGATCGATGATCTGACCCGTCGTGTAGGCGATCGATGCCTGCTTCAGTGCCTCCGGGTTATCACCGTAGCGTTCCAGAATGCTGACATAGCGCCGCGGGATGAAAGCCTGCGAGAGGCTGATGATCTTTTCCATCTGCTTCGCGTTCGTGACCGGCATGATTCCGGGCAGTACTGGCACCGTGACCCCCGCGTTGCGCAGCTTATAAAGATACCGGTAGAAAATCTCGTTGTCGAAGAACATCTGTGTGGTGAGGAATTCGCATCCGACGTCCTGCTTCAGCTTCATGAAGCGGATATCGGCTTCGATATCGTGTGCTTCGGGGTGCTTTTCGGGATAGCAGGCCCCGCCTACACAGAAATCGCCGTCGCGTCTGATCTCCTCCGCGATGTCGGTAGCGTGACGAAATTCCCAGCCTTCGGTGCTCTCCGTACCTTCCGGCAGATCGCCGCGCAGAGCGAAGACGTTTTCGATGCCGTATTCCCGGAGCTTGCCGAGCTGCTCTCTGACGCTGTCACGCGTGGCACCCACGCAGGTGATATGAGCCATTGCGACGGCCCCGTGGTCTTTGACGTGCTTCGCGATCTCCGCCGAATATTTCCTAGCTCCGCCGTTGGCACCGTAAGTAACGCTCATGAAATCCGGTTTCAATTCCGCGATAGCCGCAGTGGCAGCCTTGATATTCTCGAGACTGTCACTGGTCTTCGGCGGGAACACCTCGAACGAAAGCGTCGGTTCTCCTCTGTTGATGATCTCTGAGATCTTCATTGATACCTTCCTTTCCCGGATCGCAGCGCGCGGGCGCTGCGGGAAGTACGATCTGCCCGGAAGGAAGGTAAAGCCGGACAAAAATACCGCAGCGCCTGCGCGCCGCGGTCCGGATCCTGACTTTAATATCTTCTGAACAAAAACGTCATATACCGGTACTATCCGCAGCACGCTGGCTTCGCATGCCCATAGCAGACATTCGCATGCCAAAAGAGCCGCACATGACCATGGCGACTGCGTATTGTTTTCTGCTAATGGATACGGACAGTTTGCTCACGATATTCTCCTACCGGCTTAATCTTATAATGATTTTAATATTTTACACCTTTTAGGGGCGCTGTCAAGTCTCTGCCGCCTCTTGCTTTTCTGCTGCGATTGTGCTATGGTAAGGAAGGTCTTGGGGAAAACCAGACCGCACATACTTATAAGCAGGGGGACGGCCGGTCATCCGGCAGTTGAGAAGGTTAAAACCTGACCCTTAGAACCTGTCAGTTAACACTGTCGTAGGGAGCACACGCATAATACACGCGCTGCTTTCCGGCAGCGCGGTTTTTCTTGAAAGGCAAAACATGAACGTAGACTACACACTGTATCTTTGTACCGACCGCGCGCTCATGAGCGCCCCCACCCTGGAGGAGGCCGTCGAGGCAGCCATCCGCGGAGGAGTCACGCTTGTGCAGCTTCGCGAAAAAGACTGCTCCTCCCGGGAGTTCTATGAGACTGCCTTAAGCATCAAAAGGATCACGGACAGCCACGGCGTCCCGCTCATCATCAATGACCGGCTCGATATCGCGCTTGCAGTGGATGCGGCCGGCCTGCACATCGGTCAGAGCGATCTGCCCGCTTCGGTCGCAAGAAAGATCCTCGGTCCAGGCAAGATCCTGGGCGTCTCTACGGCAAGGCTGGATGAGGCTGTGAAAGCACAGGAAGACGGCGCGGACTATCTCGGTGTCGGCGCCATGTTCGCGACCGGCACCAAAAAGAACACCCGTACGGTCACGATGGAAGGCCTGGCGGAGATCCGCCGCGCTGTGGACATCCCCATCGTCGTCATCGGGGGCGTTAATGAAAAGAACTGCACGCAGTTCCGCGGAACCGGAGTGGACGGGCTCGCCATCGTCTCGGCTATAATCGCAAAACCAGATATCGAGGCGGCTGCAAGGGAGATCAAATCCCTGTTCTGTTCGTAGGAGTGCTGCCGGAAACGTCCGGCAGATAACATCATTACAACCGCATAGTATGCAAATCTGTGCTAAACGCACGGGAAGGGGCGCACCACCCAGGGTACGGCTTTCTTCCCGTGTTTTTTTGAGAGACCGGAGGCAATCAGGATGAACAAGAACTCAAAACGTACTACCCGCATGATCATCGTCGCTCTGCTCGCGGCTGTCAGCTATGTGCTCAGCAGCTTCGTCTATTTCCCGCGCATGGCGCCCTTCCAGCACATGATGAATGTCATCACGGCTGTTCTGATGGGACCGCTTGCGGCATTCGCTGCCGCCTTTCTCACCGGCAGCATGCGAATGCTCCTCGGAGGGCGCACCATCCAGGCCCTGATCGGCGCAATCATCGGCGGACCGATAGCCGGTCTGCTCTACAAGAAGACAGGCAAACTCTGGGCTGCCGTGATCGGCGAGATCTTCGGCACCGGCATCCTCAGTGCTCTGGCAGTCTATCCTTTTATGCGCGCCTTTTACGGACTGCCGGCGGAGACGCCCTTCTGGACCTTTATCCCTGCCTACGTGCCCTCTGCCGCAATGGGTGCCTGCCTGGGTGCCGTACTCATTACGGTCTTGCAAAAATCCGGCGCATGGAAGAAAATGAAAGAGACGGTCGGCGAGAAATAGCCGGCGGATGGCGGACAGATCCCGCCCGGAAAGAACAAACGCAATGAAACAGACAGAAGAACGGCGGATCGGGGACTGCCTCGCGAGGACCCGCAAGACATCCCCCATCGTTCAGTGCATCACCAATTTCGTGACGGTGAACGACTGCGCCAATATCATCCTCGCAGCCGGAGGCTCGCCCACCATGGCGAAGCATCCTGGCGAAGCCGCAGAGATACAGGCAGGCTGCAACGCGCTCGTGCTCAACATGGGCACTGTCGACAGCGTAGAAGCCATGATCCTGGCAGGTCAAAAGGCCAACGAACTGGGCCATCCCGTAGTGTTCGACCCAGTCGGTGCAGGCGCTTCGGCGCTGCGCCGCGATACGGCTGCGCAGCTGCTTAGCAGAATCCGTATGACGGCTGTGCGCGGCAACGCCAGCGAGATCCGCTATCTTGCGGAAGGGACCGGCGGACAGGCGGGCGGCGTGGACGCAGCACTTAGCGACCGGGTCACGAAGGAGAACGTGCTCCGCTGGGCAGCGCTGGCGCAAGGGCTCGCGAAGAGGCTCGATGCGATCGTATGTATCTCAGGCACGCTCGATGTCATGACAGACGGACGGCAAGCCTTTGCCTTTGACGGCGGGAACGTACTGATGAGCCGCATCACGGGCAGCGGCTGCATGCTGACATCTCTTATGGGCGCCATCTTCGGCGCCAACACAGACAGAACCCTCAGCGCAGCGATCTGCGCCCAGACCCTCATGAACGCTGCAGGCGACATCGCTTTTGAAAAAACACAGGCTGCAGGCGGCGGCACAATGACGTTCCGTATGCATCTGATCGACGCTGTCAGCCTGATGGACGAGGAGACCCTGAAACGCTATGCGAGATATCACGAGCTACCCCTTCGCGATCTTTGATATGGACGGCACGCTGGTCGACTCCATGCCCTTCTGGGTCCGCATGGGGCGCGACTACCTGCTGGAGCGCGGCGTCGTCGCAGACGACGACCTTAATGAAGTCCTAAAAACGCAGACCCTGGAGGAATCGGCGGCCTACTTCCGCGACTATTACGGACTGGATGAAACACCGGAGCAGATCAGCGCCGGCTTCGATGCCCTCATCGAGGAGAACTACCGTTCCCGCGTGCCGGCCAAGCCCGGCGCGGCGGATTACATCCGCATGCTCGCCGAAAAAGGCGTGCGCCTGAGCGTCTTCTCATCCACGCCCTCTTATCTGGTCTCGATGGCACTAAAAAGGCTTGGCATGCTGGACTGCTTTGAGGCGATCAAAAACAGCCGGGCAGCGGGAGGAGGCAAACGCGAGCCGGAAGCCTTCCTTGAGGTCTGCCGGGAACTGGGCTATCCCCCAGATGAAACCGTTATGTACGAGGACGCGGACTTTACCGTAAGAGCGGCAGCGGAAGCCGGCCTGCATGTCGCGGCCGTCTACGACAAGGCCTGCGTCGCTACAAAAGAAGAACTGCTCCGTCACGCGGAGTGGTATATTGAGAGTTTTGAAGAAATGAGGAAATAATCATGAAAGCAACCATTGGTATCCAGGTCCTGCCGCAGACGAAGAGCGACGCTGAGACCTGCCGCATCGTAGACGAGGTCATCGCCTATATCTCCTCCACCGGTCTGCATTACGTCGTCGGGCCTCTTGAGACAACCATCGAGGGCGAGGATTACGAACAACTGATGGACATCGCGAAAAACTGCCAGCTGATCGCCTTAGATGCGGGCTGTGAGAAAGTCTCCGCTTACATCAAGGTCATCGCCCGCAAAGAAGGCGACATCCTCAGCATAGATGAAAAGATTGGAAAATACCAATAACAGGGGCAGTATCTGAAAGAATCATCTGCAGTCTCCTTAGCATGAATGCTCTAAAGGTGTTATGGCAGAAACAGAAAAACTGCCTATAAATGCTTGTCCGATCAATTTCAATTGTTAAACAATCGCCGTTGCGATTTAACGGCGATTGTTGATTTATGGGTTATTCCATTCCCCCGGAGAGGTACAGCCTCTTTTAGGATTCCTCCAGATCGGTCCGTATTATGGCATTATCTGCATTCCAGGTTTAATAGTTTTACTATTGTTAATAATAAACATCAATTCATGGCAATAATAAAAGAGGGTATCCCGGGTCATTGTACACTCCGGTATACCCTCGCTTTTTCATGAAACTCAGAAATAATGGTCGCTCTTTGCGCTGTTGTTGATGACCTTGTACGCAGCAAGGAACATGATGCCGATGAAAGCGAAGAACAGGAAAGTACTCGCATCCGAATCCAGCGTAGCGATGAAGTCGTAAGCGCCGTGAATGAGGACCGGGAAGATGAACGCGAACTTGCGGCAGACAGAGCTGAGCTGCTCGTTGCCGCGGACGCTATGTACCTTGGCAAGGCCATACCAGGCGCCCATGAAGACGCCGAAGCAGGCGTGCCCGGGGATAGCTGTGATCGCCCGGATGATGGCCGTGGAGAATCCGTACATCAGGACATAGCTGATGTTTTCCCAAAGCGCAAAACCCAGAGAAACGAAGACCGCGTAGACCATGCCGTCGAAGCGGCAGTTAAAGTTGGGATCGTTCCAAGTCTGGCGTTTGAGGAACAGATACTTGAAGCCCTCCTCTGCGCAAGCCACGACGATGAAGTACATGAAGAGGTTGTAGAGAATCGTGTCCGGCTCAAACAGGAGTCCGCAGATAAGCGTACCGACCTCCTCCGCAATGATGGCGGCAAAGGTGGCCAAGATACCGCGGATGACAAGCGACCAGAGGAGCGGCTTTGGTTCAGCCTCCAGACGGTCCAGTTTATAAACGTAGGATAATAGCAAAACGGCCGGGATGACGGCCGCTGCTATTAATAAGGGATTACCAAACAGAAACATATCAGTGATTCAGATAATATCCGGCTGCAATAACTCTCTGGACATCGGTCTGACCTTCGACATGAGGTCCGATCGCGACATCTCTTAAGAACTGCTCGACCTTGTAGTCACCCATGACGCCGTAGGAGCCCATGAGGTTCATGGCAAGGACGCTGCCCTCGATGGCCGTGTCGCCGACGTAGGCCTTGACGAGCGCCGAGTTGCCCAGGAACTCCGCGTAGCGCTTGGGATCGTCTGCGATCTCAGCGCAGTTATAGACCATATAGCGGCAGCTCTCATACTTGGCGAGCATGTTGACGAACTTCATCTGAACTGCCTGGAACTTAGTGATGGTGCTGTCTCTGTGCGCCTTGGTTGTGACGTACTCCTTGGCGATATCAACCGCGCCGCCCAGACCTCCGAGGAAGACGGACGAGAAGCCGAGCTTACCAGCTGCCGTGGTACCTTTCAGGATGGTGAAGCCGTCGCCGCTCTTTCCGAGGATATGGAAAGCATCGTTGGGGACCTGGACGTCATCCATGAAGACATCGAAGACTGCGCTTCCGCGAAGACCGATCTTATCCCACGGGGTGGAGATGCTGTAGCCCGGGCAGAACTTATCGAAAATAAAGGCTGTGCACTTTCCGGAGGGGATCTCCTTGGCGTAGAGGAGCATGGGGCCTTCATATTGGGCGTTGGAGATGAAGCGCTTGACACCGTTGATGTGCCAGGTATCGCCGATCAGCTCCGCTGTGGTGGTGAGCTGCTTGGGGTCGGAGCCCGTGCCGGCTTCGGTGAAAGCCATAGAGCCCTTGACTCTGCCGTCAAGGCTGGGCGGGATAAAGGCCTGCTTCTGCTCTTCCGAGCCGAACATCGCGATGCCCTCGATCGGAAGCTGAGTGATGAGCATTGCCGTAGCCGCAGACGGAGAGATCTTGGCAATCTCTTCGAACGCGATGGAGAAGCAGACATGGGACATGCCGGCACCGCCGTATTTTTCCGGGAAGGAGATGCCAATGAAGCCTACCTTGGCCATCTTCTGATACAGCTCGTCGGGGAAATGACCGATGTTGTTCTCGATCTCATCGATATACTGTGGTATCTCGTTGCGGGCGAACTCGCGGGCAACTTTCTTGACCATTGCCTGGGTGTTAGTCAGTTTAAATTCCATGCAGAGACCTTCCTTTTATTCATATTTGGGGTTGTCTTTGATCTACGGCTTATAGCATACCACGAAAAGCGGAAAAAGTACAAGAGTGTATTTACACTTCTATTCTTTTTTCTGCCTCAATCCACCTGTATCTCTCTGCCCAGCGCAAACAGATAGAGCACGCCTTCGCTGACCTTCGTGTGCGTGATCCTTTCGAGAGCTTCGCGGTAGAGCGCAAGCTGCGTCAGATAGGTGGCCTTCAGGCGGCGTACAGCGGCTTCCTCGTCCTCGCGGTCAATGTAGTTGCTCTTATAATCGATGAGGACGTAGTGATCGCCTTCACGGAAATAGCAGTCAATGGTCCCCTGTACGTAGATCTCGCGTCCTTCATATTTTTTACGCAGCACAAAGGGGGCCTCCTTATGGATCTCTTTGGAAGCCATGGCGCGGCAGCCTATATCAGATGTGAAGAAATCCGCGATGCGCTGCGATTCGACCGCGTTTGCCTCGCCCTCCGTCAGGATGCCGCGGGCCTGCAGATCTTCGATGAAGCGCTGGATTTCAGCAGCAGATTTGCCCTCCGGCGTAAAGGGGATATGTTCCATGACGGCGTGATAGGCAGTGCCCTTCTCGGCAGCATTAAGCGGCCGCTTTTCCGACAGGAAATTAGGAGCGTGGACGATCTCTCGCGTAAGGCGCTCGGGGGTCTCGTCCTGGTCCGTGAGCACTTTCGGTCCTTCCGCGAGTCCCAGCCGCTCGATCTGCGCAAGCTCCGATACGCTGTACTTGCGCTTCGCGCCGCTGCCTTCCTTCAGCATCGCCGCGCGCCCTAGCATCGCCGCAGCTGTCGCAGTAGCCTCCGGCGGCAGTTCTTCCGTAAAGCCATGCTTTAAAAGCTGCCGCAGCTTCTCGCGGCCGGCAGCGGCCTGCGCCTCGCCTGCCGCAAGCATGGCGCGGCTGACGATGTGCTTGTTTTCGCTCGTGAAATACGGGGCGACCATGGACAGATAATTATCCTTGCCTTCCACTTTCGCGGCGTCTTTGGCTGTGCCCGAGAGGACCAGCAGATCCTTGGCGCGGGTCATCGCCACATAAAGGATACGGATCTGTTCAGCGTCCTCTTCGCTGCGTTTTTTCAGGCCGATCAGCCGCAGACTGACAGGATCGTTATAGAGCGCGGTGGCCGGATCTACGATACGAATGCCCATTCCGATGTCCTTATGGAAATCTGCGCGGACAGTCTGGCCTCCCTGATTCTGATGCAGACCCTTGCCGAGCCCTGCGAGCAGGACAAATGGAAATTCAAGGCCTTTGCTCTTATGGACGGTCATGATGCGTACACAGTCCGCTCCTTCAGGGAGTACCTTTACCTGACCGGTATCGATGCGCTGGCCGCGCTTATTAAGCGCGTCGATGTATGAAATGAAGCCATACAGACCGCCCGTATCTTCCGTTTCATAGCGCTGCGCCCTGTCTACGAGGGCACGCAGGTTGGCCATACGCTGTGTGCCGGATGGCAGCGCAGCAGAAAACAGAGCAAAGCCCGTGTCATTCAGAAGCTCCCACAGAAAGTCTCCTAGCGGCATGAACGAGGCCTTGCGTCTCCATTCATCCAGCTTTTTACGGAAAGCCTGACAGAGCAGGCGGAGATACTCGTCGTCCCCATCGCTGCAGTAGAGCTCGAAGGCATCGATATAGGGGAACCGTGCCGGTCCCTTCTGATTCGCGAAGATTCGGATGCGGGCCAGCTTTTCGGCATCAAAGCCAAAGATTGGGCAGCGGAGCACCGAAAGCAGCGGCAGATCCTGGCGCCGGTTGTCTATGAGGCGCAGCAGGTTCAGGAAGACACTGATCTCGAGCGTGTCGAAATAACCCTCGCTGCGTTCCAGATAAACCGGGATGCCGGCCTGCGTAAATGCTTTATAAAAGACCTCGCCGTCATTTTTCGCGGCGCGGAGCAGCACGGCCATATCGCCGTAACGTATCGGTCGTTCCCTTCCGAGCTTTGCATCATAGATGGAGAGTCCCAAATACTGCCTGATGAGCTGCACGGCAGTGAGGGCCTCAAGCTCGGCAGCCTTCAAATCGGCGATCTCGGCATCTATGCCTTCTTCGCCTGAAGCGGTCTCCGTGATGTAGAGCTGCGGTTCGTAGGCGAGCTGTCCTTTGTAAGGCACGCCCTCCTTTAATGCGGCATCGTCATCGTAGTCGATGCCCGCTGTCTCCTTTCGCATGAGCCCCGCGAAAACGTGGTTGACGCATTCGATAACGGGCGCTTTGCTGCGGAAATTGCTGTTCAAATCGATGACCCGCGAAGCCTCCGCCCCGCCGCTCTTGAACAGGGCATACTTGGCGTTGAAGATCTCCGGATCAGCGAGACGGAAGCGGTAGATGCTCTGTTTGACGTCGCCTACCATGAAGACGTTGTCTTTACGGGCGATGCGCTTGATCAGCTCCTCCTGAACGAGGTTGCTGTCCTGATATTCGTCTACAAAGATATAGCGGAACTGCCCGCGATACTCGGCGCAGACCATTTCGTCGCGCAGGATGGCGAGCGCATAGTGTTCGATATCCGGAAAATCTAGTACGCCCTTCTTCAGCTTTTTGGCGGAAAAGCGCGCATTCAGTTCCCTCGTGAGCCGGCAGAGGATGCGGAGCCACGGAAGCATGGCTGCCTGTTCCTCGCGCAGCAGTTCTTCGCTGACGCCCCCGAGTTTGTCGGCCAGGCTCTTCAGTTCCTTTTTATACCGGTCGCGCCGGTTCTTGAATCCGTCTTCGATAAGCGCATAAGCAGGTTTATCCCGCTTGCTCGCGTTCATTCGCTGCCACTCGATCGCGGAAACTGCCGTGATCGCCTCTTCTGTACGGCCGGCCTCGAGCATATCCTCGATCCCGTAAAGCGTCGAGAGGTCGATCAGCTGCTTTTCGCCAAGGTCCGGACAGCACGGCGCGTCCTTATCGGCAGGCAGCAACATATCCCGAAGGGCTTCAGCCTCCTTGACGATGCGCCTTACGACAGGTTTCGCATACTCTCTGACGTAGTCCATATAGCGGCGCGGCATATCTTCTCCGCCAGCGCACATACGGTCCATCCAGACCTCACCGTCAGGCAGGCTCTCAAGAAATCTCTGCAGGGCGAAGATCATCTCGATAGCGGCGGAATTATCTTTTGCACTTGCGTAGCGGTCGAGGAAAGCAATGAAGTCCTTGTCGTTCTGCTCAAAAAGATCATCGAACAGTTCGCTCTGCGCCTCGCGGAGCATCAGACTGCGGCTGCCGTCGTCGCAGACGGTAAGGCCCGGCTTAAGGCCGATGACGTGCGCATAGCGGCGGACGACATCCAGCGCGAAGCTGTGGAAGGTGCTGATGGGAGCTCGTCCGAGAAGACTGACCTGATGGTGCAGGAAAGAAGCCCGACCGCCGTCTGTGGCTGGGTCCTTCAGCGCCGCACTGAGCGCCCCGTAGATACGCTCCTTCATTTCTGCTGCCGCAGCCTGCGTAAAGCTGACGATGAGCATCTCGTCCAGCGCCACGCCGTCCTGCAGTATCAACTTTTTGATGCGCTCAACGAGCACTGCTGTCTTGCCGGAGCCGGCGGCTGCCGCCACAAGGAGGTTTTCCCCGCGCGCGTCGATGGCATCCTGCTGTCTGTCTGTCCAACTCATACGGATATTATACACGATTGCACGTTTTTATGGTAGAATAGCTGGGTCAAAAGTGAAAGCCCCGGC
>JAEEGL010965182.1_pt1 | contig 10779 bp, 5 predicted proteins | sample 9134231 | NCBI WGS metagenome assembly JAEEGL01 (sample SAMN16246548, study PRJNA631951) | gut metagenome | biome: gut microbiome; feature: rumen; material: fiber-attached | host: Bos | place: Iran: Karaj | collected 2018-10
CTGTGAAGCGTTTGTGATCGGCTGGAACTGCTTTCCGATATAATCCGAACCCACATGGAATGTAATGTATTCAAGGTTCGGACAATTCTCATAATACGCACGCGTGCCCGGGGAAGGATCTGATACGGCCGGAACATCAAGCCTGCTTTTTATATCATGCGATCCTGAATAATCCGGCCAGATATTGATCTCCTTCAATTTCGGGATATCATTCAGGTAATAGGGCGATAAATATGACAGACCGTATGCTCCGACGATATCAATAGTCTCCAGTTCGGGAGCGTTGTTCAGCATGCGCTGAATTCGGGTATCTCCCGTAAATGTGATCTTTATGTACTTAAGTCCCGAATCGGCGAACACATCGTCTTTATTGTCATAAAAATCGAAGCCGAAAGGAAATTCGATGCTTTTAAGCTTTTTACAGCCTGCGAATATCCTGTCCGAAAGTGTAATATACTCTTTAAGTGCGGATACTCCGTAATAATCATACGGAGCCTCAGTAAATGTAACCAACTCCAGAGAAGTACAATCCATAAATGCTTCTGCGCAGATTGAATTGACCGATCCCGGTATAACTACAGAAGTGATCGACTTTCCCTTGAATGCCTGCTTTCCGATCTCTGTGACATTATACTCACCGATTGTAGCGGGTATCTCAATCTTATCCGCGTTTCCCGTATATCCGACGATCGTATATCCTGAGCTGTGCGAGCGGTATTCATTTACCACAAACCCGTCCTGCGTGGTAAAAGTACTCGCCGCACTCGCCTTCTCCGGTCTCATGCCTGCTGACGAGATCGCCGGTATCAGCGCAAATACTAATGCCAGGCAAATGCAGAATTGCTTTTTCATCCGTAAAACCTCCATTCAATACATAGTTTACTGAATTTAATCTTAACACCTCTTACAACGTAAAAATATGTCCAATATTATCCTCAATATGTCAAATATTATCCTCTTTTGCTACGAAAACGATTTCAGGGGAAATAAAGGTGCCTGTCACCGAAAAAATCTGTCAAAAAAGAAAGACCTCCGCGACGCTTTCGCGTCGGGAGGTCCTCCCGGAATATTTGAAACCCAATTATTTATCTTTTCAGGTTTTTGATAACCTTTACCGTACAGTAGAGCTTTCTGCCGTTTACAACTACATATACGTTCGTGGTACCCGTAGCCTTCGCGGTAACGTGTCCGTTGTTCATGACAGCGATGCTCTGGTTCGAAGTACCCCAACGTACCGTCAGCTTGTTGGCTGCGGCTCCGTCGAGCTGCAGGTCGAGCAGCAGTTCCTCGTACTGGTACAGGGTTACGTTGGTCTCGGAAAGTCCTACGACATAGACCGCAACGGTCTGTTTCTTGCCGGAGTTCTTCGTCATCAGCGTAATGTTCGCAGTACCGACTCTGTTCGCCACGATCCTGCCGTTCGAATCGACAGTCGCAACGTTCGGATTATCGGTGCTCCAGCTGTAGCTCTCGGTGATATTGCCGGGTGAGAAGGAAGCAACAACCTGGTGCGTCTCGCCGGGTATCAGTACGAGCTCGTACTGGTCGAACGTGATATTCGTAGCATTTACAGGGTTGATGACCTTGACCACAACGGTGCCCGTGATGGTGGGATCGTCGGGTGCGGAAGCCAGGATCGTGGTAGTTCCTGCCTTCAGCGCGGTGATCGTGCCCTTCGAATTAACCATAGCTATCGAAGGATCCGATGAAGTCCATACAGGTACGTTGGTCGCGTCGTCGGGTGACATCTCGTAGAGTACCGTCCTCTGATCTCCGACTACCATCTCCAGATAGCTCATCGTAGGATCGATCTCGATGCTCTCCGTTGCCTTGAATACGGTAAGCTCACATTCGGCCGATTCTTCGCTTCCGTCCGTGGCGGTAACCGTTATGATACAGGTTCCTACCTTAACGCCCTTTACAACGCCCTTTGAGTTAATGGTAGCAATGCTCGTATCCGAGCTGCTCCAGGTAACGTTCTTGTTTGTAGCCGTCTCGCCCTGGACCGTAGCCTCGAGCTTCAGCTTCTTGCCGACTCCGACGCTCGCCTCTTCCTGGATCTTGATCTCGGTAACGTATTCAATGACCGTTACCAGACAGTACGCCATAAGCGTTCCGTCGGTATCGTCCGCCGCGGTTGCGGTGATCAGCGTGCTTCCGCTGCTGATACCCTTTACCACGCCGTTCTTGTCAACGGTAGCGGCCTTCGTGTTCGTCGAAGCCCAGATGATCTCGGTATCCGAAACGTTCTTAGGCGTCAGCGTGGCCTCGAGCTCTACTTCCTCATCTACATAGATCGTCATCGCGGATTCGTTGAGCGTGATGCCGGTTACCTGCTGGTTTACCGTAACATTTACATAAGCGGTCAGACCGTTGTTTGTCTTAACAAGGATTACGCAGTTGCCGCGTGCCTTCGCCGAGATCTTGCCCTTCTTTCCTACGGTCGCAACCTTTGTATTGCTGCTCTCGTAAGAAACGGTGCTCGATGAGGTCGTGGGCGTGAGCGAAACCTCAAGTGTGTAGGTATCGCCTACGTTCAGCGTCAGGTCGGTAACATCGACCTTGATTGCAGTAGCATTCTGAAGTACGTTGACCTTTACCATCGCCTCGACTCCGGAACCGTCCGTAGCCTTTGCGATAACGACCGTGGTACCTACGTTCTTCGCGGTAACATAACCCGAAGAATCAACGGTAGCGATCTTATTGTCCAGAGTAGTCCAGTTCAGCGTCACGTTGCTCGCGTTCGCGGGCTTGATGACGTAAGTAAGTCTCTCTTTATCGCCAGTATAGAGCGTGATCTCGGTCTGGTCGAAGGTAATGCCCGTGATGCCCTGCAGTACGGTGAAATTACACTGCGCGATAAGACCGTTCTCGGTAACAACTGTGATAACCGCGGATCCGGGCTTAACAAGGGTAACCTTACCGTTCTGGTCAACGGTTACGACCTTCTTGTTCGAAGACGACCACTTCAGGGTCTGGGATTCCGGAAGCTCGGGCTCGCAGTAGGCATAGAGCTGATAGAAACCTGTGCCGAGTGAGAGCGTTACGTCCGTATCCGAAAGCGTGAGGCTCTTGATCTCCTGAATAACCTTGATGATCTTTGTCGCCACGATCGCGTTTTCCTTATTAACTGCGGAAACAACTATCGTGCCTTCCTTAACGCCGGTGATGGTCATGGACAGATCCGATGTATCGGCAATGGATGCGATCGAAGTATCCGATACCGACCATACCAGCGAGCTGCCCGCCAGCTTCGGCGAGATCGTAGCCGATATTGTCAGGTTGTCTCCGACGAGCACGTAATCAAACTTCGATGAAAGCGTGATATCCGCAACCGCCGCCACGACCTTGATCTTACATTTTGCCTGCTTGGTAACGCCGCCGACCTTGATCTTAACCGTAACGGTGGCATCGCCGGGCTTCAGCGCGGTAACGAGACCGTTCTCATCGACGGTGACTACCGAGGTGTCGCTCGACTTCCATGTTATATCGCCCTCATACGGGTTCGGCGATGTCAGATACAGCTGGAGGTTTCCGCCCACGGGCAAAGTCTCCGAAGTATTGCTGATCGCAACACCGTTTACAACCGTAACGTCGATATGGTAACCGCCGGTATTGAACGCGATGGCTCCTGCCGATGCGGCATAATTTCCGAACAGCTTATTGATGACTTTATCATCCGTAACATTGATGATAACGTCACAGTTGCCGATGCCTGCAGCCTCTACAACGCCGTCCGAAGAACCTACCTTAGCAACGGTCGTATCGCTCGATGTGAATCTGAACGATCCGGACAGCAGGTTCGAATCGCCGAGCAGGTCGTAGGAGTCGTAAACATTCGCATTATAGTAGTTCAGTATCAGAGTATCCGTAGGGAACCTGACAGGCACCACGAGCACAATACCCAGATACTGGATATTTGCTGCGGTAACGTCATAGGTCGCAAGTACATGGCTCGCGGTCGCGTCCTTTACGGGGATGGCTGTCAGATAGTAAACGCCTGCGGGGAGGTTGTTCAGGACAACGCGGCCCGTCGAGGTGCTGATATCCATATTTGCACCGTAGGTCTTCGTAACTTCCTTGGAAGCGGTGGCGTTATCGCCCTGATAGAGCTTCCATGAAAGCGACGACGCGAATTTCGCGTTCGATTGAACTATGATCTCTTTATCCTTGTAATTAGGGGTAACGGAGAACTTCGTCAGCATATCTGTCGTATATCCCACGACATAAGCCTCGGGAACAACTACAACATTGAACGAGAGCGACTCCGTCTCCTTCGTGCTTTCATTAATGGTATCGGTCGTAACCGTGATGCGCGCGAAACCGGAATTCACGGCCGTGATCACGCCGGTTACCGAATCGACCTCAACTACCGTCGTATCGCTCGATTCCCATGAAACCGCAGCAACCGACTCAACCAGGTCCTCCGGTTTTACGTTACTCGGGACATACGTCGTGGAGTAATTCGCCGCCGCAGCCGCAGATGCGTAATTATATTGAACGAATCTTATCTTTCGAAGGAACGTGTAACTATTGGGATGATCCGCCGAATCGGAGGTATACATCTGGAGTGTTCTGACATCCCTGGCGTTGGTATAACTCTCGCCGTTCTGCGCTATCATAAGTCCGTAGGGCTTCGAGGGGGAAGCCAGGATGTTGGGGTTCTTTGTATCGTCATCCGTCCACTGCAGCGGAACATGGATGATACAGTAAGCTATCGATGCATAAACGATGCCGTTGATCTTCAGCGAAACAGCAAGACCGGAATATCCGGGAGATTTGATCTCGAGCGTAACGCTGCAGGCCTCGTCATTCTGCGTCGCGATAGCGATAATGTTGTCGTTGGAAGCGGTCCAGGTGATCGCTGTACCCGAAGGGATACCGTCGTCGCACTTCAGGATGATCTGAATGGTATTCAGTCCGTCCTTATAGTCGTTGTACAGGATCTCGGCACCGTCGTTGTACGTGGTACCGTTGTACATAAAGCTGTACGCCGAAGTAGCGGCCTCCGCCTTTTCAGGCTTGAAAGCAAGCTTTTTAAGCCATGATCCGTCATTTCCGAGCGGCTCAAGACCGCCGATGAATAACGCCATGGTCACTATCAACGCAAATGCTTTAAGTATAGTTTTCTTCATAAGCAAAACCTCCCGTAAGAGTACAGTACGCCCTTATCAGTATGTTTATCGGCATTTCTTTAATAAGAGTTAACACTTGTTCGATAAATATATAGCGGCATTTCTCTTGTAGGAGCATGATAACACGCGTATTTTTCAAAAGTGTGTCAGATTTTAATCTCATTCATGTCTGTTTTCAGTGTTTGTAACTTTTTTAGACATTTTCTTCTCTTTCCGCCAAGTCCGGGGCCTGCCATGCCGGCAAGAAAAAGACCGTCGCACTATCATGCGACGGCCTGTAAAGCTAATCGTAATTATTCTTTTTTCTTCGATCCGGGCTCCTGCTCTTCATCACTGAAGAATTTATCCACGAGCTTCCCGATCATCTGCTTCTTCATGTGTACATCAAAGCAGAGCATGGCGACAAACGCGAACTTCCGAAGGATAGCCGCTTCTTCCTCGTCCTCGACATCCTCGAACGATACGCAGGACTTCTCATACTTACGGATAACGTCCTTCGTGATGATCGAACTCTGTTCCTTCTCGATCCTGAATATCTCAGAGTAGATATCCTCGAGGCTGACGCCCTCGGACTCCTTCTTCCGGTCCGCCTTAAAGAAATGGGTAGTGAGCGGATTAAGGATGGCCTTCGTATCACTGATCGAAAGGATATTCTTCAGGTAGTAGATAAACAGAAGGATGTATATGTGGTCCTTCGAGTATTTCTTCTTTTCGGGCGAAGGAAGCAGGCTGTTCTTCGTGTAGTTATTGATCATGGTCTTCGTAAGGAGTTTGTCGTCGCTGTAGCGCTTTGACGACTCCAGATACTCGTCCATGAAGGTCGTGACCTGATCCATATAGAGATCGATGTTCGGCACGTCACCGGGCTGAACATAGTTGATCTCCTTCATCATCGCGATGAGAGCCTCTATGTAATGGTTTTCGTTAGACATCAGCCTTCAGTATCCTCTTCCTCTTCGTCAAAATCTTCCTCGTCGAAGTCATCAACATAATCGGGGAACATAAATCTATATACGCAGAAAGCGATGCCTGCCACGGCAGCAACTGCACCGATGACCGCAAGTGCCACGATCCAGCCGTTGGTCTTCTTCTCGGGCTTCGGCTCTTCCTTATGAAGGATCTCGTTAAGCTTAGTGGTAGCGAGAACGTTCGTAACCACATCGTTCATCTTCTCGAGAGCTGCATCCTTACCGTTCAAAACCTTCTCCAAATTTAACATATAAATGTCCCTCCTTTTTAGAATCGGCTTTCAGCCGATTCTGATTCCTTACCTTACACGCCACTAGCGTACAAGGCTACTCTTATTTAGGCCCCGGATAAAGGGCTGATAATTGAGTTTTTAACAGAAAAATTATAGCATACGTACCTGTAAAAGTAAATCACAAGTTTTTCAAAACCACGTGTCGTGGCATGATGTTCACAGTTTCTCAAGTTTGGCAAACGAAGCCTTCATTTTCCTGCTGCCGTTCGCAAAATCCACGGTTACTTCCCAGTCGCTGTCACCCTTTTCGAGCGCCGTTACGGTGCCTTCTCCAAACTTCACATGACGCACTCTGTCGCCAACATCGTACGAGGGTTTCTCGCCCGAGCCTTTCATCCCTTTCGAGACCAGACCGAGCAGATCCGCCATGCTCTTCTTCGGGGACGCCGGCGTGGTCTTCGCCCTGCTGCCGTACTCCGCACCGCCGCGGTACGCGCTTTCATATCCTCCGGAGAAGCCGCCCGAATATCCGCCTCTGCGCGATCCGCCGTCAAAGTCGCTGTCATGGCCTCCTCTGCGCGACGGGCTCTCAAAGGTTCCGCTCTCCGCACTGTACCTGCGTCTCATGCCGTCATCACGGTTCAGCCTCGTATTCAGCTGGCTGCCCGTCACTTTGACCATGCCCTTCGGGATCTCATGCACAAATCTCGACACGCCGTTAAACTGCAGCTCGCCGCGCATCATCCTCTGCTTGCAGTAAGTGAGCGTCAGATGCTCTCGCGCTCTGGTAATGCCAACATAGCAAAGTCTGCGCTCCTCTTCGATCTCCTCTGCGGGATTATCAGCATTTATCGACATATATCCGGGGAAAATGCCCTCCTCCATGCCGACCATATATACATTCGGGAATTCAAGTCCCTTCGCGCTGTGAAGAGTCATCAGCAGCACGCGGTTCTCACCCTCTTCATAGCTGTCGATATCCGCGACAAGAGTCACTTCATCGAGGAAGCCTGCCAGAGTCGGCGCTTCAACGCTCTCCTCGTAGCTGTCCTCATAATCGGTGATCTTCGTGATCAGTTCGTTGATATTCTCGATACGTTCCTGTACTTTATCCTCGTCGTCCTCCTCGCCGAGCCAGTCAATGTACCGGGTGGCCTCCAGGATCTCGTCGATGATGTCGCGAAGCCTGAATTCCCCGGCAAGCTTGGATTTCAGTCCCTCGATGAGGCTCACGAACCTGTCGATCTTCGGGACCGCCCTCTCTATGCCCGGGATAAACGGCGCCCTGGCAAGGGCATCGTAAAACGTGCAGCCGTTCTCCTCCGCATAGGCGTCGAGCCTCTCTATCGTGGCGGCGCCGATACCGCGCTTCGGAACATTGATGATCCTTTTTACGGCGACGGAATCCGAGCCGCCCGCCATCGTACGAAGATAGGCCAGGATGTCCTTGATTTCCTTGCGCTGGTAGAAGTTCTGCCCGCCGATGATCCTGTAAGGGATGTTCCTGTATACAAGCTTCTCCTCAAAACTTCTCGACTGAGCGTTCGTCCTGTAGAGGATCGCGAAGTCCTTATACTCGTAAAAGCCCTCGCGCACCGCAGATGCGATATCGCTCACCACGCCCATGGCCTCTTCATTATCGTCTCGGCAGCATCTGAGCTCTACCACGCTGCCCTCGTCGTTCTGCGTCCAGAGACGCTTTTCCTTACGGCCGACATTGTTCGCGATGACGTCGTTCGCTACGTCTAGGATGTTCTTCGTCGAGCGATAATTCTCCTCCAGCCTGATAGTCTTCGCGTCGGTATATGTCTTCTCGAAATCGAGAATATTGCGGATATTCGCGCCGCGGAACTTGTAAATGCTCTGATCGTCGTCGCCTACGACGCAGAGATTCCGTTCAACCTCACCGTACTCGTTGGTATGCTGCGCGAGCAGGCGGATGAGCTCGAACTGAGCCGAGTTCGTGTCCTGATACTCGTCCACCAGAATATATTCGAAGCGGCATCTGTAATACGCGAGCGCCTCTCCGTTCATCCTGAACAGCTCTATCGTCTTAAAGATCAGATCGTCAAAATCAAGCGCGTTGTTCGCCTTAAGGCGCTTCTGATATTCCTTATAGCATGTCGCATACAGGCGCATGCTTTTGTCGCCTCCCGCCTGTATCTCGAAATCGTCCGGACCGATCAGCTCATCTTTTGCCGATGAGATCACCCCGAGCACGGTCTTCTCTTTATGCTTCTTCGGATCGATGGCGAGCGTCCTGAATACATCCTTCATCACGCTCTTCTGATCGTCCGCGTCGTAGATGACGAAGTCGCGGCCGTAGCCGATCGTATCTATAAATCTGCGCAGTATGCGAACGCATGATGAGTGGAAAGTGCTGACCCAGATGCTCTCCGCCCCCGGACCTACCAGCCTCGCAACACGCTCCTTCATCTCTCCCGCTGCCTTATTTGTAAATGTAAGCGCGATGATCGAGTAGGGCGAAACGCCGCGCTCCGCTATCAGATACGCGATCCTGTGCGTCAGCACGCGCGTCTTCCCCGATCCCGCGCCGGCCAAAATAAGAAGCGGTCCGTTCCCGTGGAGCACCGCTTCCTTCTGCATGTCGTTAAGTCCGTCCAATAATTCACTCACAGCAAAACCTCATAACTCTTTCTGATCTGTTTACGACCATTATACCCGAAAGTTTGTTCTATATCAATGATAAAAAAGATTTTTTGTTCGTATTGACATTCGCCTCGCAATCTGTTTACAATATTTATGGTTGAAATCTTTAAGAACGGTACGGGATACCGGCAAGATTAGATACATAGGATATGTAGGACCACTATACATACAGCTCGTTTAAGGATTTCCGCCGTGCGGCATTTGTCGTATGAGCGGTATTTTTTTTGCGAGGTGTTCATACCTTACGTCTATAATCTCCTGTCGGACCCGGCAGGAGGTTTTTTATGGAACTGAAGGCACACATACTTGACGAAAATGACATCAGGCGCGCCCTCGTCCGTATATCCCACGAGATCGTCGAGAGCAACAAAGGTACCGACGGCCTTTGTCTCGTAGGCATCATAAGCCGCGGCAAACCGCTCGCCGAACTGATACGCGCGAACATCGAGAAGATCGAAGGCGTGAAGGTTCCCTGCGGTGAGCTCGATATCCGCTTTTACCGCGACGACCTGAGCCTGGAAAATGAAAACCCCACCCTGCGAAAGGCCGAGCTTGGGTTCCCCGTTGAAGGCAAAAGGATTGTTCTTGTGGACGATGTGATCTACACCGGAAGGACCGCAAGAGCCGCGATCGAGGCCGTGTTCTCATTCGGCCGTCCTGCGTCCATCCAGCTTGCGGTGCTCGTGGACCGCGGTCACAGGGAGCTTCCCATCCGCCCCGATTATGTGGGCAAGAACATTCCCACCTCAAGGAACGAACTCGTCAAAGTCAACATCCCGCCGTTCGACGTCCCGCCCGCAAGAGTCACACTCTACGAGCGCTGACACACCACAACAAAATACCAGGAGGAGAAAAGTTATGAAACTCACTTACACGGTTGAAGACAAGCCGAAGTTTTCCCAGCTGATCGTCTTCGCTTTCCAGCAGCTGCTCGCCATTATGGCCGCTACCATCGCAGTTCCCGCGATCATCTCGGGTACCTATGAGGGTGTCGGCGAGGTAAGCATGAGCATGGGCGCCGCTCTTTTCGGAGCAGGTGTCGGAACTCTCGTATATGTACTCTTCACGGCAAGGAAGAGCCCCGTATTCCTCGGCTCCTCATTCGCCTTCTTAGGTTCGATGTCGACGGCTTTCGCCGGCGCGATCTCCGTTGCGGCAGGCTTCGCGGGAATCGTTCTCGGCGCTCTGTTCGCAGGACTTGTTTATGTGATCATCGCTCTCATCGTAAAGAGCGCGGGCGTTAACTGGCTCAACAAGCTCATGCCTCCCGTTATCATCGGACCCACCGTTGCAATCATCGGACTTTCGCTCGCAGGCAATGCGGTAGGCGATCTCCGCACAGCGAACTCCGGCGGTCACGAGCTCATCGCGATCCTCTGCGGTCTCACCACTCTGATTGTTGTTACGGTATGTTCCGTATACGGCAAGAAGATGGCCAAGCTCATTCCCTTTATCATCGGTATCCTCGCGGGCTACGCTCTTGCGGCGATCTTCACCGCGATCGGAACACTTGCCGACATCCCCGCTCTTATGATCTGCGACTTCGGCAAGATCACAGCGATCGATTCGGTAGTTTCGGTTCCCGACTTCACATTCATCACAGCATTCAAGGGCTTCGGCGATCTTACCGGCGCTTATATCGGAACAGTTGCCGCTGCATACGTTCCCGTAGCGTTCGTAGTATTCGCAGAGCATGTTGCTGACCACAAGAACATCTCCTCTATCATAGAAAGAGACCTGCTCGATGAGCCCGGTCTCCACAGAACCCTTCTC
>JAEEGL010971955.1_pt1 | contig 10779 bp, 6 predicted proteins | sample 9134231 | NCBI WGS metagenome assembly JAEEGL01 (sample SAMN16246548, study PRJNA631951) | gut metagenome | biome: gut microbiome; feature: rumen; material: fiber-attached | host: Bos | place: Iran: Karaj | collected 2018-10
TTAAAGGTTCTTCATCTCCATCTAAAGTAACCATATTAGAAAAATCTGCATCTCCAATTCCAATAATAATAACACTTAAAGGTAAAGATGCACATTCAACTAATAATTTAGTTGTTTCTTTCATATCATTAATTATACCATCTGTTAATATCATTAATATTTCATAATGATTTTCATATGGTTTCTCTTCTAAATTTTTTTTTATTTCATCCATTATTTTTGTAATAACTGGAGCGAAAAAAGTAGGTCCTGATAATTTAACATCTTTTAAAGAATTTTTATATACTTTTAACACATTATCTATTAAATAAATATCTGGGGATTCTTCAAAGTTTATATTAAAACAATGAGATACTTTATTTTGACCTTTTGGAATTCCTCCAAATCCATAAACTGGAAATACTTGATCTCTGTCATAAAATCCTACAATATTACCACATGAATAAATTGCTTTCTCATAATCATTTGGTTGATTACCTAAAAAATAATGTAATGAATTTGGATTGTTTGGATCTTCATTTGAAGCAGTGTAATCTATTGCTATGTCTAAATTTATATTTATTCCTCCTTTTATATAATCTATAAAAGTTTTTTTTAATGAATGAGTATGATTTATTGTAACATAACCAATTTGCGTTGGACTATTTATAGCATCATATAATTTTATTCTACTGTTTTTGTTTACATTTTCTAAAGTAAATTGGGTACATCCTTTAAAACTTGTATCATTTAAATTATATAATTCCAATAACAAAAAATCTTTTTCTGAATCACATAATAATATAGTGTCTATTGTAAATTGAGGTAATATTCCATTTTGTAGAAAAAATTCATTACTTTTATAACAAGTTCTCCAATTTTTATTTAAGTGAGTTTTTCTTTTTAATAGTAAATAATATTCACCTGAATTTATATCATTTAATTCAAATTTTAGTGTAAATTTGGAAATTTGATTTTCTAATAGATTTTTTTCTTTTTTCTTTAATTCTAATTGAATATTTCCATAATAAATATCATCAACTTCAATTTTCTTTGATAAAACAGCATTTACACTTCCCATAATAGTTCCAACAGTAATATCCTTTTCGATGAGTTTATTGTTGTCTTCTAAAATATTTAGTCTGAGAATTTGTTCTTTTTCAAAATAATAATTAAAAGAAAAAGTTGTTCCAAAATCAATATTACCTTCTGAAATTTCTTCAGTTTGTCCTAAATAATCATATTGTTTTAATTTTTTATTATTACAAATCCAAACTTTAATGGAATAATTTGATATTTTTTGAATATCATTCATACTTAAAAATAATTCAACTTCTTGAATTAAATTTTCACTATCATCACCCTTTCCATTATTATTACCACTATCCATTTTGATATTAAATATTTTTTCTCCTCTTGGATATTTAGCACCTAGCATTTTTAAATCTTTAATTAATTGTACTCTATCTGTATAAGGAACAGAAGTTAAAGTGTTTACTCTACTAAATTTTTGATTTGGTGGAGGTTGACTAATAATATCATCATTTCCTTTAAAGGTTGGTTTTGAGGATTTTTCATTGAATTGTTTTTCATTTAGAGTTGAAGTTAAATTTGAATTATTATCTGTTCTAGTCCTTTTTGGTTTATGAACTGATGAGCAACCCATTTTATTTATAATTTTTTATTAGACATTAAAAATAGGATTTTTTTTTTATAAGTTTTTTCTTATTTTAATAAACTTTAATAATATAAAAATTTTTTATAAATATTTTATATATAGATGATAATCACAAATATACAATATAACTAAAGAAAATGATACAAAAACATAATATAATTGTAGCAGAAATTAATAATTTTTTTATAACTAATAAGAAATTTTATTGATTCTTAATCCAACAAAAAAATTTTTAATTTATTATTGTTGATATTAGTTAAATAAACAAATAATTCTTCTTTTTTATTTTTATTCAAAGATTTAACAGCGTTTTTTAATATATCTTTCATATTTATTTTTTAATATACTAAAAACTTTATAAGCATTAAATAATTCATTAATTAATAAAGTAAATTTTTTTTTCAAGATATTCAATTATTTTTTCGGAGATATTTATTGATATATTGTTACTTGAATTTCTATATGTTTAATATGGAAGAATATTTTTTGTTTATAAAATATAAATATTACCTACAATAATATTATCATTAGAATTTTATTGAGTAATCTCTAATTTTCTAAAATAAATTTCACAGCATAATTTCCAAAAGGACTTTTTGAATTTCAATATAATTCTCAGAAATAATATTAATAATCATATATTTAATTTTTTTTACAATAAATTTATAAATAAGGAAATTTCCTTTAACATCAAGAGAAAGATTTCTTAATTATCAAAAAATTATATTATTTAATTTAGGTCTTCTACATTCATTAATAATAATTTTATTTTTTTATAAAATAGCATTTGATTCAAAACCATTTCTAAATTTTTATAATAAATCAAACTTAACTACATTTTATTCTTCTGTATAATGGTGTTTGTAAAACATGAGTTCCAGAATAAGTTTTATCAATATTAATATTTCATCATTAATATTATTTTAATCTTAAAACTAATTAATTTTGATTACTTGTTTTATTATATCTTGACAAAAGTAATGTCCAGATATATCAATCATTACAAGAGATAAATCTTTTCCTAATTTATTAATTAAAATTATTTTGTATTCTTGAGGAGATTTAATTATATTTTTTATACTTCTTTTCCCTCTTTTTGATTTCTTCAATAATCATTGAAAGGAAATAGAAGATTATCTCAATAATTTTCAAAATCTTTGATTTTATCTAACTTGATTTGTGTATAATATATTAAATGAACATTTTTCATTTTATTTATTTTCTTCTATGAAATTATATTTTGGAATTTCTATTCTTTTTCTTTATTGAAGATACATCTAAAAAATTCATAATTATTTAAATATTATTTGAGCGATTTTGAAAATAATTTAAGCTTTGAAAAAAATTTATATTATTATTTATTTTTATTACTTTTATTTCTTTGATTTTTTACAATATCATTATAAACATAATTCTATGAATAAATTATCATTTTAATAGCCAGAATTTTATGAAAATTTTAATTTAAATATATTTCAACTTTTAAAAAATGATTACGGACGAAAAATTTCTTCTTTTTTATAAAAAATAAAGACAATGAAATTAAAATAAATTATGTGTTTCAGATAATTTATATTTTATCTAAATTTCAAAGACAAATAAATTAAAAATTAAATTACAAAAATATAAATATTAATACAATTATAATAAATATTTTAATTATATATTATAATTATCAAATTCATTAAAGACCATTATTATTATTTTTTAAATTTGATTATTAATTAAATTAATTTGATTTTGAATATTAATATTCTTATTAATTGCTTCATCACTAATATCAATATTTTCATTTTTATTTTTCAAAATACTATTTTCAGTTTTTTCTTCATCACAAATATCAATTTGTAACCAAGAAGTACAGCATTTTTTTTGTAAAGACAAATGTAAATTATATTTGTGAAAAGTTTCATTATTAGCAATTTCAATATCTTGTAGAAAAGATTTAGTTGCTTCATTAATACAATAATTAGGAAAACAAAATGAAAATCCTAAAGTACATAAACAACAAACATAACCGAAATTAAGGCAAAAATCACAAGGCCACATTATTATATTACCTTCAATTATTCTTTCCATAACTTTATCATATTCTTTTCTATTAATATATGGTTTTAATTCTTCAAAATATATTATTTCATATGATGGTGACATTCCATTTATAAATGTTTTTGAAGTAGGTTTTAATATTAATGTTTTTGGTGTTGATTTTGGGATTTTTTTATTACAAAGCCAATCCATTATATAATTGAATTTTAATTAATTATAATTTGTGATTGTAAAATTTTAAAAAATTAATAAATAATTATTTATTTTTGAATACTTTGAAGTTACTTTTTAATTATATTAATACCTAAATTTTTGAAATATCCATTATAGGGTTTTCTTTTGTCTTTAAATAGATATGAATTTACTGGATTTGTAATTGGATTATTTGGTAAAGAAGAAATAACATTATAATTATAACTTTTTAAATTATATGGATCAATTGGTAATTCATAAAAAGGACTATTTTTTTCTCTTATTTCTTTATATGGATTCGGATTAGTATAAGATCTTCTTAAAGGTCTATAATTATTAGAAGTATATATTATTTGTTCATCCAATAATTCTTTATAATCTCTTTCTTTTTTTATTCTTTTTTTATATTCAGAAATTTGGTTTATTGCCTTTTTTGAATAAGGATCAGTTATTATATTTCCTTTTGATGCTGTATTATAAAATTTATTGTATATATATTCTTTTCTTGAATTTAGGAAATCTGGTATATTTTCTTTTGGGGTTTCTACTACATTATTATTTTGTTTATATTGGATGTTATCATTATTATCATTTATTAAATAATTAATTGTATTGAAATTTTTTATTTTATCAATGTCTTGTTGATTATTTTGAAAAGATATATTTTGGATATTCATATTATTGTAATGATTATTGTTGAAGTTATTATTATTGTAATTATTTTTATGTTCTGGCATATTATATTCAAATTGATTTTTTTCTATTCTTAAATCTTTTTCATTTAATTTTTCAGTAGCGTTTCTATTTATATAATCATCATAAATATCTAAATTATTTTTTTTATTTTCTTGAGGGTTAAAATAATTTTCAGGTAAATGATATGATAGAATACTAGATTGACTTAATGGATTAAAAAAATTTTTATTTTTCAAAAATTTTTTTTCATTTTCTAAAATATTATATGCTTTACCATATTTATTATTATATGTAATATTATTTAAATAATAATTGTATTTACTATTTCCATAATTGTAATTATTTTCATTAATTAAAGGTTGACTATAAATATGATTTGGAGATTGATTATAATAATTTTCATTATTATTTGTAGAATATTGTCTTATTTCAAAATCATTTGAATTCAATTTATTATGATTTAAATTATTTTCATCTTTAATGTAGTAAATATTTTCATTATTCTCAATCATTGAATTATTTTCTTTAAATTCATATAAATTTTTTCTATTTTCTGTACCTATTTTTACTGGGAGTTCATTTTTAAAATTGAGCAAATTTTTATCATATTTCCTTTTTACAAAATTATAATAATCTTTTAATTGCTCATTTTTAATTGCATTTTTTTTCATTACATTTATCATTTTTTCTTCTTCAATTCCTTTTTGTAAATCTTGAATTTGTTTTCTTTCATTTTGTAACTCATTTATTTTATTATTTGTTTCTGACTCAATTTTTAAATTTGCAATTTCAATATTTTCAGCTTGAAATTTTTTAGAATCAAATTTAGGAATATTTGACATTTAAACTGAAGTTTTTTATAAAATGAATAATAATATAAAATCCAACAATTAAAAAAAAGAAAATAAATTTAATAATTATTTTTTGTGGACTAAACCAATAAATGGGAGATTCATTTATTCATAAATTAAAAAATTTAATCAAAAATTGTGATTTATTTGGAACTTTTATTACTTTTAGAATAAAAGATGACATAGAATATAAATCAATAATAGGAGGTTGTTCAACAATATTATTTATTATATTCACATTATTATATATTTCATATTATTCAATAAATTTTCTAGGAAGAAAAAATATCGAATTGATTTATTCTTATAAAATTTTGGAAAAAGAACCAAGAATAAATTTAAAAGAGACAAAATTTAATTTAGCTTTTGGTATTCAAAGACAATTTGATGGTGAAGATTACGTATATTTACATGAAAATTATTTTAATTATTCAATGGAAATAATTGATTGGATTGGAGAAAATGATTTTTTATATTATAATTTAAATTTAAAAAAATGCACAACTGAAGATTTTTATGATGAAGTAAATACTGTTTTTAAGGAATTAGGTTTAGAAACTTTAATTTGCCCAGAAATAAAAAATGTTAATTATACTTTAGAAGGATTATACACTGATCATTTCTATAGATTCATAAGAATAAATTTAACCCTTTCTGATTATACAATGAATAATTTAGAAGAATTAAAAATATATTTAAAGAATACTCCTTTAGATATGGTTATTTATTTCAAAGATACTTCTATAGATTATCAAAATAAAAATTTATATATGTCATCATATTTGAATTACATATATAGAGGAATTGATTTGAATTTTGAAAAAACTATTAATATATTTATTTCCCCAATTGAATTTATTTCAGATGAAAGTCTTATTTTTTCAAATCCAAAAAGGGAAATAAGTTCAATATTTGATTATACACATGATACATTTAAATATATAGATAGAAGGGAATCTAATATTGATAAATTAATTGGTCAAATATTAATTAAAGCATCTCCTAAAATTACCCAATTTAATCGGAAATATCAGAAATTATCTTCTTTTATTGCAGATTTATGTGGAATTTTAGAACAAATTTTAACTATATCTATAATTTTAATTACTACTGTTGAAAGGAAGTTAATTGATAATAAATTAATTAATAAAATATTAAAATATAAAGGAAGTAAATATTATAATGTTGATCATTTTTTAACACTATTTAATAAAGATAGAATTCGAAATAATGTAACTAAACTTATTAAAAGTCCGAATTTAAATATTGAAAAAAAACAAAATATTTCTTCTTTAAATAAAAGTGTTTTTTTCTTATTAAATAATTATACTGATGAAAAATTTAAAAGTCAAAATGATTTATCAAAAGCCACAAAAAAAAATTCTAATATAAATTTAAAAAAAAGGTCAGAATCTTCAAAATTTAAAATAAATTTATCTGATTATAATAAAAGTTCAAGTTACAGAATTTCTCCTGTTTTAAAAAGAAATTCTTTTCTTCCAAATTATGGGATATCTGATAAAAAATTGCAAAACACAGAAATGTTGAATGATTCTCATAGCTTTTCTTCTTTAAATGTTACTTTAAAAAAAAAAATAACTAATTTAAGAGTTTTTCCTTTAACTTATTTTAAAAATATTCTTTCAACAATTTTTTTTAAATGTAATTTTTTACAAAGAGAAAGACATTTTGCAATTAAAAATGCAGAAAGAAAAATATACTTTTATTTAAATATAAAAAACTATATTCTAAAAATGCAAGAAATTGATTTATTAAAATATTGTTTATTTAATAAAGATCAATTAATTCTGTTAGATTTTTTATCTAGACCTCCAATAAACTCAGGAAATATAAGTGATAAAAATAATTTAATTTATCAAGAATTTGAAATGAAACACCAAAATTTTAAAAAATTTGGAGATAAAGAAATGAATGATATATATAAATCATATCATCAAATTTTGGATAAAAAACAAATTTGTTTTGAAGATATAAAATTATTACGTTTAATAAGAGCAGAAGTAGATTATCTGAAAATTCAATAATAATAAATCAAATTGAAAAATATTTTTTTTTAAATAACAATTAAATAAAATATTATTTATACATAAATGATAATTCTTAAGAATAAAAAACATATTTAATTAAATCACAAAAATTATAATTAAAAAATAATAAAATTTAAATGATAGATAGAGAAAAAATAAATTCTTCAAGAACAATTCTCTTAATTAATGTATCAAATGAAATATTTAAATTACGAAAATACAATAAAATATTGATAAATAGTATATCACTTTCAACTTTAGATTCTCAATATAATTATAATAATTTTGAAATGAATATACAAAATCCATTAGAAATAGGAAAATCAATGACAGGTATATCAGGATCATCATATAATGAAGAAAAAGATAAAAAAAAAAAAAAAATTTCAAAAGATACAGGAAAAAAAAATTCATATAAAAAACCAAGATTTTTATATAGATTAGGAATAACTCATTCAAATATTTTTAATATATTAAGTTATGTAAATGATATGGATATTAAAAAAATTAGAAAAAGAAAAATAATATCAGAAGCTAAATTTAAAAATTTAGAGACTCCAACAACAATTAATACCTTATGTTTCAATCAAGAAAAAAAAATTATTGAAAAACAAGGTTTTAATTATTTAAGAGAATTAGCAAATAATTTAAAAGATTATAGAAAATGTGAAGATATAAGAAAATGTTTGAAAACTTCAAAAACAATGAGATTAAGTATTTTAGATTCCAATGAAATAAGTCAAAAATTAAATAACGGAAAGTATAAAACTCCTCCTAAAATAAAAGCTCAGAGCAATAAAGATATTATTAATTTTTTCAAACCAAGTAAATTTAAAACAAGTTATAATAAAAATCAAAGAAAATCAATGGAAGTAAATAGTATAATAACTAATGAACATTTTAAAAAGGGCTCCATAAAGAAAAATAAAAATACATCAGATAAAATAATTTATGAAGATGATAAAGAAAGTGAATCTAAAATTTATAAAAAGAAATCTATAGCTTTTATGCTTCCTTAAAATAAAATTAAAAAAACAGATAATAAATGTTAATTAAGAATGTAAATAAATATAATTTATTTAGATTAAATTCATTGTTTAATAACATAGGTAACAATCGAAAGAAGTTAATTACATTTCTGAATATTTTTTTTTGATGAATATGAAAATATTTTATTCAAGATTTCACTTATTTATTTTCTAGTAACCTTTAAACATAAATATTTATAAAAAAGTAATTGAATTAATTTAAAAAAAGGAAATTTTAAAAATAAACAGACATATGAAAGAATTAAATAATTTAAATTATAATTTATGAGTTATTCAATTTATTTATTTTAAAATAAATATAATTATAAAAAAAGGTTTATATTTAATTGTTTTTCTTTTTTATTAAAGAAAAAAAATATTTATATTTTATGATTTAATTTATTTTATTTCTTTTTGAACTAATAATGAATGAAGAATATAGTAACATAAGTTCTAAAAATGATAAATTAATATCATTAGAAGAAAGAGTTTTATCATTTATAGAATATTCATCTCAAAAAAATCACAATAAAACAAAACCGTTTAATCGTAATAAAGAAAAATTTGATAACTATACAACAATGAGAGACAGTTTAATTCATTTAAATCAAATAAGAGAAAAAGATAGTCATTTATGTACTCAAACTAAATATAAAATAGATGATAAAAATTCATTGGATGTTAGAAAATCAATCAGTATTAAAAGAGAATTATTAAAAGGAGCTGAACCACGTTTTAAAATTGATCCTACTCCAATTTTACAACCTAAATTTAGGAATTTAGAACTTTCTAATAGTATTAAGTCTCTTTTAAAACATAATATTACTCAAAGTGTTACTGATATTTTAGAAATCGATGAAAAAATTCCTCAATATAAATTAGAACAAATTGAAAAAAAAAAAAACGAAATTATCATCGGAAAAGACTTTTCCTTTAAATTATTAAAAGAAGAAGAAAAAGTTTATGAAGAAATGTTAAAAGATTTTAAAGGTAATGGTTTAAGTAATATTAGATATAAACAAAAACTTTCTGCTACTTATTTGTCAATTTTATTAAATGAAAAAAATACTATTGGAAATATCTTTTTAAATAATAAAGATATAAACCAATTTGTTATAAGAGAAATATGTGTTTTTTTATCTATATTATTTTTAGATGAATTTAAAGGATTAACTGAAAATGAATTAACTGATTTTAAAAATTGTTTAACTTATTGTCATTATAATTTTTTATTTATTCTTATGTTAATTGTTAATGATACAAAAGAAGAATATTACCAAGGTGAATTGGATAAGTTAAATTATAATGAATTTCTAAAATGTAAAAATATTTTAAATGCTGTTGATGATAAAATTGATTATGAAAAATATAAAAATAATTTTCACAGTCAAAATAAAATAATAAAGAGTCTCTTATTAAATTTATTAAATAATTTAGGTTATTTAAACCAAAAAATAGCAGAACAATTGCAATTAATATTTGACAGTGCAAAAAAATCAACAATAAATGAAGTAATAATAAATAAAATTCAAAATAATAATTTAATAATAAATAAAGTTCAATTTATATCAGAGGAAGAAAATGAAAAAGAAACAAATAAAAAGAATAAATATAATACATATTCAACAGAAAAAAAGAAAGAAGAACAAGATTATAATATAAATAATATAATAGAAAATTTACTAAATGATAAAAGTGAAAATTTAGAAGAATCAGAAGATGAGATTTTACCTCAACCAGATCCTCCATTTCTTCCTTTAAAAGATATAAATGATAAAAGAGAATATACATTAGTTTTAGATTTAGATGAAACATTAGTTCATTATTTTGAAAATAATGAAGAAGAAAATGCTTATGTTAAAGTAAGAATGGGAGCAGAAAAATTTATAAAAATATTATCTGAATATTGTGAAATAGTAATTTTCACTGCAAGTACACAAGATTATGCAAATATTGTTATTGATGGTTTAGATTGTAGTGAAAATATTTCTTATAGATTATATAGACAACATACTAATGTTATTAATGGTTATAATATTAAAGATTTATCTAAATTAGGAAGGGATATTTCTAAAATGATTATTGTTGATAATATTGAAGAAAATTATAATTTACAACCTGATAATGGATTAAATATTATTGATTTTGAAGGAGATGAAAATGATAATGAATTAAATTTCTTACTTGATGATTGATTAGAAATTGTTAAAGAAAAAAATATTGATGTTAGAAAAAAGTTACCTGATGTTAGAAAAAAA
>JAEEGL011230774.1_pt1 | contig 10779 bp, 12 predicted proteins | sample 9134231 | NCBI WGS metagenome assembly JAEEGL01 (sample SAMN16246548, study PRJNA631951) | gut metagenome | biome: gut microbiome; feature: rumen; material: fiber-attached | host: Bos | place: Iran: Karaj | collected 2018-10
CAGGGAGAGGGTGGCGGGGAAGGGCACCTAGGCGCGGATGGCCGCATGGATGCAGTAGGCGTTGTTCCACATGATGGTGGAGTCGGGGGCGGCGGGCTTGAGTTGGACGAACCGGTCGATGGTCTCGGGGGAATAGATGATGCCGTCGGGGTTGGAATACTTGGGAACGCACCAGATGCCCTTTACGTCGGGATCCTTCACAGCGTTCTCCACGAAGTCCATATCGGGGCCGAACTCGGTCATGGGCACGGGAATGAGCTCCATGCCGAAGGTGGCGCTGACGGTGAAATGGCGATCGTAGCCGGGGGCGGGGCAGAGGAACTTGACCTTGTCCAGCTTCGCCCAGGGGGCGGGAGAATGGAGCAGGCCGTGAGTGTAAGCCTTGCTGATGAGGTCGAACATCAGCTGCAGCGAGGCGCTGCCGCCCACGATGACCTTTTCGGGCACGGTGTCCAGAATGTCGGCGAACAGGGCGCGGGCGCTGGGGATGCCCAGCAGCTCGCCGTAGTTGCGCACGTCCAGGCTGCCGTCATAGCAGTCTTCCGCCTTGGAGAGGACCGTCAACATGTCGCTGATAATGTCCAACTGCTCCGAGGAGGGCTTGCCGCGGGCCATGTTCAAATTCAGCCCCAGGGCCTTGATCTCGGCATACTTCTCCTGCAGGGCCTTCAATTCGGCGACCTGCTCGTCCTTGGTCATGGATGCATAGGGTTTCATGATTGCCTCCTTATATAGATTTGTGGATAAAGTGGATACTGTGGATAGCGTGTTCTTACAGGGAAACGGTGGTGCCGGCGACGCCGTTCAGCGCATCCACCGCCTTTTCCAGGGAGGTGATGATGCACTTGCGCTCAGGCTTCGACAGGGCGAACTTCATGGCCGCCTCTACCTTGGGGAGCATGGAACCCGGGGCGAACTGGCCTTCGGCGATGTACTTCTTGGCATCCTCCACGCTGAGAAGGGAAAGGTCCTTCTGATCCGGTTTCTTATAGTTGATGGAAACGTTTTCCACGGCGGTCAGGATGACCAGGGCGTCCGTGTCCAGATCCTCCGCCAGCTTTTCGCTGGCCAGATCCTTGTCGATGACGGCCGCCGTGCCGGTCAATGTCCCGTCCTCATTTTGGATCACGGGGATGCCGCCGCCCCCCACGGTGACCACCACGAACCCGGCGCTTTCCAGGGCCTTCACCGCGTCCAGCTCCACGATTTTGACCGGCAGGGGGGAGGCCACCACCCGGCGGTAGCCGCGACCGGCGTCCTCCTTCATGGCGTAACCCTTCTCGGCGGCGATCTTTTCCGCCTCCTCCTTGGTGTAGAAGGGACCGATGGGCTTGCTGGGATTCTGGAACTTGGGATCGTTTTTGTCCACCACTACCTGGGTCACCAGGGTGACCACCTGCTTTTCGATGCCCCGCTGCCGTAGGATCTTAGACAGGCCCTGCTGGATGTGGTAGCCGATGTACCCCTGGCTCATGGCGCCGCACACGTCGAAGGGCATGGCGGGCGTCACGTTGGACGCCGATTCGTTTTGCAGCACGATACGGCCCACCTGGGGCCCGTTGCCGTGGGCGATGACCACGTCATATCCGGCTTCGATGATGTCGGCGATATACGCAGAGGTCTTTTCGACCACTTCCAACTGGGATTCGGCCGTAGCAGGCTTGCCCGCTTCCTGGAGGGCGTTGCCGCCCAGGGCGATCACTATCCTCTTCATACGATTCCTTTCTGATATGCAAGATTTGTTTCATTCCCTGTCCACATTATAGTGCAGACAGGGGACCCATGTCAACTTTGAAAGGTTGATAGTTGCCGGATTATGTGATAGAATACCATCACATACGAGGAGGACGATATGAAGAGCCCTGATTTCGATATTGCGTTTTCCATAGGGAAATTCAACATCTATTGGTATGCCATATTGCTGGCCCTGGGTATCGCCGCAGCCATGATGATCACTGATCGGCGCACCAAGGGGCGAGACGTGCCCAAGGATATCGCCCTCGATCTGTGCATCCTGGGCGTGCCCTTCGGCGTTCTGGGCGCCCGTATCTTCGCCTGCCTCTCCGGCGTCGTCGGCTGGGGCGATTTCCTGGATCTGACTCGCCCGGGCCTGTCCTTTTTCGGCGGCGTCCTCTTTGCGGCTGCTGCGATCCTGGTCTATCTGAAGCTGCGGAAGGCCTCCGTAGACGAGATGCTGGATGCCGCTGCGCCGGGAACTTTTGCGGGCGTCGGCATCGCCGTATGGGGGGACTTTTTCAACCGTACCCATTATGGGCCCTTGGTGGAAAAGCAGAGCCATAAATGGTTTCCGCTGGCCACCTTCGGCGACGATCTCAAGATACATTATGCCGCCTTCTTCTATGAATTCCTGCTCTGCGTGATCCTGATCGTCGTCTACTATGTGCTGCTGCGCAAGCTGATCCGCAAGCAGGGGGATCGGTTTTTGCTGATGACCCTTGTCTATTGTCTGGGGCGTTTCGGCATCGACACCATCCGGCAGAACATGGTCATGGTGGGTTCCATGGCCTTCGACCAGATCTGCGAGATCGTCCTCGCCGTCGTCTGTCTGCTGGCGCTTTTCTTGAATCGCCATACCAAAGCGAAGACGACTGACGGGGAAGCGGAGACTGAGACGCCATCCGATGAGGAGCCGGAAGCGGCCGAAGAAAAGCCTTTAGAAGCAGTAGCTGCCGAAAAGGAGCCGGTGCCTTCCGAATCGGAAGAGCAGGACTCCTTCCAGGGGTTGAATTAGGGACAGACAGACGCGCATGGATAGAAAGGGTACAAACCGCATACTCTTTGCTTTGGGAGGGTCGTTGTTGACGATCCTGCTCCTGTTCGGCTGCGTCCGACAGGATGCATGGCTGTCCTATACCGCACAAGAGACGCCAAAGCCCACGGCCACGGCTATGCATACCATTTCTCCCACCATGGAACCGATCCCCTTGACGGTGGAGCCCATTCAGGGCGAAGATTTCCATACGGATCGCAAGGGCATCCCCATCCTTGACAAGGACACCCATTATTTCACTTACTATATTTCTTTCTCCGATATGCGCATCTATGAGGAGGACGGCTTCACCTACATGGACGGGGTCTGCACCAACTCCTTCGACGGGACGCTGATGGGGGAGGCCCGCATCTGCTTCTATGACGAGAACGAAAAGCTGGTTGGCTATGGGGCTATCCATACGGCGGACGGCAGCCTGACGTTGGCGGTAGGCGCCAACCGCATCTATGCGGAGATATTGTCGGAAGTGGACGTGCAGCAGCTCACCTGCCGCATCGAACAGGTGACTCCCTTCAATCCGGCATGATCCGGGCATATCAGTAAACAATACGTGAATTCCTTTCAAAGCGCCTTTACAGCGCTTTTTTGCTGTTCTAAACTTCATTTTATATTCAAACACATCATAGAAGGACAGGAAGAACATGGAAACGGCGGAAAGGATCTGCAAGCGGTTTCACAGCTATTTGCTCTCCGGCGAATACTCCGGACGGGTGGCAGCCGTCACCGGGGAAAAGCTGGATATCGAAACGAACTTTGGCATCGTCGGCATACAGAATGCCGGGGCGCTGCAGCCCTTCTCCTGCTTCGTCAGCGGCGTACAGCCTTTCTCCGCTATGGATCTTCAGCCGGGCATGGACGTGCTCCTGGACAGAAAGGGCATTGCGATCCCCGATGCGGACTTTTCCGTGGACGTGACGTTGGCCGAGGATGTGGACCTGTCCATCGAATGCATGGTCAATCTTTTCTTGCCGGTGGATATCTCCATCCGCGCCCGGCACATCCATCGGATCGTGGAACGGTATTCGGCCAGCGAGGACCTGTCTCTGCTGGTGATCGCACCGGACGACGCGCCTCAGCTCCAGCGGATACAGGCCGCCCTCGTGGAGCTCTCCCAGGCCTTCTTTGAACAGGATCTGGACCATATCGAAAAGGCCGCCGCGGGCTGCTCCGGCTTCGGCAGCGGCGTGGTCCCCGCCTCCGACGCTTTGCTGTGCGGGTATATGGCCTGCTTCTCCTGCCTTTCCTACGCCCTGGGCCGCAGTCGGGATACGGTGCTCGGCGTGACGCGGGCCGCCGCCTCCGGAGCCGCCTCCAACACCAACGAGAACGGCGCCGTGGCGCTGCTGCAGGCGGGGGAGGGCGTCGTGCCGGAGGACGTGTTCCAACTGCTGCGCAGCCTGTTCTCGGACATCCCCTACACGTCCCTATCCGCCTGGGGGAATCGGACCGCGAAGAGCGTCAACGGGGTGAACACCCTGGTGGGCATCAGTATGGCCCTGCACGACCTGTATCTCAGGAACGCGCTATGATCGCCCTTTCCCTTGTGAAACAGGAGCGCCTGTGGTACACTGATGCCAGGAAGGCGCTCCTTTCCTTTATAAGGCGGGCCATGCTCTGCCTGCTGGCGGTTTTTGTGTGCTGCGGTATCGGCTGTGCGCCGCCAAAGGACCGGACGGAAAGGGACTTTGCAGAGGAAAGCGGTTTCGATGAAGATGAGGCGGACGGCTCGATGACCATCACTTTCTCCATGCCGTCCTCCTCCGGGGAGATGAGGGAGGAAACCTTCGTCCAGGTCGGCGCTTGGAAACACGCTGTTGCGTACGTTTCCGCTCATGGGGCGGAAGACGGCAGGGTCCATGGATTGCTGGAAGCCTATGAGGAGACCATATTTCCTGCGCTGCCGCTGCAGATCGGGACGGGCGAGGAGCAGCTCACCATCCTGATCACCTATTTGGAGGGTAAGGTATACGGGTACATGCGGGAAGCGGAGCAGGGCCCTGTGATCGTGCTCAATGCGCTGTATGCGGATGATTTCGAGTATGTCCTGGCCCATGAGCATCAGCATCTTTGCGCATACGAAGCCGGCAAGGCCGGGGGCACGATGCTTTCCGCGGAGACGGACGAGCTGCTCTCCGACATGTTTTGCGAACGTCTGTACCCGGGTTACGGCACGGCACAGGGCATCCTTTCCGAGGAAAGAGCTGCTGCCGCGCGGGAACGGCTCGAGCATTGGGGAGAAGACGGCCTGCTGCATGTATACGACCTGTTGCGGGCAGGATATGCGGAGGAGGAAATACTCTCGGCGGTGGAGGATCGGTGACGATATGAGAGCACGGTTGTACAAGCGAATACTTTGCCTCCTGACGGTCGGCTGCGTGCTGCTTACGCTGCCTGGCTGCGACCGGCTGGAAAAGCTGCTGGCCGCGCCGCCGAAGGACGCTTTGGTGATCAACGAGGTAGTCACCAGCAATCAGCTGAGCCTGCGGGACCAGGTGTACGGCAGCCCCGACTGGATCGAGCTTTGCAACGTGTCCAGGCAAAGCATACAGCTGGGTACCTACTATATCACCGACAATGTGGCGGCTCCGCAGAAGGCGTTCCGCCTGCCGGACGTTTCGCTGGCCTCCGGAGATTGTTATCTGCTTTACGCCAACAACAAAAACGGTCCGGACTGTATCGGCTTTTCCCTGAAGAAGTCGGGCGAAACGCTGACGCTGCTGGACGCTCACATGGAACCGGTATCGTCCCTGGAAGTGCCGGCCCTCATCCGGGACGTGTCCTACGCCCGCCGCAGCGACGGCTCCTACGGGTACTGTGATCTTCCTACGCCGGGCGCAGCCAACGGAGAAAACATTTTAAAGTCCATGCCGCTTTCCTCCCAGCTCGTGAAGGAGCCCGAGGAGGAGACGTTGGAAAAACCTCGCTCTTTGGATATCCTTATCACAGAAGTGGTGTCTAGGAATGACGCTTCCCTGGCCGCGCCGGGCTGCGACGGGTGCACGGAGTGGGTCGAGCTGTACAACCCCAACGATACGCCCGTTTCCTTAGCCGGATTCACCCTGACCGACGATATGAACGATACGGAACGGCACAACTTCCCTGAGACAGAGCTGGCCTCCGGACAGTTTTTGATCGTTTGCTGCGGCCGGAAAGCCTGCACGGCGGCGGAGCACGTGCGCGTCGACATCGGTCTCTCCGCCCGGGGCGAGGAGCTGTATCTGTTCGACGCCAACGGATATCTGCTGTCCCAGGTATCGTTCCCGGCTCTTGATCAGGATGTTTCCTGGGCCATGCGCAGCGACAGGACTTGGGGCTATTGTGTGCGTCCCACGCCGGGCACAGGCCCAATAAATGAGGATATCCTGGCAGATCTTTCCCCGAAGCCCCTGGAGGATCCCTTCCATGCCGTCCATATCCACGAGGTCCTGTATCGAAACGAACATAGCATCATGGACGAGGACGGGGATCGGTCCGATTTCGTGGAGCTGTATAACGGCGGCTCGTCAGCCGTCGATCTTGCCGGCTGGTATCTCAGCGACGACCTGGAGAAGCTCACTAAATGGCCGCTGCCGGAGATTTCCCTTGGAGCAGGCGAATATCTCCTGGTCTTTCTATCCGGCAAGGACCGGGACGGGGGAGAGCTTCACGCCTCCTTCTCCCTGCACGCTGGGGAGACGATGGTGCTGTATGACAGCGTCTCCCGCCGCTACGACGCGCTGCCTATCCCGGAGACGGCCGAAAACGTATCCATCGGTCGTGACGAGACCGGCGGGACCGTCTTTTTCAGCCATCCCACGCCCCTCGAGGAAAACGGCGCCCCTTTGCCGACGGGGAAATGATCATCGCAGAGAAGCCTGAAAAACCGGGCTTCTTTTTATTTGCAAGAGACAGCCAAAATCGGGGCAGGCTGTAGCTATGGATCGTTTCATCATCTTTTGCGTAGGCGCCGGCGCTGCCGCGCTCTCCGAACTTTTTTGGAAGGGGACCAGCCGCTGGGACATCGCTCTGTGGGGCGGCAGCGGCATGCTCCTGCTGCGGCGTATCGTGCTCAGGTTCCCATTCGTGAACCGTGCGCTGCTGTGCATCGTCGGAGCGCTGCCCCTGCTGGCGCTTTGGGTGAGCATAGGCATTTGTCTGACGCTATTGGACACGGCGAAGCCGCCCTGGCCTGATCGACCTTCGATAGAGATGCCCAGTTTTTCCTATAGCCTGTATCGTTTTCTGCTTCTCGCCCCCGCATATACTGTAATTGAATATCTTGAGGCCTGCTTCGGTATGTAAACCCGCAGAATTATATCTTGTTTGACAGGAATAAACATGATATACTATTACGGAATATGAAAGGAAGTACTGTATGCGGATTTTAGGGATCGACCCCGGGTACGCGCTGCTGGGCTACGGCGTGATCGACACCGACGGGCGCAACGCCACGGCAGTGGATTACGGGGTGGTGGAGACCAAAGCGGGCGCTCCCTTTCCCGAACGGCTGCAGCGGCTCTATGACGGCGTGACCCAGCTGGTGGAAATGTATCGGCCGGACTGTGCGGTGTTTGAGGAACTGTTTTTCTACCACAACATCACCACCGCCATCTCCGTAGGCGCCGGTCGTGGCGTCGCCATATTGGCGGCCCAGCAAAAGGGGTTGCCGCTGTACGAGTACACGCCCATGCAGATCAAGCTGGCGGTCACCGCCAACGGTCACGCGGACAAGAGTCAGGTGCAGCATATGGTGAAGCTTTTGCTGAATCTGAAGTCCGTCCCCAAGCCCGACGATGCGGCCGACGCCCTGGCGGCGGCCCTGTGCCACAGCTCCACGGCCCGTCCGGCGGCGGAGGAATACCGCATCAAGTAACAGGAGGAAAGATGTACGCCTATATACGAGGGATCGTTACGGATATCTCCGCGGACCGCACCGTGATCGAAGCGGCCGGCGTGGGATACGAGCTGTTCGCAGGGCGCAAGACCCTGGACAAGCTTATCCTGGGAGAGGAGGCCAAGCTGTATACCCACCTGCATCTGGCGGAGGGCGTTCAAGCTCTGTACGGCTTCTACGACACGGAGGAGCGGGAGATGTTCCGCCGCCTCATCGGCATCACCCGCGTAGGGCCCAAGCTGGCGATCAGCGTCCTGTCCGTTATGGAACCTTCCGACGTGATCTCCGCGGTCATCACAGACAATCCCGCCGCCTTCGACGCCGTTCAGGGCATGGGCCGGAAGATGGCCCAGCGGGTCATTCTGGAACTGAAGGAGCAGGTCAAGGACGTGCCCGTAGCCGCCGAGAAACCGGGCGAGCCCATGAAGGCGAACGTGGCGGAGAACATCCGGGCGGAGGCCGTCCAGGCGCTGGTGGCCCTGGGGTACGACGGGCTCACCGCTTCCCGTGCCGTCTCGGCGGTGGAGGAAGCGAAGAACGTGGAGGAACTGATCACAAAAGCCCTGCGCAAGCTGGCAAGGTAGCGAGGAACGATGAAAGAGGACGACAGGATCATAACTTCCTCCATGCGGGAGGAGGACATCAAGAACGATTACAGCCTACGCCCCAAGTTCCTGAGCGAGTACATCGGTCAGGACCAGGCGAAGGAGCATATCTCCATCTATATCGCCGCCGCCAAATCGAGAGGCGAATCCCTGGACCACGCCCTGCTGTACGGCCCGCCGGGCCTGGGCAAGACCACCCTGGCCGGGATCATTGCCAACGAGATGGGGGTGAATCTGCGGGTCACCAGCGGCCCCGCCATCAGCCACGCCGGAGATCTGGCAGCCATCCTCACCAATCTGGCGCCGGGAGACGTGCTGTTCATCGACGAGATCCATCGGTTGAATCCAGCGGTGGAGGAGGTGCTGTACCCCGCCATGGAGGATTACGCCCTGGATATCGTCATCGGCAAGGGCCCGGGGGCCCGAAGCATCCGGTTGGATCTTCCGAAATTCACCCTGATCGGCGCCACGACCCGTCTCGGCATGCTCAGCTCCCCTCTGCGGGATCGATTCGGCATCAAGGAACAGCTGCAGCTTTATACCCCGGAACAGCTTCGGGAGATCATCGTCCGCAGCGCTCAGATATTGGGCATCGAGATCGACGAGGAGGGGGCGCTGGAGATCGCCTCCCGTTCCCGGGGCACGCCCCGCATCGCCAATCGGCTGCTTCGCCGGGTCCGGGATTACGCTCAGGTGAAGGGCACCGGCTGCATCGACCTTGAGACGGCGCAGAAGGGGCTCGACATGCTGGCCATCGACGAGCTGGGCCTGGACGCCGTGGATCGGCGCATGCTCGTCGCCATGATCACCATCTTTAAAGGCGGGCCGGTGGGCCTAGACACCATCGCCGCCTATACCGGCGAGGATGCGGGCACCATCGAAGACGTTTACGAGCCCTATCTGCTGAAGCTGGGGTTCCTGGCCCGCACCAACCGAGGCCGCATCGTGCTGCCGGACGCCTATGTCCATCTGGATTACCCGGTGCCGGATACGGCCGTCTCGCCTCAACAACTGAAACTGGAGGTTTGATCATACATGTTCAATAAGAAAAAGAAGCTGATCGAAGCACAGAAAAAAACCATCGCGGAGCTGAACGAAAGGATCAACGCGCTGCAGCAGCAGCTGGACAGCGCCAACGCCCAGCTGGATGATTTTCGGCAGCGGGAGCACGCCATCTCCCGGGCCATCACCGACGCCGCCCAGACCGCGGACCGCATCGTCACCGACGCGCAGAAGGAATCCGACGACATCCATGACGCCGCCCAGCGGGATTTCATCGCCACCCAGAAGAAAGGGGAGGAGATGATCCAGTCCGCCTATGAGAGCGCCCGAGACATCGTCAAGGAGGCGGAGCGGACCAGCGAGCAGAAGATAAAGGATACAGACGACGCCGTCGCTGCCTACGTGCAGCTGCTCAATCAGTTCAACGATTCCATGAAGGAGCAGGCCCGGCAGGCGGAGGAGAACGTCAGGAAGATCGCCGACTACTATGCGCGGCTGAACCGGGCGCTGCCGGAGCTGTTCGGCGAGATCCCCCAGCTCAGCGATACGTTGGGAAAGGGGGAGGAGGAGCCCCTGCCCGATCCCGAGGGGGACCCGGGCCAGCTCATGCGGAACATCTATACCATTCAGCATCGGTATATCCCGCAGGAAGATATGCCGGACAGGACCAGCACGCCGCCCCGGGAGGAAGCGTCTAAAGCCCCGGAAGCGGAGGACGGACCGGCTGAAGAGCCGAAGCAGGCCCCCGTCTTCGATGCGGAGGAAGAAGCCGTAGTCAAGGTCTCCGACATCGTCCCCGAGGATGTGGGGACCATCGACACGGACGAGCTCATCGCCCAAACCGCCGCCATGGGCAACCATCCCATCGGCAAGGAGGAATAACGCGGGTATCCGCTCGCTTATTGATAGAAAATTGCAAATAGGAGGAAATGTATATGGCTAAAAAGACAGTGGAAGACATTCAGGTCGCCGGAAAACGGGTTCTGTGCCGGGTGGATTTCAACGTGCCTCTCACCGAGGACATGAAGGTAGCGGACGATAAGCGTATCGTAGCCGCCATGCCCACCATCCGGTATCTGCTGGACCATGAGGCGAAGGTGATCCTTTGCTCCCATCTGGGCCGTCCCAAGGGCAAGGTGGACATGAAGTACACCCTGGCGCCTGTGGCCGCCCGGCTGCAGGAGCTGCTGCCCGAGGTTCGGGTCCAGTTCGCCTCCGACACGGTGGGGGAGAGCGCCCAAAAGTGCGTGGCCGACATGAAGAACGGCGAGATCGTGCTGCTGGAGAACACCCGCTTCCAGAAGGAAGAGGAGGCCAACGATCCCGAATTCTCCCGGAAGCTGGCTGACTTGGCGGACATCTTCGTGTCCGACGCCTTCGGCACCGTCCATCGGGCCCATGCGTCCACCGCCGGCGTGGCTGCCTACCTGCCCGCCGTGGCCGGGTTCCTGATCGGCAAGGAGCTGGGCATCATGGGCGAAGCCCTCAACAACCCCCAGCGCCCCTTC
>JAEEGL011626356.1_pt1 | contig 10779 bp, 8 predicted proteins | sample 9134231 | NCBI WGS metagenome assembly JAEEGL01 (sample SAMN16246548, study PRJNA631951) | gut metagenome | biome: gut microbiome; feature: rumen; material: fiber-attached | host: Bos | place: Iran: Karaj | collected 2018-10
AATGAGCTGAAGCATCTGCTCATGCTGAATATCGAGAAACTTATCAATATGGGGATCACTTTTTCACTGGATGATTTCGGAACAGGACGTTCAAACCTTGATTATTTTGTAAGTATGCCGGCCAAGAATATCAAGTTCGATATGAGTTTTACACAAGGTTATTTTACAAATAACAAAACGAAGCACGTGATGAAGGGTATGGTAAATATTGTCCACGATATGGACATGAAGGTCGTATCTGAAGGCGTGGAAACCCGGGAACAGTATGATGCCATGGTCAAACTGGGAATCGACTATATACAGGGTTATTATTTTTCAAAGCCGATCACCGGTCAGGAATTCCTCGGATTCCTGGATAAATTTTCCTCGAAAACACAGAAGGAGCTTTCGAGGTAACGTTGTCGTATTCATGGTACTACAGAGGATTGAAAGGCTATATGATTACAGGGCTCATCGCTTTGGTGAGCCCTGTTTGTTACTGTGGTTTCAATGCTCTCATGGCTTCGTCTATGGACTTATACATTCCACAGGCACGTGTAAGTTTCTTTACATTGTTTAGGGTTTTTTCATCGGGTTTGTGCCCTTTTTCTATCTCTGTCAGCAGAAGATCGATATGTACCTTAAAAGTCAGCATCGTCTCTGTAGTATTTCGCAGCAGATTGAGGACTGCACCATGGTTGGTTTTTACAAATTCCTCAAAAGAATCTTCAGGAATCTGCATGACAAAAAGGTTCGAGTATGCTACGACCGTATATATCGAAGGTTTGTGGAGCAGCATGCCCAGTTCTCCGAAACATGACTGCTCGCCGATTATCCTGATCAGTGCTTCGTTTTCCGTACCGTATCCCACGTAGACTTCGGCGTGGCCATTGATGATCTTAAAGAGGTTTTCATTGGTCTCGCCTTCACGAAGAACTACATCTCCTTCCGAATACTGAACCATCTTTATCCCGGGCATGTTAAAACTCTCCTTTCAGTACTGTGAATCTTTTTCCGGAAATCTATATTCAATATTGCCCGAAGTTGATACTTTTGTCAAGTAAAATAACTATAGATCTGTATTACTATCATATGGATAGCAGGGATGATAAAAATTTAAAAGTCCTTGTGAAAAAACTGTGGAAATAACATTTTCATTGTGCTATGATGTATGATGTTCAAACGCTTTGCAAAACAGATTTCAAACGGAGGGAATACCTTTTATGAAAGATATGGAACTTAGAGATATTCAGGAAGCTATCACCGCTGCAGATGTAGCACTTACACATCTTGAAGCCGCTTTGGGATACCTGAAAAGTGCAAAAAACTGGGGAATAGTGGATATTATCGGCGGAGGACTAATCTCCAGCCTGGTAAAGCATAATAAAATCGGTAATGCACAGAATGAGATGGAAGCCGCCAGAGCATCATTGCAAAGATTCAGCCGGGAACTACAGGATGTCAGGCAGCATTGTACTATCGAGATAGGGCAGTTCCTGACATTTGCCGATTTCTTTTTTGACGGTCTTATATCCGACATTATGGTACAATCCAAGGTAAAAAAGGCTATGGGACAATGTGAGGATGCAATACGGCAGGTACATGAGATCCGCAGTTATCTGCTATCACTTGTATAAACTAAAACAAAGGTAGAAACACTATGGAACGCAAAGTAAAAATCAAATCTGTAATAGGAATACTGTTGCTTCTGGCATTTATAGTGTATTATTGTGTCACTGCGATAGTCGATCTTGTATCACTCGGTAATTCAAAAGCTATAGATTCCCAAACCATGGAAATAAATGATGACGGCATCTCCGTCTGCGGCGATTTTCACTATATTAGCGATGGTCCCATCTTCAAAATGAAACACAGTATAAATTATCTGATCCCGACCGGTAATGAATATTATTTCATGCTTTTTAGTGACGATTTTTCAAAAGCTATATTTGTTCGTGCTGATGAGGATTTTGCCGATACATTCTACAATGGGAAAACCACCGTTGAGATGTCTAAAGGCAAGGGATACACCATAAATGGCAAAGTTCGTGAACTTGATTATAAGATAAAGCACGAGATGTCCGATTATATCGAAGATCTGTGGGATAATAACGTACAGGTACTGTCAAACGGAAGCGAATATCTTTTTATCGATCTCACGGTCAGTTTCCAGTGCACTTTGAGGCTGATAACAGCATTTGTCTTTATGCTATGTACTGTATTTATAATAGTCCTTGCACATTGTAAAAGCTTTTGTGAAAACCATCCCGGTGTATCAAGATTTTTGGGGATAGCTACGGTTGTACTGCTGATAGCCGGGATTTTATCCATGGTTTATACTATGTCGTTCCTGTTCTAACCGTAATGGAAATATTATTCTCATTGCGTTTATATTTCTGATATGGTATATTAGTTTTGTTGACGATAGATTTTAAATCAGGAGAAAAAATGACAGAAATAATAACTACAGAGTCTTTTGAAATGAACTACTTCCGTTTCGGGAATGGCAGCAAGGTTATAGCTGTTATCCCCGGGGTCAGCGTGACCAGCGTCATGGGAGCGGAAGACCAGATAGCTCAGAGCTATGCATTTTTAAAAGATGAATTTACGGTATATGTTTTTGACCGCCGCCTCAATATGCCGCCGGTATATACGGTGAGTGACATGGCACGGGATACTGCAGAGGCTTTTATGGCACTCGGCTTAAAAGACGTGTATATATTCGGGGCTTCCCAGGGAGGGATGATAGCCCTGGAGATAGGTATAGAATATCCGGATCTTGTGAAAAAGATAGCTGTGGGTTCTACAACATCGGACCTCAGCAATGCGCGCAAGGATGTGTTTGAGGAATGGAAACGCCTGGCAGAACAAAAGGACAGGAAGGGACTGTATCTGGCATTTGGTGAGAAGCTGTATCCGCGAGTTCTTTTTGAGCAGTTCAGAGACACCCTGATAGCGGTTTCCAAGACAGCTACGGATGAGGATCTGTCCCGGTTTATCATCTGCCTTGACGGTATGAAGGATTTTAATATCGCAGACCGGATAAAGGAGATAAAGTGCCCTGTTCTGGTAATCGGTACCTACGAGGATGAGGTCCTGGATTCGGACATGACCATGCAGATAGCCGAATGTCTGGATGAGAGGGAGGATGCGGAACTGTACTTGTATAAAGGGTTTGGACACGCTTCTTTTGATACTGCTCCGGATTATACGGAACGCTTGTACCGGTTTTTTATAAAGTAGAGGTATGTTATACTGATTAACGATTTTATTTTCACTTCATCCGGCTGCTTAGCAGTCAAATACTCCCCGGGAGCGTTTGAAATGGCTCTTTTGCAGAGCGATGGAGCAGGCTTGCCCCCATGGTCCGGAATGTATTGGCCGCAACGGTACCTAGGAATCCTCCGATGGTGTTCATGATGATGTCATCGACATCGAAGAGCCTGTATGATCCGGGATATGTGAAGAAGAGCCCGGTCAGCTGCGCAAGTTCTATGAAGAGAGAAAGAAGGAATGTTATAATGATGATGTTCCTTCTTTTCATATTCAGGAAGAATTTGAAGAAGAATCCGAAAGGTATGGTCATAAGGATATTCAGCAATACCTGAAGGACACTCTCAATGCTTTTGTCTTTTGCGATGTCGAGTATGAAGTTAAAAGGAATGAACTGTCCTTCATAACCGTTCATGGAAGCTATTTTTTCGGCGGACGGAAGAGGGAAAAGCACCACTTCCACCAGGCATATGAGATACAGTACCAGAGTCTGGATCCCGATGAAATGCAGCGGTCTGATCTTGACCTCTTTTGTAAATATGATAAAGGCGGTAACTATGCCCATAAATGGTAATACCTTAAGGTATAACCCGAGTCCGTTTATTAAACTTTCTGTCCAGATATTCATATATTATCATCCTTTCCGATATTTTCATGATCTGTATATGATAATACCGCCATTTTTCTCTGTCCGCCATCTATCTGCCTTACATTTTATGAGGCTAATCTTACATTTATGTGACATTAAAAAAGATTTTCTTAAAAATCCCCTCCTTAATGATGGTGCAAAATCCCTTCATTTGTGATATGATAAATAACAAATGTCACCTGGAGTGTCCGCATGTCATCCCGGGTGCCTGTATGTCATCCTTTAGCGTAGCGAAGGATCTTAAAGCATAAACAAAAAACAGGTGGAAAAATGCAGAAGCTTCCGATCACAGACAAAAAGAAAATAGCCTTCTTCTGCATACTGCTCTTGGCAGCAGTAGTATTGGGTCCGATCCCGAGGGAAGTCATACATATCCACAACATACATTCCATAATCTATATGATCATCATAGTCGGATGGGGCATGTCTGTCAGACTTCGCATCATACAGGCTGATATACGGAAGCTGCTCTGTATATCGGCAGGATTTATGTTGGGGCTTTTTATGCTGCGTATCTGCCGTTTCTCATACTTTTCGGACATAGACTTTTTCTCGGTACACCTGTGGTATGCCTACTATATACCTATGACAGCCGTACCTGCTTTTGCATTTCTTGCGGCCATCCGTATCGGGGAATCTGCATCAGGCGACAAAAGAGATGAGATAAATAAGCTCACCGTTATCGTCATAACTTTGGAAATCATAATCTCTATCGCTATCATGACAAATTCCATACATCAGCAGATGTTTATACTTCATGACGCTCAGGGAGATAAATATGACAGAAGCTGGCTGTATATCGTAGTATTTGCATGGATGCTCATTACAGGATTGGCGGCGTTTATCACGATCATCGAAAAATGCCGTATATCATCGGTCAGAAAAAAGTGGTACATCCCCGTGGGATTTATAACACTGGGTCTGGTGCTGCTGGTTATATATCTCATATGCGGCGGGGCACCTCAAATATTTGACATAAAAATATACCATTTGCAGGAAGCATTCTGCTTTATGTTCATCACCGGATTTGAGAGCATGATACAGATAGGGCTCATCCCGTCCAACAGCGGATATGGTAAACTGATGGAGATCATACCGGCAGATGCCAAGATCCAAAACCTGCAGGATAAAACAGTATTCAGCTCTGACTACAGGGCGGATGATGCTTCCAAAACCTACAGATCTCGAAAAGAGCCGATATCCGGCGGGTATATAGTGTGGAAAGAAGACATCACAGAGATCAGCAGGCTGAATAAAGAACTGGAAGATACAGCTCATGTCATAGAAGATGAAAATGAGCTTATAAGCCATGAGAATAAAGTGCGTGCCGAAAGAATAGGGTATGAGACCCGAAACAGGCTCTTTGACCTTATAGCGGGAAAAACAAGAAAGCAGGCAGAAGAAGTATATGAGATAGTGAACCGTTGCAGAAAAATGATAGATGAAGACATGGCAGAAAACATGTCTGATTCCTCAGAAATCCATGATGGAAAACAAAGGACTGACATAGATATAAGATCACGGCAGCAGGAACTCCGAAAAGTAGCAGTACTATCGGCATATATAAAACGAATGGGAAACCTCATGTTGCTTGAGAGTGAAAATCATACCATAAAAACAAGTGAACTGGAGCTCGCGATCAGGGAATCGTTTGAATACCTGTCACTCTCGGGAAAAGACTGTTTCCTGAATCAGACACATGAAAAACAGATCCCTGCGGAACTGGCCATCATAAGCTATGAACTGTTTGAAACAGTGATTGAAGCCTCATGGCCCAACTTCTATTCGATAGGAGTAACACTTGACAGCAACAGGAGGTTCAGTTTTAAAATGGAGATAGATACAGAAGATGAACCTTTAAAATTTAGCTGGAAAAAAGAAAAACTGGAAAGCCTGAATGCGACACTTACCACAGAACTCGAAGACGGAACATTTACCGCTGTTATATCAGTAGTTGCCTTGTGACCATCGCAGTGACGGATGAGGTGTTCACTATAATAAGAAAGGAGGCTGCCATGGGAACTACATCAGAAATACTGCTGGGCTTTATATTCCTATATAACACCCTCCTTTTTATACTATGTGTATATGCCATGTTTTGGACTGTCATACCAGGGATGGGAAAGAGCAGGATCATATGTGGCAGCCTGCTTACCTTCATTGCTTTTTTCATCTCTCAGGTTCCGTACCAGCATTTTAGAGGCGACAGGATATTCCCGTATGAGATCCCGATGTGGCTTTTATACATCATCATGGTACTTCTGACTTTATCTGCTCTCATATGGCTTCGCCATATAAGGATATGGAGGAAAACACACATATCCAACATGTCGGTAAAAGAAGCTTTTGACATACTTCCTACAGGATTGTGCTGCTACACTGAAGACGGACGTCCGATACTGACAAACGAAAGGATGGATAAGATATCCGAAAAACTGTTTGGTACAGGCATACTTAACGCGGAAACCTTCCGGGAAAAAATAGATAAACCCATAATGCCCATAGATGATACAGAAATAGTATCATTCAGCAGGGTAGGATCCAAAATAGGTGAGACCGATGTAAACTGGCTGGTCGCTGCCGATATATCCGAAGAATATAAGCTCACAAAAGAGATAAAACTTAAGAAAAAAACTGCCGAGAAGGTGAACCTGAGGCTAAAGACCCTGATGAGTACCATAGAATATGTAACGATGAGCAGGGAACTGCTGGAAATGAAGATAGCCCTGCATGACAATATCGGACAAAGCCTGCTAATCACAAAAAGATGGCTGCTCGCGCCTGAAAGCATAGACGAAAAGGATATGCTCTCAAAATGGGAATTGAACATGAAGCATCTCATAGATGAAGGACCCGAGAGCTGGCAGACACCGTACTATGTTATAGGAAAAGAAGCGGATCTCCTAGGCATAGATCTGCAGGTGATAGGAGAATTGCCTACAGAAAGCAGTCTGATGCCGGTAGTAGATACGGCTATCTCGACACATATGATAAACACCTTAAAGCATACAAACGCCAAAAAGGCTATAGTGAAGGGGACAAAGCAGGAAACTGAATCCCAGGACGCAGAAAAAACAACAGTATACACGATCCAATTAACAAATGATGGAGAAAAACCGGCTGCAAAGGTAGTGGAAAAAGGCGGTCTGCTGAACTTACGGCGGGAAGTGGAATCCATCGGCGGCACTATGGAGATATTATCCGAACCGCAATTTATCATAAACATAACACTTACTGGAGGAGAACATGTACAAAGTAGTCATAGCCGAAGACTTCAAAATGGTCCGTGAAGTCTTCGAAAATGCCATAAGACAGGCACAAGGGTATGAAATATCAGCTTCATTCGGCTCCGCATATGAGGCGGTAGAATACATAAAAGGAAATAAAGTCGATCTTGTGATCATGGATGTATTGATACCCGGCAGCATGAACGGACTCGAGGCATCCTCTATAATAAAAGAGGTAAGTCCACAAACGAAGATAATCATAGTCACCTCCATGCCCGAGATGACATATATAGATAAAGCCAGGAAGATCGGAGTAGAAAGCTTCTGGTACAAGGAAGTACAGGAACAGCCCATCCTGGAGATCATAACCAGGACCATGAACGGAGAATCAGTATATCCCATAAAGAAAATGAAGGTAAAGCTGGGTGAAGCGGAACCGGAGGAATTTACTGAGACGGAAAAAACAGTGTTAAGAGAGCTGGTGGCCGGCAAATCGAACAAAGAGATAGCTGAAAGTATGATGATAGAAGAAAATACTGTAAAATGGCATATCAGGAACCTGATCCAGAAAACGGGATATCATACACGCCTGGAACTCGCATTAAATGCCCGCCATCTGGGACTGATAATATCCGATTAGTGTGACTTAAGAGCTGATCATATTTCACAAAATTTATTAATATTATTAAAGATAGACATTTTTGAATGTTTTTTGGAAAATCCCCTCCTTTAGGATGGGGATTTTTTTTAACCCTTATGTTATAATCCGATACGTACGTTGGAAGACGTACTAGAAATTAGAAAAAGGAGTTCTGAGATGAGAAAAAGATTGTTAAAACACGTGTGTGCGGTGGTGCTGGCTTTAGTGCTGGCTATGTCCGGGCTTCCTGTTTTTGAAACTATAGAAACAGAAGCGGCATATTGTCAGGATCTTGAATTAAAGGAAGGAGAGGAAGTGCCCTTCGAGTTTTCCCTGAAAACAGAAACAACTGTCTGGGTTGATGGTTTTTACGGAGAGCATACTGATGAGATAACGAATCTGGTTATTCCTGAAAAAGTGACCGATACAGAGGGAAAAGAGTATACTGTTACGGGTATATCCGGATACGCTTTTAAAGAAAACACAAGTATAAAATCCGTTACATTTCCGAATACTATAGAATTTATAGGAACAGAAGCTTTTTATGGCTGTTGTAATCTATCCGGGAAGTTGGAACTGCCTGAAGCTCTGACACAAATCCAGAACCAGGCATTCTATGGAACTTTTTTTACAGAGATAACCATACCTGAAAATTTAAATTCTGTGGGAAGTCGTGTATTCACCTCGCGTATTCCTGCAAAATATGTAACAAATAAATCAAATTTAGGACTTTCATATAAGAATTTTTATGATGATATATATTCCAATTATTATGAATATAAGGACTCCGGCAATAATTCTGTAGGGGGCAGTATAAATAAGTCTCACGGAAAATGTGTATTGAAAAAGGAAATATCTGATCCTTCATATTTTGTATGGGCGAACTACCTGTATAAAAAGCTCCCGGGTAATACTGCCAAATTAATGGGATTTTCTCATCAGGCGGCTGACGGTAATGCAAGGGAGAACCTGAAAGTACCGAGTTCATTTACTTATTATGAGACGACAACAAGCGAAGGAATTCCATATAAAGTCACCGAAATAGCTGATAAAGCGTTTGAAGGAGCCGGCCTGAGCGGAACTTTAACTATATTGGATACTATTACCAAAATCGGACAAAACGCTTTCGCCAATAACTCCTGTCTTTCGGGGGAAATAGTGATACCTTCATCCGTGACAGAGATAGGTTCGTATGCTTTTTACAACACATCTATAGTAAAAGCTGATCTTAGCGCAGCTACGGGAGTTAAGGCTCTTGATAAATATACTTTTGCCAATTGTAATAATTTACGGGAAATAAAGTTACCCGAGGATTTTGAAACGTTTGGGGAAGGAGTTTTCGAGCGCTGTTATGGTTTAACAGAATTTACTATTCCTGATAAAGTCACTGTGATTTCCGATAAACTTTTTAAGGGTTGTAAAAATCTTCAAGAGGTAGGAATTCCTAATGGTGTTACTAAAATAGGGATGTCGGCATTTGAAGAATGTGAAAGTTTAATATACTACAATATCCCTTATACACTGACTTCTATCGGAGACTGTGCCTTTAAAAATTGTGTCAGCCTCATGTATTTTGAGGTCCCCGATCTTCTTAACCTTACCTCAATCGGAGAGGGTGTTTTTTATGGATGCAAAGGATTAAAATCGGTTCTTATACCGAATAATGTGTCAGAGATCAAGCGTGAAACATTTAAGGGTTGCACGAGTCTAGCGAATATAGATTTCGGAAATATCACGGCCATAGGAAACAATGCTTTTGACGGATGCAATGCTTTAAAGAAGCTGGAATTTAATACTATCTTAAAATCAATAGGCAATTACGCGTTTTATGGATGCGAGGGACTTACTGAGATTGTATTTAATGATAGTCTGGAGAGCATCGGGGAAGGTGCTTTTCAGTATTGTTTCAGCGCTTATAAAAGTGAGTATGATTCGTTATTTAGGGTAATGCTTACAAAACCTATTGTTTTACCCGATTCTTTGAAAAAAATAGGAGCGTGTGCCTTTGCAAACACCTTTTCAACAGCGGAGATTGAATTAGGGAAAGGAATAGAAGAGATAGGCAATTATGCATTCGCCAATATAGAAGGAGGTTACGTTTTAGTAGTTAACCAGGGATACTTACCGACAACGGTGGGAGTAGATGTGTTTTCCGGTTTTGAACCGGATTACATAAGTAATAAATCTGATGCGATACTGGATATAAAGTTCGAAACGGATGAAGGAGTCCCGATATACGTAAAGGATGAAAGTGAGAATCCTGATAACCCCCAAGGACCTTTTACCAGAGTGATAAGCATAGGAAAAGGCACATATGTACATGCTATTGATATAAAGAATTATAGCGCAGAGCTTGATACTTCTCCGGGTGAGCCGGTATTTACTGATGATGGAATGCCTGTTGAACCTGAATTAGTGATCTGTGATGAGTCCGGTTACCAGCTTTCCACGCGGTTTTTCGAGAAGGATCGGGATTATGTTGTAGAATACTCAAATAATAAAGATTTTGATCCGGAGGTTCCTGCCAAGGGTACATATACCATAAAAGGAATAGGACGTTTCTTCGGAGAAATATCGGGTACTTTTAATATTTATTCAGATATCGGAAGTAAAACACTGTACTCTTTTGAAATACCGGATCAGACGTATACCGGTTCGGAGATAGAGCCATGCAGTTTGAGAAGCTGTCTTGTATACTTGAAAAAGGATGGTGGATATGAAGTACCTGTGGACAAACTTGATATTTCATATTCGGAGAACAAGAACGCAGGTAAAGCCACGGTTACGATAAGCGGTATCAAAGAAAAGGGATACACAGGAACGAGAACGGCCGAGTTTAACATTAATAAGGGAAATATCAATGCAGCAGGATATCTGCCTTCTTCAATAACTCTTTCCTGTAATGCGACTGTTTCGGATCTGGAAAAGAAGCTTGAAGAGATACCTGCGGATGGAAAAGGTAAATTTGTGTTATTGAATGCCGACACCGTGCTCCTTAATGCAGGAACTAC
>JAEEGL012749840.1_pt1 | contig 10779 bp, 7 predicted proteins | sample 9134231 | NCBI WGS metagenome assembly JAEEGL01 (sample SAMN16246548, study PRJNA631951) | gut metagenome | biome: gut microbiome; feature: rumen; material: fiber-attached | host: Bos | place: Iran: Karaj | collected 2018-10
AGAACGCCGCCGTTGGCACGGCGGGTGCAGAAGGAGAGGTGTTATTCATTGTGGTGCGGTTGCAGATGGCGGACATGGCACTTTCAAGTATAGCAAGATGCCCCGCATCGTGCGTGCAGTTCTATCGGGTGGGATTCTGCAGCGGCACCCCCGCCATTTCCGCCGCGCGGGCGAGTTCCTTTTCGGAGGCGACGGGCAGTTCCACGCCATCTGCAAGTGCGACCGCTTCGCGCCGCCATTCCAGCTCGCCCGGATAGAGCACCTCGGCGACGCCATCCGCGGCGGGACAGCGCTTCAGCTCGTCGATCATCGTGTCGATGCGCTCGCGGAAGGCCTCCTTGCCGCCGAAGAACGACGGATTGACCACGATAAAGCAGTGGCCGGTGTCGGCGTCGCGTCCGGGCAGCGTGTTCCAGCTGTGGACGCCGGACATCATGCCGCTCATCGCCAGCGCCCCGGTCATCGCCTCAACCATCGTCGCGAAACCATAGCCCTTGTGTTCGGCGAAGGGCAGCATCGCGGCACCGCGCCAGTAGTCGTTCGGGTCGTCGGTGTCCTTGCCGTCCGGCGTGATAATCCAGCCGGTCGGGATCTTCTTTCCGGCGCCGCGTGCGAGTTCGATTTTGCCGGCGGCGACCTTGCTCATGCAGATGTCGAACAGGACGGCCCGGTACTTCCTGCCGGGCGCGGCATACGCGAAGGGGTTGTTGCCGATCGCGGCGGCACGGCCGCCCGTCGGGGCGACGAGCGGGCACGTGTTGGACATCGAAAAGCCCAGAAAACCGCGCTCCGCCGCCATCATGGCGTAGTGCCCCGCCGCGCCGTAGTGGTCGGAGTGGTTCAGCGTCGCGATGGAGATCGCGCTGTCCTCCGCCTTGTCGAGGAGGCGTCGCATGACCTTGATCGCGGCGGGAATGCCGAGGCCGCCGTTGGCGCTGGCCATGATGGAATTGGCGCTTTCACTCAGGATGACAGGTTCGGCAGCCGGCTTGATGCCGCCTGCGCGGATGCAGTCCAGATAGCGCGCGAGCCGCACGACGCCGTGCGAGTGGATGCCGCGCATGTCGGTCGTCACGAGGACGTCCGCGATCATCGCGGCGTCCGCGTCCGGGATGCCGCCGGCGCGACAGATGGCCGCGACCATGTCCTTCAAATCTGAGACTTGCCTTTTCATTGTCGTATGATGAACCTCGTTTTGTCCCGCAACTGGTATTCCATTTTACGCCTTTTACGGCGCGAATGTCCGCCATTCGGAAAAGATCGGCTTACCGGCCTTGCCCCAGGTGTTCAGCGGGCGCACCACGAAGCGCACCTCGCGGTTCTTGGGAATGGCGTCGCGGGCGAAGGCGCAGGTGACGGGGACGGTGTCGAACTTTTCCGCCATGCAGAAGTTGGGCGAATAGACGCGCTTCTCCTGCACAATCTGAGACATGTCCTGGATGCGCATCTCGGCCGTGACGGAGAAGTCCAGAGCGCGGTCCGACGCCGCCGTCGCGGCAACGGGCGGGAAGGACACGACAATCTGGCGGCGCGGTGCGGGGTCGAGTGCGTTGCCGAGTGGAACGCGGCGATGGCCGTCGTCGATTTCGGTGACGGACACCTTTGCGTCTGGCGCGAAGCGGGGCGGACGCGACGCCGCCGCGCGCACGGTCATGACGTATTTCGGCGGACCTTGCGGCGGCACGGTGGCGCCGCCCCCGTAGAGAGGTACAACCCAATCTTCGCCGAGCGGGGTGTCGGTCACGATGTCGAAGCGGGAAAATGAAACGCGGTCAGCGAAGACGTCCATCATGAGGCCCTGCCGCACGGCTTCAATGTCGAAACGATTCATTTCAAAGGGCGGGTCGCGGTTGTAGTCGGTGACGGAGTGCCCGTTCTCGCGGCCGGGGAAGGAAAAGGCGAAACCGCGCGCGCAGGAGGTGTTCACGGCCGTGAAGGCGCCCTGCCAGATCGAGCGCTCGTCCGTGAGCGAATAGTGCATGTGGCCGGAAAGGGCGATGCAGTTGGGGTGGCGCGCGAGAAGTTCGCCGGTGGCGTCGAGCGGTGCGTCGGGGGAGGCCTGGCAGACCGTTCCGGCGAGCGGTTCGTGCTGGACGAAGAAGAAGGGGCGGTCCGCCGGGAGCGACGGCAGGATCTTCTCAAGGAAGGAGGGGGCCGGATTCTCCTCCGGTGTGAGGTCGGCCGCCAGCGGATAGCGCGGCGGATTCTTCAGGTAGGTCGCGGTTGCGCGCGACCACCAGTTCACGAGGACGAAGGCATATCCATTGACGTACTTCACGCACACCGGCTCGTAGGGTTCGCCGAAGAGGTCGCGCCACCATTCATCGCGGTGGAAGAAGAAGCTGTCGCGCAGCGCCTCTTCGCGAGAGGTGAACTTCGCGCCGGGATAGAAGAAGCCGTCCACGTCGTGGTTGCCGCTGATGAGCAGCCGCTCAACGGGCGTGCCGTCTGACCTGCGGTTCTCGGGGAAGACCTTGCGCCAGGCGGCGGCCGCAGCCTCGAACTCCGCGCGGCGCGACCAGGTGGTGAGGTCGCCGGCGACAAGTACGGCATCAACGTGCGCCGCGTCGAAGCGGCGCAGCGCCTTTACGAACCACTCGTCTCCGCTGTGCGGCGGCGTGATGTGGATGTCGGACAGGATTCCAACGCGCATTTTCCCACCGAGGCAATTATGAAGGCGATCAATGCGCGGAGGACAAAGGCGGCGTCTCGTCGAAGACGCGGACATAATCGACGAGGAAGGTGTCGCCTACCGCGTCAAAGGCCTCCTTTACAGGCTGGTGGTCGGCGTGGCGGTAGCCCTTCACCTCGGTTGAAATGAGGACGAACTCCGGGACACGCGAGACGTGGCCGTCGATGCGTCCATGTTCGCGGCCATCGACGTAAAAGGTGTAGCCGGTTTTGTCCCAGAGAACGCCGAAGCGATGGAAGCCCGCGGGGTCCGGCAGTTCGAGGTCGGAGCCGGCCGTGAGGCGGAGGTTGTCCTTGCCGTAGCCGCCCTGGAAAAGGTTGTGGATGTGGCAGACGCCTGGCTTGAAACACTCCATTACGTCGATTTCGACGCCTGTGCGTGTCGGGTCGAGGGAAGCGCCGATGGTGGGACTCTGGATCCAGAAGGCGCTCCACCAGCCCGGCTTCTGCTGGAGGCGGCAGCGACACTCCCAGTAGCCGTAGGTGTGCTCGAAGAGCGGCGCATGGAGCTTGCCGATAGGCCACTGGAGATGGTCGTTACCGTTGCAGAGCGTTTCCGACACAGGCTCGTCCATGAAGTTGAAGCCCGTCTGCAGCTGCGAACTGACGGGTTTCCCATTCTCCAGGCGGAGGTCGAAGACGGCGTTCCCCTTGCCGTCGAGGCGGACGGCCTGGTCGGTCCAGGCCGGGTGGCGCTTTTGCATCATGCAGAGGCGGTAGGCCCACTTGGAGCGGTCGAGTTCGGTGCCGTCAAACTCGTCATTCCAGACGAGGGTGAAGTTGCGTTCCGATGGCAATAGCGACGGCGCGTGGCCGGGGACGGGCGTCGCCTCCGTGCAGGCAACGGGAAGGTCGAGAAGGGAAGGGGTTGTTTCCATGATGGTGTCTCCAAGCTTCCATTGTCTAACGCACAACCAGAATGAAGGCCTCCGGGATGTAGTCGGGGAAGTCGCCGACGACGGTGAGGCCGGAGAAGACTGCGCCCGTTGCGGAGGATGCGGCGAAGGTGCCGGAAACCGTGCCGTTCGCGTCGGCGGTCGCCGCGAATTGGGCGAAGCACGGCGCGTAGTCGGTGCGGAACCACTGGCCTTCAAGTGCCTTGGTCTCTCCGCCTATGGTGAAGGAGGCGTTGCCGGTGCCGTAGAGGTAGAGCGTGTAAGAGGCGCCAGGCACGAGCTTTGAGAGCGTGAAGGCGTAGGCGTCGCCCGCGCCGACAGAGGCGGCGCCTGTGTCAAGCATGGCGCAGCCGGTCGAGCCGGAAGCGGTGGAAATTGCGCCGGAGGAGCGCGTGAGCGCAAGCGTGACATTGCGTGGTGTCGTGCCGTCGGCCTCGCGGCAGTTCTCGACGGAGGCCGAGGCGGCAGCGCCAGGGCGGAGGGCGTTCCAGACCGTCCAGTCGCTCCAGCCCTCGCGGCCGCGTCCCTCGTAGGTGGAGAGTCGGCCCGTTCCGCCGCCGCCGATGTCGATGTTCACGACGTGCGCCGTCGGGGCGTCGCCCTCGCGGACGTAGCAGGCGGAAAGACCGGTCAGGTCGCCGTCTTTGCCTTGGTTCGGGTCGATGACAAAGTCGATTTTCTCCCCGGCCTTGAGCCAGAGGCGGTCGCTGTCGAGGACGCCCTCCCACAATTCGGTCGAGCCGGTTTCGCGGAAAACGATGGCGGATGCGGGGACGAATGCCCCCGCCGCGGAGATTCCGAAGCGGACGCCGTCGTAGCCGGTGTTGTTGTTGAGGTCGCGGACGTTCCCGCGGGCGCGGTAGATGCCGTCGGAGGGAACCGAGGCGCGAAGCGTCGGACTGGAACTCTGGTAGCCGGGAGTGTTGGGATTCGCCAGGAACTCTTGCGTCGCGACGGCGAGCAGACCTGCCGCCGCGCCGATGTAGGAGTCGCCGCCGGCAATTCCGTTCGTCGCCATCGCCAGATACGGACGGGAGCCGAATGCCGCGCTGGGCGCATGGAGCCACCAGCCCGTCGTGTTGCCGGCAAGAAGTCCATAGTTGGCCATGGAGTAGAACTGTGTCGCGACGGCGGCGTTGGTCTTGGCGCCGAGGTCCCATGTCGCGCCGCCGCCGAGGGCGTCGGGGAAGGGATGATTGTGGTTGCCGGCGGCATGGTAGTCGTAGAACGACTTGTTGGCGTCGTAAACGTCACCGTTTTCGCGCCGGATAATGGCTGAAATGGCGGTGGCGTCGCTACTGTTGTTGCCAGAAGCCGAAACGACGATGTCTATGGGCTCTCCGGCGACCATGAGGCGCGAATCGAATGTGAGATGGGCCGTGGAGGAGAACTCCTCAAGCGAAACGTAGGCGTTCGTGACGAGGGTGTCGGCAACGTAGAGATAGGCGTTTACGCCGTTCGCGTTGTATTGGGCATCTCCCTTGCTGGTGTCGCGCACCACGACGGAGGCGGAGTAGTAGCCACTTTCGGGCGGGCGGAAGCGGATGACAGGCCACTTCGTATAGGTGCCGGAAGGATGGATGTGCAGTTCGCAGGGGGCGATGGCTGAATAGACCTTGTTCGACTCATTGACGAGGATGTAGGGTGCCGCTCCTGCCGCGTCATCCGCGAAGCCGCGCTGGTTGCTCGACTTGGTGCGCGTCGCCTTTGTCGAATAGCGGGAAGTGGCCGCGGAGGAGACATTTCCAGGGGCCACCGCGCTGCCCGTCGTCGTTGCGACAAGATAATACCAGGTGCCGTCGGCGATGGAGCCGTAGGGGTTCTCGTAGCGTGTCGCGAGGTTGTTCGTCATCGCGATGCCGCTGTCATAAAACGCGCCCTCGTCCTCCCTCGTGATGGTGAAGGTGACGCCGGTGTTGTCGCTGGCGTTGGCGCCATTGCGGGAAACGAAGACGTCAACATTGTCCCCCGCTACGAGATGGCGCACTGGCATCTGGAAGTCGAAACGGTGCGTCGAGGTGCCAGAGGCGTATTCTTCGAGCGAGATAATCTGGTTCACCAGCAGGTTTCCCTGCGCCAGGATGCGCACTTCGACGCCGGAGTTCGCACTAGCATTTCCTGACTCTTTTACAAGGTCATGCGCCGAGACGAACGCCGAATACCAGCCATCCGACGGCGCCGTGAAGCGGACGCAGGCGCGCTGGCTGTCGCTGTTGCCGGGGAAGAGGACCAGTTCCGTCGGCTGCAGCACCTCGCCGCTGCTGAGGGTTGCCGCGACGGCGGAAGTGTTTACGCGGATGCTTGTCGCCTGCTTGGTGTTGTCGGAGGCAAAGCCCTTGAGGGGGATCGTGCCGCCGTTGCTCCAGGAATAGGATCCCGTGTTCAACGTCACGGTATTGGCGACGGGAGAGAGGGCCGTGATGAAATACGACCAGACGCCGCCGTTTGCGTCGGTGTAGGGGTTGGCGTAGGCGCCGCTTGCGGCGGTGCAGTTGGCGTGGAGCGCCGCGCCGGCGTCATAGACGGTGCGGGCGTGACCCGCGCCTGGCATGGCAAGCGCAACGGTTAGGGCGCAGCCAAGGGCGGCGAACGTGGAGGCTTGATGCATTGTCTTCATGGTTTCTGGTTCTCCAGTGCTGTTTTGGGTGAGCCGCCCGGCACGACCGGAATGGCTGGAAAGAGGATGTCGCGAACGGCGGCGGCATAGACGGGCCCCATGTGCGCGAGGCCGTAGTCGTTCGGGTGGATGTGGTCGGTGGTGGCGTCGGACGAAACGGGCAGTTGCCCGACGCCGGAAAGGAAGTGGAGGTTGGCCCATTTTGCGGGGTCTTCGGCCTTCAGCTTCTCGAAGACGCCCCTGGCGAAGACTTCCTGCGGCCGCGCGACGCCGGTCTCGGTGCAGCCGCCGCAAAGCAGTATCGGAGTGGCGGGGCGCAGGTCGCGCAGACGGCGCACAAACGGCTCGTAGCGTTCCCGCTGCATCTCCTCGTCCATGTTCCAGTCGCAATCGACGATGTAGAGCGTGGCGTCGATTTCGGCGAGGAGGTCGGCCATGGGCAACTCCATGCGCCCGAAGCCGGGGAACCCAAGATTCACTAGTTCCACGTCGGCGAGGCGCGAGAGGATGGCGGTGAAAGCCATGCCCGGGCGCGAGGCGCGCGCGCCATGAACGATAGAGGTGCCGTAGTGGACGACGGGCTTCGCGACGGCGTGGGGCGGCGGCGGGTCGAGACGGTGCCCCGGTTCGAGGCCGATGGCGAACGATGTCAGACGATGGATGCGCATCGGCAGATAGACAAGGCATTCGTCGCCGGGCGTCCACGAGACGCACACCTCCCCGCGCTTTGCCTTCGCGTCAGGCACTGCGGCGCGAACATGCTCCCACGCGCCGCCTGGAGCGCGGCGGTAGATGTCTATGCCGGACTGCCCGCCCGGTGCTATCTGCGGATGCGGCGGCGGAAGCGCGGCGGCCTCCCAGCGCACCCCGACAGATTCGGAGTCGGTGACGAAACGGACGCAGAAGCCCATCGAGGTGCGAGAGGCGTTCCAGAGGCCTTCGGGGATTTTGCACTTCCACCTTTCAGGGAGGCGGACGTAGGGCGAATCGGTCTGGCCGGGGAAGCCCCGGCCCTCGATGTCGAGCGTCGCGCCGTCGTGCCATTCGAGCGGCGGCAGGTCGGCTGCGGCCGCACAGGAAGCCGCGCCTGGCAGCACGAGCGCGAATAAGGCGCGGAAAAACCGGGAGAAGGAGGGGACTTTCACGGCGTGGCCTCCTCATCGGGGTTCCAGAACACCGTCGCGGTCATGGGGGTGGCGGGGCGCCAGGTTTCGCCGGGGGCGATGGGGACGACGGCGGAGCGGCCCTGTCCGTCCACGGCGTGGAAGCGGACATCCGGATGCTGGCGGCCATTGGCGTCGATGAAGAAGCGGAAGCGCTTGGCGGCGAGGTCGGAGGAGCGGACGCCCCACGCGCCGCCGCCGGGAAGCCGCCACTCGGCGACGAGAGGCTGTCCCCAGGCGTCCAGCACATGCGGCACCGCTTCCGGCCTTTCGACGAGCGACCACGGGCGCATGAAGGGTTCCCATGCCTCAATCGGCCTGTCGCCGAGATTCTCGATGGCGAGGATTTCGGCGAGGACCATGCGTGACGAGGGCGCGAGCGTGAAACGGAGGGTGATTGCGAAGGATATGCCACCCTTCGTCTCCTCGGCGCGGACTGTGGCGCGTTGCACACCGGTCGCGTCGTCGCGCGAGAACGACACGTCTGTGACGCGCTCCACGTCGATGTAGTGGCGGTCGCCATCGACGATGGTGTGGAGCAGCGCGCCGAATCGGCCGACAGGCTTGTCGCCAAAGGCGATTTCGTCGGCGAGGTAGGCTGAGCCGACTCGGCCGGAAATGCGGACGAAGGCGTTGGAGAGGCACCACGAGTCGTCGGGGGCAAGCGAGGTTTTCCTTTCGCGTATCTCCTCCGCCTCGCGCAGGATCGGCGATATCGCCGCAATTAGCCCTTCGTAGGGTGCGCCCTGCTCGTTCACGAGGCCGTAGTTGCAGTCCTCGGCGTTGGCCTTGTGGCCGCCCTGCGCGGGGCGGTCGCACCACATGAACCAGTCGCAGCCCACGATATGCGGATCCGCGAGCATTGTGCGCAGGAAAAGCGCCGAGGCGGCGGCGCGCTCCCGCTGCGTGGGGATGCGCTGTCCGGCTCCCTTCAAGCATGGGCGGCCGGTGTCGAGCGCCGGGAAGCTCCACTCCGTTACGTAGAGCGGCTTCCCGGCGTAGCCGTGGAATTCGCGGAAGCGGGCGGACATCGGGACGCCGCACTTCTCGTCCAGAACGACGTTCCGGTCGAGGTCGGCCCAGGGGTAGATGTTCACGGAGACGATGTCGCAGAGGCGGCCCGCCTCCTCCCAGACCACGGGATGCGCGCCCTGGAGGCCGGCGAAGCGGCAGCCGAGAATCAGGTGGTTGGGGTCGTGGTGGCGGATCGCGGCGGTGGTGACCTCAAAGTAGGTGCGCGCGAAATGACGGAGGAAGGCGACTTTGTCATCGAGGGAAATCTCTGCGTCTTTGCGTCTCTGCGTTAAAAAAACATCCAGCACTTTGCGGGCACTGTGGTTGGCTGGGAGGGCGGCGACGGCGTCAAAGACGCCGGTGGCGCGGGAACCGCTTTTCGCCCACCAGGCCAGTTCATTGTCGATGTACCAGCCTAGGAGCGAGGAGTCGTCCCTGGCGGCGGCGCAGCGCTCGGCGGCGATTTTCTCGCAGTGCGTGGCGAAGTCGGGGTGGAAGACGTTGGGCAGCGCCGTGCAGGGCGCGCCCTTGAACGGGCAGATGCTGTGCTCGGACTCCTCGGTGGCGAAGCTTTGGCCCATGCGGAGGGCAGAGTCGGAGACGTGCGGGAAACCGCCGCCGGCGAGGAGGGTGGTGTCGCAGGCGGCGCCGAGGGCGTTGAAGCCCCAGTCGCGGAGGCGCGCGGCGGTCTCGTCTGCCCAGGCGGCGGGCGAGGGGTAGTTGGTCGCACAGAAGCGGCCGTAGGGCGAGTAGCCAAGCGCATGGCTGAACGAGCCGCGGGGGTGGACATGGCAGCAGCCGGCGAAGAAGCGCGTCGCGCCGTCCAGCGCGACGAGGCCGTCGCGGCCTCCGACGTCCGCGACGCGCCAAAACCCCTCCTGCGCTCCGCCGAAAGCGGCGAAGGCGAGAAGGGCGAGGAAGAATGGAATGGCGTACTTCATGCCTTGTTTTTTCAATGCGAAATTATAGCAACACGCGCAAAAGGTGTCAATTTGACACTTACGAAAAAACGATGTAGTATATTTGCGCAAAATAAGAACGGCCGAAAGGCCGTGCAACCCTTCGCCATGGCAAAAATCATACAGAAACCCCCTCACGTGGCCATCGTGCTTGCCAGTCCCCACGTGTCGCATACGCAGATTCTCCGCGGAATCCTCCGCTACACGCAGCGGCACACGCCCTGGACGCTCGACGTCAGGATGGGGCGCGAGGGCGAACCGAAGTCCTACGATGCGGCGTCATGGCGTTTCGACGGCGTCATCGCGGGGCGGATGCCGCCGGGTCTTGAGCCTTTGGCGCGACGCCACAGAACACCCATCGTGCTGATGAATGACTTCGGGGAATCGCTCAGGCCCGTGGCGCGGATCAAGCCGGACAACGGCTCGATCGCGCGCATGGCTGCGGCCTTTCTCGCGGAGCACGGCTTTGCGCGTCTCGCCTACGTCGGCGCGAACGGACAGCTTGACTGGTCGGTGGAGCGCGGCAGGGCCTTTGAACTGGAGGCCAGGGCGCGCGGCCTCTCCTGCGACATCTTCCCTTCCGGAGATGGGACTGCCGGCGATGACGCCCAGCGGCTGCGCGAATGGCTGCTGTCGTTGCCGAAGCCGGTTGGCCTCTTTGCCGCCTACGACATCCGGGCGCGCGGGGTGCTGGACGCCTGCGGCGAAGTCGGCATCGGCGTTCCGGACGAGATTGCCATCCTCGGAGTCGACAACGACGACATTCTCTGCGAAACGTCGTCCCCGACGCTCTCCTCCATTGCCATGACGACCGAGGAGGCGGGCTACCGCGCGGCGGCCATTCTGGATGAGGCGATGTCCAGCCGCAGGCGCGCGCGGGAGACCGTGCTGATCCAATACGCGGCGAAGGCGGTTGTTGAGCGCCGCTCCACGGCGCACGACGCCACCCGCGACGAACTGGTGCGGCGCTGCCGCGCGCTCATCGAGGCCAACGTGGCCAGTCACTTTGGCGTGGCCGATCTGGCACGGAGCCTTTCCGTTTCACGGCGGAAGCTGGAGATGCGCTTCCGCGCGGCGGCGGGGCGCACCGTGGGTGAGGAAATCGTGGAGCAGCGCATCAGGCGCGCCAAGACGCTGCTGGCGCAGCGCACGATGAGCCAGGCGCAAATTGCCGCAGTCTGCGGCTTCACCGACGCCAGCCACATGAACGTCGTCTTCCGCCGCCGCTGCGGCGTCCGGCCCTCTGAATTCCGCATGGGGCGGTAGCGCGGCCGCGCCGCACTAACGACTAGCCACTAACGACTAGCCACTAACCACTAACCTCACGCCCACGGCGTGCCGTCGAGGAGGAAGAGCGGCGTATCGCGGAGTGGCACGTGGTCCAGGCACAGGGTGCCCTTGGCAAGTTGCCGGACGCACTTTTCCGGCAGCGGCTCGAC
>JAEEGL012890814.1_pt1 | contig 10779 bp, 7 predicted proteins | sample 9134231 | NCBI WGS metagenome assembly JAEEGL01 (sample SAMN16246548, study PRJNA631951) | gut metagenome | biome: gut microbiome; feature: rumen; material: fiber-attached | host: Bos | place: Iran: Karaj | collected 2018-10
CAAGAGTAATACCCAAGGGAGATAATAGGATTTACGAATTCTTGCCATCGACAGATGTATGAAGGGAGTTTTGCTTTCTGTACCAGTTCACGAAACACAGCAGGCAAAGCAGTGTGACGATTCCACCGCATAAGTAGCCAATACTTGGACGAAGCAAGAAGCCTTCGGGTGCCACAAGGATGTAGGTGGAACAAACCATCGTCATCCACAGGGCTGGAATGAGACCAACATAAACGATTCGCTTCCTGCGTGCAAGCCACACAGTGATGGTCCATAAGGTGAACACTGCCAGCGTCTGATTGGTCCAAGCAAAGTATCTCCAAAGCACATCGAAGTTGATGAACATCAAGATGAATGCCACAACAAAAAGAGGAATGGAAAGAATCAGACGCTTGTAAATCTTGTTCTGCTTGATGTGCAGGAAGTCGGAAGCAATGAGTCGAGCACTGCGGAATGCGGTGTCGCCCGATGTGATAGGTGCTGCAACGACGCCCAAAATAGCCAAGACAGCGCCCACTTGTCCCATCCATGTGTGACAGATTTCATTCACGATGATGGCTGGATTCATTTTTCCTGTTTCGGAATTTGTCATGGCATTGAGCAACTTCTGATAAGGTGTGTCGCCTGCCACATTGAGTGTGTCAGCAAACTTGATGGCTGCTGCCGCCCAAATAAGTGCTACCAGTCCTTCGGTAATCATTGCTCCGTAGAAGATGGGGCGTCCTAACTTCTCGTTCTGCATACAGCGTGCCATCATCGGACTCTGGGTGGCATGGAAACCACTCACTGCGCCACAAGCAATGGTGATGCACACACCTGGGAACAGAGGGATGGCACTCTTGGGATGATGGTTGCTGAAGGCATCTGTAATTTCAGGCATGGAACCTGCATTGGTGAAGATGCCAATCAACACACCGACCGCCATGATAATGAGTGCAACGCCGAACACAGGGTAGATTTTACCAATCAGCTTATCGATAGGCAAAAGGGTGGCCAACACATAATAGGCAAATATGAGGATGGTCCATGTGAGCACCCAGTCTTTTTCGTCGATACCCAACGAGCCACCTGTCAGATTGCCCAGCAGTCCTGCAGGGGTTGTCACAAACACAGCACCCACCAATATCATCAGCACCAGCGAGAAGATGAGAATGAAGATACGAGCCTTGTTGCCCAATTCCTCTCCCACTATCTCTGGCAGGCTGGCTCCGCCCTTTCGCACGGAAATCATTCCCGACATATAGTCGTGCACTGCACCGCCGAAGATGCAGCCCAACACAATCCATAAATAAGCAGCGGGACCAAACAGGATGCCCTGAATGGCACCGAAGATGGGGCCTGTGCCTGCGATATTCAGAAACTGGAGGAGATAGACGCGCCAAGAAGCCATCGGCATATAATCCACTCCGTCTTGTTTCGTGAAACATGGAGTCTTGCGGTCGGGTTCTACACCAAAGTTCTTCTCCACAAAAGTACCATAAAGCAGATACCCCACTATGAGCAGGAGTATCGAAGTGACAAATGTTATCATTGTTTCGTCGGTTTATGTAGATGTTTAGGTCGTAAACATTATTTCTTTGTCAAAAAATCGTGCAAAGTTAACAAATTATCGCTACCTTTGCAACTGAAATGAATACAAATGTCTTTTTGAATGTAGATTTATCTTTCAATATTTCACAAAATCGCATTTTTTGATAATAAAGTATCAACTATTGATGACAAATCCCAACACAAACATACCACGAATCCTATTGCTATTTCTCCTTTCCTTTTTCCTTCTCGGCAACGGAGCAAAGGCATCATACATCGATGATACCACTCAAAGCACCTCACCTTCCCTGTCACAGGACGAAGAGCTGTGGCAAGCACCCACCTATCCACTCCATGAGATACGTGCCGTTTGGCTTGCTACCATCGGGGGCATCGATTGGCCTCATACCAAGGCCACGGATTCTTGGAGCATTCAGCGACAGAAACAAGAACTGTGCAACATTCTCGACAAGTTGCAGCGTGCCAACATCAACATGGTGGTCATGCAAACGCGTGTGCGTGGCACAGTCATCTATCCGTCCAGCATAGAGCCGTGGGACGATTGCCTGACAGGCAAGTTCGGCCAACACCCTGGCTACGATCCCTTGCAATTCGCCATCGAAGAATGTCATCGCCGAGGCATAGAGTTTCATGCATGGCTTGTTTCCATTCCTCTCGGTGAACTGAAGAAGCAAAAGAGCTATGGTTCGTTGTCCATCATGCGCAAGCACCCCGAACTGTGCAAGACGGTGGGCGCAGAGGTATTCATGCAACCCAATGCCAGCGGAACAGCCGACTATATCGCTGGTCTCTGCAAGGAAATCATTCAGAAGTACGATGTGGATGGCATTTCGCTCGACTACATCCGCTATCCCGAATCCATCTATAAATTCAAGGACAATGCATCGGCTTCGCAGAAGCGGGAGAACATCACGCGGATTGTTCGCCGTGTGCACGATGTGGTGAAGTCCATCAAGCCGTGGGTGAAGCTATCGTCCTCGCCCATCGGCAAATATCGCGACTTGAAACGCTATTCATCCATCGGCTGGAACTGCTACGATGCTGTCTATCAGGACCCACAGGCATGGCTGCGCGACAACATTCAGGACATGCTTTTCCCGATGATGTATTTCCGCGACAACCATTTCTATCCTTTTCTTTTCGACTGGCTTGAACATGCTTACGGACACCCCGTTGCGCCTGGACTTGCCATCTATCTGCTCGACCCTCGCGAGGGTAGATGGGCACTCAACGATGTGAGAGCAGAGATGCACACGGCTCGAAACTCCAACATCGGTGGAATGGTTTTCTATCGTGCCAAGTTCCTGAACGACAATCACAAAGGCATTTACAACACCACCTGCCAGGAGTTTTTCCCTTATCCAGCTCTACCTCCTCGCATGACTTGGAGCAGCGATACCATCGCCCCACTTCCTCCTAACAGTCTGCGCTGCGAGAATGGTGTGTTGACTTGGAATGAGGGTGAATACAATTCAGACAGAGATGCCTACACCTATTATAATATATATGGTTCCAATGTCTATCCCGTCGATGTTACAAAGGCTGAGAACTTGCTTCAGGCCAGAGTCCGCGACACGCACTACGAACTGACAGGACGCTCCACCTCGCGTCGTTACTTTGCCGTATGTGCGTCCGACCGCTTTGGCAATCAAAGTGCGGCGGCTCAGGAGCAGAATGTGATGACGAGTTTGCCGCCTTCCACCGATGCTTGGAATCCATGTTCCCGTTTGGACGACAACGGCAAGCGAGTGGATGACAGGATGCAACTTCTGAAATCTGCTTCGGGCAAGAAGTCCAAAAAGCGGAAACGCTGATTTTTCCTGCATTCATCATACCCCATGCCCTGCTGAACCATCATTTTCAGTTCATCCAGTTTCTCGGCAAGGCGAATGGCAATGATACCCATATTCATCCTTAGGTTGATTTCAACACAAGGATGAATTTTTATTTCCCCGTCCTCTTCGCACATCAGCATGTCAATACCAACAGGGCCCACATACCTTCCCTGGAATGCATCTGCCAGCAAGCGTTGATGCAGTCCTATCGTCTTTTTCAGCACTTCCATTCTATCCTTTCCGCACACTGCTTGCAGTTCTTCTTGTAAGTGTTTCTGCGAAGCAACGATGTTTCCACCATATTTTCCATCCTCAGCTGCCTGAAATACAGAATAGCCCAGAAATTCCACTTCTCCCGTTCCATTCGCTTCAAATTCCATAGCAAAATCGAGGCGCTTTCGATAAAACTTATCCACAAGGATGCCGCCCTGATTTCGAAGCACACCTTCTATCCTTTCACGGATTCTTTCATTCATTCCTTCTGCCACAAACACTCCTCTCCCACTGCTCGACCAAGGCGACTTCAAGATGCAGGGATATGATTCGTTCCATTGAATGTCCTCCATCCTTGTGCAGAAACGCATTTCATCTCCCACAAAAACCGTCTTCTTCTCCTCTTCCACTTCGTTCAAAAACCGATGTATATATTGTGCAGCAAATTCCCTACTCGACCATCCTCTCCACAAATCCAGTTTCTCGTCGCTGGGCATGTTCTCTTCCAGCACACCCCGTTGCAGCAGCTTATGTTTCAGCGATTTACTCCATCCCCATGGCTTAGGAACACAGCGTGAAAAATCAATTTTCTCCCCTTTCAAATCATTAGCAGATACCACCACACAGTCCCCATCAGCCCAAGCCCATGGAAACATCGCTAAGTCCTCCTCCATCTGCCTCACATTTCTTGGTGGCACATAGCGTTCTGCATCAGCAGCCAAAGCCATATCGTTCGAAGGATTGAATAGCAAAAGATACATGGAAGCATCAGTAATAATTGGATACTAAGTATTTGAATGTCAAGCAGAAAGAACGTTTTTTATTTTCCCGTACTTCTCGCCTTTGGCGAGAAAAATTACTCTTCATTCTTCTCTGAAGATTTATCTTTCTTCCCAATCCTCGCCAGACGGTTCACAATGTCCTTGTTCAGTTGGATGATTCTGCGGTTTTGATTCTGTATATTCTCCTGGATTTCCTGAGAGCGCACGTACATGTCGTTGAAGTACTCCACCACTTGGTTCTGAATCGTCTCACCCACGTCCATGATACCCTCGTCCTTCGGACAGATGCACGAAAGCCCATTTTTGATGAGCGACACCTCGATGTTCTCCCCCGTTTCAGCTGGGTCACCGTCGAAGTGGATGGCACCAGGTTTCGAGCGCTTGATATGCAGGTTCTTGCAGCGGAACGTCTTGATACGCCCACTCTTGTCAATCGTACCATTCATCAGTTGCAGTGATAACTGTGGAACTTCCAACAGTGTAAATGGCTCAATGATGTTTACATCCATCAGACCATCTCTCACAGAAGCCTGAGGAGCAATGAACGCATTGTTTCCCCATTGCGAGGCATTCGCACAAGTAATCATCAGCGCATTGTAAACTTGCTTCTCGCTTTCTTCGTTCTCCACCTCAATCTCGTAAGTCTCAGGATTATACGTCAGCGCATTCTGCAAGATATTCTCCACGTAGGTCAGAAAACCGCGCTTGCCAGCTTCGGCAAACTTCTGACTGATAAACGCATCAAGTCCCACGCCGCAAGTGCAGAAGAAAGGATGCAGGTTAATCAGTCCATAGTCCATCAGTTGTGGTTCAGCCTCGTTGATGACCTTGATAGCACGGATGGCATCCATCGGAATATGCAGGTGACGAGCCAAACCGTTGCCCGAACCGCATGGGATGATGGCAAGCGACGTATTCGTATGCACCAGGGCACGTGCCGTCTCGTTCACCGTGCCGTCACCACCGATAGCGCACACTACGTCCACCCCACGATTGGCAGCACCACGGGCAATGTCCGTGGCATGGCCTGCATACTGAGTTTCAACAATGTCGTATGCATACTTATCCTTGTCGATAAGTTTTTCTATCTGTTTCAATATCATCTTCTTTCCAGAAGTGCCGGAAATCGGATTGACAACAAAAACGATTCGTTTCAGTTCCTGCATACAACTATTTGTTAATCAACAGAGTGGAAGATTAAATTGAACGAGGTAATCCACAACTCGTTGCAAAGATAGAAAAAAAGCCGCATATTCATCTTCCTTTTTCTGATTTTTCTTTTTCTCATAACAACAATGAGACAACACTATTGTATGATTGAAGATGAACTTTCATTCCATAGGGACAATAGTTCAGTACGATTGGGACGGACTCGCAGTCCGATTGGGGCGAACTGTCAGTCCGATTGGGGACGTACTCACAAAACTATGGGGATTCACTCAAGTTCGTTCCCATAAAAAGTTTCGTCAATCCCTTATCGAGCAGAAGAATAGTCCTATAAGCAGTGAAAAGTCATTGAAATATTCCATTTTATCAAAAAAAACTCGGAATTGTCTTATTTCTATTTTATATTTTACTATCTTTGCAACGACAGAGTGTATCACAAACACTCCTGACAAAACAACGATATAGATAAAACTCAAAATTATTCATTAACACTTTAAACTAACTATCAAGATGAAAAAAAATCTACGTTTTTGGAGTCTGCTGGCAGTATTGCTTGTTTCGAGCACTGCATGGGCAGATAACGGTATTTACTCGGGCTCTGTAACCCAAAAGTGCAAATCTGACTATTCCACTGACGCCGTTACCTTCAGCCTGTCAGAAATGGCTGGTTTCTTCGGTGTGGAAGCATCTCAGTTTGCTGCCGACTTGCAAGCTTTCATCACTGCCGACAAGGAAGCCTACAAGGTGGACGACAACAGCGACAAGACACTGTATGTTAGCCAGATTGTGAATGGTGGCGAATCCGTCTATCCTAATGCTGAGTTAAGATATTCTGCCAACTTGGGCGATTATTTCTGCGGTTTCTGGATGAATAAGGATGGCAAACCTCAGAACTATGGCGACGAAGGTTCCGCTTGGTACTGGTTGATTCAGGCTGACGAGGAAGCCGATGAAGTGCAGTTCCTCATTGGTCAGATGCCTAATTACTGGGTGGATGGTGGCAGCCCATCGTGCGACCTGAACATCGTTTATAATGGCAAGACTGCCAATGTCACGCTTTCCGCTTCAATCGCTGCAAAGCCTGTTGTTGAAATGGAAACCTCGCTTTCGAAACTGAACATCGTGAAGGATTATACCCTCACCCTCAACTTCACAAGAGGCAAAGAATACGAAGGCAAGACTTATAGCACAATTGTTGAAGGTATTTATGAGGCATTAGGATTAACAGCAGAAGAACTCGACGAAAGCATCAACGATAGAACTTACACACAAGTAGTGAGAGGTGACACTGTGAATGGCGAAGTTGCTTATTCTTTTGTTGACGAACTCAAAACACCAGAAGAAGCTGCAGGTGGTGGATGGTTTGGACGCTACAGCGTGTTTGATGAGGAAACAGGAGCCGAAACCTTCTTGCCTATGAATGCTCCAAAGGCGTGGAATACGGGTTCCAACACCTTCTATGTTCAGAACATCACATTGGAAGCAGACACGTTCTCCATTGTTTCGGGTCAGTTCCCAGGTGTTTTGAAAACAGGTGACGAAGATTTTGCATACCTTTACGTCATCAATGGCGCTAATGCAGCTCGCATCAAAGTGGTGACGGAAGTGAAAGAACCAGAGAATATCGACCCTAATGACTTCGTGAAGGTAGGTGAACAGGTCATAGAAATCAATTCGAAGGTTGTTCCTGGTTATGGAACCAAGTCTTTCAGTATCGACATAGAAGCAGTCTATGCAGCACTCGAATGCACAGCCGATGACATCGACGACATCTATGCATGGGAATCTGATGGTGTGATGACAGACAACCACACAGAAAGTTCTGGAGGATTCTATTATAACAACGATGGCTACGTTGACTCTTGGGCTGGCAGTGCCACCGTCTTCATTTCATTGGGTAACATCCCAAATGGACAATATAATATCGGACAGAAGGATGGTGTGTTCAACGATATTACAGAACCTGTAACGATTCCGCTCTCCATCATCTACAAGTTTGGAGCTAAGTACTATGAAATCAAAGTCATTTATAACATCTCTCCAGACGAGCCAACAGACCTTACTCAATCCGAGTGGAAGCGAATTGACACATTTACTTACGACGTGCAAGTGGTTCCATCATCTGATTATCCATTGGAGCAAAAGACTCAAGTTGACCTCGACAGATTGGCTAAGACACTGAATGTAGAAAACACCAACGACCTCGTTCTCTATGGCGATGTATATTACGAAAACGAAGAAGCTATCGATCCTGATAAGAGATTTACAAAGAAACTGACGCTAACTCCAGAAGGTGGTTTTTGGATGAGAAGCGTGAATGGTAAATTATATCCATGTGAATGGGGAGAAGCAGATGCTATGGGTATGGACTGGCAGAACTCTGGCCCTGGTGTCATTGGGTGGTGGAACAAACCAAACACTCGTTCCGTAGGCGACACCTATCAAGGCGACTTCTATCTGGTAGATGAAACGACAGGACATTATGTATGCTTGCATTGCAACATCGAGTTCGTTGAAACAGTGATGGAAGTTGAAGAAGTTGGCGAAGAGGATGTTGCATTCGTACTCTCAGCAGACAATCTGAACGATGATGGTCTGTACGCAACTCAAATCGATATGAGCAAGGCATGCGAGGCATTGGGCATCGACATCAGCGAAATTGAAAGTGCTACATGGTATGCTCAGAACAGCGCAGGCTCGTTCTCCGTAGTGGAAAGCTTCGAAGGAGAGGATTGTGTGTTTGACGCAACTGGTGCTATGGCTGCCATTGACAGTGAAGACGCAAGATTTGCTGTAGGTTACGATTACGACAACAACACGCTCGTTGCCAGCTTGCTGGGTGATGAACCAACAGAGGAAACTCTTTATACCACTCGTATTGCTTTGCGTAATGGTTCGAAGCGTTATATCTTCAACATCACTCTCGGTTCTGAGGAAGCATTGAGCATCGACAATGTGAAGATGACAAGCAAGAACACCCAGTTCTTCGACCTCTCAGGACGTGCTGTGAAGAACCCTACGAAGGGCTTCTACATTGCTAATGGCACGAAGATGCTTGTGAAGTAATCAGCCCGAAGATTCCTTCGGGAAATGAATGATGAGCAGTGAGAAGTGAGAAATGAGCCTTGAGGACTCCAATCACTTCTCACTCTCTTTTCTCACTCTTCACTACTAATTCCTCACTTCTCATTGTGCATTTCTATAAGGACATAGGCGAAGTATCGTTTTTCATCATCAATTTCTTCCTGCTACAGGTGGTAGGAAGAATGTTGGTGAAGAGCGTTCTTATCGTGTTCCGTTTCTTCGGTATGCCCCAACTGCACAACTGGTTCTACTCCATCCCCAATGCCACTCATTGGCTCTCCACCTTCCTTCTGCTCATAGCTGTTACGGTGAGTATTGTTCGTATCACACGGAAGAACAAACGCAAAAAAACGATGCAGAAAGATGATGACGGAATGGAGGAAAAAGAAGAGTGAAAAATAATGAATAAAGAGTAAAGAAACCTTCATTTACACATACTTATGCGGTTTTTTGCATAAAAGTTTGGATTATTCAAAAAAAATGCATACCTTTGCAGCGCTTTTGAAAAAATAGCGCACAAGGGTGTGCATTTTGTTTGGTGTGTAACCGCCACAAAAGGGAGATAATTAAAGTCAGAAGTGAGTACAGTGGAATTGAATGAGATGAATTGGATTCGTGATGGATTTGGTGAGATTATTGCATTCTGATATACTACTGCTGCCTATAATGAAACTTTCTGACTATTTGTGAACTAAAATGGATATTATGCGTAAAGTTATTTTATCATTCTTACTCCTTATGAGTTTGGTTTGTACTGCGTATGCTGCAGAACCTGTCACTGTTGATTTGCAGAAAAAATGGGGACCGGTGATGAGAGCTATTGAACAAGTAGAAAGTGATGGACGCGCAAATGCTGTTTCTAAGAATGGAAAGTGGGTAGGTTGCCTTCAGATTTCAGAAATACTTGTTCGTCAGTGCAATCAGATTCTGGGAAAAAAGAAATTTACTTACAAGGACCGTTACAGTAAGGAAAAGAGTTATGAAATGTTCATCATTTATCAAGAGCATTTCAACAAGGAAGGAAACATGGAAAAAGCCATCCGCCTTTGGAACTCAGGCGATTTGAACTGTATGAATCGCAAATCACGCACAGAAGGTTATTACCGCCGTGTCATGGCAAAGTTCAATCAATTGGCAAAAGACTAAGCTATATAAATGGAGAATGAAAAAAAGAAGAATGAAGGAAAATCCTTCATTCTTCTTTTTTTCATTTCATCTTCATCTTCCTTCCTTTCGACTCATTCTGAAGGCGGTCTAAAGAAGTAACAACGATGGTTTTGCCTATCATATTCTGTTCCAATCGGAAGCTTGGCTGCGACACTATCGCTATGATTTTAGATGGGTCGTTGAGATTGACTTTTTCCTTTTTGCCAAAAGCATAAACGACGTATTTCACAGCTTTATCCATCTCTTTCTTTGCAGCAGGTGGTGCCCACATCAGAACTTCCCCTATCGACGTTTTCATCACTTCAATCTTGCCAGGTTTCTTAGGAGCTTTCTTGTCGATAAACGGCATGAGCGGCTGCAAGGCAGGATACTTGTGATAGGTTGTTTCAAGTACTGTTCGATAATTGCCAGGATTGTTGACCAATGCAGCTGTGTACCATTGGCAACTTCCCTGAATGTTCTTGAGGGAACGCTGCAAATCGTACTTGGCATATTGCTGATGCTGGGAAGGATTGTTCGGGTCTGCCTCCTTCACAGTGCGCTCTATGTCTTGTCCTATAAATACGGGACGATTGTTGCAATAATCATTCCACCAATGGCAAAGCACACCATAGTCGGCAGCTTTCGTACCGAAGTTCCAATATATCTGCGGAAGAGTATAGTCTATCCATCCTTTCTTTTGCCACAGCACAATGTCAGCGTAAAGGTCGTCGTAGTTCTGAAGTCCATTGGTAGCACTTCCACGCTCCGAGTTTTTCTTTTCGGGATTGTTGCGATAAATGCCAAATGGGGAAATACCGAATTTCACCCAAGGCTTCACCTCACGAATGAGTTGGTGCAGGTCCTGAATGAGCTGGTTTACATTGTCGCGTCGCCAATCACCGATGTTCTTAAATCCACGAGGGTGAGCCTTGAAGAAATCTGTATCGGGTATAGGTTCTCCATCAACAGGATAAGGATAGAAATAATCATCCATGTGA
>JAEEGL013989958.1_pt1 | contig 10779 bp, 10 predicted proteins | sample 9134231 | NCBI WGS metagenome assembly JAEEGL01 (sample SAMN16246548, study PRJNA631951) | gut metagenome | biome: gut microbiome; feature: rumen; material: fiber-attached | host: Bos | place: Iran: Karaj | collected 2018-10
CTCATTGATGAATGAGACGGAGAAGTATATGCTCAACTACATCTGTTTGATTCGACATAAAGAGCAGATCAATGAAGGCATACGAAAGGATGATGAAGATATTATAAGATGGGTAAAATATCTACAAGAATTCAAGGATTCTGTGACCTGTGGAGAATCGAGAGATTCGATAATAGGGGTATTGGACAGAGAAGCACGAAAGATTGGTAATAGATATAAGGTAAATAGACCAGTTGGAAGGCCAAAAGGGAAAGGAAAGAAAGTGTTTCAGTACAACGGCAAGGAATATCACACAATCCAAGAGTGTGCAGATGAATATGGGATATCGAAGCAGGGAATGCACAAAAAGTTGAGGAAGCTCCAACTCATTTAATACAGATGCCGGACAGTAAAATATTCAAAAATATAATTAATGAATATTATTTTTGAACTAAACTTGTTGATTATTAATTAGTTAGCGGAGCAATCATTGCTCCGCTATTTCATTTATGTCTCAAATGCATATTATTGAACATTTTTCGACCTGCTTTTTACCCTCCCAGCAAGATGCTACAACCAAAGCAAAATGTCAAATCCTCGATTCGCCGCCCCGCCGAATATATGTGTTTCAAAATAAATACGATTTTTTGTAAATTTTATTATAAAATTATTTACAAGATTTTCCTTTTATTTTGAAACGCCCCTTCTCGTCCTTCCCTCGCCGCCATTCTGTCACTCGACTCACATCTCCAAGTTTCTTCTTGCGCCCTCTTGTATGATTCTCACGAATATAGTCATAAATCTCCTGCGTAAGTTCATCGTTCTCGATATCGATTTTATTAACACCTTCGACATTATCCAGAATTCCTTCCGCCAGACCGACAGTCCTCCTGAACTTGACAAAAAGTGGATACGCCTCATCAGCGACTTGTTTCCAGTCTACGCCCTCTTTATAAACAGCCCTTGTATATAACGCAGTTACGATAGGAGATGTATTGTTTCTCACAGCCCAGACCAAAGAATTATCGTAATACTCTGCCCATGCATTCTTAACCTTCAATACTCGTTCTAAGTTTTCGATGTCGGCTTTCGTTACGGTCTTGGAATGACACATACAATTTCGGACATAAGTCATAAAAGCCAATTTTGCTCCTTCGAAGCCATTATTGTCCATCTTATACAACTCATTGAACAGAGATTCAATGGTTTCTTCAAGATCGCCAGTACATACCTTCTTCAAGGAATCGTATGGCTTAAACCAAAAACTGCCCGACTTCTGTTCCTTCATACACTCGTCAAAGTTAATTCGAAGCATCTGCCCTGCGAATGTATTGCTCCTCAACCTCGTTTCAACTAAATCCGGAACATCATAGTCAAGATATTTCTGCGTGACCGTAAAGTCGTTCTGGACTAGCCTGTCGTATATTACCCGAATCTGTTTTTCGTATCGGTCGACCTGCTTTATCCTATAGGCAATCGGATAAAGGCTTTCGTTTATTACATATTTACCATCAACTTTGTCCAGATACTCCTCATTCAATCCCTGCTTCAAAATGATGGCAGAACGATGAGCCTTTTTCATCGGATCACTCTCATAGAACAGAATCTTGTTCAACTGTTCGACTCTTTCCGGAATATCATCATAGCTTACTTTGTCATCAATCGGTTTTATATCGTTGGTGATATCTTCGATTTTATAACCGATTACAACCTTATCGATTACTTCCTTATTTCTTATCCTGTTCGAGTATTGAATGATGTTCATTCCGTTACTGTTCGGAATATAGACCCTTACTTTTTTATCTGGTTCGATATACAGATTGATACCAGCTTGCCCATACACGCTGAATGCGGTAATCTGTGAGATAACACTCTTGGAATCTATTATGGCGTTCACGTTCTCCGTGAATTTTGAATTAAATACGGTACAATCTAGCCCATATTTATAGAACAGATCCTCCGTCTTATAATTCACCCAGTCATCAAAAAGGATCGCATAATGGTCTTTATCTTTTGTCCACTCAAGAATATCATTCATATAATACCCTTTGAACTTTTCGTGATAGAATACGATTTCTGCAGGAACCTTCTTCTGTGCCTTCTTTACCTGTATCTTCTTACAGTCGAAATCAACAAGCTCGTATGACGGAGTACCGGTCATAATAATCCTTACGGCCTTGGTCTTATTGAGGGCATCTTTAAGGTCACGGATACTCTTCAACCTATAATCCGGAGTATAAAGGATATGTATCTCATCAACGATTACGAAGTCAAAACTATACTTCCACATCTCATAACCACAATACGACTCCCACGTGGTACAAATGTTTATTTTACGATCCATCAGGACCTCCGTAATTGACCCATATTCACGGATTACATCGAACTTATGATCGGTATCAATGATAACCCAGTTCTCCTCATTCTCGAACGCATCTTTATTGATGCTCTTCATCGGGGATATGAAGCAGACCTTATGCTGTCGGATTGCGAACCCTCCGAAAACCCAGTCAAGAACATCATCTACTTCTTGTGGCGGTGCTCCTATCGCCTTCGCATTATAAGTCTTACCCAAGGAGCATCCTGCATACAAATGATTGAAGCGTTTCAAGTCCCAGTCAATTTTAATGTCGCTCAATCTCTCCCCTTCCTTCAACTCATATACGACATCAGGAGTATATGTTGAAGCCGTTTCTATCGGTTCAAAACTCCTTTTGAACGAATAGCCGAATTCCTTCAGCAGATTGACCTTGACTATTGTCTCCGAGGAAAACCTGTCATACCATTTGTTCTTCGCTGGTTCATTAAGATAGAAGTCACGAGAATGCCCATTCTCTTCTGGAAGTAGTTCGCAAATTACGTTTTCCCACTCCGAATCAACTTTCTGTCTGTCTCCAAACACTCCAATAAGTGCCTCGTATATTGCCCACCTCTGATGATGATCTTTATATTGAACAATTTTCGACGTAGGCTTGTAACTATCAAGTTCAAATAGCTTCGTACCATCCTTTTTTATATCTGACACCTTGACTCGTTTCTTCTCCAGATCGTAAGTATCAATGTCCTCGAACGAGCCAAAACCCGGCTGGTCGGAATTACCCCAAGACCAAGGCCAGGCCGTGAGATACATCCCTTGATATGGACTTGATGAGCAATTATCCGCAACCTTCGGCCATTCGAATACTTCTTTTGCGCCAATCTTTGTAAAGGCTTCTGCAACTATCTCTCTGACCTTCTGAGCGCATTTCTTGAAGTTGGATTCCGTTCTATCTACATCAAAGTAAAACAGGATATGATACCCCGTTCCCGAATTCGAAGCTTGAAGTGAGTAATAGTTATAGTTGTAATTGATGAGCAGGTATTCATGCAAAGCCTCTTCTAGCTTCTGAGCATCAAATGGCTTGCATTCATTATAATAGTGCTTCGAGTCGATGTCCGAATATATGCAGCCATTCCATGAATCCCATTTTATATTACTAGATGTGACTCTATATCCGCAGTCGAACATCTGAAGCCAGATCTTCGATGCCTTTTCTTCGTTATCCGTAGTCGGAATCTCTTGAAGAGTTTTGACTGCCATTTTATCTCCGCCTTTTGGAAGAACCCACTCGCCTTTTTCTTCCCAGTATCGAGGAGCAATACAGTTGAATCGTATATCCATGTCTTTCTTTGTCGCTATAATTGTTATCGTAAATATAAAAACATCGAGCCCTCATCATATTGTTAGGGCAATATACAGAGGGCTCGCACGAAACGCTTATATCGAAAGACGTTCAGATATGTCTAATTTCATTGCAGTCCCTAACCTGTAATTACTTTTCTCTATTAATAATATAGTTCTTTCAGGAAAAGGATTCAAAGATAATTTTTATTATTAATCAAAAAGGCATGAAAAACTTATACGAAACAATATGCGAAAGTGCTGAAATCAAAGGCCTCAGACCATCGTTCTACTTCAACAATATGCAGTTCTTCGAAACCCTTACTGACCCAGAAGAACAACGCTACATCACGTCATCATACAAAAGAGTGGACAACAAACACTACGTATACTTCTTCTACAAACAAAAGCAGATTGGTTACTTAATGTTGAAGCCTATCATGGTCTATTAATAACTATCAAAAAAGAGTTATTTCAATTGATTAATAATATCGTCATAAGTATCCGTACAAAAGAAGAAAGAGTTGGGATTTGTCAATTGAATAAAAGTACAGCGGGGAATCCCTTTTAAGAAAGGATGCTGCTTCACCACTTCTTGAGGTATTGGTGTAAAATCCCGAAAGAAAACAATAAAATCCTTCTTGATTGCGAGTTGTGAACCGCTGACAGTATTAACTTCGATAAAATCCATATTTGAGCTATATTAATGGTTAACAAGAACTAGGAATTTCGATAGATATACTTACATCTGGGATAATTTGAACATCCCCAAAACTTCCCATATTTACCCTCTCTAAGAACCAGATTGCCACCACATAATGGGCATTTCCCTGATGAAACAGCAGCGTCACGACGCTCTTTATTGCGATTTACATTTTCAAGATGATATTGTCGATCGGACTCGGAAGTAGTAATAACTTCCAAAAGTCTCCTCCGATAATAGCTTACCTGCTCAGATGAAATCACCACATCCTGAAAATGTTTGATATATGGAACTACCTCTCGCGTCGTTAATACTGGCAGATCTGTACTCACACGTACTACCGTCTCAGAAGGAAAGATTACAATTCCATAAATAGGGACATCATTACCAAATACAAGTCTACGAATAGATTTGATATGTCCAGCATTTTGCCAAAGAGGATTTCTAACTTTATGCTCTTGAGTTGAACCATATCGTTTGTATCCCCAGTCCGGCAAGTATTGCGACCAAAACTCGTTATTCTCACTACCATAGACCTTTCCGTGGATGTTCTTCGTCTCCAACACAAATACACCATAACGCGAAATGATGATATGATCTATCTGAGTTGTATAATTCGTGTCACGAATCAACAAGTCATTGAACACCATGTAATCTTCACACGATAAATCCTCTAGTTCTGAAGACACTCTTCGTTCGCCAAACTCTCCTAATGACTCAGCCCTACTACTATATGACGACTTGAAAATAGACGAAAAAGACCCTTTATTCTCTTTGACAGCACTACCAGAAAATTGATTCTCACGATTTGTTTTTCGGAAACGCCGTTTTTTCTCGCCTTCTATCGCTGCTTTAATAATCGCGTAGAGGACAAGAATCAAAAAAACGCTAACACCTAAAAAACGAAGGGTATTCATCGTGTAAAGATAATAAAAATCAATGTCTTTTGTTGATAATAAACGAGGGAAAATGGCTATCTTGTTACAAACAATTTAGAAGCGGACTAATAGATCTATTAGTCCGCTTCTATAAATCTATATAAGGGAACTTATACTATTGTAGGGTCCAATTCTAACCGCTAATTGATAGGGTTGAAAACTCTCCCGGCTATTGGAAGAGTTTCCAGTAGAATGTCCAGAATAGGACATAAAGCAAGCTGTGGCCGGGAGAGTGAAGTGTCATTGTTCCACTATTTCGAACTCGTCGGCTTCGGGAATGATTGCGAGTCCGCTTCCGTATACATGGATTTGCCCTGCATCATCCACGAACTCCACCATATAGGTCTGGCCATTCATCATAGCAGCTGCCCAGTCTTTGCCCTCTGCATCATCCATCTTAATGACCCGGATGATGTCTCCTATTTTAACTTTACGTTGCATAGTAGAAAGAAAAAGGAGAGTCTATTTGGTCTGACTCTCCTTTGTTTCTTCAGCAGGTTGGGTATCCTTAGCCTTCGGCTGCTTGTCTTTCTTCGCAGCCTTCTTGGCCACTCGAGCATCTTTCTCGGCGAGGATTTCCTCAACGCTGAGTGGTTCGACCTCGCAGGCGTTGCAGATGGTTGCGTATGCACTGCGCAGGTAGCGAACATTGGACTCAACTTTCTGCAAGTCCTTCACGTTCTCGCTCCAGATGTTGAACAGTGCCTCGTTGGAGCGATTCTTAAGGTAGGACTCCTGGCTGACAGCGACCTTCTTCACGAGGCCATTAATAGAAGAATGCTGCTTGAAGATCTCGTTCTTCAGGACGTTCATGATGTGCTTCATGGCAATTAATGTTAAAATGTTTATAAATCCCTATGTATCAGGCAATTACTTGTCTTCATTACAAATATAACAATTTATCGAAAAACGATAACAAAGAAATGCAAAAAAGCGACGTAATTATCTAATATAAAGGGATTTACCTTATTTACAACCCGAGACAAAAAGCACATTAGATAGTCACAATTACACTGCTCAATGGCATAAACTTGACTATATAAAAATGCATCGTTGGATTATGGGAACCAACGATGCATCAAAGGATTCAATGTAAAATATTAATATTCAACTATTTATACCACAAGTATCAAATGGCAGAAATTATCAAAATATATCAAAGGATATTGATGGTCCTGGAAAGGTAAAGCTTGTTGGAATAGACCTTCGTAGCAAGGTCGCTCATGCAGAATGAAGGATCAAGATAGGGTTTGTCTTCTGACATGTAAAGCATCACCTTGCGGTAAAGGTTGTTCATCATACGGTCTTCCTCAGCCTTGTCGATGTAGGAAGTCCTGAGATTTCCCTTGATTATGTCCTTAATCCTGGTCTCCGTGTCTTCATCAAGTATGAAAGTACGCCCAGTCATCGCCCTTAGGTAAAGAAGCATGTATAGTACTGCCTGTACTCCCCCGCACACCAGATCAAGGATAATCCCCGCGTCACCTGGCACGGTAGCAGAGCACATGGTAAGGATGCAGACACTGAGGAAAGCCATGGAATAGAGGAACCTTGAATAGTCTTCGATGCCGTACCAGACCGCAGCATTCCTGAAGAATAGCCGGAGACCTTTGAATCGACGGATCGAAACAATCACATAGTAAACGGCAAAGACAAGGAGGACAAGGGACATGGTCGAGACAGATCCTTGTGTCCGGAAAGAATCATGGCCCGGGGACAGGATTATCCTCGATAAAGCCATTGCAAAACCGGCCAGGGCCAGAATCACGGAAATCCTGAAGGCCAGGGCAGGCTTTTCGAACGAACAGGGGTACATGGAAAGGATTGCAGTAACGACAAGCATGTCAGAAAGGATACTGTCGGAGGAACCTGGCCTTACCAGAAGAAGGTCCAGGGAAATCAAAACCAGCCCGACCGAAGCCGAAAGGAGGCGTATCAAGAGTTTGAGGTTTGTTCCAGCATGGTTCTTTGCAAGATCGAAGATAAGGAAGGAAAACAATTCCAAAAGCAACGAAAATGCAATCACTACCTTCATAAGCTATAGTTTTAGCAGTTACATCATAGTTCAGGCCTCAATTTATGAAAGAAAAAAACCTCCGGCACTTACATGCCGGGGGTATTTCACAAAAAAAGATAAAAAAGAACGGAAATTAGGATTTCTTATCCTTTATAGAATCGAATCCCTTCCCGTAAACGCCTGTCACTGAAGAGATTGATATAAAAGCTTCAGGGTCTATCCGTTTTATAGCGCGGAGAAGAAGGTTGACATCTGTTTTCCTGGTCAGCACCATCAGTACCGAAGTGACCCTCTTGGTGTACCATCCCTGACCGTCCAGCACGGTGACTCCCCGGTGGAAGTCCCTGGCGATCATGTCAGCAACAGCTTCATGCTTGTGGGTGAGGATGAATAACTGGACGCTCTGTTTGGAACCGGCCAGATAGATGTCGGCAATGTTGCCGCAGACTGTCACTATGATCATTCCGTAAACTGCGGTGATGAACTTGTCGACAAACGGAAGAGGCTGGCCATCCGCGGTAAAGGAAGGTACCAGCAAGGATGAAGCAATGATGAAGACGTCTATCAGAAGGATTACCTTTCCTGGGGATATATTCCTGTACTTGGTGATGATTAGGGCTATGATGTCGGTACCTCCCGAACTGCCGCCCTGCGAGATCGACATTCCTATCCCAAGGCCAGCCATGGAACCTCCTATGATCGCACACATCAGTTTTCCGTTCGACAGGGCGAAGTCCTGAATGATCTGGGCAGGAATGAGGGTCTGCTCGATATTCAGACAGAATGATGCCAGGAAGATGGCATAGACAGTCTTGATTCCGAAGGAAGGACCGATGATGAACAACGAGATCAACAGAAGGATGGCATTGATCACAAAGTAAGTATAACCCATCTTGATCCCGGTTGCATACTGGATAATGGCACTGATACCTGACACACCGCCTCCGAACATGTTGTTCGGGGTCAGGAAGATCGTCCACCCGCAGGTGTAGATCAGGATTCCCAGGGTGATAAGGATATACTCCTTAACTGTTCGAAGTAAGTTCTTTTCTTGCATTTTCCTTCTTCTTAAGCTTCAGTTTGATTCCGGTCTTCATCTCATCGAAGCCTTCTCCGTAAACTGTGCTGGCCGATGCAACTGTTACGAATGCCTTTGGATCTATTTCCTTTACCACCTTGGTAATTGTGTGGAGTTCGGCTTTGCGCACCAAAATAAGGAGAACCTTCTTGCTCTCTCCGGAATACCATCCCTGGGCATCAAGTGCAGTCACTCCCCTGTTCAGGTCATTGATGACAGTGTCGGCAATCTCCTTGTACTTGTTTGAGAAAACCATTATCTGCCAGGTTGAATTACGTCCCAGCATCACCCAGTCCACAAACACGGAGAAGATTACCATGGCCACGTAACCATAGACCATGTCCTCGACTGTCTTTCCGGGTATAAGGAGGACGGAGGCGATGATGAACATGTCCAGAACAAGGAAGACCTTGCCCAATGAAACCGGCCAGAACTTATTGACAATCAGTGCTACTATATCGGTTCCTCCAGTGCTGCCGCCCCTGGCGAGGATGAATGAGATTCCGATTGACTCGATGATGGCGGCGACAATGACAAGAAGGAGCTTGTTGTCAAAGAACACATGCATGAATTCCCAGTTGGCCATCACGTCAAGGCAAAGGGTGGAAAGGCCGATTGCAAACAAAGTCTTCAGACCAAAACCCTTTCCGAGTATCAAGGCTCCGGTAATGATCAACAGCGAGTTGATGACTATGTATGATAGATAGACCGGAATGCCGGTTGCAAAGTTGAGGATAGTACATGCTCCCGTCAGACCGCCACTGGCTATCCCGTTGGGAATGAGCATGGCAGACCAGGCGAAAGTGTACAACAACACTCCCACGGTGATGACCAGGTAGTCGCCTGCAGTGGATAAGATGGAGGCCTTGAGTGTCTTGTTTTCCTTATTTGCCATTATCAGAACTATTTAAGGACAATGTTGACAATCCTTCCGGGAACAACTATCACCTTGACTATCGACTTGTCAGCAACCCACTTGGAAGTTTGTTCCATTCCGCGGACAGTAGATTCCACTTCAGCGGCAGGCATGGACTTGGGAAGGTCAACCGTGAACCTCATCTTGCCGTTGAAGGAAACCGGATACTTCACGCTGTCCTCAGCAGCCAGGGCTGGATCAAAGACAGGGAAACTGGCATAGGTGATGCTCTCTTCGTGTCCGAGAAGCGACCAGAGTTCCTCTGCAATGTGAGGGGCAAATGGTGAAAGGAGGACGGTCATCGGCTCCAGGATGGCACGTTTGCGGCACTTTAGGGCGCCCAGGTCGTTAAGGGCTATCATAAAGGCACTTACAGTAGTATTGAACGAGAAGTGCTCTATGTCATACTCCTCCTTGCCGATGAGTTTGTGCAGGACCTTCAATTCTTCAGGTGTAGCCGGTTCATCCGACACTGCCAGATCATCCCCTTCGAAGAACAATCTCCAGAATTTCTTGAGGAAACGGTTGACACCGTCGATTCCCTTGGTGTCCCAAGGTTTGCTCTGTTCTAGAGGGCCGAGGAACATTTCATAAAGCCTGAGGGTGTCTGCACCGTAATCGTCGCAGATCTGGTCAGGATTGACGACATTGAACATAGACTTGCTCATCTTCTCAACCGCCCATCCGCAGATATATTCACCACCCTCGAGAATAAACTCTGCATCTGCGAACTCAGGCCTCCAGGCCTTGAATGCCTCGAGGTCTAGCCTGTCGTTCCGGACAAGGCTGATGTCCACATGGATCTCAGTGGTCTGGTAGCCGTCCTTAAGTCCCAGGGATACGAACTTGTTCGTCCCTACGATGCGATAGACGAAATTGGAACGGCCCTGGATCATCCCCTGGTTGATAAGCTTGCGGAAAGGCTCGTCCTCGCAGACATAACCCAGGTCAAAGAGGAACTTGTTCCAGAAACGGGAATAGATAAGGTGACCGGTTGCATGCTCGGTGCCTCCGATGTAAAGGTCCACGTCGCGCCAGTATGCATCCACCTCCTTGTCCACAAGGGCTTCACCATTGTGGGGATCCATATAGCGGAGATAGTAGGCGCTGGACCCTGCGAAGCCAGGCATAGTGCTGGTCTCAAGCGGATAACCCTTGTAGGTCCAGTTCTTTGCCCTGGCAAGAGGCGGCTCTCCCTTCTCTGTAGGCTTGAACTCGTCAATCTCAGGAAGGGTCAGAGGCAAATCTTCGAATGGTACAGGGGTCGGGATCCCATCCTTGAAATAGATAGGGAAAGGCTCTCCCCAGTATCTCTGGCGGCTGAAAATGGCATCACGAAGCCTGTAATTCACCTTTCTGTGTCCAAGGCCATGCTTCTCGACATAATCAATAGCCGCAGGGATGGCTTCCTTGACCTCCATTCCGTCCATGAAGCCGGAATTTACCATCTTCCCTTCCTTGGCATCGAAACTCTCCTCACTCACATC
>JAEEGL015329783.1_pt1 | contig 10779 bp, 10 predicted proteins | sample 9134231 | NCBI WGS metagenome assembly JAEEGL01 (sample SAMN16246548, study PRJNA631951) | gut metagenome | biome: gut microbiome; feature: rumen; material: fiber-attached | host: Bos | place: Iran: Karaj | collected 2018-10
CTAGAAACTATGAGTCGAGATGAAGCTAAAGCTATAATTGAAAAAAATGGAGGAAAAACTTCTTCATCAGTGTCTAAAAAAACAGATGCGGTTATAGCAGGATCTAATCCAGGATCAAAATATGATAAAGCAACTGAGTTAAATGTCCCAATCTGGACAGAAGAAGAATTTAAATCAAAAATACAATAGGCATTATGCCTATTTTTTTAATAAAAATATATAAACAATGATATAATAAAATTGTAATAATAAAACAGGAGGAGAAAATATGCCAGTATTAGGAAGTATAAAATATCCAGGATCTACACATTATGACATCCCAGACAGTTTTTTATTACAATCAGATGTAGATCAATTAGTAGAATTTGCTAAATCTTTTGAATTTGATACTCAAATAAGTGAAAATGCAATTGATATAATAACTAACTCTCCAGGATTAAACACAAATTCATTTAATATAGATGGTAGATCTCCATTAAATGAAGTGTCTACACAACTATTAAGTAAAATGTTAAGAGATTTAGAAATAATAAAACTTGAACCTTCTACAATTCAATCTAGAGGATATACACATATTTATAATGAAGCAGGAGAAAACTATATAACAGTAATGAAAGAATATCAAAAAAGATTAAACCAGTTACAAGATGCAGTAGATGAATATAATAAGGCAGCAAAAACATCATATAAGTATGAAGATGGAACTGACGCTTCAGGCAATAAAAAGTATTCTGAGGGTAAATATGCAACATGTAGTTTATCATATGAATTAACTTCTGCTCCAACATTAACTTATAATCTCGGTACTGGTCCAAAGAAAATAAGTGTATGCAACCCACAATACTCTGCACTTCAAACTGAATTTAATTCATGTAATGAATTTTATGATACATATGTAACAGACGCAATAGAATTAAAAGATAAATGTGAATCTTGCAAAGAAGAAAATACAATTTATTCTGTAGATAAAAGAATTGAAGACTTATTAAATCAGGGACAACTTTCATTAACAGAGTATGGTATAGATCCAGCTCATGATAAAATCTTATATACAGAAGAAAAAGGAAATCAAATAATAGTTCATTATGAAGGATATGATTTGATATATGATAGAGATGGAGATAATAGAACTGTAGCAGGAATTAGATTCACAGATAATAATATTTATATAGATTTATCTGATCCAAATAATGTTAGTTATAAAAGATATGATCCTGAAACGGATACATATAATAATATTTCTATATTTGATGAAGAAAATATAGATAGCTGGCAATATGGAGCTGATCAAGACAGATTCGGTAATTATGAAGATATTATTAATGATCCATATATGTGGGAACAACTTCAAAGATACTATCCAATTGAATCATTTAAATCAGAAGCAGAAGCAATGGAATTTTATGAAAGATATTGTACTGTAATTGCAAATGTAGGATGTGGATATGCTGCAGCAGCAAATATGGTCTTTCAACTATATGAAGGAAGAGAAGAAGAGTTTGAAGAAACTTTTGGATATCCTATGTATACTGTTAAGAATGGTGAAATTGACTTTAATTATGAATACTTTATGCTAGATTATTATAATCATAATTATGCAGGAAAATATTCAATAGAAGAATTAGAAAAAGGAATGACAATAGGAAATAATATCGAAGATTTATTTAGATTGGATGCTAAATCATCTGCCGCAGAATTACAAGATTTAGATGATTATCTAAGAGATTCATATAATATACAATGTAATGCGGAGAGGGACTTTACAAACAAATTCACTATAATTGAGAGTGATGCAAGCATAAACAATAAACTTCAAAATCAAACAAATAATAATGATTATGTAATTTATTGTGGATATAATTATGATTTATATGATATGGATGGAAATCTCTATCGTCAAAATGGAGGTAATCATTACATGATAATAACTGGCTTTACAGATGATGGAAGACCAATTGTCACTTCTTGGGGAGGACAATTCATTCTTGATGTAAAAGGTGAAGACAATGGTGTATATAGATTATATAGAGTTAATTTTTAGGAGGTTAATATGAAAATAAAAAAAACAGAAGATTCAGATGGAAATTTTGAAAAAGATCAAAAAACAAAATTAAGATATTTCTTAAATTTATGTAAATATGATGTAATTCCTTCAGCTATAGTAGGATCAACTGCATCAGCTATGTTTTCAAATATCTATTCTTCAGAAGGACTAACAGATGTAATATTATTTGGAGGAGTAACAGGAACAGCTCTAATTCTAGCAATTAATGGAGCAATCACTGGAATAAAAGCATCTAAAGAAGAAAAAGAAGAAATTAAACAAAGTATAGAAGAGAAAAAAAATCAAAAAAAAGGAAGACAAATATGATAAATTTAATAAATAAAATATTTGTATTAGAAGATGATACTAGATATTCAATAATAGAAACTATTAATTATGAAAATAAAACATATGCTTATCTAGTAAATATAGAAGATGAATTAGATTCTATGTTTAAAGAAGTTATTTTAGAAGATAATAATTATTCTCTAAATGACATAAACAGTGAATTATTTAGTACTAAATTATTAGCTTTATTTATAGAAAAAATGAGTAGTTCTGATGATAATACGAATAGAGAAGAATATAGAGAACTAGAAAATATCTATAAAAAGTATTTTGAAATATATCTTAATTCACAAATAAATTTAAAAGGATATGATGAATTAATAAAAAACAGTGAATTAGATTTTGGAATATTACAACAAAAAGTAAATATAAAATCTAATTTAGAAGAATATTTAAATTTAAATTACTTTTATATATTAAATAATTTTTACATTGAAAAATTAACTGATGAAGAAAAACAAATTCTAATGAGTAATAATGAAGAAGAAATATTTAATCTAATCAAAAATACATATAAAAATATTATTACTTATACTAGAGAAGATATACCTAATAATAGATTTAAAATTAATTATACATTTAGTACTTCAAAAGAAAGTTTTTCATATAATGATGAATTAGTTGTAGCAATTTATTATGGAAAAAATACTATTGATTTAGTTTCAAAAGAAAACTATTTAGATAATTATAATAAAAAACAAGAATTTCTAAATGATTTATCAAATAATCTATCAAATGAAATAAAAAGTAAACTAGATTTAGATTGTAAAATCATTTATCTAAAAATATAAAAAAGAATAAACTCTAACTATTGTAAGACTTTACAAATAATAACAAAAGTGTTATAATATGCAGGAATTGAAGGGATTGAATACTTATGGCAGAAAAGAAAAAATTATCTAAAGACAAAGTATCAAAAGTTAAAAAAATACAAAAGAAAATAGATGAAGAAATAGGTTATACTGAAGAACCTTTACTAACTCCAATAGAAAATTCTGAACAAGATATTTCTAAAATGAAGATAGTAAAAAAAGCTAAATTCAAAAAGAAAAAGACTTATAATACTAAAAGAATAATTAATGTATTGTTTGTAATTGTAATGTTACTAATATGTTTAGTTGTAATAGATGTAGTAAGTGTTTCTAAATATAATAAAGGACCTTTCTTTGCAATACATACTAAGACATACGGAGATGGTGGTACTAAAGAATATTATGGATTAGGATATAAAGTCATTAAATATCATCAAATCCAAGGTAGAAGAGATTCAGAAGTAGGTTTATGGAATCTTAAATATTATACTGAACCATTAAATGTAACTGATCTTGATTTAGCAATTGAATTTGAAGAAAATCCAGAAAAAGCACTATCTAGATATTATAAGAAATTCATAAGAATTAGTGGAGTAGTAAAATCTGTTGATACTAAGAATAATAAGATTGTATTAGAGTTCTCTGATGAAGGAGATAAATATACAATCGATATTGAGTGTTACATGGCTGAAGAAGATAATGATATAGGAACTTATGAATCTGGAGACTATGTAAGAGTAATAGGAACAGTAACAGGTTTTGCAAGACATTCAGATACTATTCCAAATACAGTAACAATGAAATATTGTTTTTCAGGAAAACAAAGCTAAAAGGATATTATATATCCTTTTTTTGATATATAATATAGACAAGTGTGATATAATAATAAAAGTCGAAAGGAGTACCATATGAAAAACAAATTAACTAAAGAAGAAGTTCTTCATGTAGCTGATCTTGCTCGTATAGAAGTTACAAAAGAAGAATTAGAAAAGTACCAAGTAGAATTAAAAAAATTATTAGATGATGTTGAAAAGATTAATGAAGTAAAAAACTATGATGATAAAATTATGATTGCTCCATGGACAAATAATACTACTTTAAGAAGTGATGTAGAAGGACCTATGTTAGATCCAAAAGATGTATTATTAAATGCTCCTCATCATACAGCTAATTATATAGCAGTACCTACTGTAATTAATGAAAACGAAAGTGAAGGTGCTTAATATGAAATATCTAAATAAACCAATCAAAGAGATAAATAAATTATTAAAAGATAAAAAGATTAAGCCAACAGACTTATTAGATGAAGTATATGCATCTATTGAATCAAATAAAGATTTAAATGCATATATTACTTTAAATAAAGAAGAAGCTTATAAGAAGGCTAAAGAATTAGAATCAATTGAAGTAGATAATTTATTATTTGGTATTCCTATAGCTGTTAAAGATAATATTTGTACAAAAGGATTACGTACAACAGCAGCATCTCATATATTAGATAATTTTGTTCCTATATATGATGCTACTGTAGTAGAAAAGATTAATGAGAAAAACATGATTATCATAGGAAAAACAAACATGGATGAATTTGCTATGGGTTCTTCATCAAGAACTTCATATTTTGGTGCTCCAAAGAATCCATGGAATCATGATAAGATTTCCGGTGGATCATCAGGAGGAAGTGCAACTACTGTAGCAGCAGGCGATGTATTATTTGCTCTAGGTAGTGATACAGGTGGATCAATCAGACAACCAGCTTCATATACAGGTCTTGTTGGAATGAAACCAACTTATGGTAGAGTATCACGTTATGGATTAATTGCTTTCGCATCAAGCTTAGATCAAATAGGTCCAATGACTAATAATGTTTATAATAATGCACTTTTATTAAATGTATTATCTGGAAAAGATAATAAAGACTTAACATCAATTGAAACAGATGAAGATTTCACAAGATTAATAGGAAAACCTTTAAAAAATATAAAAGTCGCAGTACCAAACTTCTTCATGTCAGATATTGTTTCAGATGAAATAAGAGAAAAAGTAAAAGAAACAATAAAGATACTAGAAGATAATAAAATCAAAGTAGATTATATTGATATGAAATATATTGATAAAGCAGTTACTCTATATCAAATTATTGCTATGGGTGAAGCATCATCTAATCTAGCAAGATTTGATGGAATAAGATATGGACATTCTTATGAAAATCCAGAAAATATCCATGATTTATATGTAAAAACAAGAAGTGAAGGTTTTGGAGCTGAAGTAAAAAGAAGAATTATGGTTGGTTCATACTTACTAAGTGGTGAAAATGCTAAAATCTATTACAACAAAGCTCTAGCCGTTAGAGATGATATTGCTAAAGAATTTGATAAAGTATTTGAAAAGTATGACTATGTTATAGGACCAACTACAACAACAACTGCCTATAATTTAGATGATCCAATGGATGATCCATCTAAGTCATTTATGGATGATGTTTTAGTTATTCCTGTAAATATGGCTGGTATTCCAGGATTAAATATGCCAATAGGCTTATCTAAAGATAATATGCCTATAGGTATGCAGATAATTGCTCCAAAATATGAAGAAGCAAAAATATATCAATTAGCTAGTTTCTTAGAAGAAAAAATAAACTTTGGAGGTGATACTAATGAGTAAATATTTACCTACCATAGGAATAGAAGTGCATGTAGAATTAAAAACTAAAACTAAGATTTTCTCTAATGCACGTAATGGATATGGAAGCGTAGTTAACTCTCTAACTAATGTAGTAGACCTAGGTTATCCAGGTACACTTCCAACTCTAAATGAAGAAGTAATTAACTTAGGAATTAAAGCTGCAACTGTTCTAAATTGTAAAATAAGAAAAGAAATGCACTTCGATAGAAAAAACTATTTCTATCCAGATATTCCAAAGAATTATCAAATTACACAAAATGATACTCCAATCGGTTATGACGGATATGTAGAAATAAATGATGATGGAGTAATGAAAAAAATATACATTGAAGAAATGCATATTGAAGAAGATACTTGTAAATCTACTCATAGAAAAGATAATACTTATCTAGACTTTAATAGAGCAGGAGTACCCTTAATAGAAATAGTTACAAAACCATGTATGACTACACCAAATGAAGCAAAACTATACTTAGAAAAATTAAAAGAATTATTATTCTATACAGATGTATCAGATTGCAAAATGGAAGAAGGATCAATGAGAGCAGATGCAAACATTTCACTTAGAAAGAAAGAATCTGATCCATTTGGTACAAAAGTAGAAATTAAAAATATAGGTTCAATTTCTAATGTAAAACTATCTTTAGAAAAAGAAATAGCACGTCAAGAAAAAATGATAGATAATGATGAACCATTTAAACCACAAACTCGTAGATTTGATTCAAAATTAAATGATACAGTTCTAATGAGAGTAAAAGAAACAGGAAATGATTATAGATATTTCCCTGAACCAGATATTCCATTTGTAATAATAACTGATGAAATGATTGAAAATGTTAAAAAGACTATTCCAATGTTACCTGATGAAAGAAGAGAAAAATATATTGAATTAGGAATCTCAGAAATAAATTCAAATAAATTAGTACAAAATAGAGATCTATCAGATTATATAAATGATTTATTAGATGAAAAAATAGATCTTCAAGTCGCAGCCAATTTATTATTAGGAGATATCTCAGCATATTTAAATAAAGAAGAAAAGACAATTGAAGAAACAACTCTTAATAAAGAAAGATTTATAGATTTAGTTAATAATGTTTCTAATAAAACTATATCTAGTAAGAATTTGAAAGATATTTTAGAAGATATTATGACTAAAGAAGATTCAATAGAAAAGATTATTTCTTCATCAGATGTTCAAAATATTACTGATGAAAATTTATTAACAGAAGTTGTTGATAAAATAATTGAAGCTAATCCTGAATCAGTAAATGATTATAAGAATGGTCATGATAGAGCAATCAAATACTTAATGGGTCAAATAATGAAAGAGACAAAAGGAGGAGCTAATCCAGCTCTAGTAATGTCAATCTTAAAAGATAAATTAGATAAGTAATTGTAAATTGAAATTGATATTTACTTAGTGTATAATTAGATAGTAGGATGTGATGATATGAAGTTTTTTAAGAAACACAAAAACATAACATTATTATTAGTAATAATAGTATTATTCGTATTTGTATATTTTTATTTAACTAAAATAATGAAAAATGTTGATAATAAAGCAATTTATGGAGATAGATTAGACGTTGTTGAAAATGTAAATGTTAATACAGATGAAGCAACAAAAATATTAAAAGAAAAATTAGGAGATATTGCTGATAATGTTACTGTAAGAGTACAAGGCAGAATCATTGAAATAATGGTTACTTGCAAAGCAGAAGTATCACGTGATCAAGCTAAAGGAACAGGACAAGGAATTGCAGAATCATTTAGTGAAGATATTAGAAAAGTATATGATATTCAAATAATGTATTCATCAGCAAATAAAGAAAATACACAATTCCCAATAATTGGTTACATGCATTATGGTAAAAATACAATTTCATGGACAAAGGATAGATAGTTATGAAGAAAAGATTATTAATACTAATACCTATCGCAATAGCCTTAATAGCTTTTCTTATTATTTATGGATATTATAATAAAGAGAATAAAAACACTTCATTAACTGTTAATGAAAAAAGATGGGTTGAAAAAAACAAAGATTCAGAAATTTATTTTGAAATAGTAAATGATTATCCTGTATATGCAATGAATGGACAAGGAGTACTATTCGACTTTTTAACAGATTTTGAAAAAAATATAGGTTTAGAATTCGATAAAAATCCTTATCAAAAGAATGCTGGGCCTACAGGAACAGATTATAGAATAAGAATCTTATCAAATGAAACTAAATTAACTGATAAAGATTTAAAAATATTTGATGATTATTATGTAATAATTGGAAAAGAACATACAAGAATTAATCATATTAAAGATATGAAAAATCTTACTCTTGGAGTATTCACAGAAGATCAAGAAGAAATATCTTACTACTTAAAGAGTGGTCAAGCTCTATCATATAAAACATATAACACTATAGATGAATTATATACTGCACTAGATAATGGTGAAGTTAATATGATAGTAGTTCCTCATATGATGTATCTTAATAGAACTATTAAAATAAACAATTATACAATTAATTATTTCTTAATAGAAATGAAGAAACAAGTAGTTCTAACATTATCTGATAATAATGATAAATTAAATACAATTGTTAGTAAGTATTATAAGAAATGGAAAAATGATAACTATATAGATGAATACAATAAAGAATACTTAGATTATTATATGGCTGAAAATGAAATAAATGCTAAGACAAAAGCAGAATTACTAAGTAAGAATTATGTATATGGTTATGTTGAAAACATTCCATTCGAATCAAAAGTAAATGGAGAACTTGCAGGTATAGCAGGAGAATATGTAAATAGATTATCTCGTTTATCAGGAATAAACTTTACTCTAAAAAAATATAGTTCAAAGAAAGAATTAAAAGAAGCTATTGATAAGGGTGAAGTAGACATCTATTTTGATTATTATAATTACAATAATACAAAATACGTTCCTACAGTATCTACATTCATTGAAGATTATGTAGTTTTAGGAAAAGAAGAGGATAAACATGTTGTAACATCATTTGAATCACTAAAAGGTGAGAAAGTTGCTATGTTACAAGAAGACTCACTATATAATTATGTTTCCAACAATTCAAGAGCAAAAATTAAAACATATTCTAATATTAAAGATTTAGTTAAACATGCAGGAAATAGATTAGTATTAGTAGATTTTGAGGTATATTCTCATTATCAAAATACTAAATTTAAAGATTATACTTTAATTTATAAAGATACTATGATGAATGATTATAAGTTTATGATCAAAAAATCAGATACTGCTTTCTATAATTTATTTAATTATATTATTAATACTAATTCTTATTATAATTATAGAAATACAGGTCTAGATAACTTACATCAATCTATTTTAGCAAATACATCAATGATACAAGCTTATATAATTATATTGTGTATAATATTTATACCATTATTAATATTCTGGATTATATATTTAGTACATAATCATAAGAAAAAAGTTAAAAAAGTAAAGATTGAAAATAGACAAAAATATACAGATATGTTAACATCACTTAAAAATAGAAATTATTTAAATGCTAAAATGCCTGAATGGAGTGAATGTGATATTTATCCACAAGCAATAGTAATAGTAGATTTAAATAATGTTAAATATGTTAACGATAACTATGGACATCAAGCAGGAGATGACTTAATCATCAAAACTGCAGGAGTGTTAGTAAATACTCAATTAGAAAATAGCGAAATTATAAGAACAGACGGAAATGAATTCTTAATTTACTTAGTAGGATATAGTGAAAGACAAGTATCTACATATGCTAAGAAATTATCAAAAGAAATGAAATCACTTCCACATGAGTTTGGTGCTGCTATAGGATTTAGTATGATCAATGACTCAATTAAAACACTAGATGACGCTATTAATGAAGCAACTTTAGAAATGATTACAAATAAAGAAGAATATAAATAAGAGGAGAATAAATGAAAGCAAGGAAGTTCGCAAAAAAAATGATTGATATGATTAAATCACCAGAAATGAGAGTTTTGCCAGGACAACTTGCTTTTTTTATTGTTATGGCACTTATTCCATTAGTCGCAATAATCAGAGTTATCGCAACTAAATTAGGAATACCTCTAACAGAAATAGCTTTTGGTGAAGCTATTCCTAAAGATGTAATGAAATTATTAAATAATATGGATCAAGCTACAGTAAATTTTAATATAATAACATTTTTTATATTAGCGTTTATATTAGCTTCTAATGGGGCACATTCAATGATAATAACTTCTAACGAGATTTATCATATAAAGTCACGTGACTTCTTATCAAGAAGAGTAAAAGCTGTATTAATGACTATGTTAATAGTAGGATTATTTCTTTTCTTGTTAGTAGTTCCAGTATTCGGTGATCAAATATTTGAATCAATTAGAACAAATGTAAATGATAAACACTCTGTTAATGTATTTTATAATTTATATCAAATAATTAAGTTCCCGTTAATGATTATTATTTTATACTTAAATATTAAACTAATATATGTTATGGCTCCTGATATAAAAATTAAAAGTAGTACAACAACAAAAGGAGCATTATTTACAACAATGGGTTGGATAATAGTAAGTGAATTTTATTCTTTATATACAACATACTTTGTTAGATATGATGTTTTCTATGGAAGCCTTTCTTCCTTATTAGTATTATTAATTTGGGTATACTTCTTATCATATATATTCTCTTTAGGTTTAATAATAAATGCTTCAGGTGAAGTAGAAGAAATAAAGATACCTAAAGATAAAGAAGTAATACAAGTAGAAGAACCAAATAAAACTACTTTAATACTTAAAAATAATGAAGAAATAACTGAAGATGAGGAAATTGAAAAAATAGAAGAGTAATGCTATAATCAAACAG
>JAEEGL015928768.1_pt1 | contig 10779 bp, 8 predicted proteins | sample 9134231 | NCBI WGS metagenome assembly JAEEGL01 (sample SAMN16246548, study PRJNA631951) | gut metagenome | biome: gut microbiome; feature: rumen; material: fiber-attached | host: Bos | place: Iran: Karaj | collected 2018-10
AATAACTAAAGAAACATTTGGTAAAGTTGATATTTTAGTAAACTGTGCTGGTTCTAGTAAAGATAAAGGTGTATTAGATATGGCTGATGATGAATGGGATTTCACTATAGCTACTGATTTAACATCTGTATTTAAGATGACTAGAGCATTTGCTAATATAATGAAAGAAAATAACTATGGAAGAATTATTAATATAGCTTCTATGTATGGATTAGTAGGTAATACTGCTATGGGTACAGTAGCATATCATTCTTCTAAAGGTGGAGTAGTTAATTTCACTAGAGCTGTAGCAGCAGAACTTGCAAAATATAATATTACATGTAATGCTATATGCCCAGGTTATTTTGAAACTGAATTAACTAAAGCTGTATTAGATACTGAAGATTTCCAAGCATATATGAAAGGTACTGTACCTATGCAAAGATATGGTAGAGAAGGAGAACTTAATGCTGGTGCTATCTTCTTAGCTAGTGATGAAGCTAGTTATGTAACAGGTGTTATTCTACCTATTGATGGTGGGTATACATGCGTATAATTAATTAGAGGGTAACCTCTAATTTTTTTATGTTATAATTTACTTAAGGAAGTGCTTGTTATGACTGATCCTTATGCTTATGATAATGGAGTACCTATTAATAAATTAGGTATTGAAAATCCAGAAGAATTAAGTGAAGCTGAAAAAAGAATATGTTCTTCAAAACTAAAAGAAATAGATTCTTTAGAAGAACCTACATTACAAAATATTCATAAATATATATTTGAAGATATATTTGAATGGGCTGGAGAATATCGTATTGTTCAAATACATAAAGAGGAAGAAATATTACCAGGTTATTGTACTAGATTTTCTAAACCAGAAGAAATATCTAATGACTTAGAAGAATTAATTAATGGAATTAGAAATATAGATTGGTTAAGCATGGATACTAATGATATGTGTGTTAAATATGCTCAAGAGATGGCCAAAATATGGCGTGTACATCCCTTTAGAGATGGTAATACAAGAACAACAGTAGCATATGCATATAGATTAGCTAAAGAATTAGGTTTTCCATTTGATATGGATACTATTACCCAAGAATTAAATAGAGTATATATGGGTGATTATATTATTGGTTATAGTGTTAGAGATAAATTTACTTTAGCATCTTTAGATGAAGAAGATTTCCCTGAACCAGAATATTTAGCACAATTATTTAAAGATGCTTATGTAGCTTATAAGAATAAAAAGTATGGAGTATAAGAATATGGATAAATATTTAAATAAGTATATTAAAGAAATAGATAATATATTAGATAGTGATAAAGATGTAGATTATTTAAAACTAAAAGAAACTCAATTAGAACATATATCTATATTTCAACATGAAAGAATAGTTCATTTAATAGTAACTTTATTCTTTGCTCTATTTACCATATTATTCTTTACTATGATAAATAATAATATATTAATATTAGTAATAGTAGCTATTCTTTTAGTAGTAGATATCTTTTATATTATTCATTATTATAAATTAGAAAATGGAACACAGTATTTATATAAACAATATGAAAGAATATTAGATAAATTAAAGGAGAAAGATAATGACTAAGATAATAAAACAAAATGAACGTGGTGCTTTAATAATAATAAGTGGACCATCAGGTTCAGGTAAAGGTACTATTGTTGAAGAATTAGTTAAAAGAAATAAGAACATATGGTTAAGTATATCGTGTACTTCTAGACCTATGAGAAATTATGAAATTGCTGATAAATCATATTATTTTGTTACTAAAGAAGAGTTCTTAAGTAGACTAGATAAAGGTGAATTTCTAGAACATAATCTATATAATGGTAATTATTATGGAACACCTAAATTAAATATCGAAGATAAACTACAACAAGGTACAGATGTTATCTTAGAAATAGATGTTAATGGAGCTAGACAAATAAAAGAAAAACTACCAGAAACTATATGTGTATTTATCCTTCCACCTTCATTAGAAGAATTAAAGAAAAGATTAGTAGGTAGAGGCTCTGAAACTAAAGAAACGATGTTAGCTAGATTTAAAATAGCATATCAAGAATTAAATGAAATAACTACTTATAATTATGTAGTTATTAATGAATCTTTAGAAGATGCTGTTAAGAAAGTTGAATCTATTATATCTTCTGAGAAGTGTCGAGTTAATCGTATTGAAGAAGTATATTTAGCTAATACCGAAGAAAAATTACATGAATTATTAATGGAACAAGAATTTGTTAGTGAAGATATAAAATTATAGTTTTATATCTTTTAAAATGTTATAATATTGATGTACATATAAGGAGGAAATATATGGAACTTAAAGGATCAAAAACAGAACAAAATTTAATGGCAGCTTTTGCTGGTGAATCACAAGCAAGAAATAAATATACTTATTTTGCTTCAAAAGCTAAAAAAGATGGTTATGAACAAATAGCTGCTATCTTCGAAGAAACAGCAAATAATGAAAAAGAACATGCTAATATGTGGTTTAAAGAATTACATGGTGGAGAAGTACCTTCAACACCTGAAAACTTACTTGCAGCTGCTGAAGGTGAAAACTATGAATGGACAGATATGTATGAAACATTTGCTAAAGAAGCTGAAGAAGAAGGATTTAAAGCTATTGCTGCTAAATTTAGATTAGTAGCTGCTATTGAAAAACATCATGAAGAAAGATATAGAAAACTATTAAAGAATATTGAAGATGAAGTAGTATTCTCTAAAGATGAAGATAAAATTTGGATTTGTCGTAACTGCGGACATGTTGTTATTGGTAAGAAAGCACCTGAAGTATGTCCTACATGTGCTCATCCAAAGAGTTATTTTGAACTAAAAGCAGAAAACTACTAGGATATAATTTCTATATAATTAATATAGTCATGAAGAAGTTCATTAATAAATGGACTTCTTTTTTTATTTACCATTATATAGATATTATTCTTAGTTCTTGTTAATGCTACATAAAATAATCTTCTTTCTTCTTCAAACATAATATATTCTTTAGTATTTAATACATATCTTAGTATTCTTTCATTCTTTAGTCTACATGGAATAGAGTCACTATTAACTAATATTACGTTAGATGATTCTAATCCTTTAGATCTATGAATAGTTAGTTTATTATCCCAATTTATATTAGATATATCATTATTATTCCTACCTATAATTAATATATCTTTATTATCTATCATATCTATTACTTCATATATATTCTTATTAAATACTATTTTAATTGGTTTATAAGTATTTTTATTAGATATAATATCTTTTCTTAATTGTAATTTATTCTTCATAATAAAATTAATACTTACATATATTAATTGATTACTATTACGATAAGTATATTTTAAATAATATGTTTTACCACCTATAAAATATTTATTAAAGTTAATAAATAAATCTAAATCACATCCACTAAATCTATATATAGATTGATAATCATCTCCTACAGCAAATAAACTACTATTAGTATATTTAATTATTTCTTTAATTAATAAATATCTTATATAAGAAGTATCTTGAAATTCATCAATAATTATATATTTATATTTAATATTACTAGTACTTACATAATATTTAGCTTTTATTAATAAATCATCAAAATCATAGGTATTAGTACTTTCTAATTCTTGAGTATATATAATATATATCTCTAAGATATATTTAAGGACTATACGTTCATTAAATATACTATGGCAATAGTATTTATATAAGTCTTTTAAAGTCTTTCCTTGGCCTTTAAAAAGATGTATAAAGGTAATAATAGTTTTCTTTAACATATTATATTCATATGAATTAAATAAGTTATCAATATTACCTTCATAATAAAAATAATTCTTAAATATTCTTTTTAATTTCTTATCATAATATACTTTAGATTTAAAATACTCATCTACGATATAATCTAATAAATCATAGTTTAAAATATTAATTCTTTTATTTATTAATTTCCTAGCTAATTTATGAAAAGTATAAACATCTATTTTATACCCCATATCATTTATTTTTCTTGCCAAGTTATTAACTGTCTCATTAGTAAAACTAATACACAATATTTCATCATCGGTGAAATGTTTAACCTCCTTTAAATATTTAATCTTACCTAATATTGTTAATGTTTTACCAGAACCAGCTCCCGCTACTAAAAGAGTATATTTACTTACACTTTCAATAGCTTTAATTTGATATTCATCTAACATACAACCATTAATGTTATAAATATTCTTCATACTATATATGTACACGAAAAAAGAGAAGTTTCCTTCTCTTATTTTAATTTAATGATTTAAATTCATCTCTGTTTATTGAATAAAGATAAATATTAGTTGGTTTATGATATTTTTCTTCAATATAATTTTTATATCCATTTAATTGAATTACATATTCTTCAGAATCTAAATTAGATAATTTATAATCGATAATATCAAAGTGATCTGGGTATTCAACTAATAAGTCTATAAAACCATGATATATAGAACCATCTTTCATAAATCTTATTTCATGTTCTTTATATACTTTAGCATCTTTAATATTCTTTGATATATCATGATTAAAGAATTTCTTAACTTTATCTTTAACTTCATCTGATACATCTAAACTATCGACATTTAATGGATTGAACTTAGTTACTTCAAAGACATAATGCATATAAGTACCCATATCTAATGTATTTCTCAAATTCTTATCTATTAGTTTACTCATAGGTTTAGAGAAATGTTTATTATCTACGAGATTATAAGTTAAATTTAATTCTTTAGTTTCGATTTTATCTTTAATATTTTTTATTAAGGAATCATAGTTAGTATCTTGATATTGATTATATTTATCAGTTAATTTTAGATCTTTTAAGTTAATATCTTTAATATAACTACTTAAATTATTCTTCATAATAGATAATATATCGCGATAATTTTTACAATGTAATATATCTAATGGATTAATTACATCTTTAGCTTGAACTTTATCATTCCATGTATTAATAAGAATAAATTTTTCTCTTGCTCTTGTAATAGCAACATATAATAATCTTATTTTTTCAGATACATTTTCTTTTAATTCATTATAATCATATATAGTTTTAACAAATGTTTTATCTAAGATATTATCTTTTTTATAATCAATCATAAAACCATATTTATCAGATAATGGATATCTAGTTTCTTTATTAGATTTAAATGCTGAACCTAAATATGGTAAATATACGATAGGGAACTCTAAACCTTTAGAGCCATGAATAGTCATAATCTTAACAGCATTAGCATCAGCATTCTTACCAGTCATTTTAAAATCATCATCAGAATTTAAAATATTATCAAAGTATTGTTCTAAAGAATATATATCTAAACCAAACTTATTAAGACTGTCAGCATTGTTAATAAAGTATTCAAGTTTAGAAGATCTTATAGATACATCTCCAACTTCAATTAATTTATTAAATATATCAAATTCATCTATTAATTTAATTAAGATATCCTTATTTGATAGACCATCTATATCTTTAGTTATATTTAATAATTTATTATATAAAGGAGTATCTTTAAATGTATTATTAGTGAATATATCATATATTTCTTGATCACTTAAATGATATATATAAGATCTAGCTATAGACATATAAGAATGATTAAAATCTTCATTTAATTCATTATTTTTAATATGTGTTAATAAAGTAATTAAATTCTTTAAGATAAATACTTCATCATCTTCTTTAATAGAAGTATCTTTATAAATAGTAGATGGTATACCAAAGAACTCTAATACTTTCTTTAGTAATTCAAAATTCTTAGATTTATCTACTAATATACAGAAATCTTTATAATCTATTGGATTAAATACACCATCTTTTTCTTTATCCATTATTAACATTTTAGATTCATATTTTTCTTTAATATCTTTAGCTATAATAAAGGCTTCGATAACATCTTTTCCGTATTCTTCATAACCTTCAGGATTATAATTATATATTTCCATATTATAATTAAATCCTTCTTTTTTATATTTATTATATTCTTCTTTACCTGATTCCATTTGATGATCTTTTTGATATGAAGCTCCACCAACTGAATCAGTCATAATAAGAGAAAATATATAATTAATATTATTTATTACTTCTGAACGTGATCTAAAGTTTTTAGTCATATCTATACGATAACCAGATACATCTTTTTTAGTTATATTAGAATCATAATTATCATATTTATCTTTAAATATATATGGATTAGCATGTCTAAAACGATATATAGATTGTTTAATATCACCAACCATATATACATTATTGTTAGATATATGAGAAATAAATTCATCTTGAATATCACTAGTATCTTGATATTCATCAATCATTATTTCATCTATTGAATCTTTTAATATTGAAGCTATTTCAGGCATATTAACTAGTTTAAGAGCAAGTAAAGCAATATCTTGGAATTCATAAGCATTTCTTTTCTTTTTAAATACTAATATTTGTTTATCTAATTCTTTTAATATATTAATTAAGAATAAGACATTATCTTTAGTATATAAGAATTGATTTATTAATTCTTCATTTGATAAAGACGCTAGTGTTTTAATATCATATTCTAAATCTCTTGTAGCTGTTTTAATATCTTTGAAATCTTCATCATCATATACCGGATGACCATTAGTGTTTTGCGGCTTTCTCTTATTAAGAATATCTACTAATTCATTAACATCTTTAATAGAGCTTATAGAATCTATTCTTTCTTCTAATTTAGCTTTAGCATTATCATCAATAGTATGTTCAATATATATTTCATATAATGGTATTAAATCATATGATTTATCTAATATTAATTGTTTATATTCTTTAATAAATTCATTTAATTTATTAGTATTATTTAGATAATTATCTACATAATTATTTAAGAAAGTATCTTTATCTTTCATATTAGTTAAAGTACGATACATACTAATAATAGTTTCAATTAAATCAGTATCATCTTTATAACAAAAATCACTAATAAAATTATCAAATTCTTTAGTAGGATGTTCATAATAAGAATTAAATATATTATTTAATATATTTCTCAATTCAATATTAACGATATTTTCATCAATAATAGTAAAATGTTTATCTATATCTAATAAATAGTTATATTTTTTTACTATACTTTGAGCAAATGAATCAAATGTAGTTATATATGCTGAATCTACAGAATCTAATTGATTAGATATTTCTTTAGTTTCTTTTACTACTTTTCGAATACGATCTTTCATTTCAGCAGCAGCATTATTAGTAAAGGTTAATATTACTAGTCTATCTACAGGTATTTTTTTATCTTTTACTAGTCTTTGTACACGATTTTTTAATACGAAAGTTTTACCAGAACCAGCACCTGCTGATACTATGGCATTATTACCTTCAACATTAATAGCATTATTTTGTTCTATAGTTGGACTACTCATCAGATTCACCTTCTTCCAAAGAATTATCTTCTTGAGTTATTTTAATATATTGATCTTCACGTACATAACATATATCACGATAAGAACAATATTCACAGGCATTTATTTTTTTATCTTTTATTGGATGGATATCATATACTCCATCTACAGTATTATTAATACATCCTTCTAATAAATCCTTAATAGTAGTATATAATTTATCTTTATCATCATAAGTTAATATTCTTTTAGGATAAGTATAATCACCATCTTTATTTATTTGATATCCACGTAATATACTTCCTTTATTATCCGGAATAATAAATTTATTAATTACTGACATATCATCTAAAGTTAAACCATCTAATTTTAAACGATCTTTTTTAGTTGCTTCATAATCTTTATTATCTTTTTTATATACTAAACCTTCTAATATATGTTGTAAGTATAAACCAGCTATATTATATTCTTCATTAACTTGTTTTAATAAATATAAGTATATAGGTAATTGAATAGTAACTCCATATTCAAAATAATCTCTTTCAATATGAGCACTAGTACCTGTTTTATAATCTATAATATATACATCATTGTTATTAAATATACACTTATCAACAATACCTACTATATTAGTAGTAATAGATGTATTAAGATTTAAATCTTTAGTAGATTTTTCTATTCTTCTTTCATGTATTTCATCAGTTATATTTAATAAACTATTTTGTTCTCTAATAGCATTAAGAATAAAATCTAATTCACTTTTTAAACTATTAACAAAATATTCTTCTTTATAACCATATGGTAGATTTTTCTTATTAGTTTCAATATAGTTGTTATATACTTCATAGTAATCTAAATCATTATTATTTAAACATTTATCTAATACTTCATGAAAAGCATTTCCAATAAAAGTAGAAAAGGTTGTAGACCATTTACTTAAATGAAAGAAAGTATTTAGATAATATTTAAAATGACATTCAAAATAAGAAGATATACTTGAATATGAATATCCTTTTTTTATTAGTTTATCTTTTATTTTATTTGAATCTATTCCTGTAAATTCATTATTATAAGTTTTATAATTAATATCATAAGTATTATGTAATAACTCTAAATCATCGGCATATTCATTAAATTTAATTAAATTATCTAATCTAGAAGCATATAATAATTTATTATATTTAGAAGAATACTCGGAATAATATTTAGGTATTTCTTCACTTTCTAATATATGTTCTTTATCTAATAAAGTAGATACAATATATTTATTAGTTAAAGATACTTCTTTATAAGTAATAGTTAAATTCTTAATATTACCAATAGCTTTTATGTTATTAGTTTTACTAATAATATTCTTTTCTAAAGTATTTTCCATTAATGGTGTTTTTATATTATCTTCAATATAATCTTCATCTTTATATGTTTTAGGAATACTACCCATATTAAAGTTAATTAAGAATACATATTCATCATCATCAATAATATTATCAGTAATATTTATAATATCTATTTCGTTATCATAATGATTTTTAGGTATACTTATTGTTTTAATTTCTGCTTCGATTAAATCTTTAATATCTATATAAGAAGTAGCCCAATAATAAGTATTAATTAAATTAAATAACTTATTATATACTTTATTATTAGTAATATTATTTTCAATATCATATTTATTACGTATAGTTTCTAAAAGAGTATTCATATCATCAGATATATTATTAATAAAATATGTACCTATAGCAGTATCTGATAATTTAGTAGAACCTTTTAAATATATAGGAATATTATATAAACCAAATATCTTTTTAAGAGGATAATAATATTCTTCACTATAATTAGCTATATGTATATGATCTAAAGGAATACCATTAGATATAAGAATAGATATCTTTTCAGCTACATATTGAACTTCATTTTCAATAGTTTTAAGTTTAATAGCTTCATGAATTATATTTTTATCTTCTTTTTTTATAGTATCTACTTTAATATTTAGATTTCTAATAATATCTAATAAATAATTATTTAATTTAGTAATATGTTCATAACCATATACATATACACATTCTTTAGTTTTAAATAAATCTAATATAAGATTATCTTTTATTAAGAGATTATTTTGTTCAAGTTCTTTTTTTAAATTATATAAATCTAGTAATTTACCAGTATAATTATCTTCATTTAAATAATATAAATTATTAATAAAGTCTTTAGCAGTATCATAACTTACATTCTTTAATTGCATTACTTTATATATTGTTTCATTATTATAATCAAATAATAGGCTCTTTTTAAGTTCATTAAAGTCCATTATTTTAACATCTACTAATCTAGGAGATTTATCAAAATAATCTAATACTTTATCTTTAAGATTATTAGGTATAATAAGAATACTATTATCTTTAAGATTATTTAAGAAATCCATAAGTATCACCTAATAATATTATATCGTAAAATAGAGTATCAACCAATTAAATAATTAATAAATTATTATATATTTATTGATATAATTAAGGTGGGGAAAGTTATTAAAGGAGTTTAATCATGAATGATGAATTTAATCTTGATGAATTAGGCACTATAGCTGGTGGAGCTCCAGATATGGATGCTGTATTAGTTCAGTTTGCTAAAAGTAATCAAGATGTATTTAATAACTTAGATGCGATGACCCAAGAGGAAGTACGACTGGGCATCTTATCTAACTCAACCAGGGAATATCTACAAATGGTATACGAAGGTACCTTAAAAGCGCGGGATGAAAGTGAACTTTCTGAACATGAACTGGAAGGTGTCGGTATGAAAGTAGGGTAGCAGGTGCACAGCCTGCTTTTTCCTTGCAATAAAAAAGAAGGTTAATACCTTCTTTTATTATTCATCATATTTAGAATCTATTCCAAAATAATCTTCGATAGTACGCCAATTACCATTATCATATAATTGATAAGATAAATCAGTACCTACATATCTTAAATGCCATGATTCATAGATATAACCAGTTTCATCTGTTTTACCTTCTGGATATCTAATAATATAACCATACTTATAAGCATTTTCATTAACCCATTTACCTTCTTTAGATCTACCAAATGCTTCATCAATAGTATTTAAATCAAAACATAAACCAGTTTGGTGTTCAGAAGAACCTGGTCTAGCAGAGAATGTATCTGCTGTTGCTTTACCTCTATTAGTAACATTTCTATTATAGATATTTCTTTGAGTAATGAATGACCTAAATCCACTAGAAATATATATATTTAAACCTTGTTTCTTAGCATCATTTTTCATATCTAAATAAGCATTATAAGCTGTATTGTTAATACATGTAGCACATTGTACTGTCATATCTCCAGAAGCTTCTTTTTTAGTATTAGTA
>JAEEGL016420828.1_pt1 | contig 10779 bp, 9 predicted proteins | sample 9134231 | NCBI WGS metagenome assembly JAEEGL01 (sample SAMN16246548, study PRJNA631951) | gut metagenome | biome: gut microbiome; feature: rumen; material: fiber-attached | host: Bos | place: Iran: Karaj | collected 2018-10
AGAATGCGCCATCACATCCAGGATTCTTCTCCTGAAGTTTATTTAAATAAGTCTTATCCAAAATGAAGGCTTCAAGCTCGTACCATTTTCCCTCAAAGAAAACCTCAACCCAGCTATGGAATACATTCTTTGGTGCATTTCTATAAACAAATCCAGTCATTGCACCTTCTTGCAGTTTCTTATCAATTGTAAATCCATGAACACGACAAGGGATTCCACAGCTTCTAAGCAATGCCATAAAAAGAGTACCTTTTGTATTACACTGTCCATATCCATCAGCTAATACCTTGGATGCAGGAATACTATCATCAGCGTTATATCCAAACAGGATTTCATCCCTCACATAATTATAGATAGATTTTAGACACTCATATTCATTCAAATTCTTCCAGCCTCGCTTTTCAATCAGGATCTGAATGCTTTTATTTGAATAATCTAGCATCCTTGTTTCTTGTAAATACTGTTCCATTATGTCCCCTGAAATATAATTATTTAAAACTATCAGTGAATTATACTCAATTCTCCATCATTATGAAATGGTAGTCCACCTGCCCATGCTTGGAGAGGAGGCGACCTTCTTCATCATAATTGTTGTAGTATTCTTCAAGATAATTCATAGTTCCCCCATACAGTTACTTCTTATCTTTCTAACACAAAAGCTGACAGCTTCTGCATTTATGTTCTTGCAAAAACCATCAGCTTTATAATTGCATTTTATTCTTCCCAATGCTCTAACTCGTCGGCCGGATAAGCATCCATCCAATGAAATGGTTGTAGTTTTCATAAACTAAATTCCGCCCTTTCTCACAGTGCAAGTTCTATCCAATATGCTACACATTATATATTTTGTGAAGAAGTAATTCAACCTTAAGTCTTGATATATAAAACAAAACCAGGCCCTCATCCAATGGATTTGGGTCTGGTTCATACTAAACAATATCTAATTTGCTTCAAGGTACTCAACAATCGGTTCTATATACTTTATATCAGAAATATCATAGGAAGAAGACATCTTCTCAATCGCCATCTTTTCTTCTTCAGTGGCATCCTTTTTCTTTCTAAGGGCAGAGACAAACATCTTCATTGCAAGCCTTGATGGAGCCTTCATCTTTTCGTAATTAAAGCCACCCTGGCAGTAGAATAATTTCAGGTATTTCTTCTGCTCTTCTGTAAGGGTGTTTTGAAGAAAAACTGCAATATCTGGGTTGTCATTTGGGCTGCCGCCTACACAAAACATGGCAAGGCGCTTATCCTTCCAGTTAGCTGCCTTCCCCATAAACCACTTTCCCTTTACGATATTACCTGCCATAGCCCAACCGCCATAGCAGATGGCATCATAGCCTGTAAAGAAATCATCGCTTTTCTTCTGAGCATCCTTAAATTCAAGAAGATCTCCATTCATCCTGTCTGCAAGCCACTGTGCATATCTCCTCGTAAAGCCTGTCTGTGATGTGTAAATAATTAATGTTTTCATAACTCACTTAGATTCCTTTCCATTTTCATGATTGTTTGTATGGTTGTTTGTAGACTCTTATCATCGATTCCGTCAAAGATGCGTCCGATGATGTAGAGACTTTGCTGACCGTTATTATCGTTTTTCTCCAAGAACTCGTTGCATTTATCTGTGACGAATATTCGCTGCTTTCGCTTGTCCTTTTCATCAGGACTTGTGGAGACAAACCCCTTTTTCTCCAGCTTCAGTAAAATCTGCTTTACATTCTGATGAGAACTTCCCATAACATCTGAAAGTTCATTGAGTGTGGGTGGCTCCTTACATAAGTTAATGCAGATTATGGCAAAGAACTGTTTCCAGGTGATTTCCTTAAAATATGCATCAGCCGCAGCCTGGTATCTGTTATCAAATGCACTGAGTAGTCCCAGCAGGAAAGGCTGTGGAGGCATATCCCCAAACTGCACTTTATCGATATTCATCACTTCATCATAATTCATATTCGTCCCTCTTTAAATTAAGTAATATGTTACCTATATGTATAATGTAATATATTACCTATTCTTTGTCAACTTTTTCCAATTAAAAAAGGCTCGGCCAGTTATGGTCAAGCCTTTCGAGTATCTCATTGTAAAGCTGGTTATTAAATTGTGACTAAGCGTTCTTCTATGGTCTCCACCAATGTAATACCCCGAAGTTCAAAGTGAACCCCATCCGTTTTTTCGAGTCGACCTGCCATAGTGGAAGATACATCTACAAGAACATCATCTTTTCTTGGTGTAATGAGCAGCGTAATTATTTCGCCTGGTTTAACACCTATTTCATTTAATCCGATTTCCCATATGGCTTCGTTGGAGAAATTATCAGCAAGCAGTTCTCCCTTTTCGTTAAAGAGGGACCCTATATCGCCACTATACTCAATCTTCAATAGCGAATCCTTAGCTTGCTCATTAAGACTTGGAACCATAAAGGTAAATCGGGAAGGACCACACTGAGTTGTTGTTATTTCCCTAGGATTTAAATCAGTCTTTTCTACTGTGTAATTCTCCCCATCAAATAGAACGGGACTTTCAGAAAAGATAACCTTTATTCCAGCTTCAGTGTCAAACTCGTAATAATTTAGACTATCCTCAACTGACAAAGTAATAAATCTTATTTCTGAATCATTAACTTTCTTACTAAAATACTTATCTGCCCCTAGCTTAGCTTCAATTATTTCTTCACCGGCAAAAGCATACATTGGTTTCATTCCAGGAACTTCATAGAAATAATACGTAATTACGTTATCTTTCTCTACTCGTGAAAGAGGCTGTACCGTAGCATAGCTTAAAAGAAGTCCATCCAGATTCATGTTGATTGGAAGAATTGTATTTTCACCTGAAGCAATCCCAAAATCATTAATAACAATCTCTTTATCAGGTAGTTTAACGGCTATTCTCTCTTTAGACTTATTACTTAAAATCACATGATCCTGATAATTATTTATAAACAGGAACCCCTCTTTGCCATTTGTCCTGGCAGCATATCTAAGGGTATCAGTGTTCGTTGGATGAAGATTTTGATTATCCTCAGCCAGCATAGTAACCATTTCAGCTAGTTTTGTTCCAAAATGCTTTACGAACAAATGCATCCTTCGTAATCTATGGTAACTAGGGCGAATCTGTCCAAACTCCCCAATCGGCGACTGATATTCATAAGAAATCTTTGGACACTGATGCTCGTTCAGATAATTGCCCAAGGAATCCTTTGGATTGCTTCCCCCTCGATACATATAGTAGCCTAGGAAATTACAGCCGCTGGCAATTTTGATATTTGCCATTGCATCCACTGATTCATAAGGGAGCTGAAATCTGTAATTATAGAAATTAATCATTCCTCCACCCATTTCACAGCATGCATAGGGCAAATCTTCAGGCTTATAATTTGGTTCAAAATTATAGGTATCTGGCACCTGATTATTATGATTATCTCTATACAAATACTCTGGTGTGGCAGGATGACTGTAGTCTGGCTTGCCATAAAACATCCATGGCCAAAACGCATAACCACCCCATAGTGGAAGCATTTCTTCCGATGGAGTAGCAGCGCCGCCCCATCCTGTACAGGTATAGAAAGGTGTTATAATTCCCTCTTCTACAGCAATCTTTTTCAAGGCGAGCATATATTCTTCCCCATCGGTTCCACCATTGGTCCATTCATTAGATACTCCAGTAGTCATCTCCCAAGGTGCTGCTGAATGCATGTACTCATTATCAAGCTGAGCGCCAATAATTGGACCTCCATCCTTGTACAATAATCCGTCAATCTGCTCACTGATAGCTCTGTAAAGAAGTCTCACATGATGAAGGAATCCATCATTTAAACTACGAACCTCAAAAGGCTTTCCATATAACCAATCTGGAAGCCCACCATTTCGCATTTCACCATGATCAAAGGGCCCCATACGAATTATCACAAACATACCATGCTTGTCACATAATTCTATAAATTTTCTAAGATTACGTCTTCCGTCAAATCTGAATGTCCCTTCAATTTCTTCATGATGATTCCAGAAAATATAGGTAGAGATGACATTAATTCCTCCAACCTTCATTTTAAGAATTGTGTCCTCCCACTGACTTTCCGACACTCTCGAAAAATGGCACTCACCACTAATCCCAAAGAAAGGCTTTCCATCAATAGTCATGTAATAATTGGTGAAACCCAGTTCTTTCCCCGCTGGGTTCACACCAAAAAACTTTTCCGATAAACTGTGAATTTCCTGTTGCCTTGCTCTAGTAAAATCTAACTTATGCTCCATTATTCACCTCTTAAAACCATCCGAATATTCTCTTAAATACTCGGCAGACTTCTTTTACAACAGGCACAACCACCTTTTCAACAAAGGCTTTAACAGCCTGATGAACTTGCTCAATTATCACCTTTGCATTATCAGTTTTGCTGTCCTTGTTATCATCTGTTGGATTATTATCCTGATTACCATTATTATCCTGATTACCATTATTGCCTGTATTTCCACCATCATTTCCAGAATTGCCATTATCACCTGGATTTCCACCATCATTTCCAGAATTACCATTATCACCTGGATTATCTATATCAGGGTTGTCATCTTTGTTGTCATCTTTGTTATCATCATCAATAACATCGTCAGACGAATCGTCTCCTGTGAAATCGCCTGTTCTATAAAGGTAGAAATCATCCCAGGCACCCCAACCACCAGAAGCAGCCTTTACACTTACACCAACTGTTACCTCTGTGCCGTCAGCTTTCACAGTAATAGAATCAATCTCTGGATTTGCCCAGTTTTGCCAACCGGTAACACCTGTATCAGCTGAAAGAATCTCATCCTTCACTTTTGCATAAAGCTTGAACTCTGCGCTTTCACCACAGTCACCGCCTTCAACAAAAGCTCCCAGCTTGTAAATACCCTTGTCCAAAGTGATTTTCTGCTCAACAATATAATCAATCGCCTCGTTGTCCCAGAACTTCAGACACATGCTACCTGATTTTACATTTGAAGCATCAGCCTGAACTCCTACACCATTGTTTCCATCGGTGTTTCCTTTATCGTCTATTGTCCAAGCCTTATCTCCATCTTCAAAACCAGCATTCACTAGATAATTTTTTGGCTTAACGGTTACCTTACAAACAACATCGAATGTTTCCTCTGCTGTTTCAACAGTACCAGAGATTTCGAATTCCCCAGCGCCTTTTTCCTTTGCGTCAGCCAATTCTGTTTCATTCCAAAGAACTTCCTTATCAATTTTAGTTCCGTCGTTATAAATAGCAGTTGCTGTTTCAGGAAGCTTGATTTCATCTCCAAGCTCAAACTCTACATCAGAAACCTCTACTCGAAGAATCTTTACCTTTGCCTTCGCGCCAGTACGAATATATTTATAAATCTTTGCAGAAGAAAGTGGATGTCCTTCAAAATCGAACCAAGCCTCATTTTCAACTACAGCACCGCCAGCGCCCCAATCTCTTACATCTTTGTCAAATTCCTTCGCATAAGAAGCAGCCCAGCCACTTCCGTACTTTTCCCACTTTTCTTTATTTGAAACAAGCACTTCCTCAGCGTCATCTGCATCCTTGTCATAAACCTGTACTGGAAGCCATGCTGGTTCCCAGTAAAATACACCAATTCCGCCCTTTACTGAAGCCACAGTTTCAACAACACTTCTAACAGAATCCGCTTGTCCCTGAGTTGAAACATCAAAATTCAACGGATCATTTTTGCCTTCACGCTCTGTGTTTTCACATCCATCGCCGTCTTCAAGAGTGTAGACATAAGAAGTTTCTGCCACCATTACTTTCTTGTTGTACTTATCAGCAATGTTTGACAGCACACTCTTAAGGTTGCTCAGTGTTCCGTGCCAATATGGATAGTAAGATGAAGCAAATACATCATAGTCTACATCGTATTCCTTGAGATTCTTAGCATAGCCCTCATATCTACCACTTGTTTCAGGATTTGTAAAATGAACAGCTACCAGAATATCTTTGTCATTGTCCTTAGCAACTTTTCTCACACCCTTACTACCAGCAGAAAAAAGCTTTGCCATGTTTTCCCAGCTTTTTTCACCAGCGATGCCATTGTTAGTTTCATTTCCAACCTGGACCATTCCAACATCGACACCGGCATCAATAAGCTTCTGGAGACTATCCACTGTGAATTTCTCAAGAGCCTCTTCCTTCTCATCAATTGTCATAGACTGCCATGCCTTAGGTGCAGTCTGCTTACCAGGATCAGCCCAGAAATCAGAATAATGGAAATCAATAAGAACCTTCATTCCAGCATCTGTGACCCACTTGCCAATCTTTATAGCTCTGTTCAAATCACAGTTTCCACCGCCGTAGCCATTTCCCTCAGAATCCTTAGGGTCATTCCATACTCTGATACGGACGTAGTTAACGCCACACTCCTTAAGGAAAACAAAGTATTCGCTATTGCTAAGTTCATTTCCATCATAGTCATAATACTTTACACCACTGTCTTTAAGTGCAAGATATGAGCTTACATCAACACCAGTGATAAAATCTTCATCACAGCCATCTACAGGTTTAACAATAATGTCTGCTTCCTCAGCTTCCTGCTCTTTATCTTTGTCTTTATCTTTGTCCTTGTCTTTATCCTTATCTTCTTCCGACTCTGAATCCTCATCTTTTTTCTCATCATCAGAGTTTTCATTAGACTCTAATTTGTATAAAACAAAGTTGTCTAAATCCCCCCAATAACCGGAAGAGATTTCTCCACTAATCTTAAAATTTAAATCAGTCTTCTCCTCAACTGTAAAGCTTTCAGTAGAGAATGTGGACCAGTTATCCCAACCTGAAGTTTTTATTGATATTGACTCACCATTTAAACTTAGCTTTAAGCCAGATTCATCGTCTGCGCCATCCGCTTCAAAGGAAAGCTTGTAAGTTCCAGCTTTAACATCCTTAATGTCCTGAGAAAACTCAAAAGACGCACTTTCATTATTGTTCCAGTAATTTAAGATATTAGTTTTGTTATTGCTCGCCCATTCATCAACTTTAATCTTATAACCGACAGCATCTCCATCACTATCTGGCATATCTACAGTCCAGCCACTTAAATCACCAGTCTCAAAATCTCCGTTTTTAATTAAGTCAGTAGCCTTCCAACTTTCACTTTCCTCTGCTTTTGCCTCAAATGGGAAATACACCTGACCTCCCAGCATTGCAATAGCCGACATAAGGCTAATAATTCTAGCTCCACTTCTAGACCTTCTTCTTAACATATTATCCTCCCAATTTTATTTATTATTAAAACGCCTTAACTATATCCTTCTGTGTCGAATCCCTCAAAAAGAGCTGATGTCCCAACATTTGTCTGTGGGGAACTTCATTGCCTTGGAGTAATTCATACAACATTTTTGCCGCAGTCCATGACAAATCTCCCGTATTAAACTCCAATGCTGTTATTGGAGGGTAATGCATCTCTAAAACTGAACTATTGAAAAATGATGCGACCTTGATATCTCTAGGAACTACAACATTTTCTGCCTTCAATCGATTCAATACGTTGATACAGATGTTATCATCCATGCAAATGATACATTCAATTTGATTTTTCAAGCAATCGTCTACCGCTTGGGCAGTCTGTTGAGGATATCCTGTCTCATTAAACACAAACTGAGTGTTGATTCCCAAGTCATTTTCCACATGAGCTTTAAGGAAACCTGCATATCTGCTTTGAGTTACAACATGAGTCATATCTGCGCATAGTAAGGCAAGCCTACGATAACCCATTTTCAAAAGAACTGATGTAAGCTCCTTGCAGCCATTTTCCTGATCCACATCTACCTGATAGACCTGATCATCTTCATAAGACCCTATAACAACAAATGGAATCTTACGGCTCTTTAAAAACTCTATGTCAATTCCTTTTTTAATCGTGCGGGTGAGAATAACCCCGTCTACTTTATGCTGCTTAATAATCTTTTCAAGCTGACTAATATCATTTGCCTTTGTTTTAACCGGAATTACGTTGTAATTTCTTGTAGAGTAATAATCTAAAATACTCATTAAAGAAGCATGAAAGAAAGGGGTCTCTGCAAATTTATCTTCACCTGGTATAGTCACGCATATATTTCCAGTATGCTTGCTACCATAGTCAACAGAACGATTCTTTAACGTATAATTGTTATCCAGCAAAAACTTTTCAATTCTCTGCTTAGTCTTATCAGAAACTCTTCCGTTCCCAGATAAAGCCCTAGACACCGTGGTCTGGGAAATATTAAGTTCCTCTGCTATTTTCTTTAATTCAATTTCCTGCATCAGCTTACCTACTTTATTCCTTTAGATACACTCCAAAATTTCTAATTTCACCTGTAATTTGTGGTGAATCAATTTCAATTCCAACAACAATATCCGTGCCAGCATCCAACTCTAAATCAATTGTGCCTCTGGTCCAACGGGTATCAGATGGATAGATATTTGTCTCTCTGATGTAACCATTGAGTTTGGTAAAAGGCTTTATGCACACACCAGTTGTATTATCCCCCTTATATTCAACAACCATAGAATACTTACCGCTTTTTTCAATAGTTATATTATGAGATAAATCAAATTTCACATTACCAACTTTTTGCAGGCTTTAAGGTTTCTCGAAAATTACAGTATCCCCCTGACTCTTTTCTATTTGAAGGTTCATTCCAAATTCGAATTCTTCCGTAGTTAAATCCCATCTGAACAGCATATTCCAAAATATCTATCTCATTGCCTGCCACATCAAAATATTTATATCCCTTGTCCTTCATTTCCTGATATGAAGAGACATCCATTCCTTTAATAAATTCCATTTACTTCACCATTCCTAAAATAGGCTAGCATATGATGATATACTAGCCTTTTCATTCTAGATTCCATTAGCTTCTTTGTAAGCTGCATACTGTTTCAAAAATTCTGCTGTAAATTCCTCAACTCCTGCATCCTCAAGAGCTTTGTGAAATTCTTCAATTGTTTTTTCTGTTTTATCTCCATAGATTCCAAGTGCAAAACTCTGCTGATACTCAGATACAACTGACTGAACTGCTGTATACTGGTTCTGAACTGGACTTGGGTCGAAAGTGAAGCCTGTCTGCTCAGGTACATACTCCATCTCATCACAGTGGTCTCCAAAAGCTACAGCACGCTCATCCAGACCTGCCTCCTCTGGCTCATCCTGTCTGTTGATAGCCCATGCCCATCCATTCCAGGTATAATCTACAGCCTTGTCCAATGTAACTCTGTTACCTTCTTCATCTAGTTCATAATGTGTACCCTCAATACCACCCAAAAGAAGTCTGTTCAAATTAACATCGCTCTTCATGTAATCCAACACAAGTGCTGCACGTTCTGGGTCAGCTGACTTTTCTGTAATTGCTGTTGCATCTACAGAATAAGCTCCTCTTGATCGTTTTGCATCAGGTGTAACATCATAAACAGCATATGTTCCAAGACCTGATGATTCTAAATTATCACCTGCAGTAAACACTGAGCTATTCCATACAAAAGCTCCTGATGTACCATTTTCAAAATATGACTGTGAGTCTGTTGTATCATTTATTGCATTTGCAGACCAAACTCCTTTGCCAGCTAAATCAGCCATCTGGAGTGCATAATCAGTGTAATAATCTGACATATATGCATACTCTATATCCTCAGGAGCTGGAGCTTTTTCAGAATTATTAGCCTGATACAAGAAATCATATCCTTCAGTAACTCCTTGCAATGTATTTTCTTGACAGAACAATGTGAATAACTGCTCTCTGTTAGCATTTGTATTTAATGCGGTAACACCAGTCTCTGATTGCAGATTTGCCAATTCTTCAAGATATGTTTTGAAATTGTCCCAGCTGTCAGGTGTTGTAAGCGAATACTTATCTATCAAATCTTGTCTAACAACTGCACCGTTGTATGCTGTAAATGTTGCCTTTCCTTTAGGCACTGCATAGACATCACCATTAATTGCAATTTCCTTCCATGCTTCCTCTGGAAGCTCTGCGTAGGTATATGGCAAATATGTCTGTATAAACTCATTATCAAGTTTCTTAAATGCGCCAGCAGCAACCTCATCATTGTAATAACACCAAGATGCTGTATATATCAAATCTACCTGTTCGCCACCAGAAAGGAGTAATGAATATTTAGTTGCGTAATCGCTCCAATTCAAAAACTCAATATCAAGTGTTGTGTTTAAGTTTGGCTCAAAATATTCTGAATTTGCCTTCTCCAAAACAGTGTCCATATCTGCAGGTTTATCACCTAATACATACATTACAATTGTTTCTGGTGTAGAGAAATTAAAACCTTTTCCTGCATATGGACTATCTGCTGATATAGCTGAGTCGTCTGAACCTTCAGCAGTAGTCTTTCCGTTAATAGTGTTAGCAGAACCAGAACTGTCACCACATGCCACCATTGACATTGTCATCGTTGCTGCTAAAATTGCCCCCACAATTTTCTTCATTCTTTTCTTCATGGTATCCTCCTCCATTATTCTCTTTTTATTATCAACCCTTAACTGCGCCAAGAGTTAATCCCTTAACAAAGTATTTCTGCAAAAATGGATATAATAAAACAATTGGACCTGTTGCAATAACAGTCATGGCCAACTTTAATCCTTCTGATGGCAGCTGACCTACCTGCATGCCAGTTAATACTGCTATTCTTTTTAGTGCTTCTGAACTATTTAGAATATTCTGCAGCGTATACTGTAAGTTCCAATGCTCTCCCGTACTCATAAACAACATACAGTTATACCAATCATTCCAATAAGCCAATGCTACAAATAAGGTTATTGTTGCCACCAAAGGCTTTGCCAT
>JAEEGL016476320.1_pt1 | contig 10779 bp, 8 predicted proteins | sample 9134231 | NCBI WGS metagenome assembly JAEEGL01 (sample SAMN16246548, study PRJNA631951) | gut metagenome | biome: gut microbiome; feature: rumen; material: fiber-attached | host: Bos | place: Iran: Karaj | collected 2018-10
AAGTCCTTTAATACATCTTTCTTTGCTTATTTTTTTTTCTTGTTTTAAATCAAATAATTTAAAAACATTTCTTGCTTCTTCTTCAGTAAAAATTCCTCCTCTTAATCCTTGATTTTTTTGATTTTCTAATCTTTCAATTAAAAATTCTTTTAAATTTTCTGGTTGTCTATATGCAACTGCTGTTGCTAAATCTTCAAATAATTCAACTAATCTATTTTTTTTTATATATTCATCTGCTTCATTTACTAAATTATTATCTGCTAATTGAAAAGCATTTGATGACATCTTATCAGTTATTTATTTATATTAAAAAAATATTTTAATTTTAATTCAATTTTTAAAAATTTTATATGTTTCATACATTAATATATAATAAATTATTTTTTTTTATTTGGATTCATATTTTAAGTTTTATAAACTTCTACATTTTTTAATAAAGTAATCTAATTCAGAAATAAATTGTTTTAATTCTAAACCTTCAATTTGTCCTTTTCTTAAATGTTCATCAATATTAGGTAAATTTCTTAATTGATGAAAATAATCAATAATAACATTATATTTCTTTAATTTATCTTCTTTATTTAAATCAATTCCTTTAGGATTATAATAAACACTTTCTTTAGTTTGAATAATAACATTATAATACAATTTCAAAATATTCCAAGCAGCTAAACACCCATTTTTAAAATAAATATCATATTTAGAATTAATCATTTTTATAATAGAAGGAAATAAAATTAAAACATCTTCAGATCTAATATCAATCTTTTTTAAATCGGTTTGAATAAAAGCATAATTTAAAACGTCATTTGATAAACCTAAATCATTTAATTCACCCATAACTCCAAAAGCTTCAGACTTACTATATTTATTATTCCAAACTGTATTTATTGTTTTTAAATTACCTATTCTTGATTTAATTATTTGACAAAATTGACTATTTTGTTTTTGGACTTCTTCTATTACTGGAATATCATTTTTTTCTGGGATTTTTTGTGGCTCTTCTTTTGGCGGAAGAAAGTTGTTTAAATCTAAATTTAATGGAGATGCGGTGTGATCATTTAGATTTGGGTCATAACTATTTATATCTATAAAATTTGGGTTATTATTATTATTATTATCTGTCATTTTTTTAATTTTAAATAATTTAAAATATTAATTAAGATTTATTTTAGAGAATTATATTTTATTTTTTTTTAGTTTGGAAAATTAGTTTCTTTTATTTATGGAATTTAATTAAAAAATATAAAGTAAAATTCAAAGTGTTATTATATAATTTATTAAATAATAATATTCATATTATCATATAAATTTATATTAATTTCCCTCAATCTCATTTTTAATTTCAACACAACCTCTTAAAACTTCACTTTCAGTATCATAACTATCAATAGCAATAATAGAAATATTATATAATCCACTTTTTAATCCTTCAGGAACTTTTAAAGTAATAATTTCACTCCATTCATTTCTCATTTTAAAAAAATCAGAATAATAAAAAAAATACCTATACAAATCTATATCTAACAATCTATAAATAACTAAATAACTCTGAACATAAAGTTCATGATAAGCTTGTTTAAAATATATTTTACTAAAAACTTTATTTTTAACAACATCATACTTAACATTAATAACAGTATCATTTAACCAATAAGGTTTTTTATATTTATTTTTCATATCTAAATAATTATACTTAAAATTAACTTTAAAAGCAGGAAAATCATAAATCCAATATTTATTATAATATTCTCCGCTTCTGAAAAAAATCCTTTTAAATAAAATCTTTTCATCATTAATTTCCATAATAATTCCCATAGGATTTTTCATAGAAATTAATTCATCATCATTTTCATCTTTTGGAATTCTCCCATTATAATAACCATAATCTAAATCAATATAAGATATACTTTGAGTTTGAACAGCAGTAAATTCACCTTGATAAAAACTAGTTTCATCCATTAAAGAAGCATGAGAATGACCTGATATAGAAATAATATTTTGATATTTATTAAATAACTGTTTCATAATATAATTTCCTTGTTTATATACATTTGTTCCATAAGCTGTGAATATTGGTCCCATATGTGTTATTATAAATATTGGTTTTGTTGAATTTTCTTTTAATGATATATTTATTTGTTCTTCAACCCAATCTTTCATATTGATATTTGATTCATTCATTTCTAATGAACCGTTTTCTGAACTCCAAAAAATAAAATGAAAACCGTTTATTACTTTATGCATAAATGGCTTTTGCTTTGTGAAAAATTCAAATGTTCTTTGATGTAATTTATTAGGTTTTGACACCCCGTAAAATTCATGATTTCCCATTATTAAATTCATTAGTGGTTTTTCTTTTGGATATATTGAATTTAATATCCTATTATATAATAAGTAATTTAATATTATATCTCCATCTACAGTATCTCCTGCTATTATTATACTATCTACTTTTTCTTTTTTTAATACTTTTAATGTTTGCTTAAAATTTTGAGTAAATATTTTATATCTGTAATCATTTATTGATATTGGACTTAATTGAAGATCACTTATTAATGCTATTTTTAATGTTGTTTTATTTATTGTTATTCTTTCAATTGTTTTTGAGATTGGGGAATATTGTATATAATCATAAATTAGGAATATGATTGTTTCTAGAGTTGTTATTGTAAATAAATATAGGAAAAGGAAACAATTATATTTTAAATGCAAATTCATTATAAAGAATAAAGAGAATTAATTTTTTATTATTTATCATGAAATTAAAATAATAAATTTGTTTTAATCATAAAACCTAAATAAAAATAAAAAACATATATCAAAAAAACATGAAAATTGCATAAATCAAAAAATAAAAGAAAAGAAAAAAAATATAAGGAAAATATTAAACATTATTATTTCTTATCTTTATCATAAGGATTTCCTTGTGTGAAACATATTTACTTTATATTCCAACTAATTGAAATTAGTACAAATAAAAAAAAGGACAACAAAAGAAGATTTTTAAAAACCAACTATACTAACTTGAATAATAATAACATTTAATTTTAACCATTTATCTTCATTAAAGCTTTTTGAATCTTATTCTACGAACTTTACTTTATTTTTCTTTGTTATATTTTCTAATTTTTTTTAATTATCTTTCTCTAAATAAATAATATATTATTAAAAACTAATTTCCTTTTACTTAATAAAAAATATAATTAAATTAAACATAAAAATTACTTTATTTGATGTCATTAATATCAAAAATTATATTGCTACTAACCTCTTTATTAATTTTATTTTTAGGTTATCTAATATCAACAGAAATAGAATTCACTCCAAAATTTATAGAACTTCCTTTAGAATCAAAAGCAAAATGTTTAGATGGTTCTCCATATAAATTTATGTATATTAAAGGAAGAGATTCAGGAACAAAAAACTTTTTATTATATTTTGAAGGAGGAAGTTGGTGTGGAACTGATGTAAAACCAAAACCAACAATTGAATCATGTAGACAAAGAGCATTAACAAATTTAGGTAAAAATACTTTTGGAATTAATTTAAAAGTTATATTCTCTCGTTTTACTAGATTTTTTTCAAATAAAGAAAAATATAATCCTTCATTTTATAATTGGAATAAAATCTTTATTAAATATTGCGATGGATTAGGTCATATTAGTAATACTAATTCTTATGGATTATATTTTAATGGATTAAATAATACTTTAGGAGTTTTAAATTATTTAAAAAAAAATTTCGATTTTGAAAAAGCAGAAAATGTTGTTATTTCTGGTTATTCAGCAGGAGGATTAGCAGCTTTAATTTATAGTAATTATATAAATAATTTAACAATTAAAAAAAATAATACTATTGTTATTGCTGATAGTAGTTTTGTTAATTTAATTGATTATGATAAAATAAAAGAAGGTGAAGATGATATTAGATTTGTATTTAAAAATGTAATGAAATATTCTGGGAATAATGATATTATTTTAAAACCAATATGTAAATATTATAATAATCCTGAAGAAAAATATTTATGTATGTTACCTGAAGGTTATATTGAACAAATTAAATTACCTGTTTTAATTATTCAAAACTCTTTTGACGCTTGGAAAATGAGACATATATTAAAAGAATCTTGTTTTTTAACTTATAAATTTCTAAAAGGATGTAATGAGAAACAAAAAGATAATATTATAAAATATGGAGAAAAATTAAATAAGAGAATGGAGGAACATTTTAAAGTTAGAGATAATTTTAGTTTTTGGATTAATAAACTTTTAGGTCATACATTAACAATATTTAATTATAAAATTTACGGAGACAAATATAAAATAAATAATATTACTTTAGGAGATTTTATTAAAGAATGGGTTGATAATAATCTTAATAAAAATAATAAAAAACATGTTTATTATACTAATCAAAATAATAGTTTAATAGATGATTATAAAGATATTTATTGGTATACCTATATTTTACCTTTTAAATAAAATTTATTTAAATAAACAACTATGATATAATTTTATTTTTGATTCTATCAGATAAATTTTCATAAATCATTTTATCTATTTTTGAATTATTGATTGAATTTAAAAGAGATTTATAATATGAAATAATATTATTTTCAGAATTTACAAAATCATAATGTTCAAATAAAGCTTTTCTTTCTTCTAGATTATTTAAATTTATTTTTTTTAAATAATATAAACTATTAATTTGATTTTTATTCAGTAATAATTTTTTCAAAAATTCAATTTCTTTAATGACTCTTAAATACCTATTTACTTCAACTAAATTAATAAAAAACCAATATAAAATGCGAGTATCTGTAGGTTTATTTTTATTATGACAACAAAATAAAGAAAGATCAATTTTTATATTACGTTTTTTAAATTTTATACTATATTTCATTATTGATGATTTATTTGAACTTCCAAAATTTGTTGATATTATTGGTTGAGTGTTTAACTTTTGTAATAAATGGGATCCTGATTGTTCAATAAATGTTCTATCTTGACTTTTATTTTGTAGATTTTTTTTTTTAAATAAAATATTGTCATTAGTCACTTCATCACTAAAAGTTAATTTAAATTTACTTGATTTTATAAATTTTGGATTATTCTCTTTTAAAGATATTTCTGATTTATTTAAATTAATAAAAGATTTTTCTTCAATTTTATTTTTATTATTTTCATTTTCATTTTCATTTTCTTCTTCATTTTTTATTTCTTTTAGTTTCACACTTTTTCTCATCTCTGTATTACTTTTAAATACAAATTTTTTATTTTTTTTTTTTTCTTCAAATTCAAAGTAATTATAAATAATTTCCAATTTTCTAATTTTTTCTCCAACATATTGGGAAATAATATTAAAAATAATAATAATAATATTAACAATACTTCCCATATTAGCAATGACATTTTGAACTTTCATATAATATCTAGTATAATAATTTTTTTCCATTGAAGTATATAAATTAATTTCAAATATTTTCGAAGAAGCTCCTTCAGTTGATACATCAGTATCATTATAAAAAGAATAAGTTGATCTAATCTCATCAACTCCCCAATCACTTAAGTTTTTATTATTTGAAAATAACCATCCTTGATCATCATTAATAATATATTTTTTTAAAAAAATATCATCATTTCTTTGTAATTTATAACTTAAACAATAATATAAATTTTTATATATTTTCATTAAAGGATGTTTCATAGAAAGAGGATTAAATTGAATAACTTGATAATATAAAGCAAAATATTTAGGATTATCTTGATGTAAAAAATTTTTTAAATCCTCAACAGAAGTACAAGTTGTATTTTTTGAATATGGTTTTCCATTTTCACAAAAAAAAACTTGTATTTCAAAATAATATAAATTAGGAGAATCCCAATAACCACCAAATTTTCTTCCTCCTAAATCAGGACAATATAATATTCCATAATGTTTAGATAAATTATAATCCCGAAAATCAGAGTCATTACAAATATGAAATGTTAAATATTCATCTTTGATATTTACTCTGTATTTTCCCTGATTATCTTCTTCTGATGAATAATAGTAGATTTTCATGTATAATGTATCCGATGTATTTACAAAATTTCCATCATAATCTTCTATTCTAAAAGCAAAGAAAATGGAATCTTTTTCTGTATCTATAATTTCATATTTAAAATCATTTTCTGTTGATATTGTTATAGTTGGATTTGTTCTTAAAAAGAAATTAATACCAAAAATATAACATAGTACAATGAATAGTAATATTAATACTAGAGTTAGTATTCCTCCTAATGCTGTTTGTTTTTTTCTTTTTTTACCTGAATAAAAGTAAAATTGAGAACCAAATAAGTCTATATTTCTTAACAATTTTCTTATCATTTTTTAGATTTTATTTATTTTAATTATATCTATCAAATGACATAATCATATAATAATGAATATATGATTAATTTATACAATTACAAAATTAAAAGAATGAAATTTTTAAATAAATAGATATTTCATTATATTCTTATTTAAAATATATTGAGCAATATTTTCTTTTTATAATACTTTCTTTTATTTCTAATAAATGTAAATCTTATATCTCAACCCCAAAAAATATATTAATGATTTTTCAAAAAAAAATAAAATCAGAAACTGAATAAAAAATTAACAAAACAAAAAATATAAAAAGACTTAAAAAATAATAAATTAAAAAAAAAAATCTAATCAAAAAAAAAAATATAAATACGCAAAAAAATTAAAATCCTCATATAAAAAAATGAGTCGTAAAGTACAAAAAACAACAGTAAAAAAAGAAGTAGTACAAAGTACTCCAGTTCCTCAAGAAGATGAGAGTCTCCTTCTCTTTGCAAATGGAAAAGAAGTTCTCCCAGGAGATTTATTGACTGCTTTAGAGAAATTAGGATACGATCAAGCCAATCCCAAATTATATCATTTAGTGAATGACTTAGAAAAAGATGTGACTGGAAAAATGAGTGTTGTTAACGTTGCTCGTGTTCTCAAAACTAAACCAACTGAAGATGAATTAAGACAAGTTCATCGTGCTTTCACTTTGGGAGATCATAATGAAATTGGAGTCGATGATTTAGTCAGAGTTGCTAACATAGTTGATGAAGATACTAATCAACCTTTTGGTGAATGGGTTGATAAGTTAAGTGCTAATAAAAAAGGATTCACTTATGATGAAATGGTTAAAATTCTTACTACTCAAGATGAAGTCGAAGAAGAAGAAGAATAAATTTTCATTTTTGTAAACCTTTTTTCTTTTTCTTTTTCTTCTTTTTTTCAACCCTTTTTATTTTCTGGTTTTTTTAGATTTTTTTAAGGATAAGGGTTTAATTATTTAATACGAATTTAAAAATTTAGATGTTTTTTATTTTTTTTATTTTTTTTTTCTTAAGGTTTTTTATTTTTTTTTTGGGATTTACATATGGTTTTTGTCTTAGTTGAATAATAAAAAAAACATAACCTCTAAAACAATAAAAAAAATAAAATAAATAAATAAAAATAATTAAAACAATGTATAAAATCAAAAATATCTATAATCAAAAAATCAAGATTTAAAAAAAAAAAATAAAAAAAAAAATTAAAAAAACAATGTTATCAAAAATTAAAACATCCTCATTATTTTCATCATCATTCCTAAAATCTTTTCCCTTATTTTACTTTTCAAAATCAATAATTCATTCTCAAAAAGCTCGTGAACTTCTATTAGAAGGGGTAAATAAATTAGCAGACACAGTTCAAATAACATTAGGTCCAAAAGGTAGAAATGTGATATTAGACAATGAATTTCATTCTCCTAAAATAACAAAAGATGGAGTAACAGTAGCAAAGCAAATATCATTTTCAAATAAATTTCATAATTTAAGAGCAAATTTAGCTAAACAACAGTAACAAGAACAGCAAATGAAGCTATATTAACTTGAGAAATATTTAAAGAAGGTTGTAAAGGAATTTCTTCTGGAATGAATCCACAAGATTTAAGAAAAGGAATGTTAATTGCTTTAGAACATGTTTCCAATCATTTAAAAAAGATTTCTGTTAAAGTTAAATCTAAAGAAGATTTAATTAAAGTTGCTACTATTAGTGCTAATAATGATCATAATATTGGAAAATTAATTGCGGATATTATAGAAAAAATTGAACCTGAAGGTTCTATTAATGTTCAAAGAGGAAAACTTTAAAACATGAAGTTGAATATTCTAATGGAATTAAATTTAATAATGGATATATTTCCCCTTATTTTGTCACTAATTTAAAAAATCAAAAATGTGAATTTGATAATTCTTATATTTTATTATGTGATAATAAAATTTCTGATATTCAATCTTTTGCTAAAATATTAGAATTTTGTATTAAAAAGCAAAATCCTTTAGTTATTATATCTGAAGATATAGAAAGTGAAATTTTAGCTATGTTAATAATAAATAGAATAAAAGGAAATTTAAAAATTTGTGCAGTTAAAGCTCCGTCATATGGTGAAAATAGGAAAAATTTATTAAGTGATTTATCAATATCAACAGGAGCTCAAATAATAAGTGATGAAACAGGAGTAAATTTAAATTCATCTCCAGAATCATTATTAGGAAAAGTAAAAAGAGCAATAATCTCAAGAGACGAAACAATATTAATAGAAGGAAAAGGTAATCCTGAAAAATTAAAAGAAAGAATATCAAATTTAAAATCTCAAATGGAGAAAACAGAAGGTGAATATGATAGAGATAAATTAAAAGAAAGAATAGATAAATTAACAGGAAGTATAGCAATATTAAAAATAGGAGGAATAAGTGAAACAGAAGTAAATGAATTAAAAGATAGAATTGATGATGCAATATGTGCTACAAAAGCAGCTTATCAAGAAGGTATTGTTCCAGGAGGTGGAGCTGCTTTATTATATGCAAGTAAAGTATTAGATAAAGTTAAATTAGATAATATTGATCAACAAAATGGGGTTAATATTATTAAAAATGCTTTGAAAATTCCATGTAAAACTATTTGTGATAATGCTGGTTTAAGTGGAGAATTAATTAGTAATGAGTTATTAAATGGAAATAATGAAAAAATGGGAATTGATGCTATTACTGGTATTAAAGGAAATATGTTTGATAAAGGAATTATTGATCCTACTAAAGTTGTTAGATGTTCGGTTGAAAGTGCTGTTAAAGTTGCGAGTATGATGATTACTACTGAAAGTGTTGTTGTTGATGAAAAAAATGATGCTAAAAATATTAATCGTGGTAATGTTAATAATACAGATAATATTGATGATTATTAGTTTTTTATTTTGTTGTTTTTTAAAATTTTTAAATTTATTTTTTTTTTTAATATTTTTTTAATTTGTGTTTTTTATTTTTAATAAAATTGATTTTTTAATTTTTATAAAATTTTTAGGAAATAATTATAATTAAAAAATAAATATAAATGGGTTGTGCATGCTTATTAAATAATAACAATGAAGAAATGAAAAATGAAGCTAAAAATGATAAAAATGACATTTCAAATATAATTGATGTAGAAAATAATAATCTCAGTATAAGTAACAATCCTAATAATGGGGGAACAGAAAATATTGGCAAAAATGATAATAATAATAATAACAATAAAACACATATAATAGTGAATAATCAATTAAATAATAATAAAAATTTACTTGGTTTTGTCCAACCTAAATTGCTGAATGAAAGAGCAAAATCAGCTCAAGGGAATCAAAAAGAAGAAAACAAAGAAAATAATTCACAAAAAGATTCAGAAGATATTGAATATAAACAAATTGAAACGGATTTAATAACACCACAGGAATTCAAAGAATTTTTATCAAATTTTGAACCTATTAATGATTCTATAGAAATAGAAATTCGTCCAACAACGATGTGTGAAAATAAAACGATATATTATGGGGAATGGGATATAAAAAATAATAAAAGACATGGAAGAGGAATACAAGTATGGTCAGATGGGGCAAAATATTTAGGATATTGGAAAAATAATCAAGCAAATGGGAAAGGAAAATTAATTCATCAAGATGGAGATATATATGAAGGGGAATGGCAGAGTGATAAACCTAATGGAAATGGATGTTATATACATACTGATGGTACAAAATATGTAGGAGAGTGGAAAAATGATAAACAGGATGGTAAAGGAGAAGAAGAATGGCCAGATGGGAGTACATATATTGGGGAATATAAAGAGGGAAAAAAACAGGGGCATGGAGTGTTTAAATGGGCTGATGGAAATATATATGAAGGTAATTTTGATAATAATGTTATTAATGGAAAAGGAAAATATACTTTTATAGATCAAAGAGTTTATGAAGGAGATTGGGTAAATAATAAAATTGAAGGGAAAGGGGTATTTATATGGCCAGATGGTAGAAAATATGAAGGAGAGTTTAAAAATGATAAAAAAAATGGTTTTGGTGAATTTACATCTAAGGATGGGAAAAAATATAGAGGTGAATGGAAAGATGGAAAACAAAATGGAGAAGGGGAATTATATAATCCTAAAGATAATAGCTGGAAAAAAGGTATATGGGCTAATGGAAAAAGAGTTAAATGGGTTGATAATGGTAATTAGTTCAATCTTGAATTCTTTTTTAAAATTATATCCTTTTTTTACTACTTTATTATTTTTTATAAAATATATATTATAAATTATTAATTTTTTTAATTTATATAATTATTTATTTAAATCATATATTTTTTAAATTTTTTATTATTTTATTTATGAAATTACAAATGGGGATTGGGGATTGGGGTTTGGGGATTGGGGATTGGG
>JAEEGL016670398.1_pt1 | contig 10779 bp, 7 predicted proteins | sample 9134231 | NCBI WGS metagenome assembly JAEEGL01 (sample SAMN16246548, study PRJNA631951) | gut metagenome | biome: gut microbiome; feature: rumen; material: fiber-attached | host: Bos | place: Iran: Karaj | collected 2018-10
ATATTTATATAATTGTTTTTTAGAAGCAAAAAAAATAAGTGATAAAAATGTTAAAGAAATAGGAGATGAATTTGTTGATAATTATATTATTAGTCATATTATTGAAGAGAATCAAAATATTTTTCCAATTTTTAGTTATCAAGATTTAGATAAATTAAAAGAAATTATTTTTAAAGTAAAAATTTTTTTAGATATTAGTGAAAATAAAGGAATAAATTTAGAAAAATTATATGATAAATATAATTATCCAAAAAACTTATATAATTATAATGATTATAAAGAAGGAAAAATTAAATTATTTAAATTAGAAAATATGTTACATGAAACTTTTTCGGATTCTGAAAAATTTTATTTAAAAATAATGAGTGATGTTTTTCATATTTGTAAAAAAATAAAATATGTTTGTAAAATACAATTAAAAGAAGGAGATATTTTTGGAAATTATGAAATAATAAATTCAAAGCCTAAAAGAGAAGAAACATCTAAAGTTATAAGTAAAAATTGTTTAATTTTATCTATAAATAAAAAAGAATATTCAAATAAAATTTTTGCTGAAGAAAAAACCGATTTAGATTATGAAATAGATGATATTCATGGTAATTTTTTCTTTCGTTCTTTAGATTATGATTTTTTTTATAAAAACATATTTTCAAAATTCAAAATTTCAAATTTATTACAAAAAAATATTCTATTTAATGAAAACACCAAATTAAATAATATTTATATAATAAAAGAAGGTTTAATAGATGTTCATATTCAAAATATATCTTTATTAGATTTAAGGATTTTAATATCTAGTTTATATAGCAAAATTAAAGATAAAATAAAAATTGATTTTAATTTTGATAATGATTTAAATATTCCGCTAAAAAAATTAAAATCAATTTTAAATGAAAAATATTCTTTTAATTTATTCACATGTGAAAAAGTAATTTTTGGTGACATTGAATTTAATTATAATATAAAATCATTTTATACTACAACTATTAAATCTGATAAATGTGTTTTTTATATTTTACCTATTGAAATTATAAATGACATTAAAGGACATGAAAATATTAAATTAAGAAAAAGTTTAGATAGAATTTGTTTAATGAAAACAAAAAATATTATTGAAAGGTTAATAAATGTTTATAATTCATTTTTTTTAAAATATAAAAAAGAATATAATAAACATTTAAAAGAAGAAGAAAAAAAATTTATAAAGGAAGAAAATTTAAAATTAAATAATAAATTTTTTTCAAATAGTAATAAAAATATTTTTGTTGATAATAAAATTAAAAATTTATTTAAAAATAATTCTAATTATGTTCCTCATAATACAATGTTATTTAAAGAAATGAGAATTTTTAATGAAAAATTAAAAGAACAATTAAAAAAAAAAAGAGAATTATTAAAAAAAAATTATTTAAGTGTTGATTCAGATAAATCAAAAGATGATAAATGTCAAAAAGAAAATAAAAAAAATATTGAAAAATCATTTAAACAGTTTTTTGAAATTAAAAAAAAAATCCAAAAAAAAATATTTTTACCTTCTTTAGTTTTATCAGAACGAAATTCTTTTTTTGATAATAATTATAATAATAAATTTAATCAAATAACAAAAAATTCAAGTACACCTAATATTAAATTAACAACTTCTAATAATAAAATAGATTATTCATCTTCTTATAAACCAATTCAAACATATGAAAATAAATATAAATTAACACCAAAAAAATTATATAATTCAAATTTTATAAAAACTAATAAAATCAAAAAAAATAATAAATCAGTCATTAAAATCAAAAAAGATTTATGTAATTTTCAAAATGAGAAAATTAATCAAATGATTTTATATGATAATTATAATTCATATTTGACCAATAATAATATAATTAAAAATAAATTTATTAATTTAACAAACAACTAATTTATAATAATTAGCATTTTTAAGAAATATAAATATAATATTTATTTTAATGTTATTATTATTAAATATAACATAAATTATAAAATTAATCAATTTTAATAATTTTATATTATTTATTTCATAATTATTTATATTTATTTTTAAAATCATTTCTAGCTCTTAAAGAAGTATTAGTAAAATTCTCTCCATTATATCCTCCTGATTTAACTCCAACTCTAAATCCTTTATATCCTAAAATATAAGGTAATTCTGTATTATTTTCAGTTTTCAAAGCCTCAACAAATTTGGGAGGCAAATCATCAGGTATATCAAAATTAAGTCCAGTTTTTGCTCTTTTTTCTGCAGCTAAAATTTTATCGTAATTCAAATATGAAATTTGTTTTTGAAAAACAGATTGAGTACCACAATATCCAACTGTAGGTACTTGTGCTATTTTACTATGATAAATTCTTTTTATATCATTAAATAAAGTTCTTTTTCCTTTTCCATTTACACTATTACCCATAGTATTATAAAGAATTCTATCACATTTTTCACTATCTTCTAATTCTTTTTGTTCTTTATCACTTCTAACTTTTGGTTTTTTATATACTTCATTATTAAGTGATTTATATCTTTCATTATCAGTAACATTTTGACCTTTATTATAATCTCCTTTAATAGCAACTGCAGTAGATTTTGAAAATGGTAAACCATATAAATTAGAACTATATAAACCGGGAACAAATACTTTAACTCCTGGAATATGTTGTGGGTATATTTTATATTTATCTCCTTGTATCCATGTATCAGCTTTTTGAGAACGATTACTAAAAATTTTATCTTCTTCTAAAGGATAATCTCTTGTGAAATTATCACAAAAATAATCTCTATTATATATTGAATAATCTTGCATTTCAGATGGTTTTAAAAGTACTTTTTTTGGTGGTTCTGTTGTGAGTAAAGTTTTAATTTGATCATTTGTTGAACCAATTGTTGCACCTATTATACTATATTTATATGGAACATGACCTTGATAACCTGGAAAATCTTCTCGAAATAATGTTTTTTTTTTTTCAGTTTCTGCCATTATATATTAAATTATTATTTATATATAAAAGTTTAATATTTAATTTTAATCAGTTATATTATATATTTATATTTTAATATTATATAATTTTAAATATATATTTTTTATTTCATTATTCAAAAAATAAAAAAATTTATATTAAAAATTTATTTTTATGGATTTAAAATGTTTTTATTTTTTTCTTTTTTATCATCATTTAAAATTTTTATTTCTTCTTTATAAATTTTTTTTAATTGTTTTTGAATTAAATAATTCGACAATAAACTAAATGTCATAGAATATTTAAAATAATTAAATGATTTTTTTAAAATTTTATTATGTCCTTTTATATTCATAATATATATTATATTAGATAAAAAACATAATGTAAATATACTATCTCTAAAAAAGAATTTCCAATCTTTATATTCATATTTTATTTCTTTAGTTCGTAAAATAAATCTATTATTAATAAAATTTTTTCTATCTATTAAATATTTTTGTATTTTTTCTTTTGAAATTTTTAATTTATTTGAATGTTTTGGAATATTTTGAATTTGAATTTTATTAAATAATTCATCAGTTTTAGTTTTAAATAATAAATATGTTTTATAATATTTATTAATCCAATTTTTTATATGAATTTGATAAATTTTTTTCCCATTTAAATTAAAATTATTCATAATATTATTTAATTTTAAATAAAAATTTTTATAAATTTATAAGTTAATAATATTATTGTATAATAAAAAATTATATTTATATACTTAAATTTTATTTACAAACAATTAATTAATTATTAAAGATTTAAACTTTGTTTTATTAATTTAAGAACTTTATTGTTTTGATTATTTTCAAAAAATTTTATTTGATTTAAATATTGTTCTATAATTGTAAGATTTTTACAAATTACTTTATTTTTTTTATCTTTAATAATTAACATTTCTTGAAGATTTTGTAAATCATCTTCTTCAACGTTTTCATAATTCTTATTATTAAAATTATTATTTAATTTATTATTATTTTTAATGTTTGATATTAAATTTAATTCAATTTTTTTCTCTAAATTTAAATTTACAAATTTATTTTTATTATTATTATTATTTTGTTGAATAACAATTTTTTTAATATTATTATTATTTTTAAAATTTTCTTTGAATTTTTTCATTTCAGCTTCAATTAATGAAGGAATTTTTTTAATTTCTTGTTTTAATATGATATTTTTATTTTTTAATATATCATTTTCTTTTTGCAAAGAATTAATTAAAGATGTAATATCTTTATTATTATTATTAGAATTATTATTTTCAGAAACTTTTTTTAATAAATTAATTTTTTCATCATTTAACATTTTAATTAAAGTATTTCTTTCTTTAAGCATTTTATCAGTTTGTGCTTGAGTTAAAATTAAATTATCAAATTCATTATTTTTTTCTTTTAATATTTTTTTATATTTTTCAATTTCTTCAATTAATTTTTCATATTTTTTTTTATATAAATCATTATTATTTAAATTTATTATTTCATTATTTTTTCCATTTAAATTATAAATATTATTATTTATTTCTTCCCAATAAAATTTTTTATTGACATCTTTAATAAGAATCCATGATTTATTTTCATATGAATAATAAGCAATAATTTTTTTATTTTTATCTGAAATTTTATTTTTATTTATTGTTAATTTATTATTATAAAAATAATTATTATTATTATTATAAATATTATTGTTATTATAATTAGTTTTTGTATTTTCTCTTTCATTTACATAAATATCTTCATCTGTTATTTCATAATAATTCATTTTTTCTGGAGGAGTATAATCTCTAAATTTTTTATTTAATTTATTTTTATTATTATTATTTAATTTTAAATTTGAAATATTTGAATTTTCTTTTTTATTATTTATATTAAAAATATTTATTAAATCATCATTTTCTTCAGAAGGAATATAATCATTAAATTGATTAAAATATTTATTTTCTTTTATATTAGAAATATTAAAAAACTCATCTTCTGTTTCTTTATGATTCTCACTTTTATTTTTATTTTTTGCATAATATCTTGGAGTGCTTCCATTTGACTTCATTTCTTTTGTCATATACATATTTATATATCTTGAAGAATATGAATTATTTTTTTCAAATTTATGAAATGAATTTTTTTTTCGCATATTTTTATATGAAATTACTTTTTTCATTTTTATATTATTATATTTATTAATTTAATTTAGATTATTAAAATTAAATTTAAATTTTATTATATTTATCTTTATTCAAGAAATAAGTGCAAGGATTTACATAATTATCATATTTAAATTCTTGAATATTATTAACTTTAATTCTTTTATTATTTTCTGTTTTTGATAGTTCATTTAAAAATTTTTCATTTTCTTCCCAATCTTTTTCAGACACATATTCAATTTCAATTTTTTTAACATTTTCAATAAAATTTTTATTATAAAAATTAATAAGATCTTCTTTTTTAATCTCATTTTCTAAAATATTACAAATCTGTTTTTTAATATTAAAATTAAAATTAAATTTTTTTATTTCCCAAAAATGATCAATTACCATTTTTTTTAATTTAATATACTTTTCTTTATATTCAACTAAAGTAGAATTGACATATTCTTTAAAAGTTTCATCACTTAAAACATCAATTAATTCTTTTTTTGTGACATTAAAAAATTCATTAATATTTTCAATTATTTTTTCAGGTGAAAAAGAATTACTTTGAACTAAACATTTAATTCCATAACTATCTCCAATACTTTGTTCAGTTAAGTTACATACGTATCCAATTGTTTTTTTAGTACGTAATTCATCAAAAAATCTATCAGATAATAAATTTTTAATGACACATAATAAAGCTCTATCATATATACTTTTTATAGAACATTGATAGAATGAAACAATTGCATTATTAATTTCTTTTGGGTCAAAATTTTTAAATGAATATGTATAAGTATAATTATCTTTTATTGATATTGTTCTTAATAAACACATTTCATTTATAGGTAATTCATTAGTTTTTATTTTATAATTATTTTCAAATAATTTTCCAATTTCAATTGCGGATTCTTTTAAAATATTTCCTTCTATTAACCATTCAAATCTTACTTTTTTAAATAAATTTTCTGTAAATTCAAAAAATTTTTCAAAAGTGATATCATTTTGACATATATTAAATAAATCAATTTCTAAAAAATTTATATCATATATAAATTTTTTTAAATATGAATTAACAACTTTATATGCTTTATCAAAATAAAAATTTTTATAATCTTTTTTTACTTTATCTAAAAATATATTAAATTTTTTATTATCATTAAAATTAATTAAACCCAAATCTTTAATGATATCTTTTAATAGATTTGTAACTGAATCATTAAAGCCTTTTAATGTTATTAATATTTTATTTTCAGCTATTTCTATTTTAAATTTTGTTTTTACCACTTCTGCCAAATAAACAGTTTCAATTAATTCATTATTTACTATTAATTTCCATATATCTAAATAAATTTTAATTGCATTAAATGTTAAATTACATATATTATTTGGAATATATATGCAACATTCACAATGACATTTTGGTAAATTAAAAGAAATATCTTTTTTATACCAAATTTTACATATATTTTCATTTAAAATTAAAATAGGTTCATCATTGTCTTTTGGTTCTAAAAATATATCAAAATTTTTAGGAATATAATTATTTTTTGATATATAATCTAAAGGATGTTTACATATATGATCATTAATATTTTTTTCAAAATCAGGATATAATTCTAAAATAGGTGTAATTGAATAATCAATATTATAAATCTTTTCAACTTTATCTGTTTGACCTTCAAATTTTTTTGAAAAAAAATAAATATTCATATTATTTATATTCAAAGCATTTATATATTTTTTAATTAAATCTTTATTTATTTTTCGAATAACATTTTTATTTATTAATATATCTGATGGTTCATTTAAAAACATATATGGTATTAAATTAGAAACATAATCAATTGGTTTGTTTTTGTTTTTATAATCAAAACAAATTTGTTCTCTATTCATTAATTCATTATAAAATTCTTCATTAATTTCTTTTTCTTGTATTATTTTAATATATTTTAATATTCTAAATATTACAACATTATAATTTTCATATCCATAATTTGTTAATTTAACAGTGATTTGAAATTTTGAATAAGTATTTGCAATAGTTGAAGATGATGAAATTAAATCACTAATTAAATTATCTTTTTTTAAAGCACTTGTTAATGAATTAGGTCCTTCATGACCAAATAAATCTGATAAAAAATTTAAAGGTAATTCTTTTAAATATTCATTTTCATTTTCAAGAAACCAAACAAATTTAATTTCATCTAAATCTTGAATAGAAACAATTTTATAAAATTTAGATAAATTATTTTTATTATATGGTAAGACTTTATTATATATTGGAGTTTCATAATTTTCTTTTTTTGGAATTTTATCAAATAAATTATTAACAATTTTAACCATTTCATCTATTGTTTTATTTGATATTAAAACTAAAGACATCATATGAGAAGAATAATATTTATTATAAAATTTTATAAGTTCATCTCTTATTTCTTTTTTTTGTAATGTTTCTAAATTTCCAGTTGAAAATTTCCAAAAACATGAATTTTCATCACTATTTACCTCAATGATTCTATAAAATCTCCATAAATCACTTTGTTTATTTAATTCATACTCAGAATTAACTGCTTTAACTTCTCTATCAATAGAATCATTTTTCAATAGAGGCTCAATAAAAAATTGAGCAAATATATCTAAAGCTTTTTCAAAATCTTCATTTGACACATCAAAATAATAATTAGTTACATCATCATCTGTATATGCATTAGAAAATCCTCCATGAGAAGTTAAAAAATCATTATATTCATTTTCATTTGGATATTTTTTTGTTCCCATAAATAACATATGTTCTAAAAAATGTGCTAATCCTTGATATTCAATTGGATCACATAAAGAACCAATATTTACTCCCAATGCTGCTGCACTTTTATCAGCATTTTTATCAGAAATATAAAGAACTTTTAAACCATTTGGTAATATATCATATAAATAATTATTATTATCTGTTTTAGGTTTAATTATATTATTAAAAGGAAATGAAACAGACATTAAATAAATAAAATGAAATAAAGAAATTAAATTTAAAAAAAAAAAAATAATTTTAAATAATTTAAATATAAAATATATATTACAAAATATAAAAATTTTTATATTTTAAAATTAATTAATATATAATAATATTTTTGATGTCACATAATAATAACAGGATGAATGATATGCAAGGAAAAATTTTTTTTAAATATTATAAAGCAGAAAAAAAACTTGGAGAAGGTTCTTTTGGAAAAATTTATACAGCAATAAATATAAAAACTAAAGAATTATATGCAATAAAAATGGAAAGAAAAGAATATGGACAAGGATTATTAGAAACAGAAGCTCATATATTATCTCATTTAAAAGGATTTGGAATTCCAGAAATGAAAACATATGGTTATAATCAAAATTATAACATTTTAGTTATGGAATTATTAGGAAATTCTTTAGAAGATTATTTTCAAAAAATGAAAAAAAGTTTTTCAATTAAAACTACATGCATGTTAGGATTACAAATGTTAGATAGAATTGAGTGGGTTCATAGTAAAAATTTAATACATCGTGATATAAAACCAGATAATTTTGTAATGGGAAGAGGTGATAAAAATCATATAGTTTATATAATAGATTTTGGATTATCAAAAAAATATTTTAGCGTTAGTAAAAATTTACATATTAAATTTACCCAAAATAAAAAATTAACAGGAACAGCAAGATATGCTTCAATAAATGCTATTAAAGGTTGTGAACAAAGTAGAAGAGATGATTTAGAAGCAATTGGGTATGTATTAATGTATTTTTTAAGAGGGAGTTTACCTTGGCAAGGATTAAAAAATAAAAAAGGAGAAGATAGATATATTAAAATATATGAAAAAAAAAAGAATACTACTCCAGAAGAATTATGTAAAAATTTTCCTGAAGAATTTACAGAATTTATTAAATATACAAGACATATTCAATTTGAAAGCAAACCAGATTATGATTATTTAAGAGGATTATTAAAAAATGTATTAAATAAAAGTAATTTTGAATATGATTATTTTTATGACTGGTTTGAGGAAAAGCCTATTATAAAACCAGAATATCTATTAGATAATAATAAATATAATTATAATGGAAAAAAAAATGGATTTGAAAATAATGAATTTTTTAATTTTAATATTAATATGATAGAACAAAATAAAAAATTAATAAATGGAAATGAAATAAACAATAAAATCGAAAGATTAAATACAAATCAAGCTATTTTAGATGGAGATATTCCTTTAATAAAAGAAAAAAATATTAATAATGTTAATAATAATAATAATATAATGGAAAATAATGATAAAAAAAATTGTATAATTTTTTAAAAATTAATTTTGTTTTAAATATTCTTTATAAATATTTAATATTATATATAACAACAAATTTTGTATTTATTATAATAAAATATTTTATATGTTATAATATATTAAAAATCAATAGATATTTTATATTTAGATTAATATAATATATTTAATTAAAAACTAAAAATTTGTTTTATATCATTTTATTAATCAACTTTATATTATTAAATAATATTTAATTTTCTTCTCCTTTTTTTCTTGAATGTTGATATGATTTTATAACTCTATTATTTTCATTAGTATTGAAATTATTATAAATTCTAGTTAATTTAATCATACCAAAATTTATAATTTCACTATCAAGATTATTATTATTTATTAATTCATCTTTTATAGTAAAAAAATTCACAAATCCAATAAAATTAAATACACCTAAATTATTTGTCCCTTCTCCATTTACATTAACATGATTATCTTCTAAAGAAAAATGTAAATTAAATCTATCTTCAATTGTTTTACCATAATACATAAAAAAACCATGAAATTCACCTGATAAAAATTTTAATATATTATTAAATAATTCCTTATTAGGAATAAGTAAAATTTCAAATATATTTGCACTACAAATATTTAACAAAAAATTTTCACCATTTTTAGTCATATATTTATTTACATATATTGAATTAGAATCACTATGAGAAAAATCAATATCATTTTTATTTATAGGAATTTGAATTACATTTTCTTTTGGATGTAATAAATAACTAAATCGATTTTTAGAATATTCTGAACTCATTGACCAATTACCTTCTATTTCAATTTGATCTAAACTATATCTATATATTAAATGTCCTTCCATTATTATATCTTCACTAGAATCATCTTTATTGCTATTAAAATTAGATGAAAAATAATTTTTTTCTATATTATTTTTTTTTAAATTTGAATTTTTTTTTGATTTATTGAATGAATATTCATCTTCTTCTGATAAATTATTAATATCTGATATAAATGAATCATTTTCTTTTACTTTTTTTATTTGTCTACGACTTCTATTATTTATATTGCTTGAATTATCTTGAACAGAAAGCTATATAAATAGAAAAATTTAAAAATTATTTTCTTACTTGTTTATTATCATTTAATTTTTCATTTTTATTTAATGAATTATTTTGCATTTTTTTTCTTTATTTTTTATTTAGATAATAAATAATTATTTTATTTATTTAATTTATTTAAAAATAAAAAAAATAAATATTTTTTTAATTTTATAATTTGATTATTTTATTTTTAAAATTTACAATTTTTGGGGATTGGGGATTGGGGATTGGGGATTGGGGA
>JAEEGL017165809.1_pt1 | contig 10779 bp, 10 predicted proteins | sample 9134231 | NCBI WGS metagenome assembly JAEEGL01 (sample SAMN16246548, study PRJNA631951) | gut metagenome | biome: gut microbiome; feature: rumen; material: fiber-attached | host: Bos | place: Iran: Karaj | collected 2018-10
GTCATTAAAAATAATGACCATCTTCCGCTTCTCACTTCCGATCTGGTTCAGTGCTTCAAGGGATTCGCCGGAAGACATTGCGCCGTCTCCAATGACTGGAACGATAAAATAGTCCTCGTGCCTCAGATCCCTCGCAACTGCCATGCCAAGTGCTGCAGATAATGCCGTACTGCTGTGGCCGGCTTCCCAGACATCATGTTCGCTTTCCCTGCGTTTCTGAAATCCGGAAAGGCCCTTATACTGGCGAAGTTCGGAAAAACGATCCCCCCTGCCGGTCAGGATTTTATGCGTATAGGACTGATGACCGACATCAAAAAACAGTTTGTCTCTCGGTGAGTCAAACACATAATGCATGGCAATGGTAAGTTCAACCACTCCAAGATTGCTGGCCAGGTGGCCGCCGGTCTTGGAGATGCTGTCGATCAGAAACTGCCGGATGTCGTATGCCAGCAGTGTCAGTTCACTGACACTTTTTCCTTTTAAGAACTCAGGATTTGAGATCGCGGTAAGGTCCATGATGCCTCCTACTTCATGCGTGCTTCAATCGCATCCACCATTTTGATGAGTGAAGCAGAATCAAACCCCCTAAATTTTGCAATCTGACTTCTGCAGTCAGAATAAAGCGCTGCCACTTCTGCACGTGAAGCTTCCTCCCCAAGAAGATTCACGACAGTGACCTTTTCGTTTCGGGCATCAGAGTTGCTCTTGCCAAGGTCTTCTGCAGTCTTCGTTATATCTAATATATCATCCTGTATCTGAAATGCCAGTCCCAGCTTCTCTCCGACTTCATGCCAGGCCTCAATGATATCATCCGGCTGTTCTGCAATTGCTGCCCCGATCATCAGCGGAGCCGATAAGAGACATCCGGTCTTGTACTTATGAACCTTGCGAATATCCACATAGGTACTCGCTGGATCTTCATTCATATCCAGGATCTGCCCATATACCATGCCGTCCGGACCAGCCATTTCCGACAGGATCCGAATGCCTTTTACAACAATCGCCGGATCCACAGCAGCAGATGCCGCAAGATGGAACGCTTCCGTAAGAAGTCCGTCTCCGGCAAGGATGGCAGTCGCTTCATCAAACTGTTTATGGTTTGTCGGACGTCCCCTTCTCAGATCATCATTATCCATTGCCGGAAGATCATCATGAATCAGAGAATAGGTATGGATCATTTCAAGCGCACAGGCAAATTCATATCCCTTCATCGGATCGATGCCATAGCCCTTCAGTACTTCAAACAGAAGATTCGGACGGATCCGCTTCCCGCCGGCCATCAGGGAATACCGCATGGCTTCCTTCACCCGACTTTCGGTCACATTGGATAATGCCCTTTCCAGCAATTCTTCCATATTCATTCGGATTCACCTTCTGCTTTCGTCAGTTCTTCCACTTTCTGTTCAAACGCCTTCAGCTGGTCATCACAGGATTTGATCAGTTTCAGACCTTCTTCAAACAGAGCGATTGTTTCATCCAGCGGTGCTTCATTTTCTTCCAGAAGATCAACGATCTGCTGAAGCCGCTCCATGGAAGCTTCAAAGGATTTTGGTTTTGCCATGTTCAGGATTCCTCCGTTTCTGTCACATTTGCCGTCAGACTGCCCTGATGCAGCCGCACACGGATCTTATCTCCCGTGCGAACTTCTTGTGCACTTCGTATGACACCATTCGCATTGGAGACGATACTGTAGCCCCTCTCCAGTACTTTCAAGGGTGAATATGCATCCAGAAGGCCTGCTGTCTGAGCAAGGCCCTTCTGTTCTTACTGCAACCGATTACGCACTGCATTATCGATCGAGCGCAGCGATTCCTTCAGACGGATCGCTTCATCGCTCATACGCTCTCTTACAAGCGCAAGAATCGTATTCTGCTGTTCATTCAGCATTTGTCTTGTCCGGATGCTGCCGGTATGGAGCTGCCGCAGAAACTGCTGTTCCAGCATATCTTTATACATCCGTTTATCCGCGATCATCCGGAACGGATCCCGGAAGGATCTGCTGTCACTCAGGCGTTTCAGAACACTGCGTTCCTGTTCCATTCTGAGATCCATGGAATGGATCATCTGATCTCTGCTGTTTTCAATCAGACGATGGACTTCCCGGATATCAGGAGTAGCCCTTTCCGCTGCCCCGGTGGGTGTCGGCGCTCTCAGATCAGCCACATAATCGACCATCGTCCAGTCCGGTTCATGACCGACTCCGGTAATGACCGGTGTATTCATCGCATGGATCGTACGAGCCAGTGCCTCATCATTGAAGCACCAGAGATCTTCTGCGCTTCCTCCCCCGCGGCAAAGCAGGATCACATCATGCCCGCCCTGATCTGCTTTCTGCAATGCATTGATCAGAGAAGCCGGTGCTGCTTCTCCCTGTACCAGAGAAGGATATTCCTGAACATGCGCAATCGGCCATCTTCTGCCAAGAGTGTTGTATACATCGGCTCTGGCATGCGTTGCACTGCCGGTAACCAGAGCAATATTCATCGGGTATTTCGGAATCGGCTTTTTATAAGCACTGTCAAACAGTCCTTCTTCGTTCAGTTTCCTGTAGAGCGCATCAAACAATGCCTTCAGATCACCGCTTCCAGCCCTTGCCATTTTCCTTACCGTGAACTGGATCTTACCCTGGACCGGATAAACTGTCACATTGCCAAGAACCCGGATCTTGTCCCCGTCTTTTGGAAGAAAGTTAACAAGCAGATTGTCATTCTCCCACATTGTCGCATCGATCCGGCTGCGTTCGTCTTTCAGGGAAAAATACCAGTGCCCGCTGGAATGTGCATGAAAATTCGAGACTTCTGCCTCGAGGATCACACCATGCAGGATAGGATTACTGTCGATCGCAGCGGAGATCTGGCGCAGCAGCCAGGATACCGTACGGACTTTGAGTTCACTCATATGCGGTCAAGAACGCCGTTGATCAGCTTATAGCTGTCATCGTCACAGTATTTCTTAGCCAGTCTTACATATTCATCAATGATGACCGCGGCCTGAACCTGTTTCAGATCAAATTCCGCACAGCCATTGAGCAGGATCGCCTGTTCAATGACGCCAAGCCGGTCAAATGTCCAGCCTTCAAGCACTTCATCAATATATCCATGATAGCGATCTGTATTTGTAATCGCGGTTTCGATCACCTTGAGAATATATTCATCCACCGAGGAAGGATCCTCAAAATTCGCCTCGATAAGATCCTTCAGGGGACGTTTCATAATCTGATTCTGATAGGTCGCATACATCGCTTTTTCACGGTTACTGTGTCTTGTCATAATTATTTACCTGTGCTTATTTTACCTTGTTTTTATTATTTATAAACCCCTTGATTTCTCGATTGATGCAGGTTGATCAGAACTGCTGATTTTAATCGAATTGCGCTTATAATTACAGGGATGACAAGACAATGCCGAAAAACGAAATACAGCCTTCTCGAGCGACTCACCGGACATCTGAAAACCGTGCATATGCACCGGTCTCTGGTGCGGAAACACTGTTTTGCGTGCGGCCTGTATCTGCAGGGTCTGACGCATGATCTTTCCAAGTATTCTCCCGGTGAACTGATTCCTTCCATCCGTTATTATCAGGGCTACCGCAGCCCCTATCCCTATGAGAAGGAACTCAAGGGTTATTCCATGGGCTGGCTCCATCATAAAGGCCGTAATCTTCATCACTGGGAATACTGGTATGATACCTTTCCGGACAAAGGCTGGGTGCCTGTAAAGATGCCGGATAAATACCTCGTGGAATCGATCTGTGACAGGATTGCCGCCTGCAAGACCTACAATAAAGACAACTACAGGGATTCCGATGCCCTGCAGTACTATCTCACCAAGCCCGACAGCAAATACATGCATCCGGAGACGGCGGCTTCCATGGAGCGCATCCTGCGCATGGTTGCCGAACAGGGAGAAGAAAAAACGTTTGCCTATATTAAAGCGTGCCTCAGAAACGGAGCCAGGCTCTGAGACACGCCGAATTATGGTTATGATCAACAGAGATTACAGTCTCTGTTTTTTCAATTTGACGTCCAGCCGCAGGTGCTGCAGGTTCTGCTGCTGAGAACTGAACCGCACTCCGGACAGAACTTCGGATAGCCGGCGGAAGCCGATTCCTTCAGAACCTTATCCTTTGGCCATGATACCTTGTAGGAAAGAGTCAGTACCTTGGAACCACCGGCAGGAATTGTAACCGTCTGTTTCAGGAAGCCGGTCTCCTCTTCCTTCTGATAACCGTCTGCCTTGATCAAATCAACCGTAACCGCCTTGTTTGCGGATACCGGAATCTGGTCTTTCACAAGAACGGTGACCTCACGGCCAAGCGTATTCATGATCGTCGTCTCATAAACATACTCGGTCACATTCTGTGCTTTCAGCAGTGTTTTGGAAGTCTTCTTCGAAACTTCTTTCGTACTGACACGGATTCGTTCCTCTTTTCCAAGAGAAACTGTTTCAAACTCCTCCGAATAGTCCTGATTCAGCACGACCGTCCCCATATACATACCGGAAAGATAAACCTTGGCACTGTTTGTTAACAGGTTCGGAAGTTCCGCAGTCTTTACCTTTGCGGTCAGATATGTGCTGGCATCAATCCGCGGGCAGGTGCATACTTCATAATCCGCTTCCAGGATCGATTTTGTCAGATCCGCCATGGATTCCGCTTCTTCGGAACGAATGTTCTGCGGCATTTCCAGTTCAAACTCGGTCATCGTCAGATCTTCAATCTCTTCCGGTTCCGGAGTCTCCATCATTGCCATCATCGGAGCCGCATCTTCCAGCATCATCTCATTTGCGGAAACTGCTTTCATAGCCCCCATCATCATACCGGTACCCCTCTGGCGGACCGGCTGCGGACGGAAGGGATCCTGGATATCCAGGAAGGTCGTATTCATGATGGGAAGCGTATTGTTTCCAGAGGGATTTCCGGTGAACAGGCGAACTTTGATATTCTCCCAGTCTTCCCCGCTGTTCTGGTTCATGGACGCCCTCAAAAGAAGTTCCAAAGGGCCTTGACCGTCTGTGTGGATCTCATAAACCGGTGACCATCCGGCATTGTTTTCGACATAATGCACCTCAAGCGGATAGCTGCCATCCGCTTCTGCCGTGATCTCAGCAATCATGACCGGTCTTGTTTTGCGCTTGCTGGCTTCTTCCAGTTTCTTTTCCAGGGCTTCGATTTCCTTTGCGCATGCAAAACTGGCTTCCTGGATTTCCTTCAGACGATGCGGAAGCGCAAGAATATAGGATTCAATCTCAGAGGCAGAAACGCTGGTTCTGGAGGAGAAGTCTCCATTCGTCTCCCACAGGGTCTTCTGCATTTCTCTGGCTGCATTCTCCTGCCGCAGTGCTTCCAGCTTGCCGGTGATCTCATTTACTTCCGTTTCATCCGAATCCACTTCAAACCGCATATTGGACATGGTAATTCCCTTGCCGCAGTAAAGCCTGGCGGTATTCAGATTCGCCTGAGTACTGATGCCTTTGATCACAAGGGTTTCCGTGCCCCTTGACAGCTCAGCCGTCGCAGTACGTGTGATTTCTGCACCGGAGCGGAACAGGTTTACGGAAAACGGAACAGTTTGAATGACTTTCATTCTGGAGAATCTCCCTTCTCTCTTTATTAATTGGAAAACAGAAAAAGGCAGAGCGAATGGTCTGCCTGTTATGGTTACTCTGCAGTTATTCCTTTTTCGGAATAGTATGCTTTTGCCCCGTCATGGAACGGAACCGGAATATGGCTGACGGCATGTGCTTCGTCCAGATCAAACGAAATCTTTACGGAGCCCCTGATCCGCTCACGATTCTCAAAGATTGATTTTGTTACTGCTTCAATCATCTTCGGATCCATTTTCTCGTTTGTAATCAGAACCGACATGATCGAAATCGTTTCGATATCTTCAGTCTGTCCTTTATAGGTACCGGCAGGAATTACACATTCATTAAAATAAGCATGGGATTTCAGTAATGTGTCACGGATTTCTCCGTCGATCGGAATCAGACTGATTTCAACGTCTTCTGCCAGTTCTTCCACGACTCCCGAAGGTGTACCGCTGGTATAGAAAAACGCATCGATTTCCCCGTTCTTAAGCGCTTCTGCCGCTTCTTTGGTGGACATATTGACTGTATTGACTTTATTCTCATTCAACTCACCGGCCAGCAGTACCTGAAAGGCATTCTGTTCGGTACCGGAATGTTCATCACCGACCGAGATCGTCGCTCCCCACAGACCTGCAACACTGTTCATTTCCAGATCTTTGCGGGTCACAATCTGAACCGCTTCCGGGTAAAGACCGGCAACGGCACGAATCGTATCGATCGGCGGTTCATCAGCAAACACACCTTCTGCGTTAAACGCATCATATAACGTATCCGACTGCGCAATGGCAAGCTGATATTTATCCGAGACAACTCCGCGTACATTGTCTTCCGAACCGTTTGATTCGACTGTCGTAAACTTCATTCCATCGATTGTCTGAGACGCATTTTCGGCGATTGCTTCTGCGATAAAGTAATAATTGGAAGATATCCTTGCAGAACCAATGGAAAAGACATTCGGATCACGTTGTTTACAGCCGATGCAGAATGTCATTAACAGGGAAAGAATCAGTACTCGTTTCTTCATATTCTTCTATGACTCGATTATACCGCACAATGGAAAGCGTTTACACAGAATCAGGCTGGTTCGTTTAAAAAAAGCGGGCAAAATGACCCGCATTTCAACCTTTATTACTATGGTTCGGTTTTCTAAAGATCAGGATGTTCGCCATGCAGATGCGCAAAAAAGTCAGTAGCTTCACATTTTGCTGGCGCCGGGAATAATCTGCTGACTGCAGACCGGGCAGATGTTTGTGTCGAGTGCTTCTCTGATCGCGGCATAGTTGTTCCCCATTTTTTTAACCGCATACCAGAAATCATCTCCATAATTGCCGCCGGCAATTTCCTGCAGCTGTTTATCAAAATCACTTTTGTTATCCATCATCATTTCCTTTCGCAGCGGCATCTTCATCGCTGCCTTTAAGTATTTCTTCAAATAAGTCTAATCACATGTTTATGAGAAAGTGAATATCCGGATGATTTTTCAACGCACACATCTATTTATCATTTTTTGTTGAAACAGATAAAAAAGCCAGGATATGACTCCTGACTTTCGAAATTATGAATGGATCTGATTACTGTTTTGCCGCACCCTGTTTGGCAACCGCATCCATCTTTGCCTTGAGTTCTTCTTCACTCATGCCAAGATAGTAATGCTTAATGACATTGAAGTTGTCATCGAACTCATAAACAAGCGGAGAACCGGTCGGAATATTGACGCCGATGATATCATCATTGGACATGTTGTCAAAGTATTTGACAAGAGCTCTCAGGGAGTTTCCGTGTGCTGCGATCAGAACACGCTTGCCAGCCTTCATATCCGCTTTGATCACTTCTTCAAAATACGGAACAACACGCGCAACGGTTGTCTCAAGAGACTCGTTCAGCGGCAGTTCTTTCGGATCGATGCCGCGGAACATTTCCTGATTCTGCGGAGCACGTTCATCGGTTGTCTCGAGTGCCGGCGGTTTTACATCATAGGAACGTCTCCAGATCTTAACCTGCTCGTCACCGTACTTTTCAGCTGTTTCAGCCTTGTTGAGACCCTGCAGCGCACCATAGTGACGCTCATTGAGCTTGTAGGACTTCACAACAGGCAGCCATACACGATCCATTTCATCCAGAACATGGTTCAGTGTATGAATCGCACGCTTCAGAATGGAAGTGTAGCAGATGTCAAAGTCATAGCCCTCAGCCTTCAGCAGTCTGCCCGCAGCTTTCGCTTCTTCATGACCCTTTTCGCTCAGATCAACATCCGTCCAGCCCGTGAACAGGTTGAGCTTGTTCCATTCGCTCTCACCGTGTCGAATCAAAACCAGTTTCATCATTTTATTTTTCTCCTTAATTTCTTGATGCTGTACTCATTTTATCATCTGGATATTTCCCATTCAATGTACATTTCAGTGCTTTCATCCCGCTTTCAGACTAATCTGTTTATTCCATAGAGCCGCTTCTGTGTTTGCAGGAGAAGGAAAGGACTCCGGAAGTCCCGAAGTCCCTGAACATTATTTACTTGTTGAAGTTATCCTTGTTTTTGACAATGACGTCATGGGCACCGCCTTCCACGATGGAAGTCGCACTGACAAGCGTCAGCCTTGCCTTCTTCTGCAGTTCCGCAATCGTGTTGGCACCGCAGTTGCACATCGTTGAGCGGATCTTTGCGGTCGTCAGCGCCACATTATCCCGCAGCGTACCAGCATACGGAACATACGAGTCAACGCCTTCTTCAAACGTCAGTTTCTTGTTTCCGCCAAGATCGTACCGCTGCCAGTTGCGGGCACGGTTAGATCCTTCGCCCCAGTACTCCTTGACATAGGTGCCGTTAACCATGAGTTTTTCACCCGGAGCTTCTTCAAACCGGGCGAAGTACCTTCCCAGCATCACGAAGTCTGCACCCATCGCAAGAGCCAGTGTGATGTGATAGTCATAGACGATACCGCCGTCGGAGCAGATCGGTACGTATACTCCGGTCTTTTTATAATAGGCATCTCTTGCCTTTGCGACTTCGATTACAGCGGTTGCCTGACTTCTGCCGATACCCTTGGTTTCACGCGTGATACAGATACTTCCGCCGCCGATTCCGATCTTGATGAAGTCTGCACCGGCCTTTACCAGATAATTGAAGCCATCCGCATCAACGACATTTCCGGCACCGATCTTCACTTTTTCACCGTACTTCTTGCGTACCCATTTGATGACATTTGCCTGCCATACGGAGTAACCGTCGGAACTGTCAATGACCAGGCAGTCCACACCGGCATCGACCAGTGCGGGGATGCGTTCTTCATAGTCGCGGGTATTGATGCCGGCACCGACCATGAAGCGTTTTTCCTTATCGAGGATCTCGAGCGGATGTTCCTTATGGCTTTCATAATCCTTACGGAAAACCAGATATAACAGATGGTCATCATCATCGACAATCGGCAGCTGATTCAGCTTATGCGTCCAGATAATGTCATTGCAGACGGAGAGATCATCTGTTGCTTTTCCAACAACGAGCTTGGAACGGTCCGTCATGTATTTTCTGACCGGATCATTCATATTTACATGGCCGATGCGATAGTCCCGGCTGGTGATCATACCGAGCAGCTTGCCGTTGGAAGTACCGTCATCCGTAACCGCCATGGTGCTGTGGCCGGTCAATTCGAGTATCTCATGCATCTCGGCAATCGTCGTATCCGGTGTTACATTGGAGTCCGATACGACATAACCCGCTTTATAGTTTTTGACACGGGCAACCATTGCCGCCTGGGATTCAACACTCTGCGCTCCGAAAATAAAAGACATTCCACCTTCTTTTGCGAGCGCGATCGCAAGTTCATCTCCCGATACACTCTGCATGACTGCGCTGACCATCGGAATGTTCAGTGAGATTGCAGGCTTCTGTCCCTTCTTAAACTTTGTGAGTGGTGTCTTCAGTGATACATTGGCAGGAATGTTCTTCTCGCCGGTAAGCCCCGGTACAAGCAGATATTCGCTGAATGTATGCGATGGTTCGCTGTAATACTTCGCCATAGATGCCCTCCTCTTTCTAAATATTTGTTTTATTATAGCGCGAAAGGTGCGTTTGTAAATGAGGTAACATGCTATAATTGTGCGGTATTTGCGAGGTATGTTTATGAAGTTGAAAAACAGTTTCTTTTATACGCTTCGGGAAGATGTAAAAGATGAAGACTCGAAGTCCGGCAACCTTCTGGTCCGTGCCGGTTTTATCAAAAAGAACTCTGCCGGTGTGTATATGATGCTGCCGATGGGTTTCAAGGTCATGCAGAATATTGAAGCCATCATCCGTGAGGAAATGGATGCGACCGGCTGTCAGGAGCTCTCAATGCCTTCTCTGATCCCGGAAGAAATCTATGTATCTTCCGGCCGAAGAGCCGGCTTCGGCAATTCCATGTTCTCTCTGAACGACCGTAAAAATCAGCCGTATGTACTTGGTCCGACGCATGAAGAGCTGTTTGCAATCGCAGCCAAGATGAAGATCCGTTCCTATAAGGATATGCCCTTCTCGCTGTATCAAATTGCGGATAAGTTCCGTGATGAACCAAGACCCCGCTATGGTCTGATCCGTGTACGGGAATTCCATATGAAGGATGCATATACCTTTGACAAGGATGAGGCAGGTCTTGATGAAGCATATGCAAAACAGTTTCAGGCTTATAAGAATGTAATGGACCGTCTGGGACTGGATTATAAGATCGTACGTGCCGATACCGGTGTCATGGGTGGCCTGTTATCCGAAGAATTCCAGGCCGTAACACCGCTTGGAGAAGATATTCTTGTATTGTGTGACAGCTGTGACTTCGCTTCCAATATTGAAGTCAGCCCGGCTATTTCGGTTGCTCCTGCCGAAACCAGGGCAGAGGAAACGCTGACACTTGTTGAAACACCGGACAGCCGGACAATTGAAGAAGTCGTAAACTTCCTGAAAAAGCCGGTCAACAAGTTTGTTAAAACACTGATCTACAATGTGGACGGAAATCCTGTTGCTGTAATGGTACGCGGTGACCGAGATGTCAATGAAACAAAGCTGCGCAAGCTTCTTGAAGCCAATGAAGTGGAACTGGCAGAACCGGAGATGGTCATAAACGCTACCGGTGCGGAAATCGGCTTTGCCGGTCCCATCGGTATCAAGTGCCCGCTTGTGATGGATAACGAAGTATCCTATATGACGGACTTTGTCGTCGGTGCCAAC
>JAEEGL010343401.1_pt1 | contig 10778 bp, 12 predicted proteins | sample 9134231 | NCBI WGS metagenome assembly JAEEGL01 (sample SAMN16246548, study PRJNA631951) | gut metagenome | biome: gut microbiome; feature: rumen; material: fiber-attached | host: Bos | place: Iran: Karaj | collected 2018-10
TATCAGTAATCTTTACAACAAAGAATATTTCTGCGAAATATCCAAATACTAAACCAATAACATAAATGATAAGGATTGATATACCTAAATTAAATATTGTTACATTGATTTCTAAATTCAATAATTTGAAATCTAACATATCATTAAATGGCACATCATAACCTGCTTTTCTTTGTGCTATGAATGTAGTTCCTCTATAAATAACTCCACTTGTAAGCTCACTTGTAAGTCTTGGAGCAATTATAGCAGCAATTACAGCAACGATAATACATATTACAGATAAGATGAAATAAGCTTTAAAAGGCTTTAGAACATGGGCTAAGTTCTTAAATGCGTTCTTGTTGCTCTTTGGTCTTTCACCATTTCCCATTCTAGGCGGCATTATTGATCTCCTCCTCACTTAATTGTGATAAGGCAATTTCCTTATAAACATCACAACTTTTTAATAGTTCTTTGTGTTTACCCATTCCTACAATTTTTCCTTCATCTAAAACTATTATCTTATCAGCATCCATAATAGTTCCTATTCTTTGAGCTACTATTAAGCATGTAGCTTCTTGCATTTCTTTCTTTAAAGCTTTTCTAAGTTTCTTATCTGTCTTAAAGTCTAAGGCACTAAATGTATCATCAAAAATATAGATTTCTGATTCTTTTGCTAATGCTCTAGCAATAGCTAATCTTTGTTTTTGACCACCACTGACATTTTGTCCGCCTTGGCTAATATAATAATTATATTTCTCATCTTTAGCATCTATAAATTCGCTTGCTTGTGCTATTTTGGCACTCTTTTCAATTACTTCATCACTAACGTTCTTTCCCGCAAAATCAATATTATCTTTAATAGATCCACTGAATAATACACCCTTTTGTGGAATAAAACCAATTCTATCTCTTAGTTCGTGTTGACTAAAATCTTTTACATCAACACCATCTACTAATACACTTCCACTAGACACATCATAGAATCTAGGAATTAGATTAACTACAGTTGATTTACCTGAACCAGTTGAACCAATGAAGGCAACTGTTTCACCTTTATTTGCAGTAAAACTAATATTAGTTAAAACATAATCAGATCCATCAGGATATTTGAAACTAACATCTTTAAATTCAATAGTTCCTAATCTATCTGGATTAATAACTTCATCTTTATCTTTAATCTTAGTTTCTGTTTCTAATACTTCATTAATACGTTTAGCACTAACAGCACCTCTAGGTATTAAGATAAATACTACTGTTAAGAACATGAATGACATAACTATATGCATTGTATATCCGAAGAATTCAGACAACTTCGCAGCATCCGTAAACTTCATATCTTTTATTAGAACTGCAGCTACTAACATGATAACAACGATTAATCCATTCATTAAGATAGTTAAAAGTGGATTAACTAGACCCATTGTATAGTCAATAGCTTTCATATTGTTATAGTTCTTATCATTTACTTCTTCATATTTTTCTGTTTCATAATCTTCTGCATTATAAGCTCTTATAACTCTAATACCTGTAAGTTCTTCTCTACCCATCTTATTAAAGTTATCTGTGCACTTTTGTAAGACTTTAAATCTAGGAATAACAATCGCAAATATAATAATGATTGAACCAATTAAGACTAATACACCAATTCCAATTACACCACTGATTGTTGGACTAATTCTAACAACCTTGATAATCGCAGTAATGGCCATAGCTGGACATTTTATTAAGAATTTAAGTGCCATAATTACAGTCATTTGTACTTGGTTAATATCGTTAGTACTTCTTGTGATTAAGCTTCCTGTAGAGAACATTTCAATTTCTTCCATTGAGAAACCTTGAACCTTATCAAATACCTTCTTACGCATATCACGTGCCATACCTGCACCAGCTTTTGCACTGAAGAAAGCAGAAAGTATTGCACTTGCACAAGCACCAACTGATATAGCAATCATTATTGGTACTAATATGCTTAAGGCAAGTACAGTATTTCCTGATGGGTCAGTTTCATAACCCATTACAGCATACATTACTTGGCTTATGTATTCAGGTAGTTTAAGTTCAAATTGTGCTTCTACTACTACAAATATTAATGTTAGTAAGACAAAAAACCAATAAGGTTTTAAATATTTTAAAAACTTAAACATCTACACATCCTCCATTTCATTAATTTTCTTAAGTATTCTTATTAATTCATCCTTATCTTCACCAAGATAATTAAACAAATTATGAATCTTATAATCGATAACATGTTTATTATCTTCAAGATATAAGTTTGCCTTAGGAGTTAATGAATAATACTTCTTTCTCTTATCCTTATCGCATGTAGTTTTAATTAGATATTCATTTTCAACTAAATCATCTAATTTATGCATTACTGCTGGAATAGTAACATGATATTTATTCGCAATACCACTTGCGGTAATCTTTTTATCACTTTTTATTTCAAGAAGTAAAAATAATTCAATTGAATGAGGCAAATTAATTTTGTGTTTTGTTTTCCTTACTAAATCAAGGAATTCTTTAACTTCGTTATTCTCCATTAAATCACCGCCATAGAAAGTATACCAAATAAACTTTACTTAGTAAAGTATTTTATAGCGTTTTCATAAATGAAAAAGAAGCTATTCGCTAGCTTCCTTTTTTCTTTTGTGTTTCGAAACAATTGTTGTTGTTATTAACACAAGAACTAAAATCATTTTTAATTCTCCTATTAATCAACAAAGTTGATTGTGGCTTTTCCGGCACTTATTTTCCCGTCTATACTCTTTGAACCACTATCTTTATTACTTAAGTTACAAGAACCTGCAGATTTCTTGACACTTATTTTATAATCATCTTCATCTCCAACGATATCCATTACTAAATCTCCAGCACTAACGTTGAATTTAATATCATCAGATTTAACTTTACACTTAATATCTCCAGCGCTAATTCTAGTTTCTACTTCTTTAGCTTCAACATAGTTAAGATCTAAGTCACCAGCGCTTGCCTTAAGTGTTGCCTTCTTACCAACTTTAAAGTTTCCATCAATGTTGATATCTCCAGCACTTATTCTAAATAATGCATCATTAGTAACTTCTGTATCACCAGCACATTTAAATTGTCCAGCACTAACATCTATTGTAAGACTATTAAATGTGAATCCAGAATCTAAGTTCATTTGACCAGCATTTACTTCTAAATACGCATCATAAGCATTATCAGTTAAATATACATCTACTGTTGATTTATTGTTTATACTCCAAACAAACCAGTATTGCCATTTTCTCTTTAATTTGATTTCTCCTTCTTCTTGATCAATTTTTACTTCATATATTTCTAATACATGATAATCAACATATGATTCAGAAGTAGTTGAATGGTGAATGTTGATAACTCCAGCATCTCCTTCTATATGTAGCTTTGATGTTGAATTTAAAACAACATGACCTGGATCTTTATATTTATCATATGATTTATAATCATCGATTGCCTTTTTAGCACTAACACCAGCAATTACTGCACCAACTGCAGAAATAACTATACCTGCAATAACAACTCCAAATCCTTTTCCCATATTATTCACCAGCTAAGCCCTTTCTAACAGTTTTAGTCCAGCCTGGTCTTTGGTGGAAAATGAATTTTACAAGCACTTTTGCATAGTGTACACCAACAAGTGCTATACCGAATAAGAATAGCCCAATACCAAAGTGGAATGAAGCCATTGACACACTAACAGCAGTAATAGTTGCAGAACTAATCATTAAAGCAACTGTTGCAATCATGAATGATATAGCAACGATTAATACAATGATTGAAGCTATACACATAAATACTGTTCCAATTACCCATAATACATAGACGAATCTCTTTCCTCCGTTGATTCTCTTTGGTCCTTCAGCTTTAACTTCTTCTTTAGTTTCTTCTTTGTTTTCTGTTTCACTAGCTTCTTCTGTAATTACGATTTCTTCTTTTAAATCTCTTTCGTTTTCGATATCTTTAACAATTTTATCTAAACTTCCTAGAGAGCTTACTGCTTCTAATTCGCTCATACCAGAATCCATCTTATCTTGGATTAATTCATAATAGTATGAAATGATTTCACTATGATCAGGATATTTTTTAATTCTATTTTCTAATTCGCTTATAAATTCGTTCTTAGTCATTAGCAAACGCCTCCCTTTAAAGAAATAAAATGTAATACTCTTTCCATTTCTTCCCATTCAAGCATGAATGATTTGATTCTTTTCTTTCCTTCATTTGTTATTTGATAGTACTTTCTAAGTCTACCATTAAAATCTTTTGAGTATGTTGTTAAGCACTCTTGGCTTTCTAACCTCTTCAATACAGGATATAATGTCGATTCACTTAGTGTGATTACATTATTTAAATCAGAGATTATTTTATAACCGTAAGATGCTTCATCTTGAAGTGCTGCTAAGACACATACATCGATTAAACCTCTTTTTAATTGTACGTTCATATTTTTAATACCTCCACACATATAATATTACGCTTCGCATAGTATTATGTCAAGCATAATATTTAAATTTTTTTAATTTTTTTTAAATTTTGTGCGAAAAATGCGGTTTTTAAACGTATATATAAATATGAAAGGGGTAAAAATATGAACGATTTAGAGTACTTAAAGATATATTATGACCTAGAAATTGAATCAATTGAATTATTATATGATATAAATGAAGATAAAGTTTGGATAGATAAAAAGAGTTTAATTACACTATCTAAAATGAATAATATTACTTTATCTAGATTAATAAGTAAAATCACAATGAATAATCTTATTAATCCCAAAGATAATATTAAACCATATAAGAAAAAGAATTATAAAACAACATTTATATATGATAATAAAGTTATAAAGACTGTTTTAAAAAATGATCAACTATATGAAGATTTATTAAAATGTGAAATTAATAATATAAATATATTTAAAAAGAAAATGTTAGGAAAAATATATTTAAAAGATGGTCTTCTTTTCTTAAATGACTGTCTTATTAATGAAAAGAATATATTTTTTACTAAAAATGATATTATTAAATTCTTAGATTTAGAAAATGATTATTATTTAGATGATGAAGTATATTCATTAGAAGATTTATTTGATTTTACACTTAAAATAAATAATGATAAAAGCTTAGAATTTAAAAACTGGGCTTATCAAGTATTATCAAAATGTTTGGTTGATGGATATTATATTAATAATGAAAAGTGTTTTAATAATAAAAAGAAAATAATATCTATCACAAACATCGCAGATAATCTATTAAATAATAAATGTTTAGACAATGAAGATAAGTATCTATATTATAAATCTGTGATTAAGCATAATGATATATTATATGATTCTAAACTATTTATAGATGATTTAATAAAACATGCGAAAGAAAAAATAATTATCATTAGTAAGTATTTAAATGATAAAATATTTGATCTATTAAATAACTCAAATGTGAAAATAATTATATATACATCTAAGATAACATCTATATCTCCTATAGTTTTAGAAAAGTTTTCTAACAAGCATGATATAACATTTATAGATGCATATACACATGATAAAACATATATAATAATAGATACTGCAATATACAATTTTGATATATCTATTACTAATCTATTTAAAGAAAATTCTACATGTAAAACAATAAATATAAAATATAGTGATTTTATAAATTCAATAATATAAAAAAGGCTTTAATCAGCCTTTTTATCGTAGTTTGGATTGTTATAAATATAATCTAGATTTTCATCACTTTCTACATTTATTCCATCGAATAAATTGTTATTACAGAACTCAGGTAATACTTCTTCAAATTGGTATTCAACACGTTTTGCTAAAAACATCTTTTCTGAATATGGAACTAGTTCAAAGTTTTGATCATCAAATATTACAAAACACTTACCGTTTGATTGAACACTATCATAAGCTATACCATCTATTCCTATTTCTTTAATTAGATCTGAAATAAATCTAGTGAACTTATAATGATATCTATTTTCATCTCCAACAGGTGTTATTAAGAAGTCTTTTAATGTTTTGTTATTATCTAAATTCAATAATCTTAAATTCTTCTTTTGTCTAAATTCAGCAATACTACAAATAGAACCTACTTTAAGTCTAAGTTCTGCGATACATGTCTTTTCATCACTAGACATATATAGGTAAGAGAATCCGTCTCTATTAAACCTATTTGCTTCACTTAAGTGACATGGTGGGTTTTTGATATCTTTTCCATAGAAAGGATATCTAAATTTTATTAAGCCATTACTTCCTTCTTTTTCATAGCTCTTATAGCCAAGACGTCCTCTATATAAGATTTGTCCTTTTTTGAATACTGTAGTATAACTTAACAATTCTTGTTTAGTTGTTTTTATGTATTCTTCAAGTAACATATCAGGATTTCTACTCTTAACATCAATTTTAAGTTTTATTAACCATAAATCATCTATCATAGTATCATCTCCTTACTTTTATTATAAAATAAATATAAGAAAAAGACTATCAAAAGATAGTCTATTTTTTTAATATTTGCTTTGTAACAATTTCATCTATTACTTCGCCAACCTCTAAGCCATAGTTAGCTAAGTCAATATCTGTGTCATTACTAATTACTAAATACTTAGTTCTATTAATAATATCATCAATGATTGCTTCATAATCAAATCTCTTTTCATATTCTTCACATTTGCTCATTAATGGCTTAATAACAGGATTTTTTGGTACATATACTGTACAGCAATCTTCAAATGGTTTAATAGATATATCGAAGCAATCTATCATTCTAGATATTTTAATAATATCATTCTTATCATATGTAACAAGAGGTCTTAAGACAGGAATATTTGTTACACTATTGATAACAAACATACTATCTAATGTTTGGCTAGCTACTTGTCCAACTGATTCACCATTTATTAAACATAATATTTCTTTCATATGAGCAAGCTTACTTGCGATTCTATACATCATTCTTCTCATAATAGTAATATTATAAGATTCATCAACATAATCAAGTAATGCCTGATGCATCTTCATGAAAGGAATCATATAAACCTTGATTTTATTATTTGGAGCATATATAGCAAGCTTTTTAGCTAAATCTATAACCTTTTGTGCTGATTCAATTGAAGTAAGTGGAGTAGATTCAAAATGGATTATTTCTACTTCTATTCCTTGCTTCATTGCTAGATAAGCCGCAACTGGTGAATCAATACCACCACTCATCATTACTAATCCTTTTCCAGCAACACCTACAGGGAACCCTCCCATAGCTTTTATCTCTTCAGTGTATAAATATGTTCCTTCTTCTCTAATTTCTATAGTAAGTGTTACTTCTGGATTATGAACATCTACTGTTAGATTATCAGTATTCTTTAAAACATATGCACTTGTAATCTTTGGAACTTCTAATGAAGTATATGGGAACTTCTTATCAGCTCGTTTACATTCTATTTTAAAAGATACTGGTTTAGTAATTGTTTCTTTTACTAAATTTAGAGCTAATTCATTAATAGAATCTATATTAGATTCACATCTACATACTAAACTATAGCTAGATAAACCAGAAACTGTATCTAGTCTTTTAATTACATCTTTATAATCAATTCCATTAAGCATTACATATATTCTACTATGTGTACATTCTATTGTAACATTTAGATCTTTTAATTTATTTCTTGTTAGATTTTGAACCTTAGTTAAAAACATTTTTTGGTTTCTACCTTTTAATGTTAAATCACCATATCTAACTAATATTCTATCATAAATCATAATAACACCTCACATATAAAAAGGCTTTGTTAAGCCTTTATTTAACCAATAATATAATTGCAGTAAATATACATATGAATAAAATAAAGAATATTATACAACTCTTGATAATTATTCTTTTTGTATAAATGTCATGGTCGCCACTTGCTTCTTTTAGCTTATTAAAATTCTTAATATTAGAACCACATTCAGAACAAATATCTTCTTCAGTTGATTCCATACCACAATAAGGACAAATCATATGTATTCCTCCAATCTATATATATTATACACAAAATATTATTTAAATTTAAGTATAAAAAAACATAAGCGATTTTTTCGCTTATATTTTTTCTAATTCATCTACTATTTCTTTTGCATAATTATAGATATATTCTGTAGAATCATTTCCGTATTTAGCGATTATATTTTCAATAGCTGAACCTATAATTGCGCCATCACTTACACTTGCCATTTTTCTAGCTTGTTCTTTATCTTTAATACCAAATCCTACAAATACAGGTATATCAGTGAATTCTTTTATCTTTTTCGCATTACCTTCTACATCTGAAGTGATACTTTCTCTAACTCCAGTAACACCAAGTGAAGATACTAGATATACGAAGCCTTCAGCTTCTCTTGCGATTTTTTCTATTCTATCTAATGATGTTGGGGCAATTAAGGAGATAACTGCAACATCGTATTTAGAAGCTACATCACTAACTTCATGTTTTTCTTCAAATGATAAATCAGCTAAAATGATACCACAAATATTAACTTCCTTACACTTTTTAAAGAACTTATCATATCCATAAACAAATACTGGATTTAAATAGGTCATAAATACTAATGGGAAGTTAGGAAAATCTTCTCTAATTTCTTTAACCGTATCAAAGATTTTATCTGTAGTTGCTCCACCTTTAAGTGCTCTTTCATCTGCTTCCATTATAGTTTTACCTTCAGCGATAGGATCACTAAAAGGAATACCTATTTCAATAATTGTTGAACCAGCTTCTATTAAAGCTTTAATGAATTCTTTTGTTTTATCTAAGGAAGGATCACCTGCAGTAATGAATGGAACGAATGCTTTTTTTCTTTTAATGTAATTCTTAAAATTAATCATGAATATCAACTCCCATATATCTAGCAATAGCTGCTACATCCTTATCTCCTCTACCAGAGATAGTGATAACCATTATATTATCCTTAGGTAATTGTTTAGCATATTTCATCGCATATGCTACAGCATGTGCTGATTCAATTGCTGGAATAATTCCTTCAACTCTTGATAAGTATTGGAAGGCAGAAACGGCTTCATCATCAGTAATTCCTACATATTTAGCACGTTTAGTTTCAAATAAATAAGCATGTTCAGGACCAACTCCTGGATAATCTAGGCCAGCTGAAATTGAATATACTGGAGCTATTTGTCCGTATTCATTTTGACAGAAATATGATTTCATTCCATGAAATACTCCAACAGTTCCTGTATTACATGTTGCAGCTGTATAAGGTGTATCAATTCCTTTACCTGCAGCTTCGCATCCTATTAATTCTACTTCTTTATCATTAATAAATTCATAGAATGTTCCCATAGCATTAGATCCACCACCAACACATGCAATTACAACATCTGGATTTCTTCCTTCTAGTTCATGCATTTGTTCCTTTATTTCTTTTCCAATAATCTTTTGGAAATCTCTAACGATAGTTGGATATGGATGTGGTCCCATAACAGAACCAAGTACATATAATGTATCATCCATTCTTGTAGCCCATTCTTTCATGGCTTCATTTACAGCATCCTTTAATGTTCTTGTTCCACTCATTACTTTATGAACCTTAGCTCCAAGTAATTCCATTCTAAATACATTAAGTGCTTGACGTTTTGTATCTTCTTCGCCCATGAATATTTCACATTCAAGTCCCATTAGGGCAGCACCTGTAGCTGTTGCTACACCGTGTTGACCTGCACCTGTTTCAGCTATTACTCTTTTCTTACCCATCTTCTTAGCTAATAAGATTTGACCTAATACATTATTGATTTTATGACTTCCTGTATGATTTAAGTCTTCTCTCTTAAGATAAATCTTACATCCACCTAAATCTTTAGTCATCTTTTCAGCATAATATAATAAAGATGGTCTATTAGCATATTCATTTAATAATTTTGTTATTTCTTTTTGAAATTCAGGGTCATTACTATATTTAATGTATGCTTCTTCAAGTTCGTTTACAGCATTCATTAATGTTTCAGGAACATATTGTCCACCATAATTTCCAAATCTTCCCTTCATGATCTCACCTTCCTAATAATTTCTTTTATTTTTTCTTCATCCTTAAATCCGTTAGTTTCTACTGATGAGGATAAATCTATAGCATATGGATTAAGTTTCTTTGCTTCATCAATATTATTGATATCAATTCCTCCCGCAAGGAAGAATTCTTTATCACATTTGATTGTTGACCAATCAAAAGTCATTCCTTTTCCAGGATCAATATTATCAAATAAAGCATAATCAGCATATTTGTAATTATTATATGCTTTTATAATAGGTAATTTAGTGTGCTTTTTAAGTTCTAGGATAAAGTTATCATCTTCATTACCATGAAGTTGAATCATATCAATAGCATTTGAATTAGCTATCTCAATTACTTCTTTAATGTCATTATCCTTAAACACACCAACTGCTATTATATCATTATCTAGTTTTTCTTTAAATAATAAAGCATCTTTTAATGTAATAGTTCTTACTTTATTATGCGCAAAGATAAAACCGATATAATCAGGCTTGTATTTATTAACTATTAAAATATCTTCCATTCTTCTTAATCCACATATTTTAATCTTAATCATTTTTTAACTTCCTAACTTCATTAATAATATCATTACTTCTCATCAATGTCTCACCGATTAATACAGCATTAACATTGTTTTCTTCTAATTTCTTTATATCATTTCTTGTTTTAATTCCTGATTCAGAAACAAACAAAACATCTTTTGGAGCTTTATTTCTTAAGTTGATAGAATTATTCATATCAA
>JAEEGL011176271.1_pt1 | contig 10778 bp, 18 predicted proteins | sample 9134231 | NCBI WGS metagenome assembly JAEEGL01 (sample SAMN16246548, study PRJNA631951) | gut metagenome | biome: gut microbiome; feature: rumen; material: fiber-attached | host: Bos | place: Iran: Karaj | collected 2018-10
GAGCCCTTTCTTTTCATATTCCCAGTAATACGCCATCCTTGCCTTGCATCGCTCCTCACGATGCCGTAAATAGCGTTGACGGTCATATTCCTTTTGCGTCATTTCAGAACACCTTTATCTTTCAACTTCTGTTCCAACTCCATTTGCTTTTCGTCGCTCACCTTTGCAGGTTTCTTCTTTATGGCTTTGATATCGGCTATCGCCATATCGCGTTTTCTAACCTTGCGGGGAATGTGTGGGATGTTGTATTTGGCTCTGAGGTCGGAAAGCTGTTTTGCGCTATCGGCCAACCGCTCTTTGAGGTCGCGGATGCGGTCGAGATCACGTTGGTGTGACTGTTCCATTGCTTCAATCTGAGCCTCCAGTTCTGCCGCCCGTTGGATAGCATCACCCTCATTGGGATATGTGGCGCAAGCTACCATCAGGTCGTGGATGGTCTGCTGGTTCATGTAGTCGTTCTTTTCGAGTCCTACATGTACGAATATCTCTTCCAACAGCTCGCGTTCGTTAAATGCTATGTAGCTGTTTTTGTCTACTGTCAGCGAATAGCCATTGGGGATGTTGTGTACACTGATGTGTGTCCGTTCGTTTGTTGTTGCCATAGTTTATTGGGGAAATTAAAAGAGTGCCAACCCGTAGGCTGACACTCGTTGAAGTAATCGTTGTTAGAAGGGTAGGTCATTGTCTTCTGCCTCCTCTTGGTTTGGTTGCGGTGCTGGCTGTTGGCTGGCTGCTTGCTGTTGTGCTCCTGCTCCTGTTCCCGCTGCTCCGGCTGCGGGATGCTCTGCTGATTGTAGCCCGCCAATCTTCTTCATCGCATCAAACGGCGCGTAAACGTCCATATAATACCGTCCGTTATACTCGCGGTGTCTCAGGTCAAAGCGGACCTCCATCTTATCACCCACTTGCACCTTCAGTTTGTCGATGTTGTCGTTCATCACCGACAGCACAATCTTCTGACTCTGAGTGTCTGATGGGCTTTCATACCATTCCACTACAAACTCCTGTTTGCGCCATTCATTGCCAGTCTGCTGGCTTGTGCCCGACTGAATCTGTCCGACGGCACATACATTCACTTTTCTAATCATGTTGTTTTTGTTGTTAATAAATAATGTTATCTTTTCATATTCTCGTCTGCGAACTTCTTGAATGTCCTGACGTCCTTCAGTTGTTTATAGGTCATCGACTTGTCAGTCCAGAACGTCCGATAGATGGTCACGTGACGGCGACCTACGTCTACCGTATGACCACGCAACCATGAACCAGGCAGGCGCATCATGATTTGTGTGTGAAGTTCATTGTCACGAGGTGGGCGGGTGTCACTCCAACCTGTACCGACAAACTCGGCAAAGTTGCGAATCACCGAGATGCGGTCGGTCATATCCACGCCTAATCTGTCGGGGTCAGCCATGCGCTGAAACATGTGGGCGGTATAGATGTTAATGCCGTTCTGCATGTTGCGTCTGTCGCCTTCGCTGTTCTCCTCGCATGTTGTTACTGCCAGCATGATGGTCATATACTTCTCGGTGAAGTAATAGAGCATCGTACGGTAGAATATCCTCACGTCGCCGTTATCATCACGCCTTGCAGCCATATATAACAGCCATCGGTTTCCCGTCGATGGTGACGTGTAATAGATAGGCTCAGAGAACTTGTAATTGACCTTGCAGTCCATTACATCGTAGCCGTCCTCCATTATCTGCCATTCTACTGCCCGACGGCTTGTGTGCTTCTTCAGCCAGTAGAGTGCCTTCGCCTTGTCCTGCCAGAACTCGTGGTCGATTTCCTCGGGTTTGCTGTATTGACTAATCATATAAATCTCTCTTCGTTGTCCGTTTCGCAGTCCATAAATATTCTCGTTGTTTTAAAGAAGTTCTTAACGTCCTCCTTGGTTGGTCGGTAACTGTCCCATACGTTACCGATAGTTTTCCTTGCCTCTGCCGCTGATTCCTCACGCGACATTATGGCGACGCGCTCTCTGTTAAGTGCTCGTTTCAGTTTATCCTTCAGATCGTCTATCTCGTCAAGCAACTGCTGGCGGTCAGTCATCTTCAATTGATCTTCGAGATTAGCCACCCTGCCTCTAAGGTCAATGATCACACCTTCATAGTGACCGCACTGATTATGCAGGTTTTCAGTCTCACTTTCCAAATGGCAAATGACCTCACGACCACGCAGCCGTTCGCATTCCTTATGAAGATTATCTATCGTTGACTCATGCCCTTTAATGGCTTTCTGTAAATACTCGACCTTATGGTTCAGCGTCTCAATGGTTATCTTCTGATCCCTGATTTTGCGTCGTCCCCATTTGCGTTCGTTGTCATCTGTGGAATTATTACGCGGTCGTTCATTGTCAGCCCTTAGCTTTCGGTTTTCAATTTCAAGATGCTCTATACGTTCGAGGTCTTGCTGACGTGCAACCTCCCTAATGATGACGCCCTGTGCCTCCTGCTTCTGGTAGTTATTGCCGTTAATAATCCGGCAACCCCTGGCGTTCATGATAGTATCGTGCGAGATGATTGTCACGTCACTCACAGCGTCGGCATGAATCGACATGATTGTGCCGTGGTTCTCAAGCCTGTCGCCGTCATCCAGCACCAACTTCATAATGGTGCCCTTATTGCTGTAGTTATTCATAACCCTTGCGATAAAACATCCATCCACCCGGCAAACGCCATCAGCAACACCAATACTGCAGGCAGCACAAACATGTACACCCACCACGGGAAATTGAACGACTTGTTCTCATCCGTTAAAATCTCAATTAACTCTTTCATAATGTTTCTCCTTATATTTAAATGAATAAAAATGATGCAAACAAAAAGCAACCTATTCTCACGAACGGGTTGCTTGTAAATAATAAATAATATAAAAAACTTATGGATACCAATAAAGCAACTTGTTCGTTAGAATAAGTAGCTTGCGTCACATGCAAAAAAATATAGTAAGTATATGAAATGTTTTTGTTTCTATCGACTCCCCTCTGCGTTCTTGCGGGCTTGGGACCGCCACCACTCCCAGTCGTTCTCGGCTGGGCATAGTCGCCGCATTAGAGTCTTGACCGGCTGCTGTCCTGGCTCTTCACAGACTCATCACCTGTGCCTCGTCGCCTATCAGATTGCTTTCGCCCCGCTTATTCAGCGTACCACGTAATCTAATACATGATGTACTTCTTGCACCTCTGCTATGATGGAGTTTATGCCTTGCGCAACTCGCTCCCGCTTATGGTGTGACTTCGATACCGTTTCATCCAGGCTGCCACCGCCCTTTCTATCACTCCTGTCGTTCGTCGCTTGTATGCCTTTGCTATCATTGTGGCGAATCGGTATTGTTTGCTTCTGAATTTTTAAAACGCCCGCCAATCTCGATATCATTGCTTCAGCATTTCCTCACTCCGCCCGTCATCGCTCTCCGGCCTTCACCCTGTCTTTACCCAGCTGGTGCCTACTGCTTAGTGGAAGGTGCAGGATTCGAACCTGCGGTGTAAGGAGCTCATCACGAGATATGTTGCCTTCGTCCACTCGGCCAACCTTCCTTGTCCATGTATGTCGCTATGCCATAGCGACCTTATCACAACTTCACTAATTCCCTATCCCTTATCATTCTCTGAATTTCGTTCCTTGGGTATGCCCATCGCGTCACTCGCGTCTTACCGTCATCACCAACGAACTCAGCCCTCTCCCTTGGCAACCGCCATCCGTTATGTTCCAGCCAGTCCTTGGTGAACATCCCAAACTGCTTCAGGAACTCGTCAGCCCGCAACCATACCTCGTCATTCTGCCGAGATACCTCCAACTGCGCCTGAACCATCGCATCCTTGATTTCCTGTAGTTCTGCTTTCGTCATAGTTCTTTAGTTTCATTTATTGTGATTCCAGCCTTAGGTTATTCCCTCGTTTAATCCCTCAAGAGGTGTTACCTAATTCTCGTAACGCTGACTGCCACCGCCTCATAATCCTTGCGGTGAGTCCATTCGCCCTTTCCTTCGTTCTTGAGTTGAGTCAGCGTCGAAGCAACCGACTGCAACTTTGTCCTGTCGTTCAGAGTAAAGATTCGAGCCTGCCCGATGTGCATTCCCAAAAGCTCTTCCCGTGTTACTTTTTCCTGTGCCATTTACTTAAACTTTATTAATTTTCTAACGTTTTTGTTAGATTATCGGGAAGAAAGCCGTATATTTGCATTCCATACACTCGCCAAAGTGTTGCAAAGTGGCGCGTTCCGCTTTTGCTAAAAAGGTGAACATCACCTGACGGCTATTCTTGTGCCCGATACCTAACTTTATTAATTTGGGTGCAAATATATAAAACATTTTTTAGATTACAAGCAAAAATATAAAGAAATAATTAGAAATTAAGAATAATTAATAAATAAAGTTTTAGATTTATGTTAGAAAGGCAGAAAAGATTGAACGAAGTCTATGAGCACCTACATAATCACTGGAGTGTTCATACGAAGGCTGAATTTGCCGATAAGATAGGTTATGCTCGCGCTTATGTGTCTTCAGCATTGAATGGAAACGAAAAGTATCTCACTGACAAATTATTCATAAGTATATGCGAAAAGTATAAGGGGCTCTTTAATCTCAATTACTTGTTATATGGAAAAGGACAACTCCTTACTCCAGAAGAGGATGCGAAGACGTCGGAAATAGAAAAAGCAGCCAACCCATCCTTCGATGCATCAGCCGCTTATAATAATATGTTAGAAATGTACGCGCGTATGATACGCGGTGTTGATGATCTACGTGTGGAATTGAATGGCGAGTTAGCAGAGGTACGCACACTCAAAGAAGACCTGCACCAAGCTATCTACGACTTCCGTGATGCCACATACCGCCTCACCCAGGCATTGAAATCTATCAATGGAAACAATGCCACACTCAGACCTATAGACATGGCAGCAGAAGATGAAACAATTCCTAATAAATAACGACTATGAGTACCACCTACATCATCACGTTTTACACCATCATCACCGTCCTCGTTTTCGCCGCTTTCCTCTCCGGCTTAATGATAGGACGCGCTAAGCATAAAAAGTAATTACCAAATCTTTCCCCACTTATATGAAGCAAATCGCGAAACCTCCCTAAATAAAAGCAAACCCCTCAATTCCGCATAATCCCGCCGGAATCACTCGAAGAGGGGTCTCAGAACGAAGAAAAACGTCTGAAACCCCTTTATTTATTGGGAAAACGGAGAAAAATCTATAAATATGACGATTTCGTGAAATATCGGGTTTTTGAACGGAAAAACGGGGTGTTTTTACCCATATCTTTCCCCACGTGAATGTAGGTGGGGAAAGTGGGGAATGTTTAACCGAAGTTTAACCTGGGGTTGTGGGTCGTGATTCTACCAGCATTAAGGGCCTGAACCCCGCAAAATTAAAATATAAGAAATATGACTAAAACTGTAGTATTTGACCATAGAGGTAGAACGAAGGCTGGCAAAGAAGGGCCGTTGGAGGTTCGTATCACACATAATGGCAAGCCGTATTATATAAATACTGATATAAAGGTACGTGGGCGCGAGTTCAAACATGGTGTCATCGTAAATCGTGGTGATGCAGATGCGCTGAATGACCGGCTGAAGATGATTGTTGAAAAGGTTGACAGGGCTGTGACGCGCTGTATTGAGCGTGGTGATCAGATTGACGTAAAGGCAATTAAGGAACAGATTTACCAGATAGAAGAGGCGGAGGCGAAGGATAGCACTACGTTGGTGGACTGGGTGGATGAGCAGATACCGACGTTGAACGTGAACGAACGGACGCGCTCACATTTCCGTGTGGTGTCGAAGCGTTTGCGGGAGTTCGGTAAGCTGAACCGTTGGCAGGACTTGACGATTGAGCGGTTGTATGAATGGGATGCGTGGCTGCACAATCTTCGCAGACCATTGAGTAAGGCTGACATGCAAGCAGGACGGGAACCAGGGAAGATTACGCAGGGTTCGGTGCATAATTATCATAAGGACTTGCGGTCGCTGATGGCGAGGGCCGCAAGGATTGGGAAAATTGACGTGAATCCGTATGACAAGCTGAGTGGCGAGTTCCCGAAGGGCGACTACGAGAGTGTGGAGTTCCTGAATGAGGAGGAAATGGCTGCTATTGTTAGCCTGCACCCGATTGAGGGCACTCAGATGGCTATGGCGAGGGATTTGTTCGTTTTCCAGATGTACACTGGGCTTGCGTATAGTGATGCTCAGGCGTTCGATATTAAGAACTATAAGCGGGAGTTCGTCGATGGAATCGACGGGCAAAAGACGGAACGGTGGACGCATGTCGGTGAGAGGATCAAGACGGGCGTGCCATACGTCAGTCAGCTGTTGCCGCCGGTGATTGATGTGCTGAAGCGGTATGGTTGGCAGACGCCAAAGATTGAGAACGGGCAGTATAATGCGTGTCTGAAGGTGATACAGCAGGCTCTGGGCATCAGCAGCAGGATGCACAGCCACTTGGCTCGTCATACATTCGCCACATGGATGCTCGGAAATGGGGTGCCGATTGAACATGTAAGCAAGATGGTTGGCCATACCAACATTCGTCAGACGCAGAGGTATGCGAAAGTTAGGCCAATGGCGGTGTATGATGACTTCGAGAAGGTGGCGAAGAAGATGGAAAAGAAAAAGGGCGACGATTAGTCGCTCTTTTTCTTGTTTGTTAGAAATCGTCATCTGCCGATGGTGTCTCTCCGCCTTTTAGCTTTTCTGACATCGCGGCTATCAGCGCATCTGCATTGTTCTTTAACCTATTGACTAAATCCTCTATGCGCTCGGTGCGCTTCTTTCCTGATTTCTCTTTTATGTCGAGCACCTCTTCAAGGCTAAATATCCTTTTTGCGCCATTTTTCTGAAAGATGGCTGTTACAGTAGGGACATTTACTGTTAGCTGAGCCCTGCCATCTTTGCATCTGACTTTTAACGTAAAGTTGGCATAGCGGTCCCATCCTGTAAGCAAAATCTTCTTGAATCCGAGGTAGTAGGTGCCTTTATATATGATGGTGTGGGTTTCCTGGTTCTGGTAGTCCAATCCTGCCTTTGACTTACCATCTGGGCCGTTCCATTCTGATAGCGCTATCATGGCGCGGTCGTAGAGTGTGGCGGCTGTTGTTCCTTCTACTTGCACCACCTCCTTGCGCTCGTAAGCACCTTGTTCATTCAGTTCGATGTCTTGTGCGTTTGCCGTCATGGCTGCACACGTGAGTAATAAAAATAATACCTTTTTCATAGTTCATTTTGTTTTAAGTGAGACGTTTATCGCGGCAAAGATACATTTTTTCTGCCAAACTTGCAAGCGTTTCGGCAAAAAGTTGTATCTTTGCACCCGTCTCACTTATCGGCATGGCAGTTTACGTTCGCTCAATAGGGGCTTAGTCCCCTGGCTATATGGCGGATGTATCTGCACCGATATGTAAGTGAGACGACACATTGGAATAGCTGGGGGACTTCCCCTTTTTATATTATTAATTTAAAACAAACAAAACATGATGAAAACAAAACTCGTAATGATGGCAGCTCTTGGCGTTGTGCTGATGAGCTGCGAAAAGCCATTGATGGCGGAAGACGAAAACGGTGAAGCGATAGAAGAGGGGGCAAAGGCTCCCTCTAAACTTTTCCGCTTCACGGTAAAGGGCGACTTTGGTAATCCTGTGTTTACGGAAGGTGCAACCAGAGGTTACCTGAGTGCTGACAATCAGGAGATGACCGACTTGTGGGTGTTCGATTTCGTTGGTGATGACTGTGTGCAGATGGTACACCAAGAGAGCAACGATGATGACTGGGGCGAACCCTCGATGCAACTAACGCATGGCACCCATCATGTCTGTTTCGTAGCCAGTCGTGGTGATGACCCGACTGTCGACGACGACGCGAATACTATTACGTGGTCGGGGCCTCGCGATACGTTCTGGAAGGACTATGAGGTGACGGTTGTCAGTACCAGCAACGGCAATCGCGCTGTGACGCTCGACCGCGTGGCTACCCGTCTGCGCATCAATATAACTGACGAGATACCCGATGGTGTTGCTTCGTTGGTGATCAAGCCTACTACTTGGTATTATGGGCTGAATTATCGGACTGGTTCGCCCGTTGGTGCGATGACTAATCATGAGCGCACCATCAGCGTGCCTGCATCTTATATCGGTAGTGTCGGTGTGCTGTCGGCTTCCATCTTTGGATTGAGCAGCACAACGGAATGGACTACGGATGTATCGCTGAAAGTGAAGGACGGCAATGGTGTTGTGATGGCTGAAGCTGAGATTGATGCTGCACCTCTGAAAGCCAACCGAACTACGGAATACAGCGGCGAGCTATTTACGTCTGACAGTAATGAATCAATGGATGTGTCGCTGAATTCGACGTGGGCTACGGCATATACCGGGACGTGGTAGTAAATACAAAAAAGGTGCGGCTATTCTGCTGCACCTTTTTCTGCTTCATATCTCGCGTTCTCTTCGGCCATCATCTGACGCAAACGGGCTATCTCCTCGTCGGTTGGCATTGTTCCGCCTCCCTCCTCGTCGTCTTTATCCCATGGGAATCGGATAAGGTCTAACGGCCCGTGGATGCCTGCCTGCTTCAGGTCGGCCATTGATACGCACATCAGGTTATACGTCTGCCAGCGCATGGCACTCCACATGTCGCGGTTGCGGCGATAATAGCCCTTGATGACCTGTCGGATATGCCATGCCCGCATCTCATAGATAAACGTGTGGTGGCTGATGCCGATTTCGCCCACTACTATGCTATATAGTTCGTGGGCGGAAATCAGTTTTTTTCTTCGCCCTCCTTTTTCTCGCCGTCATCTTCTGGATCTTTATCCTCAGGTGGTATCACCTTTGGGATATTCATCCATTCGCTCATGGCCTGGATGGTGGCGTTCGACAGCGCGGCTATCTCTTTGCCACTGGCCTCCTTCATCAGCCGTTCCACGGTGATGTCGGTGTTTGGGTTGGCGGTAATGATAGCGGCCATATAGAGAGCTACGCTATTCTTCATCTTTGCGAGGCTGTCGATGCTGAATGCCTCGCCGCTGATTTCCTCGTAGGCGATTTCCACCTGCACGTTGAATGCGATGGTGATCTCTTCGCCCAGAATGTTGATTGTTGTCTTCTTGTCGTTCATAGTTCCTTTTTTTTTAAGTGATTTATTCGTATGTCAGCTCCTGAAGCTCACCGTTACCTGTGAAGCGGGCGGTATAGGTGGCGATGTCTTGATTTTGCGAATTAATCTGCAAGTCGGACAGTATGGCACTGCCCCTGTAATACTTTTCGCCGCTTTCTTTTGCCTCTTCGCGGTTCTGCGTGCCAGCTCGTCCAGTTGTGCGTGCAAAGATGAGGTCGTAGGCATAGCCTATTACCAGGTCGTGACATTCCACGCCCGTTGCCGATTGCTCGTCCTCAATAATGAGCGCATCTACTTGTATGTCCCAGTTGATGCCAACGGGTTCGTTGACTATCCAGTCGTCCTCAGTATCTTTTGTGGTGTCCTCCTCGACCTGAAGCGACAGATGCAGCTGACAGCTGGTGGCTGCGGCCACGCATGGGTTTTCCACCTCGGGGTCGTAACTATCGAACATCACGCGAAGGTTCTCTCCTTTGATTGTTGCCATAGTTTTATTATTGTTTTGTTTTCAAAAAGCCCCGCCCACAACAGGACGGGGCCTTACGGAAAGGAATTGTAAATAATTGGAGTGTTGCCTTATGAAAGTGCTCCAGTACCCTGGAAACGGCATGTCAATGTGCTGTTAGCTCTGTTGGGTGCCGTGAGTGCATAATCAACCAGATATGCCTGACCTGAGCGTTTGATAGTAGCGTTCTGACCTGTGCGGTTGTTTGTTCCGGCAGTCTGGTCGAAAGTGAGCGTTACCGGCGTCTTGTTGATAATCAGCGACATCAGATCAGCGGGCAATTCGCCGTTGGTGCCGTTGTCAACCAGAGTCACCAGAGAGTCGGTTTGAGCATCCCATGAGAGACCCGTCACCTCTTGCTCCTGCCAGTCGCCTGTGCTGTCCTTGGTTGAACTGTCCTCAAGGCTGGCTGCTATGTGAAACTGACAGCTGGTGGCCATAGCGATGCACTTGCCGCCAACCATCACTCGGAGGTTCTGACCTTTAATTGTTCCCATAATCGTATCAAGGTGTAGTGTCGCAATTATACTGAAGTGTCTGATAGTAACAGGGCTTTAATGGCTCATAGTCTACGTCACTCGCCGCGAACACGTAGCTCTGTGGTATGTAGGCGTAGTCGTCCCATGCGTGGCCGTCCTCATCTTCGAAATATTCTATGATGGTGTGGCGCACGCTTTCTGCAATCACACCCACCTCGTCGCGGCTCTCGGCTACTATCAGAACCGACACCTGTACCTTGTCAGTCATACCCTCGAAGCTGTTATCTTTGGTGAATCCCTCGTTTTGCAGCCCGTCGAATATAATGATAATGTAAGGCAGCGGCTCGTTCAGCAACTGATCGTCGGGCACGGGAATGGAGGTCGATTCTATACGACCGCCTACCTTTGCCACGAGCTCAGCATTCGAGCGAAGTGCATTGTAGAAAACCTTGTCAGTAATCAGACTCATCAGTACAATATTGACTGGTTATACATTGTGTTTCTTATTCATCTTCTTCTTAAAACTCCGACTGGTTTGCTACCTTTGCTGCGCATTGGAGTGCCAGCCGGAGTCAGGAACTATGCCCGAAAGAAGACGCGAGAGAGATTAGTGAGTCGTGGGCTCTTCAACCAGCTTGATGAGCTTGAAAGCCTGGGGCTTGCCGTTGTTGGGAGCGGC